>OCQZ01000007.1_pt1 | contig 49688 bp, 48 predicted proteins | sample 1538921 | NCBI WGS metagenome assembly OCQZ01 (sample SAMN03418269, study PRJEB22391) | human gut metagenome | biome: human-gut; feature: organic feature; material: feces | host: Homo sapiens | place: Tanzania | collected 2013-01 | reverse complement strand
CAGGCTTTCTGCGGACCGAAGTGCGTTGCGTCAAAGCCGCTCGTTATCTGCTCCGGCTCGTGGTAGTATGCCCACAGGACGGCGTCACAGTACACCGCATCCTCCGCCACGTCGACAAAGGGGTTTTCCTGCGGTACAGGCTCTTTTGCTCCGCAGTTTTCACAGGCACCGTCCTTGAAGCTGTGACCCGTTGCGGTGAGCCTTTCCGTGTAGCCGTAGCCGCAGGCGCAGGCATACTTCACATAGCCGTCGGTCAGGCAGCCCGCCTTCACGGTCTCGACAACGGAGTAATGTCCTTCAAGCGAACTAATGCCGTAGTGAACACGGACGCTGCTCTTAACGGTGCAGCCGATCGCCGTCCACTCGTCCTTCGTTCCGCCGAACAGGATGTCACGGAGCGCATCGCTGTCAACGAACACACGCACTCCGATGCTCGTAACGCTGCTCGGAATAACGATGCATTCAAGCTTTTGGCACTCGGCAAAGGCACGCACACCGATGTGCGTCGTGCCGCTTTCGATCACGACATTTTTAAGACCTAAGCAGGCACCAAAAGCGCTGTCGCCGACGCTCGTAACGCTGCCGGGGACGGTCACGGTCATGAGCGCCGAGCAGCCGTAAAATGCGCAGCCGCCGATGGTCGTAACGCCGTCGGGTATCTCGATGCTTTCAAGCCCGGAGCAGCAGAAAAACGCATTGTCGCCGATGACGTTCAGCTTGTTCGGAAGCTCAATGCTCTCAAGGGCTTGACAACGGGCAAAGGCGCTGTTTTCGATGCTCAGAAGGCTGTCGGGCAGCGATACGCTTCGGAGGCTTTCGCACTCGGCGAACGCCCACTCGCCGAGGGTCGTTATGCCGTCGTGCAGCACGGCACTTTCAAGTGCGGTGCATTCGGAAAAGACGCACTTGCCCATTTCGGTCACGCTGCCGGGTACGGTCACGCTCGAAAGTGCCGTGCAGCCGTAAAACGCCAGCTGACCGAGTCTTGTCACGCCGTCGGGCAGTGTGAGCTGCGTCATGCCTGTGCAGCCGTAGAAGGCGTATTCGCCGATGCCGGTCACGCCGGGTTTGATGACGACGCTCTTTATCGAAGCGGCATAGTCCGCCCAGGGAGCGGTCGACATGACGACGTCGTCGACGGTCACGGTCGAGTAGTCCTGCATATCGCCGGAGCCGGAGACGGTGAGGGTGCCGCTTTCGTCAAGCGCCCATGTGAGGTTTGAGACATCAGCGCCGCAGACGCCGGAGGATGTCTCCGCAAAAGCGGCGGCCGGCAGCAGGGTGCAGATAAGCAGCGCCGCCAAAAACAGTGAAACAATACGCTTTTTCATGTTGTAACTCCTCTCGGTTACTTGTGCCTACATTATATTGTACAACGCACCGAATTGCAACAAGGATAGTCTTGGCATTTAAAAAAGCAGGAGCGCCCGCTGCGCGGGAGCTTCTGCTTTTTTGCAAGTCCGTATTTTACCGCAGTGCGCCCTGCTTCTGACGCAGACTCAGGCAGTCGGCGATCATTGCGATGAACTCGGAATTCGTCGGCTTGCCCTTGATGTTCGACACGGTGTAGCCGAAAAACTTCTGCAAAACCTCGATGTCGCCCCTGTCCCATGCGACCTCGATCGCATGGCGGATCGCACGCTCCACACGGGAGGGCGTCGTGTTGAATTTCTTTGCGACGGTGGGGTACAGCACCTTGGTCACGGCGTTTATTATGTCCATGTCGTTTATGGTGAGGATTATCGCCTCACGCAGATACTGATAACCCTTTATGTGAGCGGGAACGCCGATCTCGTGGATGATGTCCGTCACCAGCGCCTCAAGGCTCGGCTCGGAGCGGTACAGTGCGGGGTTTTCACGTCCGGCAGCCTGCACTCCGGCGCCCGCAGCCGCCTGACGCACACGGCTCAAAAGGGTAGATACGTCGCAGGGCTTGGGCATGAAGTAGGCGACGCCCGCTGCGGCACAGTCCGAAACGATCTTGTCGTTTATAAAGCCGGACACCACGATGGGCTTCGTGCCGGGGCTTGCCTCCGGCAGACGGTGCAGCACCTCAAGTCCGTCGAGCTTCGACAGAACGAGGTCGCAGATAAGCACATCCGGCTTCTCCTCTGAGGCCTTGGAGAGCGCTTCGATGCCGTCGCCCACGGCGCCGACCACCTCCATGTCGCCTTCGTCTCGTATAAGCTCCGACAAAAGGTTGCGGAATTCTTCATTGGTATCTGCAATGAGTATTCGGGTCTTGGTTTCCATAACACATATTCCTCCACTAAAATGCTTGAACGGCACTTCGTACTTTTTCTGAGCAAAACTACCGCTTTGTGGATTAAATTTATCATATTCAGCACCGTTTTGGCGCACGAAAAATGTCGGGAGTCCGGTAATTATGTTGACATAATTCGACGCAGCTTCTGTCGTCGTCCGCCGTCTTGCGTCGGAGACTGCGAATTTTTGTCGAATTTTGTCGAAACTTTTTGTAAAATTAAAGCCGCCACGCTTGTGCGGCTTTTAGGATCTGAAAACGAGTACCATCATGGTCGTCCACGCAACGAAGGCGAGGAGCATGGCGCAAAGGATCAGGGCGCTGCGGTCATGGACTTCCTCGTCCGCCGCCTGCAAAGCGCCGGAGAGGTAGGCACGGTACATTGATATGAAGTGCCTGCCGTCGGAGTAGCCTGCCGCCCGACTTTGCGCAGGGGTCCTTCTGAAAATGTTGGGTACGCCGCTCATTTCGATCCTCCGATATGTTATGGTACATATTTTAATACAATGCCCGACGTATTTCAAGAGGGAAAACACGGAATCTTCTTTCCCATCTCTATCCTTACCTCGTGCCTGTCGGGATCGTCGTTTGAATACGAGTACATATCAAAGCCGATGATCTCGAAGCCGTGCCGCCGATAGAAGGCTATCGCATTCTCGTTGCAGGTCTGCGTCTCCAAAACTATCATCCGGGCGCCCGTTTTTGCCGCCTCTGCGCATATCGCCTCCATCAGCGCAGAGCCGACGCCGCCGCCTCGGCGGGAGGCGTCGAACACGCAGATGTTGCTGATGCGAAAGCGGTTGTTCCACTCCTCAGGCGCACCCTCGGAGTAGCCGATAAGCAGGCCGTCCTCGAAAGCGCCGTATGCCGTGGGAGCGTCGAGCCAGTCGGAGAAAAATTCGTCGTCAAACGACCTCTCGACGGGCAAGGGAAACGCCTTGCGCTCCATGCGAAAGCCGTCGGGCGTGGGGACAATGTCAATGTACCCCGTCGTCGTGTACCGTGCGGTAAAGCGCTTACCTTTATATTCTTCCCGGCTTAAAGCCTTTATCTCCATCGTTTCGCCCCCTTTGTACCACAATAGCACACTTTTGCCCATGTTACAAGAAGCCGAGCAAGAACCTATTGCCTCTTGTCTGTGTATGGGAAATGTGGTAATATAAAATGATTATGTTTTGCCGGAAAGGATCCAAAGCATGAACATTGTAATTGTCGGCGGCGGCAAGATCGGATTTTCCATTGCGCAGGAGCTTGCGCTGGAAAATCACGACGTCATCGTCGTTGAAAAAGACCCGGAGAGGGCGGCGTTTATCGAGGACACCATCGACGTTATGAGCGTCTGCGGCAACGGCGCCGTGATTGACGTTCAGCGCAGGGCGGGAGTCCCCGACGCCGACCTGATGATCGCCGTCACCGCAGGGGACGAGCTGAATCAGCTCGCCTGCATGATAGCGAGAAAGCTCGGCTGTCAGAACACGATAGCCCGTGTGCGTGACAGGGAGTATTCCATGCAGCTCCACGAGCTGAAGGACGAGCTGCGTCTTTCGATGGCGATAAACCCGGAGCAGCTTGCCGCAAGAGAGATATTCAAGCTGCTGCAATTCCCCGCTTTCGTGAAGCGCGACACCTTTGCGGAGGGCAAGGCGGAGATCGTCGAGCTTGAGGTCACGGAGGGCAGTCCGCTTGACGGGCTGAGGCTCATGGATATGTACAGCAAGATCCGTGTGCGTGCGCTCGTCTGCGTCGTCGTGCGAAACGGCGAGGCGGTCATACCCGACGGCAACTTCCTCCTCTCGGCGGGCGACAGGATATACGTCACCGCTCCCGCAACGGAGCTTGTGCGGCTCACGCATGAGCTGCGTCTGCGCAACAAGAAGTCGAAAAACGTCATCGTCGTGGGTGGCGGCAGGATCGCAGAGTACCTCATCCCGATGCTGCTGCGTTCCGGCACGAGGGTAAAGGTCATCGAAAAGAACCGCCAGCGCTGCATCTACCTTGACGAGTACGCCCCCGATGCGGACGTCATCTGCTCCGACGGCTCAAGCCAGTCGGTGCTGAAGCTCCACAACATCGCCGCCATGGACGCCGTCGTCCCTCTGACGAATATGGACGAGGAGAACATCCTCATTGCGATGTTTGCCCGCAAGATAGGCGTTCCGCAGGTGCTTACGAAGCTCAACCGTGTGGAGTACGGCGAAATGCTCTGCGACCGAGACGCCGACAGCGTCATAAGCCCCAAGCTTTTAAGCTCGCACACCATAGTCAGCTATGTCCGTGCGATGGAGAACACCGAAGGCTCCGCAGTTATGACCATCCGCAAGCTTGCCGGAGGCAAGGCGGAGGCGCAGGAGTTTGCCGTCACCGATGCGACGAAGAATCTGGGCGTACCGCTCATGGATCTGAAGCTCAAAAGCGGCATACTCATAGCCTGCATACACCACGGCGGCAAGGTCATAATCCCCGGCGGCCACGATATGCTCCAAAGCGGCGACACCGTGGTGCTGGTCACCACCGCAGGGCGCTCGCTGCTCGACCTGAACGATATTTTTGGCAGGGAATGACGTTGACTTATGAACTTTAAAGCGATCGGAAAAACGATAGGCGTTATACTCAGCATCGAAGCGGGCTTCATGCTGCCGCCGCTTTTCATGGCGCTTGCCGACGGCAACGGCGATATTGCAAAGGCGTTTGCGATATCCGCTGCCGCAGCGCTCGCAGTCGGACTGCCCTTAGTGCTGAACAGGAAGTGGCATGACAGGCTCGGCGCAAGGGACGGCTTTGCCGCAGCGGTGCTGGCGTGGCTTGCAATGTCGCTGTTCGGTGCGCTGCCGTATCTCCTCGGCGGCGTCATCCCGTCTGCGACGGACGCTTTTTTTGAGACCGTGTCCGGCTTTACGACCTCCAGCGCCACGGTCATATCGGACGTTGAGGCGATGCCGAGGTCGGTGCTGCTCTGGCGCAGCATCACGAACTGGCTCGGCGGCATGGGCGTGCTTGTGTTCCTGCTTGCGGTCACGCCTGCGGCGAAGGAGGGCGGCTCAATGTACCTCCTGCGGGCGGAGTTTCCCGGTCCGACGGCGACAAAGCTCGTACCGAGGATGCAGAAAAGCGCAAAGCTCCTCTACAAAATATACATTATAATGACGCTCGTTATGATCGTGCTGCTGTGCTTCGATATGCCGCTTTTCGATGCGGTGAACATCTCGCTGTCAACGGTCAGCACGGGCGGCTTTGAGATAAAAAACGACAGCCTCATGTCCTACAGCCGCTATGCGCAGGCGGTCACGACGCTGTTTATGATACTGTGCGGCATGAGCTTCAGCATCTTCTACTGCCTTGCGGTGCGGGACTTTTTCCGCATAAAGCGCAACGCAGAGCTCAAAGCCTTTGCGCTGATCTTCGGGCTTTCGTGCCTTATAGTCGGGCTGAGCTCCTACAAAAGCTTTGACGGCTTCGGCGAGGGTCTGCACTACACGCTGTTCGAGGTAAGCTCCATAATCAGCACCACGGCACACACGGCGGTCGACTCCTCGGTGTGGTCGCAGCTTGCGCTGTCGCTGCTCATGCTGCTGATGATAGTCGGTCCCATGTCCGGCTCCACGGGCGGCGGTATGAAGATCTCGAGGCTGATGATACTGCTCAAGACGGTAAAACGGACGATCGGGCGCATCATCATCCCCAACTCGGTCCACGTCATACACCTCGGCGGCGATGCGGTAGACGAGGAGACGACGGCGACGGTCAGCACCTTTTTTGCGGTGTATCTGCTGCTCATGCTCGTGACGGCGGCGCTGCTGTCCTTTGACGGCATCGGCTTCGGCGAGGGCGTGACGGCGGCGATCTCGTCGTTGAGCAACATCGGAGTCACGGAGATGACGGGCTACGGAGCGCTCGGAAAGCTGCTTTTGGCGTTTGACATGATCCTCGGCAGACTTGAGATATTCCCCGTGCTGGTGCTTTTTGCACCGCAGACATGGCGCAAGTGAGATATAAAAAACGCATCCGGCGAAGTTTTTCGTCGGATGCGTTTTTTTGTGGGCGGGTTTAAATCCACACCGTCTTTGTCGCACGTTTTCTCTCTCCTCGGCTGCCGAAATTAGCCTACGATGTCGTAGCCCTGATTCAGCACTGCGGTTTCGAGTGCGCTCTTTTCGACCGTTCCGTCGGTCGTCACAACGGCGGTACCCTTCTCGTGGGACACCTCAGCCGCCGTTACGCCGGACAGCGCCATAAGTGCATTGCGGACTCTCTTTTCGCAGCCGGAACACATCATTCCGTCGATTTTCAGTGTGATCTCCATAATTTTTACTCCTTTATAACTACTCTTTCGCCGTGTATCTCAAGCTTTCCGCCGCAATACAGACCTATCGCCTTGGGAAGCAGCTTCCACTCCGCCTCCTCCATGATGCGGGTCGAAAGGCTCTCCACGTCGTCGCCCTGCTTTACGGCGACGGGGTACTGTGCGATTATCGCACCGATGCCGCCGTCGATGTTCGCAAAGTACGCCGTGGCTCCGGTGAGCTTGCAGCCTCGCTCAAGCGCCGCCCTGACGGGGTTCTCATTGCCCTCGAAGGCGGGGATGAGGGACGGGTACACGCCGATTATCCGGCTTTTAAACTGCGTCGCCACGACGCCGAGCGGCATATCGTAGCCCGCAAGCACGACGAGGTCAATGTCCATGTCCCGCAGCTTGTTGGCTATCGCCATGCTGTAGCTGAGCTTTGTGGGGAAATCCGAGGTCTCCACGACGTAGGCGTGAACATTTGCATTTTTCGCACGGCGCAGCGCATAGGGGTTTGCCTCCGTCATTATGACCGCCGTCAGTTCAAAGTCGGGCAGCTCCCCGAAATACATTGAATCGAGAACGCATTGAAGCCTTGCTCCGTTGCCGGATACCAAAACGGCTGTTCTTATCATCGCCATCTCCTCCATAAACTATGCGTTATAAAGCATTGCCGCCTGCTCTATGTTCTTCCTCTCGGCGGTCTTTAGGGTAAGTCTCTCGCTCTGCTGTCTCGGCTCTGCGTACACCGTGGCGACCGCCGCTTCGAGCATTTCGGCGCTGAGCTCCTCAAGCTGAAGCGCTATACCGTCGCCGGCGTAGCGGATGAACGACGTGACCTTGGGGTCGTAGCTGATGCCGACGAGCGGCGTTTCGCAGCTTGCTGCGTACAGCAGCGTGTGCAGACGCATGGCGGCGACCACCTTCATGCGGGACATAAGCCCCATCGCAAGCTCCGGCGTTTTGATGACGTCGAGCATGATGCGCTTTTCGCCGTACAGATCGGCGACAAGGTGGTTTGCGCCCTCGTCCTCGTTTGCGTTCATCGGCAGGAACACGGGGATGAGACCGAAGCGGCGGTTTATGCTTTTGAGCGCCTCGGCGATCTCCGGCGCCTTGTCCGCAAAGCCCCGCCAGCGGCGCAGGCTCAGGCAGATATAGCTGCCGTTCGGCTCCATGCCGTACTCCTTCATAAGCTTTATGACCTGCGCATCGTCCGCCGGCTCGACCGAGACGACGGGGTCTGCGGAAAGGAGCGTTTTCGGCTTCGTAACGCCCATGGCTTTAAGCGTTCTCAGGCTGTCCGGGTCACGCAGCGTCACGGTGTCGACGTAGCGGTCGATGACGTGTGCCGACTGTCTGCGGTCGATATCGTACAGCAGCGGACCTATGCCGCAGCCGTACATCTGAACGGAGCAGCCCTTTTTCTTGGCGCTCGCTATGGTGCAGAGGTAGTAGTAAAGGCTCCTGCGGCTCGTCACATCCTGAATGAGACTGCCGCCGCCGTTTATATACAGCTTCGTGCGTCGGAAAAGACGCTCGATGCCGAGGATGTTGCTCCGTGCAAGGGCGTTGACCTTGTGCAGGTGCTTTGTTTTCTTCGGATTTTTGGAGATGACCGTCACCTCCATGTCGGGCGAGACGGCGTGCAGCTGGCGGATCATTTCCGCAAGTATTGCCTCGTCGCCTGCGTTGCCGTGACCGTATGCCCCGCAGATGACCGTTCCGCAGCGGAGCTTACTGCGCTTTGCCTTGTAGCGGCGGATGACGGAAGCGTATATCTCAAGCTGCCGACGGCAGGTGTTCTCGGTCGAAAACTCCCTGTGTGCCTTTTCATAGACCGCATCGCCGAGTCTCTTGCGCAGCTCGGCGTCCCCCGCAAGGCGGGAAAGGCACTCGGCAAAGGTCTCAATGTCGGTCGGCTCAAACAGCAGTCCCGTCTTTTCGGGGATTATGAGCTTCGACAGACCTCCGACACGGCTTGCGACGGTCGGTATCCTCGCACGGGCTGCCTCGGTGACGGCGTAGGGGAAGGTCTCGGAAAGGGAGCAGATGACGTTAATATCAACGCTGGAATAGTAGCCGTCCATGGGCGAGAGCCAGCCTGCGAAGAACACCTTGTCCGCAACGCCCTTTTCCTCGGCGAGAGCGCCGAGCGCCTCACGCTCCTGCCCCTCTCCGGCGATGAAGAGCTTGAGCTTGGGATTAGCAGCAGACGCCTCGGCAAACGCACTCACGAGTGCGGAGACGTTCTTCACCGGGTCAAGACGGGCGGCGATGCCGACGATAATGTCGTCGGGGGCAAAGTCGCAGCCTATAGACGAGAGCCACTGCGTGCGGTCAAGCTTCGGCGGCGGCATTGAGAAGTCGATGCCGTTATATATGGCGTACATATCGTTGGGCTTAAACCTGCGTGAGATCAGCGTATCGAGCATCTGATCGGAGACGCAGACACGGTAGTCCATCCTGCGCAGGGCGATCTCGTTGAGTACGCCGTAGCTCATCTGAGCGAGCGGACGGCCGAGGTAGTCGAGCTTATAGTCGCTGTGGACGGTGCTGATGAAGGGGATGTCAAAGTCCCGCTTCAGTATGCAGCCGATGAGGTTTGCACGGCTGCCGTGACAATGCACAAGCTCATAGCCGCCGTCCCGTATGATCCTCTTCGTCGCCCGAAGTCCCGATGCAAAGCCGCCGGAAAGCACGGTAACGGGGATGCCCCTTTGCCTTGCCTCCTCGGAAAAGCCCGCTTCCATGTAGCAGACGAGATCCGCCTGTATGCTTTTGTTGAGGTCTGAGAGCAGCGACAGAACATGCGTCTTGGCACCGCCGGAGTCTCCTCCCGATATAAGATGTAAAACTTTCAAGGCAAGCTCCTTGTTTTTAATTTAAATCCATTATATAATTATATAGTATTTATCATATTCGGTCAACGAAGGTAACAAATTATGACTAAGATTTTTCTCATACGACACGCCGAAGCCGAGGGAAACCTCTACCGTATCGTGCAGGGACAGATGGATGCCGCCGTCACGGGGCGTGGTTTTCGGCAGATAGACGCACTATCCGAGCGCTTTCGGGACGTTCCGCTCGACGCACTGTATTCGAGCGACCTGCGCCGCACCGTCACCACGGCGTCGGCGATAACGAGGTATCACGAGCTGCCGCTCATAAAAATGCCGGAGCTGCGTGAGATAAACCTCGGCGAATGCGAGGGGCTAAGCTTCGGCGACTTGGATCACATTGACCCCGTGCAGATGAGCTATTTTAACAACGACCCCATGCGCTGGCGTGCGCCGGGGGCGGAGACCTTTGCCGAGTGTACGGACAGGGTGTATAATGCCCTTTTGCGCATTGCGGAGGAAAACCCCGGAAGGACCGTCGCCGTCGTGAGCCACGGCATGGCGATAAGGAGCTTTCTTGCAAAGCTTTTGGATGTCAAGTCCGAGAACATCCGCACGCTGCCCCACGGCGACAACACCGCCGTCTCCCTCGTCGAGTACGAAAACGGAAGCTTTTCGGTGAAGTATTATAACGATAACTCGCACCTTCCGCCGGAGCTTTCGACCTTCTCGAAGCAGAGCTGGTGGAAAAGCGAAAACGGCGGTAAGGACGAGCAGAATCTGTACTTTGAGCCGTTTGACGTGGCGCAGAACCCTGAGCTTTACGCCGAGCTGTACGCCGAAAGCTGGCTTGCAGCGCACGGAAATCTCATAGGCTTCGAGGCGGAGGGCTATGTAAAAGACGCACTGGCGCACATCGAGTGCGACCCCAAATCCGTTCTCGGCGCATACGACGCAAAGGGGACGCTCGTCGGCATCATCGACCTCGACCCCCGTCGGGGCAGAGCCTCCGGCTACGGCTGGATAAGCCTCATCTGTCTGCGGGAAAAGTACCGCAGCAAGGGACTCGGCATACAGCTTCTCGGCAGGGCGATAGTAAACTTCCAGCAGCTCGGCAGAAGCGCCGTGCGGCTGTACGTCTCGTCCGAGAACTCCCACGCCATCGGCTTTTACGGGCATTACGGCTTTGAACGGATAAACACGGTACCCGGCTGCGGCGCACCGCTGTACCTTATGGAGAAGAAGATCTGATGTGGACGGAAAACGCAAAAATCGAACGCCTTGACACGAGCGGCAGACGCATTATAGTCATATCCGACATACACGCAAACCTGCAATACTTCACGGCGCTGCTTAAAAAGATCAGGCTTACGCCCGACGATGTGCTGGTGCTTTGCGGCGACTTTCTCGAAAAGGGCGAGCGCAGTCTCGATACGCTGCGCTATATCATGCGGCTTTCAAAGGATTACGACGTTCATCCGCTGTGCGGAAACTGCGACGGCTGGCAGGACTCCGTGGATGGGGTCTTTCCGGCAAAGTCGCTCAGAAGCTACCTGCTTTCCCGAAAAAGCGGGCTTATCTGGGATATGCTCACGGACTGCGGCGTTTCCCCCGACGAGGAAACGGATATTCCCGCACTTTTACCGATGCTTGCGGAAAGGTACAGTGAGGAGTTTGCCTTCCTGCGTGCGCTGCCGCACGTCATCGAAACGCCGCACTGCATCTTCGTTCACGGCGGCATCCGCCCCGACGTACCCATAGGCGAACAAATGGCGGGCGACTGCATGAAGTTTGACGATTTTATGAGCCAAGGCTACAGCTTTGACAAGTGGGTCATCGTCGGACACTGGCCCGTGATGCTCTATCTTAAAGACCGTGTGTGCGCAAACCCGATCATCGACCGCACGCACCGCATCATCTCGGTAGACGGCGGCTGCGTTTTAAAGGACGACGGACAGCTAAACGCCCTCATCGTCCCGCACGAGGGGAGCGAGGACTTTCACTGGCAGTCGTGGGACAGGTTCCCGACGGCGAAGGTGCGCACGGGGCAGAGCGAAAGCAGGCGCTCCTACTACATACGCTGGGGCGACAACAGGGTGCAGGTGCTGCACCGAGGCGACGAGTTTTCGCACTGCCGCCACGTCCGCACCGGCTACGAGATGGACATTTTAACGAAGTACCTTTACGGTGACGGGGAGCTTGTCGAGTGCAACGACTGCACCGACTACGAGCCGGAGCTTAAACCGGGTGACACCGTCAGCATAGTCGAAAAAACAAGCCGGGGCTATTTTGTGAAGCACAAGGGCACCTCCGGCTGGTATCGCGGAGAGATATACGATGAACTTTGAGTTTTTGCCCGTTTCAAAAGAAGATATGCAGGAGAGAGGCTGGTGGTGGTACGACTTTCTGCTCGTCACCGGCGACGCATACGTCGATCATCCGAGCTTCGGTCCGGCGGTCATCGCAAGAGTGCTTGAGGCGGACGGCTACCGTGTCGCCGTGCTTGCGCAGCCGGACTGGCACAGTGCCGCCGACTTTCTCGCCTTCGGCAGACCACGCCTCGGCGTGCTGATAGGCGCCGGCAACCTCGATTCCATGGTCGCACACTACACCGCCGCCAAAAAGCGCCGCAGTGAGGACTTCTACTCCCCCGGCAAAAAGGCGGGAAAGCGCCCCGACAGGGCGACGATAGTCTATGCAAACAGAGCGAGAGAGGCGTTCGGCAGCGAGGTGCCGATAATCATCGGCGGGCTTGAGGCGTCCCTGCGCCGCTTTGCGCACTACGATTACTGGGACGACAAGGTGCGCCGCAGCATACTGTTTGACTCCGGTGCGGACCTGCTCGTGTACGGTATGGCGGAGGAAGCCGAGCGTGAGATCGCCCGGCGTCTGAAAAAGAAGATCCCCGTCTCCGAAATGCACGACATAAGAGGCACGGCGTTTATCGCCGCCTCACCCTCGGAGTGCGCCTTCGAGAGCGTGAGCGTTCCCTCCTACGCCGAGGTGCGGGAGAATAAGCGCCTGTACGCCGATGCGACCCGCATCGAGTACCGGGAGCATGACCCCGTGCGGGGCAAGGCGATCATTCAGGAGCATGACGGACGGTATCTCATCGTCAATCCCCCGATGATGCCGCTTGAGACCAAGGAGCTTGACCGTGTGGCGGAGCTGCCGTATGTCCGCACCTACCACCCCATGTATGAGGTGGAGGGCGGCGTTCCCGCTATCGAGGAGGTCAGGTTCTCGGTCATACACAACCGTGGCTGCTTCGGCGGCTGCAACTTCTGCGCTTTGGCGTTTCATCAGGGCAGAATGGTCACGAGCCGCAGTCACGAGAGCGTTATCCGTGAGGTCACGGAGCTTACGAAGCTCCCCGACTTCAAGGGCTACATAAACGACGTCGGCGGTCCGTCGGCAAATTTCCGCCATCACTCCTGCAAGAAGCAGGCGAAATTCGGAATGTGTCCCGACAAGCGCTGCCTTGCGCCGACGCCGTGTCCCAACCTCGACGCCGACCACTCGGACTACCTTGCGCTGCTGCGCAAGCTCAGGAGCATCCCCGGCGTCAAAAAGGTCTTTGTCCGCAGCGGCATACGCTACGACTATATGCTTGAGGACAAGAACGACGACTTCTTCACGGAGCTTGTCAGATACCACATCTCCGGGCAGCTCAAGGTCGCACCAGAACATTGCATCGACGGCGTTCTTGACTACATGGGCAAGCCGCATATCGAGGTGTACGAGCGCTTTATGGATAAGTACAGGCGCTTAAACGACCGCTACTCAAAGGAGCAGTACGTCGTGCCGTACCTCATGTCCTCGCACCCCGGCAGCACTCTCGGTGACGCCGTGGCGCTTGCGGAGTATCTGAACAAAAAGGGGCGTCAGCCGGAGCAGGTGCAGGACTTTTACCCAACCCCCGGCACCGTGTCCACCTGTATGTACTACACGGAGATAGACCCCATGACCATGAAGCAGGTCTACGTTGCAAAGAGCTTTCACGAGAAGGCGATGCAGCGTGCGCTTTTGCAGTGGAAGCGCCCCGACAAGCGCAGGCTCGTCATCGAAGCGCTCAAGGAGGCGGGCAGAGAGGACCTCATCGGCTACGGCCCGGAGTGCCTCGTGCGTCCCGATGCGCCGAAAAGAAAAACGCCCCCGGCAAAAAAGCCGGAGGAGCCGAAAAAGCCGTCGGCGCCCAAGAGCAAAAAGGGCTGGGCAAAGGCAAAGCCCAAGCCGGGCAGAGGAAAGAAAAGAGGTTAAGCCGTGGATGCTGTAACGATTTATTTTCTTGCGATAAACATAGTGCTGTTCGTCGTTATGGGCGTGGACAAGTACAGGGCGATAAGGCGGCGCTGGCGTATCCCGGAGGCGACGCTGTTTATACTCGCCCTCGTCGGCGGAGCCTGCGGCGGCACCGTGGGGATGTACAGCTTCCGCCACAAAACAAAGCACTGGTACTTTGCGGTGTTCTTCCCTCTGCTGGCTCTCGCCCAGCTTGCGCTGTATTTCTTCGTATATAAATAACGTAAAAAAAGACGGCTAAAGCCGTCTTTTTTACGTTTAATGCTCGTCGCCGTCGATGCAGCCGTCGTGCTTAAAGAGCAGGGAAATGCACCAGAGCGCCGCAAGTCCGACCAGAGTGTATATTACACGGCTGACCGTTGCTGTCTGTCCGCCGCATATCCAAGCCACGATGTCGAAGCGGAACAGTCCGATGCTGCCCCAGTTGATACCGCCGATGATGCTCAGAATAAGAGCGATCCGGTCTATGACCATCATATTTAACACCTCATTTCGCATTTAGTTTGTGCGGATTATGAAATGTCATTCAGGAAAAAATTTCGATTCGACAAAAGTAGCGCCGCTTCGCTCTTTACAAAGCGGGCAAAGGGCGCTATTATCTAAGCACAGCTTATCCAATTGGTCCCGTTTTCGGGACCCGGCTCATATCTTTATCCCACAACCCTGTTTAGCAGACCGCAAAGCGGTCTGCTCTTTTTAATATTTGAATAGTTTTCAACTATTCAAATATTAAAAAGAGACGCCGCATTTTTCGTGAAGAGTTGCTTCACGAAAAACGTCGCTTCGCTCTTCAAAAAGTCCGACGAGGCGGACGTTTTTGACGGCTATAATCCGATTTGAGCGGGACCTTGTCCCCTCAAACTCCCCTGCTGCGTCTTAGTCTTACGCAGCAGCCGCACATTTGCTTCGGGAAAAGCATTATTCATTATTAAATTATATTAAAACAATTGTAAATTGTTTTAATATAAAAAGAGACGCCGCATTTTTCGTAGTTTTACAAAAAATGCGGCGTCTTTAATCACTTCTTATGCTTTGCGTTTTTCTGATAAAGTATCGCAAGACCTTTAAGCAGCAGGTCGGGCTCATACTCTATCCTGCGGCGGCAGTAGGGTATGATGCAGCCGGAAAGCCCACCCGTCGCAACGACGGTCACGGGAGCATTCAGCTCTGCCTCCATGCGGTCTATCATGCCGTCTATCATCGCCGCCGTGCCGAAAACGGCGCCGGACTTCATGCTGTCCACCGTGTTCGTGCCGATGCAGCGCTGCGGCGCTTCTATCGAAATGTTCGGCAAAAGACTTGTGCCGGATGCAAGCGCCGAGTACGAGAGCTTGACGCCCGGAACGATCGCTCCGCCGATATACGCCCCGTCTCGGTCGATGGCGACGACGGTCGTTGCGGTCCCCATGTCCACCACGATAAGCGGCGGCTTATACAGCGCCGCAGCGCCGACAGCCCCCGTGATGAGGTCGCCCGCAAGCGTGCCGGGGTCGTCGATCTTAACGTTCATGCCGGTCTTTATCCCGGCTCCGACGACGATGCAGTCAAGCCCCGTGAGCTTTTTGACCGCAGTCTTTATGACAAGGTTGAGCTGCGGCACCACGGAGGACAGTATCGCTCCGTCGATGCTGCGAAAGTCGATGTTTTCAAACTCAAGGCTCTGCCGCATTTTCAGCGCATAGTCGCTCGAAAGGTCGTTGGGATTTGTCGCCATGCGGCTGCGGCAGACTATTTTGCCGTCCTCCACACAGCCCATCACGACGTTTGTGTTGCCGACGTCAATGGTCAGTATCATGCTCTGCCTCTTTTCCTGCTTTTGATGATGTGCGTAATGCCGGAGGAAAGTGCGATGTTCACGAGCAGCTCAACGACAAAGTTGATGCCCGCAAGTCCGAGTACCATGTACACGATGACGGACTGTCCGGCGTTTGCCGCCATGCCGCTGAGGGTGTCCATGAAGAACAGTGCCATTCCCGCAAAGAACAGTCCCGTGTTGACGACGGGACAGACTATGCCGGCAACGAGGACCGCCGCCTTCTCGCTTTTCCTGCACAGGAGACGGTACACAAGCCCCGCAGCGTAGCCCGCTGCAGTGCCCTTCACAAGAACGGTGAGGATAAGCCCGTACCACTTCATGTCAAAGAGCATGAGAATAAAACCGCCGTCCCAGCCGAAAAGCCCCGTGAGAAGCACGACCAGACTGAACACAAATCCGAGATACGCTCCGGCTCCCGCTCCGTACAGTGCTGCGCCGATGACGATGGGCGCAAGCGCAAGCGTGATGGATACGGGTCCGAACTTGACAAAGGTACACAGCACCGTCAAAACGACGATGAGTGCGGTGAAGATCGCAAGGCCGGCCATTCTTTGGGTGCCGCCTGCGTTTTTGCCGTTATTCATTTTTATACCTCCTGCTGTCGCCCCCGTCCTGCGGGGTGCGGCGCTTTTGCGGCTACATGATACAACAAAGCGCAGACCTTGTCAATTGCGAATTAAACGCCCCGATGCGGGTAAAATATGCGCAAAGGAGTGTGCAAAAATGAGGATAAGGAAAAAGACCTTTATACTGATAATAACCTATTTCACCGCCGCAGTTATAGCTCTCGGAGCATACGCCTGCGTGCAGTGCGCAAGGAACACCGCCTACGCCCGCAGCGCAGGCTACGGCTACGGTCACGCCTTCGAGGAGGTCGTGCTGTCGGTGTCGAATCTCGACTCCGCCCTGAAGCGAGGCTCCTACGCCAAGGGCAGTGAAATTAGTATGCAGATCTGCGGAGAGATATATTCAAACTGCCTTGCCGCCGAGATGACCATGGGCGTGCTGCCGTTTTCGAGCTACGAGCTTGAAAAGACGGCGTCGTTTTTAGGGCTATGCGGCGACTATGCAGCTTCCTTAATGAAAACCTGCGCCGCCGAGGGCTTTACGGACGCAGAGCGTGAAAAGCTCTCGGAGCTTTCCGAGACGGCGGGGACGCTTAAAGAGTCGCTCGAAAAGCTTCAGAGCGACGTAAACGACGGAACGGCGCTCATGGACGCACCGGGCGAGCCGTACTTCGACGGCGACGAGAGCAGTCTCGTAAGCTCACGCATGAGGGCGTTCGAGGAGAACTTTGGCGAGCTGCCGGAGCTTTCCTACGACGGCGTTTACGCCAAGGCGGAAAAGTCCGCTGCCGACAAAACCGTGAGCGAGGAAGATGCGCTGGCAAGCGCAAGGGAGTTTACAGGCAGATCGGACCTGCAGCTTGAGTTTGCGGGCGAGAACGGGAGCTACTGCTTCGGCTTTGAGGGCGGAAGCGTCATGGTGAACGCCGCAGGCGAGGTCATGAGCTTCAGTCAAAACCGCAGCGTTGCGGGGGATATGAGCGACGAGGAGCTGATCACCAAGGCGGAGGAGCTTCTGAAAAACGCAGGCTACCCCGATATGCGGCTTCTGTCCACCTATCGCATAAACAGCGTGCTTACCGCAAGCTATGCGCCGGAAAGCTCCGACGGTGTGCTGCTCGACACCGAGAAGGTCACCGTCTCCGTGGCGGCGGACAACGGGGAGCTGTATGCGTTCAACGCAACGGACTACCTTGAAAATCACGGCGCCGACTTGTCAAAGCCGGAGATAACGCAGGAGAAGGCGCAGCTTGCCCTGCCGGACTCGCTCACCGTCACCGACTGCCGCTTAACGCTCTGCCCGACCTACACGAGCGAGCGCCTGTGCTACGACTTCGGCTGCACATCCCCCGACGGCGACGAGCTTCGCATCCTCGTCGATGCCTCCACCGGCCGCCAATTCGAGATCGTGCTGAAATAAAGAAAAGTCCCGACAGCACAGTGCTGTCGGGACTTTTCGTCACCGCTGAAACTCGGCTTTCATTAAGGTGTATATGCCGAGATCGTTAATTGTGGAGCGCAGCGTGTCTTCCGAAAGGGGGGATTTCATCAGGACACGCACGCTTCCGTCTGAAGAAGAGGCCTTTGCCCACACTCCGTCTAAGGAATTAAGTGCATTTTCAATGCGTACCTCGCAGCCGGAACACATCATTCCGTCAACGGTGAGGATGGCGGTATATGGGTAATGAGATTTGTTTTTATCCTTCACCTTGACTCGCTGCTCGGCGTCGCCGCCGCTTCCGCAGCAGCCGTGTGCCAGCTTTTTGGCGTAGCCGCGTATCACAAAGACGGCAAAGACAACGATGAGAAGTATGATGACAAATGTTATTGCATCCATGGTCGGTCACACCCTTTTCTTATGCGCACAGGGTGCGGGAGAGTCGGAGGATTTCATGCCGGACGCAAGCTCGGATACGTTTTTCAGTCCGGCGCTGCCGCAGCAGCCGCCCATAGCGCAGCCGGAGCATTTGCCTCCGCAGGCACTTCGTCCTGCTTTCTTGTCCCGAACGAGCTTAATTATAACTAAGGTCACGACCGCAACGAGTATCGCAATGATAATGATGTTTGCGGTGTTGGCAGCTATCCAGTCAAGCATTTTTTATTCCTCCTTCTTTTAGATTTGCTTCGGTAAGTTAAGCTCAGCGTACTGCGCTGTACTCTCTTGCGTCGAGGGTCTCTGCCTCCTTGTAGGGGCGGAAGAGCATGTAGAGCATGAACGCAAGGATGATTACCGCAACGATGGTTCCGATGACGTTGCCGCCGCCTGCGGTGAACCAGGAGCCGAACTGGTAGACCATGAGGGAGATCGCATATGCGAACACGCACATGTAGCCGATTGCTGCCCAAGTCCACTTTGCGTTGTTCATTTCCCTCTTTATTGCGCCCATTGCGGCGAAGCACGGTGCGCACAGGAGGTTAAAGAGCATGAAGCTGTAAGCGGAAAGTGCGGTGTAGTGCTGGGAAACAGCCATGAGCAGACCCTTGGTAGCCTCGTCGACCTCGCCGCCGAGTCCGAACAGGACACCGAAGGTGGTAACGACGTTTTCCTTTGCGATAAGTCCGGTGACGGTCGCCACGGTGGACTGCCAATCGCCGAAGCCGAGGGGTGCGAAGATGAAGCATACGGCTTTGCCGACCGCTGCAAGCAGGGAGTCGTTGTTGTCCTCAACCATCCGGAAGGTGCCGTCCACAACGCCGAAGCCCTGGAGGAACCACAGCACGATCGCGGACAGGAGGATGACGGTGCCGGCCTTCTTGATGAAGGACCAGCCGCGCTCCCAAGTGCCTCTGAGAACGTTGCCGACTGCGGGAACGTGGTATGCAGGAAGCTCCATAACGAAGGGAGCGGGTTCGCCCGCGAAGGGCTTGGTCTTCTTGAGCATGATGCCGGAGATGATGATCGCCGCAACGCCGATGAAGTAGCAGGATACGGAGACAAGTGCGCTGCCGCCGAAGAGTGCGCCGGCGAACATGCCGATGATGGGCATCTTTGCGCCGCAGGGGATGAAGCAGGTGGTCATGATCGTCATACGACGGTCACGCTCGTTTTCGATGGTACGGGATGCCATGATGCCCGGAACGCCGCAGCCGCTGCCGACGAGCATGGGGATGAAGCTCTTGCCGGAGAGACCGAACTTGCGGAACACACGGTCAAGGATAAATGCGACACGGGCCATGTAGCCTACGTCCTCAAGGATGCAGAGCATCAGGAAGAGGACGAGCATCTGCGGAACGAAGCCGAGTACGGCGCCGACACCGCCGATGATACCGTCAACAACGAGACCGGTCAGCCAGTCGGCTGCGCCCCAGCTCTCCATGAGCTTTGCGGCGTTGCCCTGAAGGATCTCTGCGCCGAGTACGTCGTTGGTCCAGTCGGTGAGCATGGAGCCGAAGGGTCCCATTGCTACCCAGTAAACAAGGAACATTACAGCCGCAAAAATGGGGATCGCAGCCCAGCGGTTGGTGACGACCTTATCTATCTTGTCGGAATTGGTAAGCTTTCCTGCATTCTTTTTCTTGTAGCACGCCTTGATGATGGATGCTATGTAGATGTAGCGCTCATTGGTGATGATGCTTTCTGCGTCATCGTCAAGCTCCTTTTCGGCAGCTTCGATGTCGGCGTTTACGTGTTCGAGAGCATCGGGCTTGATGTTCAGTCTGCTCAGGACCTTCTCGTCATGCTCGAAGATCTTTATCGCATACCAGCGCTGCTGCTCTTCGGGCATATCGTGCAGAACGTGCTCCTCGATGTGAGCGATCGCATGCTCGACGGCGCCGGAGAAGGAGTGCATCGGGATGGTCTTGGAGTTCTTTGCGGCATCGACCGCAGCGGCTGCGGCTTCGGGAACGCCGGTTCCCTTGAGTGCCGAGATCTCAACGACCTTGCAGCCGAGCTCTCTGGACAGCTCTTTGATGTTGATAACGTCGCCGTTTTTGCGAACTATATCCATCATGTTGATGGCGACGACTACGGGGATGCCCAGCTCGGTGAGCTGAGTGGTCAGGTACAGATTTCTCTCCAGGTTGGTGCCGTCGATGATGTTCAGTATCGCATCGGGACGCTCACCGAGGAGGTAATTGCGAGCAACGACCTCCTCAAGCGTATAGGGAGAGAGGGAGTATATGCCGGGAAGGTCAACGACCGTCACATCGCTGTACTTTTTAAGTTTACCTTCCTTCTTTTCTACGGTAACGCCCGGCCAGTTGCCGACGAACTGATTTGCGCCGGTCAGGGCGTTGAACAGGGTGGTTTTACCGCTGTTCGGGTTGCCCGCAAGGGCAATTTTGATTTCTTTTTCCTTACTCATTTATTCCACCTCGATCATTTCTGCGTCTGCCTTGCGCAGCGACAGCTCATAGCCTCTCACGGTCAGCTCGATGGGATCTCCGAGCGGTGCGACCTTGCGAACATAGATCTCGGCGCCCTTGGTGATTCCCATGTCCATGATGCGGCGCTTTATGGCGCCCTCTCCGTGGAGCTTTTTGACGGCGACCGTTTCGCCGATCTTAACATCTCTCAGTGTCTTCATTTCCTTTTGCTCCTCATACATATATTTTCTGCGCCATTTCCGCACTGATTGCGATCCTGGCTTCCTTGACTTTGACGATCACGTTCTCGCCGATCGAGTTAAGCACCGTGACGTCGCTCCCGACTACGAAGCCGAGATTTTCAAGATGCTTTTTTACTTCCGGCTTTCCGGCGACTCTTTTGACGGTATTTTGTTCGCCGACGCCTGCCAATGTTAAAGGCATCATTCTCTTCCCTTCTCTCTGCGATTAGCACAGGCTAACCGTTCTCTTGAAAAATCAGTTAGCTCTCGCTAACCTCACGATGATAGTAGCACTTTTTTCGTCAAAGTCAATACTTTGACGCATTTTTGTAAGCTTGCACAATTGGTTAGTCTATGCTAACCGCCTGTTTTGTACACTATTTCCAAGCCACTTAGTAGGAATTAGCCGGCACTTGAAAAATCGGGAAAGACGTGATATAGTTACTTTATTAAATTACACGGGAGAATAATATGAATCTTCAGGAATCCGGGGAAATGTACCTCGAAACCATTTACATACTTTCAAAGCGAATGAGCGACGTTCGTGCGATCGACGTCTGCGAATACATGGGCTACTCCAAACCGAGCGTGAGCCGTGCCGTGGGGCTGCTCAAAAACGGCGGCTACCTCACCGTTGAGGATAACGGCTACCTCCGCCTGACAGAGGAGGGGCTGTCCGTCGCAAACAAAATGTATGAGCGCCACACCACCCTCGCCGGCTTTCTCACCCGTCTCGGCGTTTCGCCGGACGTCGCCGCCGAGGACGCCTGCAAGATGGAACACGTCATCAGCGACGAGTCCTTTGATGCGATAAAGCGTCACGTCGCACGCAGCGAAAACTAAACATTATATATGTAATGGGCAGTAAGCATACTGCCCATTGTTTTTTTGCGCATTTTAGTCTCTATGCACAAAAAATTTTTTCATTTTCCTGTTGACAAACGCTGCGGCTTGCATATAATAACATATGAACAGATGTTCAAATGTTAAAACGATTCGGAGGAGCATACCATGAAAAAGACCTACAAAATAGACATTGACTGCGCAAACTGCGCAAACAAAATGGAGCAGGCCGCAAAGAAGACCGAGGGCGTTCGTGACGCCGTCGTGAATTTCATGGCGCTCAAGATGACCGTTGAATTTGAGGAGGGTGCAGTCCCCGCCGAGGTCATGAAGAAGGTTCTGGCAAATTGCAAGAAGGTTGAGGACGACTGCGAAATCTATCTCTGATAGGTGGTTTGTATGAATAAGAAGCAAAAGAAAATGCTGCTGCGGATAATCGCAGCAGTGGCGCTGGCTCTCTTATCTCTTATCCCGGCGCTTGAAGGCACACCCGAAAAGCTGCTGTTTTTCGCCTGCTACCTCGTTATCGGCTATGACATTCTGATAAAGGCGGTCAAGGGCGTTTTAAACCGTCAGCCCTTCGACGAGAACTTCCTGATGGCGGTTGCGACCGTCGGCGCAATTGCGCTCGGCGACTATGCCGAGGGTTCGATGGTCATGCTGCTCTATCAGATCGGCGAGCTGTTCCAGAGCTACGCCGTCGGCAAGAGCCGCAGAAGCATCAGCCAGCTCATGGACATCCGTCCCGACTACGCCAACATCGAGGGCGAGGACGGTGAGCTTCATAAGGTCGATCCCGACGAGGTCGCCGTCGGCACCGTCATCGTGGTGCGCCCCGGCGAGAAGATCCCCATCGACGGCGTCGTGACCGAGGGTGCGTCCTCGCTCAACACGGGTGCGCTGACCGGCGAGAGCCTCCCCCGTGACGTGAAGCCCGGCGACGAGGTGATAAGCGGCTGCATCAATCTTAGCGGTCTTTTGAAGATCCGCACCGAGAAGGAGTTCGGAGAATCCACGGTGTCGAAGATACTCGACCTCGTTGAAAACGCAGGCTCCAGAAAGTCCCGCTCCGAGAACTTCATCTCCCGCTTTGCAAGGATCTACACCCCTGCGGTGTGCATCTCGGCGCTCCTGCTTGCGATCGTACCTCCGCTGGTGCAGCTCATCGGCGGCGGCAGCCCCAACTGGGGCAACTGGCTGTACAGAGCGCTGACGCTGCTTGTCATAAGCTGCCCCTGTGCGCTCGTCATCAGCATTCCGCTCAGCTTCTTTGCGGGCATCGGCGGCGCAAGCCGTGCGGGTGTCCTGATAAAAGGCTCCAACTACATGGAGACCCTGTCCAAGGTGAACCGTGTGGTGTTCGACAAGACCGGCACTCTCACTCAGGGCGTGTTCCGTGTCAGCGAGCTTTACCCCGTGGGTATATCGGACGACAAGCTTCTTGAGTATGCCGCCCTTGCCGAAAGCTTTTCGACTCACCCCATAAGCCGCAGCCTGTGCGAGGCGTGGGGGCAGGAGATTGACAAGAGCCGTATAAGCGACGTGCGTGAGATAAGCGGCAGAGGCGTCTGCGCCAAGATCGACGGCGTTGAGGTCGCAGCCGGAAACGCAAAGCTCATGGCGGAGCTTAACATCGACTGCGGTGAGGTCTCAAAGGTCGGCACCGTGGTGCATATTGCGATAGACGGCGCTTACGCCGGACACATACTCATCTCCGACAGCGCAAAGCCCGGTGCAGCTCAGGCGATAGCCGATCTGCGCAAGGTCGGTGTCTCGAAGGTCGCAATGCTGACCGGCGACTCTAAAGATGTCGGCAAGAGCGTTGCATCTCAGCTCGGCATAGACGAGGCGTACTGTGAGCTGCTTCCCGCCGACAAGGTCAAGAAGGTCGAGGACTTCCTCGCAAGCGGCGACAAGCTCGCCTTCGTCGGCGACGGCATCAACGACGCTCCCGTGCTCTCCAGAGCGGACGTGGGTATCGCAATGGGCGCTCTCGGCTCCGATGCGGCGATCGAAGCCGCCGACATGGTGCTTATGGACGACGACCCCCGCAAGCTCGTCACCGCAATTCGCATCTCGAAAAAGTGCCTGCGTATCGTCTATGAAAACATCGTGTTTGCGCTTGGCATAAAGCTTGTGTGCCTCGTTTTGGGTGCGCTCGGCATTGCCGATATGTGGCTTGCGATCTTCGCCGACGTCGGCGTCATGGTCATCGCCGTACTCAATGCGATCCGTGCGCTGAACGTAAAAAATCTATGACAGCAGCGGAGAAGCGTGCTATAATATGAAAAAATTCCGGAGGTATTTACATGAATAACGAACGCACAAGCGAATGCTGTGAGACCACGGAGGTACACTCCGAGCTGCTCAAGATCATCAGCGAAAAAATGCCCCCGGAGGAAAAGCTCTTCGACCTTGCGGAGCTGTTCCGTGTATTCGGAGACACAACGAGAATGCGTATCCTGTTCGTGCTGTTTGAGGCGGAGGTCTGTGTCTGTGACCTCGCTGCGGCGCTCAACATGACGCAGTCGGCGATATCGCACCAGCTCAATCAGCTCAAGCGCAGCAAGCTCGTAAAGAGCAGGCGTGAGGGCAAGTCGGTGTTCTACTCTCTTGCCGACGACCATGTCCGCACAATCGTAAGTCAGGGCATGGAGCATATCGACGAGTAATAAGCAAAAACGTACAACGCCCATGCGGCTTTTACCGCATGGGCGTTTCCATTTTTATTTAGACTCCGTGACCCACTTTATGATGTAGTCGGCAAAGCGCTTCGTCGCAGGACTTTGACGGCTTATCTCCGGCATTGCAAGGGCTATCGTCCGCTTCGACGGCGGCACAAGCTCCCGTATCTCAAGGTCGTCGTGCCGACCCTTTAAAAGCAGCTCCGGCATTATGGATATGCCCAAGCCCTGCTCCACCATTGCGATTATCGCATAGTCGTCCTTCGTCGAAAAGCGCACCTTCGGCTCGATGCCCGCCGATGCGAGCGCACGCCGTGCGTCGTGGTTCGAGGTCTCAAGCAGCGTAATAAACGGCTCGTTTTCGCACTCCACGAGCGGAAACTTCGGGTACGACGCAAACTTGTGGTCGTGCGGCAATATGGCAAGGAGCCTGTCCTCCATGAGCGGGATGCTCTCGCAGGAGAGCTTGTTCGGCACGGTCACGAAGCCGAGATCGACAAGCCCCTGCTCTATCCACTCCTCGACGTCGTAGTAGTCGCCGTTCAAAAGCTTTATGTCCACATTCGGGAAGTCACGGCGAAACTCCTTTATGACGCCGGGCAGCCAGTGGACGGCGACGGAGGTAAATGCGCCGATGCGCACGGTGCCTGAGTCAAGCCCGCGCACCGCACTGACCGTCTGCCGAAGCTGCTCGGAGTAGTTCAGGATCGCCCGCAGCGGCGGCATTATCCGCTCGCCGTCCGGCGTGAGCTTTACCCCCGCTCTTGAGCGGGTCACGACGGCAAAGCCGAAGTCCTCCTCAATGCCGCTTATGATGTGGCTTACCGCCGACTGCGTTATTCCGAGTTGCTCCGCCGCCCTCGTAAACGATCCGGTCTCCACCACTTTAGACAAAGTTTCGTACTTGGATATGTTCATTTTGCTGCACTCCATGAATTTCTTTCATGTTGACATGAAAATAATTAAGCATAATAATAATATACCCTACTTTTTTGAAAATGCAAGGCTTTACGGCGATTTTCCGTCTTGCGGCGGCAAAAATCAACGGCTATAATTCAACTTGTTTTTCAAAGATAAGCATAAGAGGAGAAATCACTATGGGTTCCACGGAAATTTTAATGCTCGTTTCAATATGCATATACCTCGTCGGTATGCTCGTCATCGGTCTTGTGTACTCAAAGAACCAGACCAGCGCAGCGGAGTTCTACCTCGGCGGCAGACGCCTCGGACCTCTGGTCACGGCGCTGTCCACCGAAGCCTCCGACATGAGCGCATGGCTGCTCATGGGCGTTCCGGGTCTTGCATTCTTCTGCGGCATCGCAGAGGCGAGCTGGACCGCTATCGGTCTCATAATCGGCACATACCTCAACTGGCTGTTCGTCGCAAAGCGTCTGCGCCGCTACTCGGTCAAGGTCGGCGCTATAACCGTCCCCGACTTCCTTGCACGCCGCTTCCGTGACAAGTCCAAGGTCATCGAGACCCTCGGCGCTCTTATGATAATCGTGTTCTTCGTACCCTACACCGCCTCCGGCTTCGTCGCCTGCGGCAAGCTGTTCCACGGTCTTATGGGCTTCGACTACACCACCGCAATGATAGTCTCCGCCGCCGTCATCGTGGCGTACACCTCCACGGGCGGCTTTATGGCGGCATCGGTCACGAGCCTCGTGCAGAGCCTTGTCATGACCGCAACCCTCGTCATCGTCGTCGTGTTCGGCATAAACGCCGCCGGCGGCTGGGATCAGGTCGCGCAGAACGCGAAGGAGGTCCCCGGCTACCTCGATATGTTCACGAGAACGGCGATCGACGGCAGCGGCGCTAAGGTGTACAACCCCCTTGACATCGCCGGTACCATCGCATGGGCGCTGGGCTACTTCGGCATGCCCCACATACTCACCCACTTCATGGCGGCAAGCGACGAGAAGAAGCTTTCCACCTCTCGCAGAGTCGGCACCGTGTGGGTCGTCATCTCCCTTGCCACCGCAGTCGTCATCGGCATCGTCGGCTACGGCATGGCAAAAGCGGGTGCCATCGAAATGTTCGGCAGCGCCTCCGCCGCCGAGAACCTCATCCCCGCAGTTGCACAGCTTATCGCACAAAACGGCGCCGTGTTTGCGATACTTGCGGGCGTCCTGCTTGCGGGCATACTCGCAGCAACGATGTCCACCGCCGACGCTCAGCTTCTCGCTGCGGCCTCCGGCGTCACGCACAACCTGCTGACCGACGTGTTCGGCGTAAAGATGTCCGACAAAAAGACCATGTTCATCGCCCGCATAGCGGTCATCTGCATAGCGATACTCGGCATACTTTTTGCCCTCGACCCCAAAAGCTCGATATTCAAGATCGTGTCCTTTGCGTGGGCGGGCTTCGGTGCGACCTTCGGACCCGTAATGCTGTTCGGTCTGTTCTGGAAGCGCTGCAACCGCTTCGGTGCGATCGCCGGAATGTTCGGCGGCGCTGCGACCGTGTTTGTTTGGAAGTATGCGATAGCCCCCCTCGGCGGCATCCTCGGCATCTACGAGCTGCTGCCCGCCTTCGTGGTTTCGAGCCTGCTCATTGTGGTCGTGTCGCTCCTCACCCCCGCACCCGACGCCGAGATCACGGCGGAATTCGATGCGGTAAAGGCTGCAAAGTAATTGAAAAGCAAGCAGGAAAGACGGCACTTATGCCTCCGTCTTTGAACCTGCCCGGTAAAAACGACAACAGGCAAAACACCCCCTAATGTAGTTGTTATCCTACATTAGGGGGTGTCTTTATGTCCAAACGCAGCTGCACATAACAGGCACAGGAGCAAACGGCTAAAGATGAAAGCGAGCCGCCAAGGTGACTTCACCTTTGCATTCAACGGATATTTTCCCGCTTCACACGCCGTAGAAGCTCAGTTCGTCTATGGCCCTGTCCATGATGAAATGCGTCATTTCGATGGCTCTGTCCACGTTGCGATTCAATAGCGCAGAATAAAGAGCAAGCTTGAGCTCATACATTTTCTGTATACCGCTGCGCTTGCAGTACATACTCCACAGATACACGCCCTGCTGGTGGAACGAGTAGTACAGAAGCGGCATGAGCACATTCCCGCTCAGCACCGCAAGCTCGTGATGGAATCGGAATACCAGCTCCGCCGCCGCATCGCAGTCGCTGCTTTCGCGAAGCTCATCGAGGATCGGCGAGAGCGCCTCAAGCTCCGCAATACCGGCCTTTTCGATGACAAGCCGCACGCACAGACATTCCATGGCGGCACGCGTCTCGAACAACGATCGCACCTCGTTCTGACGCAGTGCGCCGCCATTATAGCGCATTATGGCGACCAGAGTCTCCATGGTGCCATGCCGTCGGTAATCACACACAAACACGCCCTGTCGGGGGCGCACCTCCACAAAGCCCAGCTTTTCAAGCTCAACAACTCCCGCCGAAATGACCGGGCGGGACACGCCCATCTTCGTTGACAGCTCCCTTGCCGGAGGAAGCCGCTCACCGATGGCAAGCTCCCCCGAAAGTATCATGTTCTCGATCTGCTGCACAAACAGGTCAGTGAGCGATAGCGTCGTGATCTTAGTAAAGCCCATGGAACAGCCTCCGATTCTCCGTAATGAATATGGTAATACCAAGTTAAGCTTGTGTTATTATATTGACGAATCATATAATTGTCAAGGTGCTTAATTACAAAAAGTGCTGAATTTATCGGATTAACGGCAGAATTTCTTGACAGTCTTCGGGAGATACAATACTATTGTGGCTGTGAATACGTGGTAACACCACAAACTATAAAGGAGGAATACACTATGCCCAAATACGACGCCGTTGTTATCGGCGCAGGTAACGGCGGTCTGGCAGCGGCCTGTAGAATGGCCTATGCCGGCAAGAAAACGCTCCTTATTGAGCGCCACAATCTTCCCGGAGGCTGCGCCTCCAGCTTCCGCAGGGGGCGCTTTGAGTTTGAGACTGCCCTGCATGAGATATGCGAATGGGGCACCGCCGAGAACCCCGGCGGCTGCCGCAAGACGGTCGTGAATACCTTCGGCACCGAGGGAGATTGGCTGATGGTACCTGACAACTTCCGCGTCATCACCACCGCAAGCGACGGCAAGACCCATATAGATGCCACGCTCCCCTGCTCCGTCGAGGCATTTGTGGATGCTATGGAAGGATACGTTCCCGGCTGCCGCAAGTCCATCCAAGCTATTTTCGACCTGGGTACCGAATTCCACGAGGCCGGAGATTACTCTCTCTCCGTCAACGGCAAGACCGACCCCAAGTATATGCAGGAGCATTTTCCCAACTTCCTGCGTCTGGGCAGCTACACCGTAAACAAGGTCTTTAACGCCATGAAGATGCCCAAGCTCGCACAGGACATCATGAACACCTACTGGGGCTACCTCGGCGTCGATGCCGACCATCTCTCTTTCCTCCAGTACGTCAATATGCTGTGGCTCTATGTCAACCACGGTGCATGGATTCCTTCAAAGACCAGCCACCAGCTAACCACCGGTATGCTGGAGCGCTTCCGTGCGATGGGAGGCGAACCATGGTTCAACTGCACTGCGGAGAAGATACTGTTTGATGAGAACAACGCCGTCTGCGGCGTACAGACCGACCGAGGCATTATAGAGACAAAGTACATACTCTGCAACGCCAACCCATCCATGGTCTATGCGACCATGTGTCCGCCCGAGGTTGTCCCCGAGCGTATGGTCAAGCTTGCCAACGCCCGCACCTACTCCGCACGTATGTTCGTGGTATACATGGGTCTTGATAAGAGCGCCGAGGAGTTGGGTATACACGACTACACCATCTTCCTCCCCACCTCAGCCGACACCGTAAAGGAATACAACTCCGGCAAGACCATTGCGGAAAACTGCAATCAGGTCTCCGTGTGCTACAACGTTGTCAACCCCGATTTCTCTCCCGAGGGCACCTGCGTCATATCCCTCACCAGCACATTCATGGACGATGACTGGGCGAATGTCTCTCAGGAGGACTATGTAAAGACCAAGCAGGAGTTTGCTGCGAAGCTCATCCGCCTCTTTGAAGAGCGCACCGGCTTCATTGTCACCCCCTACATTGAGGAGATCGAGATCGCTACGCCGTGGACAATGTGCAACTACGTCAACGTCCCCCAGGGTGCGGCCTACGGCTACGAGCTGAGAGACTGGGACAACATGATGCCGAGAATGATGATGATGGGTACCGAATTCCCCGTAAAGGGACTCAAGTTCGTTGGCGCCGCCAGTATTCGCGGCGACGGCTATAATTCCGCCATCTTCAGCGGAGACACCCTTGCGAAAAAGACCCTTGCGGAAATGAAAGCAGACGAGGAGGGCTGAGAAAATGTCAAAATTGAACTATAAGGTCGGTCTTATCGGCAAGCTGGATATGCTCAGATTCAAGAACATGCCAAAGGTTCGCGAGCGGGCGATACAGGCTTCTCCCGCCACTCCCTTGCCCAAAACGCTCACCACCAATGAAAAGGCAAAGACACGTCACCCCGCAAAACAGGAGGTCGTAATCTCCGAGATCCGTCAAAACGGTGCGGACGCAAAGACCGTCGTCCTCAAGACCCCGGACGGCAGTCCCCTTGCCTACTACCGGGCCGGGCAGTATATTTCGGTCTCCGTTCCCGTCGGCGGCACGGTGACCACTCGCGCCTATTCTCTCTGCTCCTCTCCGGCATGGGCGAAGCGAGGCGAGTACAACATCACCGTCAAGCGCGATGATGCCGGCTTTGTTTCCCCATACATCCAGGACAACTGGAAGGTCGGGCAGCACGTCACCATATCCGGCCCGCAGGGACACCTCTATTATGAGGGCCTGCGTGATGCGAAAAAGGTCGTGGCTCTGGCCGGCGGCTCCGGTATCACCCCGTTTATCGGCATGGCCTACGCCATCCGTGACGGCCTTGAGGATTTTGACCTGACCATTCTCTTCGGCTCCCGTACCGCAGAGGGGATAGTCTACAAGAAGGAGCTGGACGAGATCTGCGCTGCGTGCAGCAAGGTTCACGTTGTCCACGTCCTCTCCGACGAGGAACGCAACGGCTATGAGCATGGCTTCATCACCGCAGACCTTATCAGAAAGTACGGCGGCGACGGCGAATACAGCATTTTCATGTGCGGCCCGCAGGCAATGTACAACTTCCTCGACGGCGAGATAGCAAAGCTCTCTCTGCGTCGTAAGTTTGTCCGTCGTGAGCTGTTCGGTGCGATAAAGGATCCCTGGAACCAGCCCGGCTACCCGGAGGAGCTGCACGGCAGGAGCTTCAAGCTCAAGGTCATAAAGTACGGAGAGGAGTTCAATATCACCGCTTCTGCCGATGAGTCTCTGCTTACGGCCATAGAGCGTGCGGGTATTACCGCCCCCTCCCGCTGCCGCAGCGGTGAGTGCGGCTGGTGCCGCAGCAAGCTCCTCTCCGGCAACGTCTTTATCCCCGAAAAGACCGACGGTCGCCGGAAAGCGGACATAGACTTCGGCTACATCCATCCCTGCTCATCCTTCCCCATCGGTGACTGCGTCATAGAGATCTCCGGCCCCACAATGTAACATATAGTAACGGTGAAGAGGAAAGCGTTCCTCTTCACCGTTCAGTTTAAACACTCTCAAAAAGGAAATGCCCGTTATCGGCCACATAGCCGATAGCGGGCATTCATCAGACTGCCAAAAAACCACGCTGCGTTTAATCCCTGTTGCGGCTGCCGGAGATCAGTATGATGAAGCGAAGAAGCTGCATGAGGGTCACCGCAAGGGCAGCGACATAGGTCAGCGCCGCAGCGGTCAGCACCTTCTTTGCGCCGTCGTACTCGTCGCCGACCAAAAGATTGGTCTCCCTTATGCACGACAGCGCCCTGCGGCTTGCGTCAAACTCCGTGGGCAGCGTCACGAGCTGGAACACGAGGCACAGCGCATAGCACGCCACGCCTGCGTATGCGATGTACACGAACACCTCGCCGAGCGAAGCCAGCACCAGACCGATGATGATAAGCGGCACCGAGAGCTTTGCTCCGATGTTCGTTATCGGCACGATGGCGGTCCTTATCTTGACGGGGGTGTAGTTCTCGGCGTGCTGTATGGCGTGTCCCGTTTCATGGCAGGCGACGCCCACGGCGGCGATCGAGGTGCTGCCGTACACGCTGTCGGACAGCCTTATGACCTGTGCCGTGGGGTCGTAGTGATCCGTAAGCTCGCCGGAAACGTGCTCTATCCTGATATGCTGAAGCCCGCTGCGGTCGAGAATGTACCTTGACGCAGCCTCCGCCGTTATCCCTCGGCGGTTGCGGTACTGCGAATACTTTTTGTATGTGCCGTTCACATGAGCCGACGCCCACATCGAAAACAGCACCGCCGGAAGCACAAGAATGATGTACGTCAAGTCTATTCCGTAATAGTAACCCATAGTTTGCTCCTTTGTACCTTAAATTTTTACGGCTCCACACGGAGATTGTCTATACCGTTTTTCTCAAATTCGTCCATGTATTCGTCCATGCGCCGGGCAAGCTCGTCGGTCTCCCGCAGCCCCTCGTAGTTTAAGTCTCTGCGGGCAAGCTCCTCGGCGAGGATGTCAAAGAACACCGCATCCTCGTAATCGGCTATCGCCTCGTGGATACCGCCGTTTTCGTATGCCCTCGACGGGAAAACATGACCCTTCCAGCGCTGGATGAGCGAATCCATGCCGCAGCGGGTGCATTGCGAAAACAGCTTCTCCTGAACGATGTCGTAATCCTCGAATCTGTCCGACGCACGGGTGGAGTTGAGGATCCAGTTGCCTATATATACAAGGTCCAGCAGTCTGCGGAATTCCTTTTCGGTGAGATCAATGTTCATGTTGCCGGCCTCCGTTTCCTTGTTGTATCTCTATTATAGCAGATCGCCTGTCCATATTCTACTCAAAAATATTCTTGTAATTCTTAGTATTATAGCATATTATATTATGTTAGTGACAAAAAATCTTTTCCGACGGAGAGTTCGTTATGGACAACAGACCCGTGTGCGTTTTCGACTCCGGTCTCGGTGGGCTTACCGCCGTGCGGATGCTCAGAAAGCTCATGCCAAATGAGAATATAGTTTATTTCGGCGACACCGGGCGTATGCCCTACGGCGGCAGGAGCGCCGCTCAGATACGGCTCATTGCGCAGCAGAATCTCGACTTTGCGCAGAGCTTCGGCGTCAAGGCGATCGTCGCCGCCTGCGGCACCATATCGAGTAACGCAGCCGATCTTCTCCTCGCCTGTCCGGTAAAGACCGTCGGCGTTCTTGCCCCCGGCGTGAGGGAGCTTGCGCAGACCGGCAAAAAGCGGCTCGGCGTCATCGCCACCGCAACGAGCATCAAAAGCGGCTCGTTCCAAAGGGAGCTTTCCGCTCTCGCCCCCGATGCGGAGGTCTGCGCCCTCGCCTGTCCCGACTTCGTTCCGATGATCGAGAGCGGGCGCTATCTTCCCTCCGACCCCGAAGTCAGGGCAACGGTCGCTCGTTCGCTCTCGGAGCTGAAGGAGCGAAAAACGGAGGCCTTGCTTCTCGGCTGTACGCACTACGGGCTTATCGCCGATGCGATACGGGACTTCCTCGGCGACGAGGTCGAGCTTATCGGCGCTGCCGACGCTGCCGCAAGGGAGCTGTGCGCATACATAGAGGGTGCCTCCGCTTTCGGCGACGGCGGCGGTGAGGAATACTACACCAGCGGAAGCATCGCAGATTTTGAGGCTCTCGCCCCGCTCATGCTGGGCTATGAGCTGAAAGCGGCGGTGAACCACGTTCCGCCCTTCCCACTGGAGGTTTTATGATGAAGGTCCGCATAATCATTGACGGCGTTTCGGGTCTCGGCAGAGACGAGGACACCGTGAGCATGATGACGGAGGGCAGCTACTCTCCGATCGAAGGCGGCTGGCTCGTGCGATACGAGGAAAACGAGGCGGCGGGGCTTGACGGCACCAAGACCGCAATTAAAATTTACGACGACTGCGTCGTCGTTGACAGGCACGGCAAGCTGACCGCAAGGATGGAGTTCCGTCCCGGAAGCAGCAGCCGCTTCCCGTATAAGACGGAGTACGGGCTTTCGCTGCTGGGCATCCACACCCGCAAGCTGAAAACGGACTTTAACGAGGACGGCGGCAGCCTGAGTATCCGCTACATGGTTGACATTGACCACCTCGTGTCGAGCGAGAACAGACTCGACATGACGGTGAGAAAGATTTGAGGTACAAACGATGAACATGATACAGTGCGCAAAGCAGCAGATCACGGAGCTTATCGGCAAGGCATACGCCGCCGCTGCCGAAAAGGGCGAACTGCCGGAGGGCGTTGCACTTCCCGGCAGCGTTGAGATCCCCAAGGACACCGCAAACGGCGACTACGCCGCAAACTACGCCCTCGCCGGTGCGAAGGCGATGCGTATGCCGCCCCGCAAGGTCGCAGAGATATTGGTCGCAAACCTTGACCTTTCCGGCTCCTGGTTTGACTCCGTCGAGATAGCGGGACCCGGCTTTATGAACTTCCGTCTCGGCGAAAGCTGGTACTCGGACGTTATAAAGACCGTCGTCCGTGAGGGGTCCGATTACGGACGCAGCAACATCGGCGAGGGCAAAAAGCTCATGGTCGAATTCGTCTCCGCAAACCCCACGGGTCCCATGCACATGGGCAACGCCAGAGGCGGCGTCCTCGGCGACGCACTGGCGTCCGTGCTGGAAAAGACGGGCTACGACGTTACCCGTGAGTTTTACGTCAACGACGCAGGCAATCAGATAGAGAAGTTTGCCGTCAGCATCGAGGCACGCTGCCTCCAGCTCCTCCTCGGCGAGGACGCCGTCGAGTTCCCGGAGGACGGCTACCACGGCGACGATATAAAGGAGCTTGCCGCCGCCTTCTGCGAAAAGTACGGCAGAGAGATACTCTCGATGGACGAGACCGAGCGCCGCAGCATGATGGCACGCTTCGGACTTGAGCGCAACCTGCCCAAGATGAAGAGCGACCTTGAGCGCTACGGCATACACTACGACCGCTGGTTCTATGAGTCGTCCCTGCACGAAAGCGGCTACGTTGAGGAGTCCGTGAAGCTGCTCTCCGACCGTGGTTACACCTACGAAAAGGACGGCGCTCTGTGGCTTGCGACCTCCCGCATACTCGGAGACAAGCTCCGTGCCGCAGGCAAGAGCGAGGAGGACATCGCAAAGCTCGATCTTAAAGACGACGTGCTTCGCCGCAAAAACGGCTTTTATACATACTTTGCCGCCGACATCGCATACCACCGCAACAAGTTCGAGGCGAGGGGCTTCGACAAGGTGATCAACGTCTGGGGCGCAGACCACCACGGTCACGTCGCAAGACTCAAGGGTGCAATGGATGCACTGGGGCTTGACGGCGAGCATCGGCTCGACATCGTGCTTATGCAGCTTGTTAAGCTCATGCGTGACGGCGAGGTCGTCCGTATGTCCAAGCGCACGGGCAAGGCGATCTCCCTATCCGACCTCCTCGACGAAGTGCCCGTGGATGCGGCAAGATACTTCTTCAACTCCCGTCCGGAGTCTCCCGTCGAGTTCGACCTCGACCTTGCCGTGCGGCAGGACAGCGAGAACCCCGTGTACTACGTTCAGTATGCGCACGCAAGGATATGCTCGCTCATAAGCGCCGTCGGCGTCGAGATCCCCGCCCCCGATGCGGCTGCGCTTTCGCTTCTAAGCACCGCACAGGAGCGTGAGCTTATAAAGCAGCTTGCGGCGCTGCCGGAGGAGCTGCGGCTTGCGGCAAGGGACTACGACCCCAGCCGCATAAACAAGTACGTCACCGAGCTTGCGGCACGCTTCCACCGCTTCTACACCGCCTGCCGCATAAAGGATGCGGAGCCGGAGCTGCGGGATGCCCGCCTCCTGCTTTCCGACGCCACACGCCGTGTGATAGCGCTCTCCCTCTCCGTCATCGGCGTCTCCGCCCCCGAAAGAATGTAACAAAAAACCGATGCTTTGCAATTGCAAAGCATCGGTTTTATATTTTACTTGCTCACCTTATCCAAAAATGCCGTGCAGCCGAGGCTTATGTCACGATACGTCGTCTCGAAGTCGCCCGTGTACCACGGGTCTGCGATCTCCGCAGGCTTATCCGTGAAGTCGAGCAGCAGACGAAGCTTTCCCTCCGGGTCGCCGCCGAAGATCTTTCGCATCTCACTCATGTTCTCCGAGTCCATGCCGATGATGTAGTCGTAGCGCCCATAGTCGGCGGCGCAGAGCCGTATCGCACGGCGCTGCGAGCAGTCGATGTTATGCTCCTTTAAAAGCCGCTTCGTGCCGTAGTGGACGGGGTTTCCGATCTCCTCGGCGCTCGTTGCGGCCGAACGCACCAGAAATTTGCCCTCAAGCCCACGCTTCACTATCATGTCCCTAAGTACAAACTCCGCCATCGGGCTGCGGCATATGTTCCCGTGGCAGACAAACAGCACCTTTATCACTTTAATACTCGCTTTCGTTTACGCCGTGCGTCACGGCTTTTTTATTAGCATACCACCTTTGTGCGGAAAAATCTGTATACAATTTTCAAAAAATATAAAAACACCGTTGCAAACAAGGTGTTCAAAATGGTATCATTTGCGTCGGGTGATAACATGATAAACACGACCCTGTGCTACATATGCCGGGGCAGCGACTACCTTATGCTGCACCGCACGAAAAAGGAAAACGACTTAAATCACGACAAGTGGATCGGCATCGGCGGAAAATTCTTGGAGGACGAAAGTCCCGACGACTGCCTCCTGCGTGAGACGCTTGAGGAGACCGGGCTTACGCTCACGAGCTACCGATACCGTGGCATCGTCACGTTTGTGAACACGAAGTACCCCTCCGAGCTTATGCATCTGTTCACCGCCGACGGCTACACCGGCACCCTGCGTGACTGCGACGAGGGCGTGCTTGAGTGGATAGACCGGGACAGGCTCTCGGAGCTGACGCTTTGGGAGGGCGACAAAATTTTTCTCGACCTTCTGCGGCGGGACACGCCCTTTTTCTCTCTCAAGCTCCGCTACGACGGCGATACGCTGCTGGAAGCCGTTTTAGACGGCAAGCCGATGCAAATATAGCCTTGTATTCTCATATCATTTACCGAGGTGATGATATGAGAATTTTTATTGTCCGCAGGGGCGACAGCCTGTACTCCGTCGCCCGACGCTTCGGCGTGAGCGTCACGGAGCTTGCAAGGATAAACGAGCTTAGCGCACCCGACAGGCTGAGCGTCGGGCAGGCGCTCGTCATACCCGACGGCGCTACCCCCGACTCCGAGATCGAGGTAAACGGCTATGCCTACCCCGGCATCGGCGGCGAGGTGCTGCGGCGCAGTCTGCCGTCGCTTACCTTCCTCTGCCCGTTTTCGTGGCAGGCAAACGCCGACGGCAGCTTAAATCCCATCGACGATCAGCGGCTCATCGACGCTGCGAAGGACAGCGCCACGGCTCCGCTGCTGACCGTGACGAACATCGGCTCTGCGGGAGGCTTTTCGAGCGACATTGCGCACTCGCTCCTAACGGACCCCGACGTGACACAGCGCTTTATCGAGAACATACTGACCGTGCTGCGGCAGAAAAAATACTACGGTCTGAACCTGAATTTCGAGTACCTCTACCCCTTCGACCGTGAGGCGTACAACGACTTTCTGCGGCGCATATCCGAAACGCTGCACCCGCTCGGCTACTATTTGAGCTCTGCAATAGCGCCCAAGACCTCCGACACGCAGCAGGGCGTGCTGTATTCCGCACACGATTATGCGGCGCACGGTAAATATTGCGACAGAGTGGTTATAATGACATATGAGTGGGGCTACACCTACAGCTCGCCGAGGGCGGTGTCTCCGGTCGACCGCATCCGTGAGGTGCTGGACTACGCCGTCACACGCATTGACCCCGGCAAGATACTCATGGGATTTTCAAACTACGGCTACAACTGGCGGCTGCCGTGGAAGCAGGGCGAGGCGGCGCAGGTCATATCGAACGCAGCGGCAGCCCGGCTTGCCGCCTCCGTGTTTGCGGAGATACACTTCGACCCGAACTCCGAGGCGTCCTACTTTAACTACACCGACCCCACGGGCATACGTCGGGAGGTCTGGTTTGAGGACGCACGCAGCATCGCAGCGAGACTGAAGCTCGTTTCCGAGTACGGGCTTGCGGGGATCAGCTACTGGACCCTCGATCAGCTCGGCGTTACGGGTCTGTATATCCTAAACTCCATGTACAATACGGAAAAAATACTGTGAAGCGCTTTACAAAACGTCGAAAAAAGGGTAATATATTTTATTATCATCAATAATTCAAACCCCAAATCACAGAAAGGTACACTCGGTGCGAAAGGTACGGTCCATGGCAAACAGCGACAACGAAAGAAATTACAAAGAGGAAATCAAGCAGGAGGCGTTTACGCTTCCCAATCTGTTCAGCTATCTGAGGCTCATCCTCATACCCGTTTTCGTGGTCTTGTATGTGAAGGATCACTACGCCTACGCACTCGGCGTACTCATCGTCTCGTGGGTGAGCGATGTGCTTGACGGCTTCATCGCAAGGCGTTTCAACATGGTCACGGACCTCGGCAAGGTCCTCGACCCCCTCGCCGATAAGCTGACGCAGGCGGCAATGATAATCTGCGTTGCGACGACGTATCACACCATGTGGATACTCGTCGGTCTCCTTGTCATAAAGGAGCTTGCAATGTTCACCATGGGTCTTTACGTCCTCAAGGTGACGAACGAGCTCAACAGCGCCCGCTGGTACGGAAAGCTCTGCACCGGCGCACTGTACATTGTTATGATGCTGCACGTCATCATCCCCGACCTGCCTGCGCCGATCTCACTCGGCTCCCTACTCGCCTGCGCCGTTCTTATGATGTTCAGTCTTGTCATGTACATGATAATGTACATGAAGATACTCAACAAGTCGGAAAATGCCGACAAGCTCGAAAAGAACGACAAATGATACGAAAGCTCTCCGGGTAGGATCCGTGCGATCCTGCCCGGAGTTTTACATATGAGGTCTTTTTATGAAAATACTTATTTTGAGCATAGGCACCGGCGGCAGATATGACGCCGCAGCCAAGAACATAAGCGACTACTTCTCCGAGCGGGGACACATCGTGCGCACCGTCGATTATCTGACGCTTGCCGCCCCCGTCGGCGATGCCTTAAAGCAGGGACACGCCTTTGCGTCCCGCCATATGCCGCACCTGTACGGCATCGGCAGGAGCATCGGCGAGATGAGCGCACCCGCACCCGCAAAGCCCGTCGTCGGCGCATTCAAGGCGCTTTTGGAGAGCGAAGGCTTCGGCGTCGTTATCTGCGTTCACATCTCCGGCGCTCTGCTCGTCTCCGCTTACCGCACACAGTATGCATCCTCGCTGCCCTCGTTCTATTTCACGACGGATTTCTACTGTCCCGCAGGCTGCGCCGAGCTTAACATCGACCTCGTCCTGCTGCCGCACGCTCTGCTGCACGACGAGTTTGCGTCGGCGGGCGTCGCCGAGAGCAGGCTTTGCGTCACGGGAATGCCGCTTTCCGCCGACATTCTCGACTCCGTCCCCGAACACGAGGCGAGGCAGGCGCTCGGACTTCCGGAGCACGGCAGGGTCATCCTGCTTTGCAGCGGCACCCTCGGAGTCGGTCCCATACGGCGCACCGTCATGCGGCTTGCCGGGGCGCTCGGTCCCGACGACAGGCTCATCGTCCTGTGCGGCACGAACCTCCGTCTAAAGCGTGAGCTTGAGCTGTTTAACTACAATGACACCCGCATCAGCTTTGAGGGCATGACCGACAGCATGAGCGTTCTTCTCGACGCCGCCGACATTCTCGTCACCAAGGGCGGGAGCATGATAAGCGCCGAGGCCGCCTACAAGGAGCTGCCCATCGTATATATCGACGCAATTCCCGGTGCGGACGCCGAAAACGTCCGCTTCATGACGCACTGGGGCTTTGCCGCCTCCGGCGAGACCGCCGAGGTCGTGGCACGGCTCGCCTCGTCCTGTCTCAGCGGCTCACTCGACCCCGCCTCGATGCTTGCGCTGCGCTGCGAAAGCTTCAAGGACGGCTCCGCCGCCATATACAAGGCGGTCACCGACTTCTGCGAGGCGATGCCCGCCGAGCGCCGTGAGCGCAAGCTGCTGTTTGTTATGAACCCCGTTGCGGGGAAGCTTGCCGTTCCGAAGCGCTTAAGCGACATTCTTGAGGTGTTTTCACGCAACGGCTGCATAAGCACCGTTTTTCCGACCGAGGGTGCAGGCGACGCCGAACGCTTTGCGTCCGAGCTTGCCGGGGACTTTGACCTCGTCGTATGCTCCGGCGGCGACGGCACCATGAGCGAGACCGCCGCAGGTCTCATCGCCGGCGGACACCACGTCCCAGTGGGCTACATACCCTGCGGCAGCACGAACGATTTTGCGGAGTACCACGTCATCCCGTCGGACGTCTGCGCCGCAGCGCAGCTCGCCGTCACGGGCGGGACAAGCCCCGTCGATATCGGCAGGCTCTCCGGCAGGTACTTTATAAACGCCGCCGAGTTCGGATTGTTCACGAGAGCCGCCTACTCCACGCCGCAGAAACGCAAAAACTTCCTCGGCTTTTACGCCTACGTTCTTGAGGGCATGAAGGAACTCGGCGAGATTAAAAGCTCGCACATGACCTTCACCGTCGACGGTGAGAGCATCGAGGGCGACTTCATCTTCGGCATCGTTGCGGCGGCAAGCTCCCTGACCGACAGTGCGCTCGAATTTTTCGGTCAGCCCGTCATTTCGGGCGACGGACTGTTTGAGCTGGTGCTGATCCGCCAGCCCTCCTCGCCCTTGGAGCTTGAGGGCATACTGCGGAGCCTGCGCATGAAGGACCCGAACTCCTCGCTCGTTTCTTTCCGTCGAGGCAGACACATTTCGGTCACGCAGGAGGGTGAGCTTAACTGGGTCGTGGACGGAAACCTCCTCGTAACGAAGGACAGCTACGACATCGAAATTCTTCCCTCACGCATCGACCTCATCTGCTGAAAAACATAAAACTTCATGCCTGAGCGCCGCACAAGGAAAATGTGCAAATGCCGGTGCATGAAGTTTTTGTGCATCATTTTCTGTTGTCCCGCAGGGACGAGGAAATGGCACATTTCTTTTTTGCAATGTTTTTGCATAGCAAAAAGCCTCGGAAATGCAAGCATTTCCGAGGTTTTTCGTTTATCTTGTTATGCCGCCTTCGGGGTCTGGGCGGACTTCGAGCTGAGCTTCTGGTAAACGACCACTCCGCCGACGAGAACGATACCGATAATGTCGGTCAGCGTTCCGGGGATTATGAGGGTCAGACCACCGGCAGCAAGCAGGAGTCTGAAGAACCAGTTGACCTTCTTGTACAGGTGTCCGCACAGTGCGGTCGCAACGCCGAATATGCCGATCATCGAGGTTATAGCAACCTGTATCGCTTCGGGAACGGTGGTGTCCACGAGCAGGAGGCTGGGGCTGTAGGCAAAGACGTAGGGTACGATGAAGGCTGCGATCGCAAGTCTCGTCGCCGTGAGTGCGGTTTTCATCGGGTTGGACTTCGCTATTGCCGAGCCTGCGTATGCCGCAAGTGCGACGGGAGGCGTGATGTCGGCGACGATGCCGAAGTAGAACACGAAGAAGTACGCCGCAACGGGGTCGATGCCGATGGCGGGGTCGATGAGGATGGGAGCGCAGGTGGTCGCCATGATGCAGAAGTTTGCGGTCGTGGGAACGCCCATGCCGAGAACGATGCAGCAGAGCATGGTGAGGAACAGTGCAACGAACTTAACGTTGCCCGCAAGTCCCGTAACTGCGCCGATGAGCTGGCTGCCGAGACCCGTCATGGTGATGGAGCCTGCGACGCAGCCCGCCATTGCGCAGGCGGCGATTATGGAGATGCAGCTCTTGCCGCCGTTGGCAAGGGAGTTGAATATCATGAAGCCGGTCTCTTTGACGATGACGCCGCCCTTGGAGCCTTCCGCCGGAGCGGGGGCTTTTATCGTGGTGCGGCAGATCTCAAACAGTCCGACGAATATCGCAAGGACTATCGCAACGGATGCGGAGAACGCCATGGTGTAGGTGTTCGTGGAGACGAGAACGACAAGCACCACGAGGGGGATGAGCAGGTAAATGCTGCGCTGGAGCTTCCAGAAGGAAGGCAGCTCGGATCTCGGAATGCCCTTCAGTCCGACCTTTTTCGCCTCAAGGTGAACGGCGACGTAGATGCCCGCAAAGTACAGGATGGCGGGGATTATCGCATAGACGATGATCTTCGAGTAGGGCTGACCGAGGAAGTCGATCATAAGGAAGGCGGCTGCACCCATGATGGGGGGCATGATCTGACCGCCGGTGGAAGACGCCGCTTCGACGGCGCCCGCAAATTCGGGCTTATAGCCGGTGCGCTTCATCATCGGGATGGTGACGGAGCCGGTGGTGACGGTGTTGCCGACGGAGGAGCCGGAGACCATTCCGCACAGTGCGGAGGACAGGACCGCAACCTTCGCAGGACCGCCTGCGGAGGAGCCGGCAACGGAGTTTGCAAGGCTTATGAAGTAGGTCGAAATGCCCGTGCGCTCAAGGAAAGCGCCGAAGATGATGAACACGACGATGTACTTCGAGCAGACGTCGATCGGCGTGGTGAGCAGGCCGGTGGTCGTGTAGAAAAGATTGTACACGACGTACTGCATACCGTAGTATGCGCCGAGACCCTTCGTAAAGCTCCAGTAGTACCACGCATACACCATGAATGCGCCCGCAACGATGAGGATGGGGACGCCGACGCTGCGGCGGCAAAGCTCGATGACTGCGATGATGCCGACGATGGCGATCGCAATTTCATAGGGATATATGTTCAGCTTGCGGAGGATGATGCTCTCGGAGTTTATGCAGAAGTACATGAACGCCGCAGTACCCACAAGCATGATAATAATGTCGTACCAGGGGATATGATTTACCTTCTGTACGCCCTTCTTGGCGGGGTAAAGGAGGTACCCGATGAAAAGACCGCAGGCAAGAAAGCTCGTCAGGCGCACACGGTCGTCAACGGTAATGAACATGGTGAACACGATGCAGAAGATCGAGAATGCCGCTGCGATCGTCATAACGACATACTTCGGCACGCCCTCCCAAATACGGGTGTTCGACTCCCTGTCATACTGTTTCATCACCGCATCGACGTCTGCGGCTATGCTCTCGGCGCTCTGTTCGGCGCCGGAGGAGTTTTCGGCAAAGAGGTCGGCGTCTGGCGTCTTGCTCTTGTTCTTTTTAAATAGGGACATGATTCTACGTTCCTTTCATGGGATTAAAAGGTGCTTGAAGCTGCGGCTCCCGCAGGGGAGCCGTAGCTTCGTTTCGCATTATTACATTAAGCCGGCGTTAATTACTTGGTCTTAACGTCAATGCCGTTTTCGCTGAAGAACTTTGCTGCACCGTCGTGGAAGGGAACCGCAATGCCCTCGGTTGCGAAGGTGAGGTCAAGCTCTGCGCCCTTTGCGTGGAGTGCGGTGATGGCATCCTTGTTGTCGAAGATGGACTTCACGATGTTGTATGCGCACTCGTCGGTCATGTTTGCGGAGCAGATGAGGGTCGCCTTTACGGTGACGGTCTGAGTGTCAACGTCAAGACCGTCGTAGGTGCCTGCGGGGATGGTGTAGGATGCGTAGTAGGGGCAATCCTTGAGCAGCTTCTCCATATGCTCATCATCGATGGAGATGAGGTTTATATTCTTTGCGGATGCGAGGGTCGCAACTGCGGGAGTCGGTGCGCCGGCGCAGAGGAACGCTGCGTCTATCTTGCCGTCCTGCACGCTCTCGGTGGAGGCGTCGAAGGACTGGTATACGGGGTTGATGTCATCGAGAGTCATGCCGTAAGCGGCAAGAACGTCGATGGTGTTGTAGTAGGTGCCGGAGCCCTGGTCACCGACGCAGACGGACTTGCCCTTGAGGTCGGCAACGCTCTTGATGCTGGGGTCGATGGTCACGATCTGAACGGTCTCTGCATACAGTGCGCACAGAACACGGAAGTTGTCGAGCTTTCCGCTTTCGGCAAAGCTGTTGGTACCTTCAAAGGCGTAGGTCATAACGTCGGACTGGACGGTAGCAAGCTGGTAAACTGCGCCCATGCTCTCAAGGTTTGCACCGGAGCCGCCGGTGGTGACTGCGGTCATGGAGATGCCGAGATCCTCGCCGACTACCTGGCAGAGGATACCGCCAAATGCGTAATAGGTTCCTGCGGGGCCGCCGGTACCCATGGAGAGGCCCTTGGAGCCGTCGATCGTCTTCTTTTCGGTATCGCCCTTGACTGCGTTGTTAAGACCGCTTCCGTCGCCGGTGCAGGCGCACAGTGCGAATACCATCATAACCGCCAGAAGCATGGCAATTATTCTTTTCATGTCATAATCCTCCTGTGATTGTTTTGCATAATCAATTTTGAAAAATTTCATTTCAATAAATTCAACATGGTGGATTATACACCCCTTTAACGCCTTTTTCAATAGTAAAAATGAAATTTTTTAAATCCAAAGCTGCAAAAATTTTCACAAGCCACTTTAACGGCGCAAAGAAAAATGTGTTTTCTTGCAAGATGTGCTGAATATTTTGCAAGTTTATTCAATATCTTGATTTTTCCGACCCGAAAACTTGCAAGATGAATTTTCGGCTCCCGTCAGCTTAACCAATTTTTGCTCCGTATTTTGTGCGGTTTTCTACACCGCTTCTGTCGAAAATGCTTGCAATGCGCTGCATTAAGTGCTATATTGTTTCCATGTCAAATACAGTTGTTTTTATCTGGCGGACACTACTTGAAAGGCGGACTTACAATATGAAAATTGCATTGCTGGGCTGCGGCGTAGTCGGCGGCGGCGTTTTGGAGATCATCGACAAGCGCTGCAACATGGAGCTTAAATACGTTCTCGTGCGCAGGGCAAAGCCCGAACTCGGCGACCGTGCCGTGAGCGACTTTAACATTATTATAAATGATAAGGAGATCGACACCGTGGTCGAGGCGATGGGCGGGCTTTCCCCCGCATACGAGTACGCCTGCGCCGCAATGCGTGCGGGCAAGAACTTCGTCACCGCAAACAAGCACCTTGTCGCACATTATTATAAAGAGCTTGTCTCCCTTGCAAAGGAAAACGGCGTTGCCTTCCGCTGCACCCCGGCGGTCGGCGGCGGAATACCGTGGCTCGTGAACCTTGAGCGTGTCCTGCGCTGCGATGCGGTAAGCTCTGTTTCCGGCATAATGAACGGCACGACGAACTACATCCTCGATGCCATGCACAAAAACGGCGCCTCCTTTGCGGACGTTTTGGCGGAGGCTCAGCGCCTCGGCTACGCCGAGGCGGACCCCGCCGCCGACATCGACGGGCTTGACATTCAGCGCAAGTGCATCATCTCCGCAAACGTCGCCTTCGGCGTCGTGCTCGGCGAGGAGGACGTCCCCGTGTTCGGCATCCGCAGCATCGGCTCCTGCGACATTGCAGCCGCCGAGAGCTTGGGGCGCATCTGCAAAATGCTCGCCTTCGGGAAATCGCTCCCCGGCGGCATTGCGGCATACGTCGAGCCGTGCTTCGTGAAAAGCGGAGAGCCGGAGGCGGCGGTCTCGGCAAACCGCAACCTCATCTCCTTCGAGACGGAGCTTACCGGCAAGGAGTGCTTTTACGGTCAGGGTGCCGGAAAGTACCCCACCGCCTACAATGCGGTTTCCGACTGCATCGACATTCTCTCCGGTGTGAAGAGCTTTTACACCGACGGCTTTGTTCCCGCACACAGCGACAACTCCCTTGAGGAACACCCCTACTACGTCCGCTTTGCCGGCTGCGACGAGTGGCTGGAGGAGGTCTCCGAAAGAAGCTGCGGCGAGGGCGTTATAACAAAGCCCCTGCCCGTTTCGGTGATGCACGCATGGGCAAAAAAGGCAAAGGAGGCGGACGCCGGTCTGTTCTTTGCGGGACTGGTGTGAGACTATGCTGAAGGTTGCAAAATTCGGCGGCTCCTCGATGGCGGACGCCGGACAGTATAAAAAGGTGAGGGACATCGTTCTCTCCGACCCCGCCCGCAGCGTTATCGTCGTTTCGGCGGCGGGCAAGCGCTTTGTGGGCGACCACAAGCTCACCGATCTTTTGTATCTCTGCCATGCGCACATCCGCTACGGCGTCGATTGCAGCCCCGTGTTCGACATGATAGCCGAGCGCTACCGTGAGATATGCCGTGAGCTTGAGCTTAAAACGGACATCGAGGCGGAGCTTTCCGCCCTGCGGGAGGAGCTGTCCGGCGGCATAAGTCAGGATCGTCTCGTGTCGAGGGGCGAATACTTCTCGGCAAGGCTTTTGGCGGATTACCTCGGCTTTGAGTTTCTCGACGCCGCCGATTGGCTGCACTTTTCCTTTGACGGCAGCATCGACAAGCAGCGCTCGTACACGGAGCTGCGGCGCCTTGCCGAGGGTAGGCGTGTCGTCATCCCCGGCTTTTACGGGGTGCTGCCCGACGGCAGCATCAAGGTACTCAGCCGGGGCGGAAGCGACGTGAGCGGAGCCTTGGCTGCGGCGGCGCTCGACGCCGACGTCTACGAAAACTGGACGGACGTGTCCGGCATTCTCATGGCGGACCCCCGCATCGTCGAAAACCCCGACACCATATCACGCATCACATACAGTGAACTGCGGGAGCTGAGCTACATGGGAGCGCAGGTGCTGCACGAGGGTGCGGTGTTCCCCGTGCGGGAAAAGAACATCCCGCTGAACATCCGCAACACAAATGACCCCTTGCACCCCGGCACCGTCATTATGGAGAAATTCCCAGACGACGAGCAGTCGGAGCGCTTCATAACCGGCATCGCCGGACGGCGGCACTTCACGATAATAACCGTGTCGAAGGCGGGGCTTAGCTCCGAGATCGGCTCTCTGCGCAAGATACTTGAGCTTTTCGAGCGCCACGGGGTCTGCGTCGAGTACACGCCCTCCGGCATCGACACCGTTTCCTTGGTGGTGTCGGCGGAAAGCGTTTCCTCCTGCCTGTATGCGCTCGTGGGCGAGGTGCAGAAGGCGCTCTCGCCCGACGGCATACAGATAACCGACGGCATATCCGTCGTTGCGGCGGTCGGCAGGAAGATGGCGTATAAGCCCGGCTCGTCGGGCAGACTGTTTGCCGCACTCGGAAAAAGCGGCATAAACATAAGAATGATTTCTCAGGGACCTGAGGAGCTGAATATAATAGTCGGTGTAAACGACGACGATTTTGAAAAGACCGTCAGAGTCCTGTATCACAGCTTTGTAAAGTGAGGTTAAAAAATGAAAAAGTACAGCATCGGTATTCTCGGCGCAAGCGGCGCCGTCGGCAGAGAAATGATGAAGATACTCATCGAGCGCAGCTTCCCCGTTGCGGAGCTTCGCCCGCTGGCAAGTGCGGCATCCGCAGGCAAAACGCTTGACTTCGGCGGAAAAGAGGTCGTCATAAAGGAGGCTTGCGCCGAAAACTTCAAGGGGCTTGACATCATCCTCGGCGCAGCGGAAAACGACATCGCCGAGAGATTCATCGACGACATCAAGGCGTCGGGTGCGGTATTCATCGACAACTCCAGCGCCTTCCGTCTCTGCCCCGACGTGCCGCTGGTCGTCCCCGAAATCAATGCGGACGACATCAAGCTGCACAAGGGCGTCATCGCAAACCCCAACTGCACCACCGTCATCTCCTGCACTGCGGTAAACGCACTGAACGCACTTTCGCCCATCGAGAGCATGGTCGTGTCGTCGTATCAGGCGGTGTCGGGAGCGGGCATCGGAGGACCGAAAGAGCTTTTCGGCGAGGTCGAGGCGCTGCAGAAGGGCGAGGAATACGCCCCCAAGGTCTTTGCATACCAGATAGCCTACAACGTCATACCGCAGATCGGCGGCGAGGAGTTTTCCGGCTACACCTCGGAGGAGATGAAGCTCCAGAACGAGGGTCGGCGCATCATGCATCTGCCGGAGCTTAAGGTGAGCTGCACCTGCGTCAGAGTCCCCGTCGTGCGCAGCCACAGCGTTTCGATACGTCTGAAGTTCAAGGAAAAGGTGAGCGTCGAGGCGGCAAGAAAGGCGATAGAAGCCGCTCCCGGCTGCCGCCTGTGCGACGATCTCGGCGCCGGTATCTATCCCATGCCGCTTGACACGAGCGATCAGGACCTCGTGTTCGTCGGCAGGATAAGAGAGGATCTCACCGACGAAAAGGGGCTGTGCCTGTGGTGCTGCGGCGATCAGGTGCGCAAGGGTGCGGCGACCAACGCCGTGCAGATAGCCGAAAAGCTCATAGAGCTGTGATAAGACGATCCCTCCGGGCACTTACCCGGGGGGATTATACATTGTGTGTAAAATTGCAGTACAAAAAGCCGCAATTTTGTTTTGCATATCCTCTTTTCTTTTTCCCGTGTATTTGATATAATTCCAATTAACAATCAAATACAGAGAAATACAGAGAGGAAGATTTAAATTGATCTCACACGGCAAAGAAATTAAGGTTTTCGCAGGCAGCTCCAATCCCAAGCTCGTAGACGACATTTGCAGGTATCTCTTTAAGAGCGTCGGCGACTGCGACTGCGCAAGCTTCGCAGACGGCGAATGCTCCATTTCCGTAAAGGAGCCGGTCAGAGGTGCGGACGTTTTCATCGTTCAGTCCACCTGCAAGCCCGTCAACGACAACCTCATGGAGCTGCTCGTCATGATCGACGCAATGCGCAGAGCCTCCGCAGGACGCATAACCGCAGTCATCCCCTATTTCGGCTACGCCCGCCAGGATCGCAAGGCAAAGAGCCGCGATCCCATCTCCGCAAAGCTCGTCGCAAACCTTATCACCGCCGCAGGTGCGGACAGAGTCCTCACCATGGATCTTCACGCCGCCCAGATTCAGGGTTTCTTTGACATCCCCGTTGACAATCTCTTCGGCGCTCCTCTCTTTGTAAAGCACTATGCCGACATCTTCGGCAAAAGCAACGACGACGTCGTGGTCGTATCTCCCGACGTCGGCAGCACCGCCCGTGCGAGAAGCTTCGCAATGAAGCTCGGCGTCAACATGGCCATCGTGGACAAGCGCCGTCAGAAGGCAAACCAGTCCGAGGTCATGAACATAATCGGCTCGGTGGAGGGCAAGACCTGCATCCTGCTTGACGACATGGTCGATACCGCCGGCTCCCTCTGCGGTGCGGCAAAGGCGATCGTCGAGATCGGCGGAGCTAAGGAAGTCTACGCCTGCGCAAGCCACGGCGTCCTCTCCGGTCCCGCCATCGACAGGCTCAACGCAAGCTGCATAAAGGAGCTGCTCCTTCTCGACACCATCCCCTATCCCACCGGCAAGCCGGAGTGCGGCATAATCAAGTACCAGTCCGTCGCTCCCCTGTTTGCCGAGGCAATCAGGAGAATTTACGAGGAGACCTCCATTTCCAATCTGTTTGACTGATATTCGAGGACAAGTGATGTTTGACAAATTCCGCAGCAGAGGCGGGGTATCATGGATAGTCGTATTCCTCGGCAATCCGGGACCCAAATACCGTGACACCCGCCACAACGCCGGCTTCATGGCGGCGGACGCCATGGAGAAAAAGTTGGGCGTCTCCATAAATAAGCTGCGCTTCAAAGCACTCACGGCGCAAGCAACGCTCGGTGGCGAAAAGGTGCTGCTGCTCAAGCCCCAGACCTATATGAATCTTTCGGGCGAGTCCGTTTCTCCCGCCGCCGCCTTCTACAAGGTGCCGCCGGAGCATATCATCGTCGTGTCGGACGAGGTGTCTCTGCCCATCGGCAAGCTGCGTATCAGGAAAAGCGGCTCCGCCGGCGGTCACAACGGGCTTAAAAACATCATCACCATGCTCGGAACCGACGCTTTTCCCCGCATCCGCATGGGTGTGGGTGCGCCGCCGCACGCAGATTACGATATGGCGGATTGGGTGCTTTCGTCGTTTAAGAACCAGGACGCAGACGATATGCGCTCTCTTGCCGTGCGTGTGTGCGATGCCGTTGAGTGCTATATCGCAGAAGGCCCCGACCGTGCAATGAACAAGTTTAACTGACTAAGCATAAGGGGCGTATCCGAACCCGTTTTTAAGCGGATATGAGCGCCGCAGACTTCGTTTTGCTCAATCACAAGGCGCCAGCCTTCCTCAGTCGCAAAGCCTTGCCTGCAACGCACATATCAGCTTAAAAATCTACGACCTCTGCCATTGAGTTTTTGTTCTTTATCAAGGCGGAGGACGAAGGAATACTGTCGTATTTCAAGGAACGACAACGAAGAGAAAGGGCAAAAAATCATGGCAGAGGCGGAGTTCGGATACGCCCCTTATGCTTAAGCTGACGGGAGTCGAACCCCTGCCGCCTGTCGGCGTACCCTTTCGGTTATTTCCGACTTTTTTGCCTTGATGGGCGTCAGCCCATCTTCATCAAAGAAAGCCGAAAATCCCTCGAAAAGCACTGCCGACAGGTGCTTTGCAGTTTTGCCGGAGCGGATTTTTGTCCGGGCAAGGCAAAGCCCGCAGGGAATACTCGGCGTATTATCAAGGGGTTTAACACAGCACGGGCGGAAATCCGCCCGTCAAAACCGACAGGGGTTCGGCTCCCGTCAGCTTA
>OCQZ01000006.1_pt1 | contig 50475 bp, 87 predicted proteins | sample 1538921 | NCBI WGS metagenome assembly OCQZ01 (sample SAMN03418269, study PRJEB22391) | human gut metagenome | biome: human-gut; feature: organic feature; material: feces | host: Homo sapiens | place: Tanzania | collected 2013-01 | reverse complement strand
TGTTCGTGGCGGCGCTCTGGTAGCCCGTGTTCGTGGCGGCGCTCCAGTCGCCCGTATTCGTGGCGGCGCTCTGGTTTCCCGTATTCGTGGCGGCGCTCCAGTTTCCCGTGTTCGTGGCGGCGCTCCGGTTTCCCGTGTTCGTGGCGGCGCTCCGGTTTCCCGTGTTCGTGGCGGCGCTCTGGTAGCCCGTGTTACTCTCTTTCGCGCTCTTAAAATCCACTTTTTCCAGAATGAACTTCACGCCAGCCTGAATCAGCCCCGAAAGGCCAATCTCTGTTTCAATCTTTATTTTTTTGCCAACCCGCTTGCTGTCCTCCCCAGTCTGCTCGTTAGTATCCAAATCTACCTCGCAGTAACGCGAATCTGCCGGGTTGTAGTATCCGAATACGTCCATCGGGTTCTCGCAGGCGTGGAAACCCTTGTGGCAAATATCCGCCGTGTTTTCCTCGTACTCTTTGCCGATTTCGTACTGAAAACCACGGCATTTCAAGTCCTTGTCAAAGCCTTTGTAGCATTTCACTTGCTTTTCGTCCTCCTCTGTGGTATCCTTGTATTAAATCAATTTACCTTTGCCGCTGATTGGGTATCCTACCACCCGTCAGCGGCTTTTCTCATGCCCGTTCCGGCATCTCCAAATTCCCACTGATCGGTGCAAAGCACTGCGGGAACGTGTTGCCGAACTCGTCTTTCCAGAGCATAAACCGCCAACCCATCTTGTCAACGGTCCAAGTCTTGAATCCGCACTTTTCAAAGTAATCTGCCTGCTCCGCCATCATGGACAGCGTGCATACATCGTCAGGCTCGAATTTCATTCTGCCCTTCTTCCGCGGTGCAAACCGCATCACTCTCTCGGTATCAAACGCCGAGCCGTTAATTTTTACTACCATGCTTGTCCTCCGTTCTCATGCTGATCGTCTTCGCGCTCTCGCGCATATGCAGGCCGTACTTAGCGGCGTTCATCGCCTTGCCGATAACCCGGCGCTGCATGTCTTTAACTTTCAGCGTTTTCCTTCTCGCTTCCGTCATATCTTGTTTTCTCCCCTCAGCGGTAACGAACGCGATATCTCTGCCGGTGCTCATAGGCCGCAAGCAGCATACTTGCTCTTGCGCTCACCATGCCGACAGCCAGCAGCGCCAGCATGATAGCGGCTCCGGAAAACAAGTCGATTCTTCCATTCTCGGTCATGCCGCCGGAAACCAGCGTGCCGAGAAAGCACATTCCTGCTAACCATCCGTAGCGTTTGTAGGTCATTGGTTTCAATCCCCTTTCGCGGTTTCTTGTAACACTCGAACGTAGTGAGAGTGTTATTCTTTTCTTTCTTAGAAAGTTAAATTTAATATATATTCGACCGTAGGGAGAATATATATATACTTCTTTTCTTTCTTTGTTACTTTCTTTCTTACGCCTCGGTGTGTTGATGGTTTGTTATCGGTGTGTTATCGGTTTGTTGATTGTGTGTTATCTGTGTGTTGATGGTCTGTTGTTAGAGTGTTATCTAACATTGCCGATGCGACGCTTTGCAATGTCACTTGCAACGTCTCCCAAATAGTAAACTACCCGTCTCTCACCGGGCACCCTCGGTGCACCGATAATCTTCTTTGCCGCCCGTTTATCCCGAAATCCGTATACTTTAGCCGCCTGTTCAAGCGTTAAAAGTACGGCTCCCGGAAAGAGCTGTTCAAGGTCGTTTTTGACCTCCTGACGCATAGCTTTGTATGTCCGTTCCTCCAATTTCAGCCCTCCTCTCGTGTGTTGTTCGGTGTGTTGATGGTGTGTTATCGGTCTGTTGCTTAGTGTGTTGATGGTGTGTTATCACTCATCATCGTTGTTGCCGCAATGCAGCATTGCACACACAATAAGCAGCGCCATTTCAACGCCCAGTGTTGCCAGCACTCCGGCAACAAAAGGTGGAATATACATCGGTATCACCTCCCACGCTTCCTGTGCTCCTTGTTGATCGCAAGGATTGTTCTGACGTTGATAATCAGAGTAGCCAACGCAACGCATAGTGTTGCGATTTTCAACAGGGCCTCTATCGGTATCACCTCCGCTTGTTCGACCCTTCCCGACCGTGGTATAATAGCCGGGAAAGGAGGTGTTGATATGATGCACTTAGGTTCTGAACTTCGCCGTATCGATCAAGAAGCCGAATTGGAATTTCGTGAATCCATGTTGAAGCAGCTTGAAGATGAACGCCAGCAACGCGAAAAATCTGACGTAGAAGAACGCCGATTCGCGCTGAAATGGAATCGCATCAACCTTGCTGTTGCGATTTTCGCCGCGTTAGTCGGAACGGCCGGTCTTGTTCTCTCTCTTGTGTCTATCCTCTCGTAACAATGCGATCTGATAGACGATACTGCAGCAACTCCAACCCAGTGCAAAACTGGATAGGCAAAGCGCTATAACTTTCAGCACCATGTCCTGCTCACCTCCGCTTATGCGCTCTCGTTGTCATTCTCTACGCCGAATGCCCCGCTGGTAATTTCATCGTCCGTGGCAAACAGGTAAGTGAACGGCTTCTTGAAATAGCGGCACAGTAGCTTGCACTCTTTCGGCGTAAACCGTCCGCTTTTCATTTTGGATTCATAGGCATTTCTGCTGATACCCAAGATATTACCCATATCATCAGATGTCAGACCATGAAACGCTTTCATGCCCATCAAATTCGGATACATATTTGCACCTCCCTTCTCAATTGTTGGCGCTCCGCCAACCTGTGATTACAGTTTATCAGCAATACGCCAACTTGTCAAGGGATTTTTCAAAAAATGTTGACAGAACGCCAACTTAGTGATATGCTGTATTCATAGGAGGTGAGCACATGGAATTCTACGAAGAACTGAAAGCTGCTCGCATTAAGGCCGGTTTAACCCAGCAGCAAATAGCCGACGAAATAGGCATTACAAAGAGTACCTATTGTGGATACGAAACTGCAAAGCGAAACCCTGACCCGCAGAGAATCAAACAGCTTGCAAAGGTTCTTCACATCTCTGCCGATACCTTGTTAGATACCGGCATAGAAAAAGAAAAAGCCCCCGCCTCGACCGAAGCCGAAGCGAGGGAAATATCGCTCGAAGAGACTGACAAATTGTTAGTTGCTCTCGGACTTATTAAAGAGGGCGAGCAGCTTTCCGATGATGATCTGGCTTTCCTGGAAGGTATCATCACGTTGCTTAACACATGGTTCAAGCGCAAGTAAGGTATTGTAGATAAGGCGGGGATTGCCGCACGAATTGATTAACTGGTTGAATTTCTCGTTGTTCGTCATTGTTGTTCCTGCCCTTCTTTCCTGCTGATGGTATTATATTATTACCATTTTGAGGAAAACGCAATCAAAACCGTCCGTCAAGTTATGACAATATTATATATCGAACACTTGTTCGATTCAAGGACGAGTTTTCAGATTACAAATAAAGTCCAATAAACAGGACTTATTGCTTCTCTGGAGAGATTCCAGCCTCTCGCAGTTTCTTCGTCAAGAACTGCGCGACGGCTTTCGAAAGGTCACTAAAACCGGCTGCATCAAAGCCGACAAGACATCCGTTGTTTTCGGCATTGGTCAAAGCTGTTTCAGCAAGGCGGATAGCCTTGCCTCGCTGGTGCTTAGTAAGCGGCAACGTGTTGATATAGTGATATAGGGATTCAACGCTCTTGATCGTCGTTTCATCGCGTTTGACGTAAAGTCCGTTTCCGTATTCCATGATTAACCCTCGCTTTCCGTTATCCGAGCAGATCGTGGAAACGCTGCACGGCATGGTCGTTATACTTAAACACATCGACTTCCTTCGCGGAATACGGGGACTTGTCATGATACCATGAACCGTATTCATCGGTTTTCATGCCGTACTTGTTGGCAAGGTTGCCGATGGCCTGCTTGCTCACGCCGAACATTTCGCCGATCTCCGTAGCGGAGTAATGGTGCTGGGTGGTCTGCGGCAGCGGGATAACCTCACGGCCTGCGAGCACCGTGCTTGCGTAGCTTGCGCATACCTGACGGTAAGTATCAGACTTTACCTGCGCGGAGATACGCAGCCACAACGACGCTTCACGGGCGCGGCTGTTGCGCTCCATAATGTCAAGGCGGTTCTGCTGTGCCGGTGTGATCTTGTATTCGCCGGTCTTGCGGATAGACGGAAGAACCTCGGAAGTAACCCAGTGTTTGAATTCCTTCGCCGTCGGCAGTTTGCTGGACAGGATAAGGCTGTACAGGCCGGATTCGTTAATGAGCCAGCCGCCGCGCTGACCGAGGCTCAGATCACAACTCGATAGCGTTTTGCTATTGAGTTTGTCCTCATCATCCACATGGTCTGCGATTGCCTCGTTAGGGTTGGTATAGCCGAGAATGGCAGCTACGTCCTTACCGACAAACCACGGTTCGCCGTTCTTCTCGATGGTGCGTACCTGCTGTTCTTCATACTTGAATGCAACGATGTTGTTTTTCATGTGTCTGCTCCTTTCGGGTGGATAGTGTAAGGGTATGTTGCAAATTGCGACGGTATTATTTCGCAAATTCTTTCATTGCTTTGCAGGCGATTTCGCCGCCCAGCAAGAACGCATTGCGTTCAGCAGCGTTGAATACTTTCAGTGCCAGCCGAACAAGTTCATTGCGGTGTTCAGCCGAAATCGGTAAAGTATCAACATACGCGCTGAACTCGTTAACGCTCTGCATGGTATCTGCATCACGCTTGATTGTATAATCGTCCATGTTTGCTTTGTCCATGTTTACTGCTCCTTTTCTACAAGTTCGTTAAGGGGTACATTCAAAGCACTTGCGATTTTGCTTGCCATCTCTGCCGAGCAGCTACGTCCGTTCCGAATACCGGAAACACTCGAAACGGAAATACCGGCAAGCGTCGCAAGTTCCTTCCCACGCATGCAGCGTTTAGCCATCGTTGCAGCAAGGTTTACTCGATCAATACGCATATATCCTCCTTTCCTGTTTGCGTTTGCATTTGTCGTAATTTGATTATATGTGCGTTTGAACGAAATGTCAACATAAATTTGCAATCGCATTTAGAGAGGGGATAATATGACCGTAGGCGAAAGAGTAAAAAAACTTGCAGAAAAGCAAGGAATATCGCTCCGAGAACTCGCTAAAAAGGCTGAATTATCGTATAATACAGTTTATTCTATCACACGACGTGGTAGCGAAAGAGTTGCGCCGGACACCATTTCTCGCCTTGCAAACGCACTCGGCGTAAATGCGAACGAGCTGACCGCCGATGCTTCAATCCGTGTGAACAGTGCGCCGGAAATGGTGGAGCTACAGCAGAAAGTAGCAGCCGGTCAGGCAACCGAGCAGGAAAAGCAGGCATGGCTCGAAGCCAATCTAAAAGGCTTAGAGCGTATGCAACACTCAATCGAATTCATGCTGCATGATCTCGCGCAGTATGATGAGACACAAAAAATCGCCCGTCAATCTCGGCTGACGACAATATTCAATCAGCTCACCGAGGACGGGCAGGAAAAAGCATTGGATTTCCTTGAAATCATGCTGGGAAATCCAAAGTATAAGGAATAAAAGGGAAGTGAAAATATGTTTTGCACGAATTGTGGCACGGAATTCGAGGGAAATTTCTGCCCGAACTGCGGAACAAAGGCTGGTGAACAACCACCTGCACAAACAGTTGCCCCAAAGGAAACGCACGAGTATTACGACAAAGAAGGCGATCTAATCGACCTCGCCACGATCTACGGCGTATACAAGGACAGAACCAACATGGCCGCATTCTTCCGTAAATGCACCGATTACGATTCTGTCGCTATCGGTAAAGCGTTAGACTATATCGAGGATAACGTAAAGCCTAAAGAGTACGGAATGCTGGACACAATCCGCATGAAGCGTCAGATTGAAGCACCGATTGAGAAGATCATAAAAGCGCAAGCAGTGAACGACCCTTCGGTGAAATTGCAAAAGGCACAGCTTTCCGAACTGAAAAAGGCGAACAAACTACAGCAAAAAGAAATGAACGCACAAGCGCGTTGTCCGCGTTGCGGCTCCACTTCCCTTTCTGCGCATAAGAAGGGATTCGGCATCGGCAAGGCCGTTGTGGGTGCAGCTATTACAGCGCCTCTCGGACTGGGTTTGATCGGTGCTGTAGCTGGCAACAAGGGTGCAAAAAAAGTCCGCGTTACTTGTTTGAAATGTGGCAAACAATTTTGGGCATAAAAATAACGCCCACCGGCGGCAACCGGCGGACGTTATACGGGGGTAGAAATCTTGTGCAACGGAATCTACCCTCTTATTATACGACAAAATAGGAGGTTTTTCAACATGAATAAAAACAAAGATGGATATTATCGTGAATCATTCTCGTTTGCGGGCAAGCGCTACAATGTCCGTGCAAAGACGCAACGCGATTTGTGGAGAAAGGTGGAGGAAAAGAAACGCCGCCTTGAACAGGGTATCGACATTATTAACGAAAATACGACAGTTGATAAGTGGTTTACAGATTATCTGGAGACCTACAAAAAGACCACGGTAGCAAATAGCACATATCGAAACATGGTTGGCATGCAAAAAAATTATATCTCTCCGGTCATCGGGAATATGCGGCTGTGCGATGTTAAGTCAGCGCATTTACAGCGTATTATGAATGAGGTTGCCGGAAAGTCCTTTTCCCTCGCAACCAAACTAATCACATTCATTAGAGCTGCGTTTAAGCAGGCTCGTATAGAGCGCATACTCACATTTGACCCTTCCGAGGGAATCACTATGCCAACAGCAGAAAGAGGTACGCACAGAGCCATTACCGCAGATGAGCGGAAGCATATACTCAACGTCTGCAAAACACATCGCGCCGGTTTTTGGGTTTTGTTTATGCTTTACACTGGTGCGCGTCCGGTTGAAACTCGCAAAGCCAAATGGGAAGATGTGCGTTTGAGCGAAAACAGAATAATCCTGCATTCGGCAAAGACCGACTACGGCGATCGTTCCGTCCCTATCAATCCTGCATTGCGTCCGTATCTCACCGGAGGCACAGGATATATCTTTACTCAGCCGATAACTGGTGCTCCATATAGCATATCTTCCATGTATCACATGTGGCAAACTTTTAAGCGTGCTCTTGATATTGACATGGGTGCAAAGACTTTCCGCAAGACTATTATACCAGAGACATCCAAAGTAGCCGAAGACCTCACTCCATACTGTATGCGTCACACTTTTGCAACCGATTTGCAAACCGCAGGCGTACCTATCAATGTAGCGAAAGAACTCATGGGGCACAAAAGCATCGCTATGACCGCGCGAATTTATACGCACCTCTCTGACGAGGCATTTGCGTCTGCCGCCGCTCGCATTTCGGAATTTCAGCAAGCGCGCGATAGCGGGAAAATCGCGTCTATTAGGTGACACATCAAGTGACACACCCAACACCCCACAAAAACCCTTTCAAACCCATTTAGGGGGGCAACCGTCGCAATCCCCCGTTTCGTTTTATACCTCAAATAAATTCGTAAAAACAGAGAATCCTCGTCAAATTCAGAGTTTGACGAGGATTTTTATTTCGCTTTAGATGCAATGGTAAAATTATAGCATATTGCAGTTGCTTCAATATATAATTCTTAAAAATCTCAGCTATATCTAACGATTTATGCATTAAAAATCACAGGTGACACACCAAGTGACACACAAAAGAAAAAAGGAGGGCTTCGCGCCCTCCTTTTTCAGTGCCGAACAACATACCGATAATATGCCGTTTCCTTATTTTTTACTGCGTCCTTGTCTTCGAGCCAGAACGCACAAGCAGCGTCTACGTAGTAATCAATGTTGCGGATGCCGTGCTTCTCGTTGACCTTACAAAAGTCGGAGTAAACAGCGTTCATTGCCACCCAGAATTCTACCGGGTCGCAATTCATGTTGTGCTGCTGCATTACCTGCTTGCACTGTTCAAACGTCCAGTGCGGGCCGGTCGTGCCGTCAGCGTTCTGCATGTTGTGCAACCATTCGTCCGCCATGTCCTTAGTCATACGTCCGGTGTGCGTACTGGAAGCATAGCCCATAGTGCGCTCAGAACCGTGCGTCTTGTCACCTACATAAGAAGTATCCCCCATGTAAGCATCATCGTCACGAAAGCCAATAGGGCGCATCTCGTCCTCGTAATCGGGGTAATTGGGGTACTTATCATACTCCGGATATTCCATGTTGCTTTTCGGTGCAAAGCGTCCGTCAGAATATCGGCGATAATTCCGCATCTCCGGTTCGCCGCCGTGAATACGCTCATCATAGTAACCGTAAGGCTCCATATGATTGTACCGATACCGCACGCCGTAATGCTGGCGATCTTCGGGATACGTCTTGCGGATTCTCCATTCCTCCGGCGAAGCATTCTCTCGGCGGGTGTGCTGCATCAACAGCATTCGGGTTCCTCGTTTCATGATGATGCCCCCTTACGCCGTCGGCGCGGTGCCGTTAATAGACCGCAGCGCGTCAGAATGAGAGCAGCAGGAATTACCGAGCATTCGGAAACTGCCGCCGCTGGACGAAGTGACAACGCGACACAGGTATTTGTGACGGGTGTCCAGATTAAACACTGTCGCCTGTGCGCCGTTGCATTTCAGCAGCGGATACGTTACCGTTCCGTCGCCGATTGTGATTACTACCGGTGCGCCGATGATCGTTGTGCTCGGAATGTTCTGAGCGATTACGATTCCGTATACGCATCCGTTCTGATAATCTCCCGCCGGAATGTTCACCGTCAGCACGCCGCTTGCGTAAGTCACGCCCTGTGAGATACGCAGGTTCGGACACAGTTTTTGTACAGGCTTGCAAGCCATAATCAAAACCTCCTATCAAAGCCGGGGGAATGTCCCCCGGCTGAACGTATCTCTCACATGCCGCAGCAGGTGTTGCCACAGCCGGAAAACTGGTAAGGTGCCGGAACCGGGAAAGCCGGAACCGGAGACGGACGCAGAGCGTTCACCAGATAATTGTTCTGTGCTTCCTGAGAAGCAGCGAACTTGAGGGTCTGGTTCTCCGTCTGGAGCGCCGCGATCTTCTCTGCCTGACGTGCAGTTTCCATCTGGTCAATCCGTGCAATGATACGGTCGGTATCACTGTGCGTAGACTGGATGATATCACGCGCATTAGTTGCAGCGTTATAGTTGGTGTCGCAGAAACCACGCTCCACCTGACGCTGCGTATCGCAGCAGCAAGAAGCCATCTGCGTGCCCAGAGCAGTAAGGCCAGCAGTTACGCCGTTAAAGCCAGTGTTCATGTTCTGGTTTACGCCGTTGATAAGCTGTGCGTTCTGGTAGCCGAGCTGGCAAACCGAATTGTCCACGCCGTGGAAGCCGTTAGAAACCGCGCTGCCGAGCGTGTTAAAGCCGGTAAGCATACCGTTGTTCATGCTGTAAAAGCCGTTGCACAATCCGTCCTGAATGCCGAGAACGGAACGGGACAGGTTGTTGAAGTTGAACTCACTGCACAGATCGGAGCGAGTAACCGCGCCCTGATATCCTGCGCCGTTCGCACCGTTGCCGCCGTTGTTGCCCCAGCCCCAGCCGTTGCCGCCGAAAATCAGTGCGATAATCAGAAATGCGAAAATCCAAGAACCGTCGCCGCCCCACATGCCGGAGCCGTTGTTAGTGTTGCCACTATCGGAACCGAGAGCATAGCCGGTTGCGAAATCGTTATCCATGAATAAATCTCCTTTTCAGTATATATTTGAACGGAACCGCGCGTATTCCGAACATGACAAATTCACGTCGGATTTTTATTCAAGATTCCGAAACTGAAAAGGAACTATAAAAAATCGCTTGAATTTTTACAGTTACGTATTTACTTGATGTTCATGCCGAACTGCTGTGCAAACTGATCGAGGTCAATTCCTCGTTCCTTTGCAATGTTCATTGCCATCTGCCGCAGCGCGTCCGGGCTTTTGCCCTGCATGGATTTCATCAGGGTGCTCACCATAGGATTATTGCCGGTCATTTGGTTCAGCATCATCATAGGATTTCCGCCGTTCCTCATAAGCTGCAACACCTGCATCATCGGATTATTTACCATCGTTTGCACCTCCCAGTTGTTCACATAACTTGTTAAACCGTCGGATAAGCTCGTTAAATTCCGTTCTCGGAACATAATCTGACAAATCTATTTCCGCAGGTTTATTCGTTTCCGGCTCCTGTGCTCTGCGATACATCACAAAGTCAGCACAGCCGGTTTGCAAATTAAGCTGTTTGGTGTAAATTGCGCCGTGCGCCGTGTCCGGCATGATAGTAAGCGCACCGGAAAAGTCCGTCTGTACCGCGCGTGCTTCCTCCACGCTTGCCACAGGTCGAACAATATGCTGTGGAGATTGCACCTGCTGTTGCATTGGTGTCTGCATTGGCTGTTGCGGGTACTGCTGTTGATACTGCGGCGTGTAGCCAGTGTAACCATAAGGATATGCCATTAGCCCAGCACCTCCGTAACGTGTTCGCTGATGGATTTACTTACCGCCTCTTTGTAGGATATATACTCCTCCAAACAATCTGTGTTGCCTGCGTTGCGGTAAACTGCTACAATGCGACGAGCGCACTCAGGGTCATACCCCATGCGTTCAAGTCTCTGTTCGTAACTCATGCGATCACTTCCTTATACTTTCAGTATAAGGTATGCAGAGCGTGAGAACCTGTCACAAATCTGTCAACTTGCTGTCACAGAACGCGCAGCATTTTGCATTTGATGCTGTTCAACCGACGATGCACCGTGCTTTCGCTCATGTGCAGCGTCATGCAAATTTGAGTAATAGAACGCGCCGATGTTCGCAGATCAAACACGGCGCGTTCTTCTGGTGTAAAATTGCACTCACGCCGGAAGTATTCCACCTCCGGCCTTGTAAATTCCGTTAATTTCATGCGGTATCCCCTCGTTATGGTGTCACCGCATATCTTTCCCCTTATATAAAAAATCGGGTGCGACACACTTTCGCGCTTCGCACCCTATAAAAACACACCGTCCCGCGTCCTCTACGTCAATACCCTATGAGGTTCATAAGGCTTCGGGGAGCGCAGGAACAATGCGTTTTTTCAATCCTGATAGTATTATACCATCTTTTATGTTTGTCCGCAACTTAGCCGTAAAGGTGTGCACGGTCGTTGATAACCAGCAGGCGCAGCAGGTCGGTCGTAAGTGCCAGATTGCCCTGATCGTCACCCTGCAGAAAGCCCTTGTTCACGAGCTTCTGCACGGTTGCCTTGCCCCATGCAGGCACTGCGTCTACCGTGTCGTAAACCTTCTTTGCCTTTTCGGCGTTGGCAATCTCCTGCTTTGCAATGTTTCTGGTCTGTGCTTCCGTCATATCTTCAACCTCTTTCTCTGTCAGCATATCCTTGAATTTTTGCCACAACTGCGGATTGCGTACCCACGGTTCCGGGCAATTCTTGTGGGTCACATCGTAGTGACGGCACACGCGAGAAACCGGAATGTGGTACTTCTCCATAAGTTCGCGGGTCAGCTTTGCAGCGTTTTTTACCGTCGCTTCGGGGATAACATACACGCCATTGCGAATGATGCTGCACATCTCAATGCCGATGGAATTAGCGTTCCGGCAGTCGTTGTAGTAACTGCCGCCGCGTTCCCTGCCGCAATGCCATGCCGTGTCACTGTCCTTTACGCTCTGCACGATTCTTTCCGTGTCCACGAAATAATGTGCGCTTGCGTTCAAACCGCCCTCACGCGCGAAATAGTCCGCGTTGTTCTGCGCCGTATCGCCGTTGCCGGACGTAAAGTGCAGGCAAATCCAGTTGATCGCAAACTCTCTGCCCTTGCGGTAGTTGCTCGAATTACACTGTTTGAACGTCATTTACTCACCCTTCTTCTTCGGTGCGGCGTAGGTCAATGCGTTCTCGGAATCCGTAACGCCCGCCGTGGTCGGGTCGATAAACACACTCAGCACCGCAAGGCACATCGTGCAAAGCTGCACCGGGTTGCTCAGTACAGACTTGATACCATCAAGCACCGCGCCCCAGCTCGTAAAAGTCGTGGGGTCTACGCCAATCGCTGTAATAGCGACGCTGGCAATACCAACCCAAAACCACGGATTCTTCATGCGTACAGGGATATTTACCTTCATACTATCACCTCGTAATGTGTTCGATTGCAATTCCTTCTAAGAACTGCTCGTATTCCTTTGTTGCATTTTCAATGGCCGCAAGCCCCTGCTCTACCTCGCCGTTGCATTTGCCGCGTTTCAATGCCATTGCTACGCCAACGGTTAGCTGACAGTTTGCGTTAATCATTGCAAGCTGTAAACGCCCCTCTTTGGCTCGTTGTTCCGCCCTCCGGTTTACCCGCTCCGCTTCTTCCTTCGCTCTCTTCTCACGCTTGCCAGACTGCGCCGCCATAGCAGCGCAGATAATTCCGGCAACACCCGTGATAATGGTGCAGATAACCTCCGTCGGCATGGTTAAATACCCAGCAGGTCAATGTTATATTCGTTCATAATTCTGCTCCTTTACATTTCGATGTTCACGATTTTATCCAGACGCCCGAGCGCGTCCTCAACTGCCTTATCCTGCGCCAGCATTTCACTCTGCCGCCGCACAATTCCGACGAGCTGCACGCATACCTCGCACAACTCGTCAATCAGTTGTGCGTCACTCACTTACAGCATCCTTCGTACCGCCAAACGCAGCGGGCACAAGCTCCGGCATACCGCACTCATCGATCAGGACTTCCGCAACCTGCTTCTGCAGCTTCTTCGGGACCTGCTCAAACTCACACTTACCAAGGATAACTCTCTGTGCAAATAACATAGCCATCATTTCAAACTCTCCTTTTGATAGTAAAACATAGATTTTCAGGGCGATTTCCGCCCAAAACTCACGCATAGACGACTTCCGCCATCTCTGCGATACAGTCCTCGTAAAAGGACTGCTGATCTGCCAGTGCCGCTACCTGCTGTACAAGCGTTGCGTTCTGCGCTGCCAGTTCTTCATTTTCTGCCACAAGGTCAGCTTTGCTTTTCTCGTTCGCTTTGGCTTCCCGCAGCAGATTGTCATAGTTGGCTTTCACCTCGTCCAGCAGACCGGGCGTGTCCTCCACCTCAGTAATGTACTCATCGTACACCCAACTGTTGTGACCGTCCTTGTCCGTTTCCTGCTTGGCATTCAGTGTCAGCCGTACCCACGCCCTGCCGGGCTTGTTCGGCATACCACCTACTGCGATCTCAGGCGGTTTGACGTCTCCGTGCACTCTCAATTCGTATCACTCCTTTCAAATTTTGCACGCCCACTGGACGTACATATTTAACCATTATCGTTTTGCTGGCACACCATTTCAGCCGTCCAAGCCGACTAAGCAGCGCTTGTGCCATCTTTGCCGACACACGTTCCCGCTTTGCCGCTCGTCTAAACTGTCGCAGTGTCCGCAGCAGACTGCGCTTGCGCAGTACGACCGCATTGCGACCAAACTTATACCCGACCGCGTCAACCTTGCGCTTCCTGATTGGGTACACCTGCCAGTCATTCTTGAGCGTTAGACCGAGTGTTTGCAGGTGCTGTTCTGCCGCCTTGACAGCCTTGTGCAGTGCTCTTTTGGAGCGTCCAAAGATTGTCACGTTGTCCATGTAACGCACTTCGCAGACAACGCCCTTGCACGCGCACAACGTGCGGTCAAGCGTTTCCAGATAGTAGTTTGCAAGCCACTGACAGATATAGTAGCCAATCGCTAAACCGTCAGCAATAATGCGTGTCACCAGACGGACAAACCGTTTGTCCTTAATCTTGCGTTCCAGTGCACACCGCATACCGTCCAATGGAATACTGTCGTAAAACTTGCGTACATCCATCTGTGCGCAATACTTACTGTCCTTCGGCCTGCGCTGTACCATGCGTTTAATCTGCCGCATAGCACGAGCACCACCGCGCCCAGGAATACTTGCACACGACCAATGATGCATACCGCGCATCAGCACCGGTTGCATTGCACGGACGCAAAGCCAATGAACACAGCCGTCCGGATAAAACGGCACGACCTTAATATCACGCCATTTGCGGCTCGACACGTCGTACACGCGCTTGACTCTCGGCTTTGTTGGTCGGAAGCTGTCCGTCCGCAGCATGATCAGTAGCTTTTCAGCGTATGCGTCAATGTTCGCCAGTACACGTCGGACACTGCGACGATTCTTCTTGCCGTTTGCGGCAAGTCGTATTGTTTCTGTTATAAATGCTCTGTCGAGCATCTTATCGTAGAGGAATCCAACTCTTTTCGGGATTTTTATCACATCCTTATTGCCTGCGAGAGCGTTCGAGTGACCTACTAACTCCCGTCCTCTGGGCATGATTTTCACCAAGGGGTGAGGAAAAGCCTGCGCAATGATAATTGAGTTGCTAAGTAGACGCGCGGAAATGTTGGTGTTCGAGTTCGACGAGGTGTTGTTCGCATTGAAGTACAACAGGCCCGCATTGGTGCCGTTGTTCCAGTTGCCGCCGACGTACAGGACGCGCCAGCCGGACGAGGAGTTCACGCCAAACGCACAACGCCGCTCCGCGACGCGCAGACAGTCCCTTTTGATTAAAATTTACGCTTTGCAAAACGCTGGGGGTTGCGACCCCCAGTCCCCCGAAGGGGATGTGCGAGGCTCATGCCTCGCACAGGAGACGCGCGGAAACGTTGGTGTACGAGTCCGACGAGGTGTCGTCCGCACTGAAGTACAACAGGCCCGCAGAGGTGCCGTAGCTCCAGTCGCCGCCGACGCACAGGACGCGCCAGCCGGACGAGGAGTTCACGTAGTCCGGGACGTATGTTGTTTCCGAGCCGCCAGACGCTTTCGGAATCAGTAAACCGTTGTCGGTAACGATCAAGTCCTTAATCCAACCGGATGCAGGCAACGTGCCGATCTGGGTATAGCCAGTCGAGGTGTCGTCCGCATACTTGCTCGGGTCAACGCAGTAGTAAGCAGTCGTGCCGTCGGCGTTAAATCCGTCCACCCACTGGAACACGTTGCCCCAGAGGTTTTCGATCCACCTATACTGCACTGGATTCTGTGCATCGCCAGCCCAATCATTAGTACGCCCTGTGTGATACTTCATGTTGTCTGTATCACCATTCGAATGCATACTGTCATTAGTAATTCCAGGGCCAATCTTTTTTTGACAGTTCCAATCAGCGAATTCCACAATATAAAGAAAGATAATTGCGCAGTAAGTTGCAAAGTCATATATATGGAATTTTGGAGTGCTTCTGCGCGAACTTGCACGTGTCATATTGACCCATGGACTACAATTCGTTGAGCTCCTCCCATAGCTGTTCATATGGTATTTGCCAATGTATTTACCGCTGCCTGGATGTTTTGTCATTCCGGTTTTCGGTTTGTCAGACACATAAAAATACTGTTTTGTGCCGCTGCGTTTCTGCGCCACATAAAACGCAGGAATAAATACCATAGTGTAGTCATTCGACCGTGAAAAACTGCTATCGCCCTTCCACGCCGTCACCTTACCGGAGCTATCGAGGTTGCATTCCTTCATACCGCTCCACGGTGCATAGCTGTCAAACGGGCTGCTGCCCGAACCGGTACCCACCGCAGGTTTCGGTTCGGTTGTCACAGACCACGTAACCAATCCATAAGGGTCAGTGCTCGGAGTTAAGCGCGTCAGCGCCGTACTACTGTTAGACGTATCCCAACAAACGCCGAACACATTAGCGTAACTCAGCGTCAGCGTCTTACTCTGACCGCTGGCGGTAATGCTTACCGTGCCCTCTGCGGTCTGGTCACCCTTGGTAGCCTTAATTGCCCAAGTACCCGCCTTGCCGACGGTAAACACAGCCGTACCGGTGCTCGTCTTGGTCAATACCGTGCTACCCAGTGTCGCCGTAACTGTTGAACCACTGTCTACGGTTACGGTAATCGTACTCTGGAATTTCTCAAGATTGACACTCAGCGCCGTATAATAAGCCTTGGTTGTAACCTCGGTTGTATACGTCGTACCAGACAGCGCAGCGCTCAGCGTGTAGGTTGTGTTGATACCAAGCACGCTTACTGTTGCCGTCTTGCTGCTGTCTACCGTGCCGGTGTAAGTTTCGCTACCGCCCTTGAGCGTCCATGTCTGTCCGATAAAATCAGAAGCAAACGTCATTACAATGCGAGAACCACCACCGCTGCTCGGTGCATCAACTGCGCCCGGAACATTGTCAGCCGTAAAGCCTACAAACTGTCCTTTCTTGCCGGTTAAGGCGTTCTGCTTACTGTCCCATGTAGCTTCCTTTTCGATTACCGCACCGACCGCAGAATCAATCTGTGCGCCGGTGTGCGATGAATTGTAAGCCATTCCATCAATCACTCCTTCATGCAAAGAAATTCGTTCCCGTCCGCGTCAAGCATGGTTTCGTCGCTGTCAGACGGGATAAAGCCCCAGTTGTCGTTCCAACTGCCATCCATACCCTGTGCGTAGAGGGAAATGCGGTAAGTGCCATCACCGGAAAGCAAGAAATCGTCATAGACTTCAAACTGTCGTTGTGTTGCGGCAGGGGTCTGGGAGAAGGACGCAATGAGCGTCCCTCTCCCTCTGCCCCATTCCTCGCCGGACTTTGTCGCGCGACATTCAAATGCCTTGTACGGAATGTCCGACTGAAACGCAACAATCACTTTGTCGAAGCCAGAAACCGCCGAAATTCTCTCTCCCGTGATGGAGAAAGTCAGATTTGGAGCTGCCATTTACGCCACGCTCCAAGTACCGGCAGCGTTCTTTACGAACACCTTGACGATCTTCACGCCGTCGCCAGCAGATGCAGTTTCGAGGTCTGCGCCGTTGATAGTGACATTGATTGCAGTGTCGGCCTTATAGCCACCCTTGGTGCCGCTGGTATTGGTAGAACCGGCAGTAACCGGAATCTGCGTACCTGCGTTTTCAAGGCTGGATTCGCTCGGAACAACCTTGATCTTGTATTCCTCGAAGTCCGCATTAGCAGAGAACGAGAACGCCGATACGTTGAAGGTTGCCACCTTAGAAATCTTGCTCTTATCCGGGCCGGTAATCGTAACAACCGGAACAGCGGTATCGAGCGTGATCTTCGCAGTAACAGTTGCGGTTTCGTTGCCTACGTCGTCTCGTACCTTGATAGATACGGTTTTCTGACCGTCACCGCTTGCCAGCGTGATAGCCTTAGACTTTGCAAACGTAGTCCATGCTGCTTCGGCTTCCGTTGCTGCACCTGCTACGCCCCAAATCTTCATCTGGTAGCCGGTCGTTACACTGTCGGTCAGACCGATCGTAGCCGTTACTGCCGTACTGGTTGCATAAGCAGCACCGTTGTTCAGTTTGAGGGTAAGCCCGGCAGGCGCGGTCGTATCCAGCGTTAAGTTAAAGAAAGATGCCATGTTTTACACTCCTTTTGTGTTTAATTCAAGGTAAAGATAGGAACTCTTGCGGCGATAGAGCAATTCCTCACCCAAATACGCCTCGTAAATTCCCATCTTTCCTAAGAAATACGCAATAATGCTTTTGTCTCCGATATACATTTCGTCACCCCGTTATCAGATAAAGCACAGTTCCATCGTGCTTTTCGATTGCGTCATACTCTGCACGGGTCAAAACGCGAATAGCAGAAACATTATTTGAAAACACGTTGCCATGCCCGCCACCCGATGCAGGTACGCCAGTATCTTCTTCGCCAATCCACCAGTTACCGTTGTCTCCGATGAACGGAGTCAAACCTTTCGCGCTTACGCCCGTGTCCTTGTCTGCAATTACCCAGTTGCCGTTATCGCCAATAGTCGGATAGGTGTTTGCAAGGGCTTGCATACGCTTTTCAAGATCGGTAAACGCCGTCGGGATTTCCGGCCAGTGTGCGTCACCGCTCATCGTAGGCGGGATGTATACATGGATGCTGTTTGTGCTGCGCGTTTTCTCGCCTTGCTTGCCGTGCAGCTCGAAAGCATATTCGCCTGCGACGGGAAGGTTCTGCGCGGTCAGCAACACCGAGATTCCGGTTTCGTCCTGCTGCATCGGCAGGATATCCATGTTCCCACCTGCTGACACATACATTTCCCACGTCCAGTCGGGCGGGAGATCACCTGTAACTGTGATGGAGCGTGTCAGATTATCATGCTGGCGGGCAAGCACTTCACAATCTGCGGTCAGCTCCCAGTTGTTGAAATAGATCAACTTTTACTCTCCTTTCCCTAATAGTAGATGATAACGCAGCCTGCAACGCCAGCAGAACCAGCCGAACCGGTGCCTCCGCGTGCGGGATTCCAGTATACGGTGCTATCTTTTGCTCCAATGCTCGCTTTATCGCTCGAATCTTTTTCTGCGCCGCCCCAGCCACCGCCACCGCCACCGCCGTGCCCTCCATAGCCACCGCAGCCAAACAAAGTTGGCTGTGTCGGTGGCTTTGCGTTTGCTCCTGCGCCGCCAACCACAATTCTTGCTCTGGCATATTTATCACCCGGATCGCGAATGCTGCCATCGTTACCCGGAGAACCGTTTGCGCCATAAGCAGCGCCACCGCCTCCGGAACCACGAGAAACCAACTCATCATAACCACGGTCGGAACGATCTTCAACTAACGACTTGCCGCCTATACCACCCATAAATTCAAGAACATTTCCGCCTGCATAAGCCTCGTGTTCGTACCCATTTTGGCCCGTATCCGGATTGGTTTCGTTGAACCAGCCGCCGCCGTCGCCTCCGTCCGCACCAGCGTAGCCATCTTGCCCTTTCGCGCCGTACACGTTTCCCGAAAACAGCTCAATAAATCCGGAATCTTGTTCTACGCCATCCACAGACGAAAGCGAACCAAACGTTGATGCTTCATCTGAAATAGATACCGCAAATTCCTGACCGGGTGAAACCGTAACTGTACTTTCGAGAATTGCACCTCCGTTGCCGCCACTTCCCGCAGCGCCGCCGCTACCGCCGTGGCCGCCTAAAGCAAGGTGGTCGGAATAAAAAGAGCCGCTCGGCGCATCCTGCCCCGATTTACCATCCGTGCCATTAGATCCATGTCCAATCATAACAACACGAATTTTGCTACAATTTTCAGGGACGGCAAAAGTCGTAGATTGAGAAATCACGATAACATTTTCGTAATAGTTTCCTGGCTTTACTGGTTGAAATCCAATAGCAACACGCAGTGTTGCTCGCATGATCTGACTGATTGCAACATCTACGGATTCTATAAAACCTGTATCGGCTTCCATAAACGGAGTTGTAAACGATATTTTTTGACCCACACTTTCTCCCGCATACAAGATATCGCTTTGAACTTGTGTTTTTAAGCCATAATAATTCATCAAACGTTCTGCGATAGATGGCGAGTTAATGGCGTTTACCAAGGTTGCATCCTTTACGGTTTTAGTCGAATCAGATGCATTGCTCCGTGCATTATTTTGTAGGCGGTACAGTTTCGCTGTGTGTGTATATTTTTTTCCTGTAAGCGTTCCCGCTCCTGCGCCAATAATTGCATAGTTTGCATTAGATGCAATAATTTTGAACGTGCCATCTACGGCCAAATCGTGCATCGGGTTGTCAAAGGTAACAAGTTCTCCGTTTGAACTTGATCCAGTAAAGAGCGTTACTTGTTCATCCGTTGTGAGCGCAGCATAAGCATGCTCGGTTACGTCTATTTCGGTTGCAGGGCTAACAGCTTTAACGCTGCCGCCTCGAAACACTCTATCCGCTGCAATATTCGTAATGTCAGAAGATAAGACAAACACACGGAGAGTACCGTTGGTTTCAGAAATTATATTTGCTCCCGCAGCAAACAGCAGTTGATTGAGATTGTCTCGTCGCGTTGATATCGGAAGCCATCCATAGATTGTAATGTTACCAAGCGCGGATTCCAAAGTATATTCCGCATTGCCCATCACGTCCGCTAATACATCAGAAAATGTATTTCCGTTGTACATGCCGCCAAAATGCTTTTGATTATCCAAAATGCCAATGGCGTTAATGCACGAAAAATTAAATTTGTTGGTCGCAACTCGTTCAATCTGTGATAGATACATGGTTACAATCAACTCATCGTTTTCAAAGAACTGGACTTTTTCTCCTACCGAAAAATCAGTTTCTTTTAATGAATCAGAACGGACAGAAAACACAAACGTGTCTATTTCTAACTCTTGCAAGGGCAGCGATGCAGCATGATATATATTTCCCGACACAATTTCCGCGTCAGTGAATGTGGAATTTCCGCAAACAATTTTCTTGATATTCCTCATGTGTCACGTCCTTTGCGGTGCCATTGCGATAAACTGAACGGAAAGTCCCGTCCAGTATGATTCTCCGGGTTTCTTGCGGATAAGATTGTCTTGTCCGGCAGTAACGTACGCCCTAAAACTCAGCGTGCCTTGTCCGTAAGGTAAAACTACACTGTGGCTGTCCTGCGGTGCGCTCAACACCTGATACAGCGCGTCGTAGTCTCCGTACTTGCCAACCATCGGCATCAACTTCATTTCGTAGTTATAAAATGTACCGATAATGTCTCGAATCATTGCGCCGCTGAGCGTTCGCTCTGCGTTCTCGCCGTCAAGCACCTGAAATTTACGCGTAAGGCTTGTAACAATGACGTTGTACTTCTTGCCGTCTACGGTAAGTTCCATTTATGCACCTCCTGTTACAAGGCTCACGCCGCGCCGACGCGTTTCGCCGCTGTTGTACGGGCCGGTAATGCGTGCAAACTTCGCGCCGTCGATGTAAAGCTCGATAGGCTGACTGCTGTTACCCGTGCCGCCGCGCGCATCCAGTGCCGCGTTAAACGCATCAATCATGGTGGACAGCGGGGTTTCTACGTTCACGCCGCTTTTCTGATCGCCCAGCAAAGCGAGAAATTCACTGTTCGGGCTGATAACTGCACCATTTGCAAGGGCGGGAATGTCAAGCGAATACGCGGCAGCAGGAGAATCCAGCGAAAATGCGCTTAATCCGCCACCTAATGCGCCAACAAGCGACGAAATACCGCTTCCAATGCCACTTCCAATTTTGCTAATCAGATTAAGGACAAAGGAAATAGCGTCGCCGAGTTTCGTAATGGTATCCGTCAAACCCTCAATAATAGAGATCACAGAAAAACCGATAAACTGAACGATAGGTTTGATAATGCTCCAAATCGTTTGCAGAATCGGAGCCAACGCAGATACTACCTTGTATATTGCCTGCAACGCCGCCGCAAGAAGATTGAGAACTGCCGGAACAGCTTCTTCGATAGTCCAACTCGAAAGCGGAAGTAAGACGTTCTCCCATGCCCATGCAAGGCCGTTCATAATCAGGTCTACAACCGGTTCGAGTGCTGCCATGAAATTGTTAAACGCCGTGACAAGAGGTTCAAAATTCAAACCACTTGCCCAATCCGCCGTTGCCTGTGACATTTTATCAATTCCGGCTAATACATCATCAATGATTTTGAGGATGCTCTCCCAAACAGCTACGCCATTCCCGTTGTATTCCCACGCAGATTGCAGGTTTTGAGCCAGTGATTTTATCGCATTTTCAATATTCGTGATGATGGAAAGAATATGTGAGAAGATGCTTTCGCCTAATCCTGCGTCAGACCACGCCGCAATAAACGCTTGACCGATAGAATTAACGAGGTTTACAACCGCCGTAATCATTTGTATCAAGGTGTTTATCATCGTTTGTCCGGCATTACCATCATTCCACGCAGCTAAAAACGCTTGACCGATTGCGTTAATTGCCTGAACCACCGTGGTAATGAGGGTCATAATGCTTTGCAGCATGATTTGTCCTGCATTACCATCGTTCCATGCTGCAATGAACGCCTGACCAATAGATGTGATAATCTGAATGATCGTGTTCAGCAAGTTCATGATTGCTTGCAACATCTGTTCGCCCGTGTTGTTCGTGTTCCACGCATTGGTAAACGCCGTTGCAATGGCGGTAATCAGGTTAAAGATGGTTTGCAGCAGCAGTTGAATATTGTTGAGCGTTTCAAGCCCGGTTCCATTCGTCCAGACCGCCATAAACGCTTGACCGATAGCGGAAACCATGTCTTTCAACGCAGAAAGAGCGTTCTTTGCGCTTTCAATGGTCTGCTGTCCGTACTGTGCCCACGAATCCTGAAATACCTTCCAGAAGTCAGTGAGCCATTGCGGCACCTGATTCTTTGCTGCGGAATAATCCGTATCAAACTTAGGTGTGCTTGGGTCGGTTGTTGTTTTATTGCCTAATTTCTGGACTGTATCGAACGATGCCAGAGCCTTTTCGGCTTTCTTCGCAGACGATGCCGTGGAATCAAGTGCATCCGTTTGCTTGTTCAGTTCCTTTGCATTTTCCTGCGCCTGCTGTGCGGTCGTACCGAACACGGACGCGATAAACTGCGCCATCTGCGCCGTTACCTGTGCAAGAGCCTGCATCAGTTTATTCAGCCACGGGATGATAGATTCATAAATAGGCTGGAACGCCGTCAGCAGGTTGCTTTTCACCTGTCCGAACGACTTTGCAAACGTCTTGTTCGCAAGCAGAGCCTTACCCAAACGGTCAGCCATTGCCGTAAGTGCTTTGGAAATCAAGTTGAAGAACAACGCTCCCGCAACGATAGAACGCAGACGTACGCCGAACGACTGCACGCCGCCCGTGGCTTTCTTCATGGATTTTTGGCTGGAACGTCCGAAACTGGAGAATTTGGCTTTGAGCTTGTCAATCGCTGCGCCCAATTTGCCGCCGAGAAAATTTTGCAGACTTCCGACAGAGCTTTTCAAGCCAGCGCCTAAACCTGCAACAACTCGTTTCAGCTTCGCCATTTTGGAATTTGTCTGACTTACGAAGTCGTTCATTTCCGATTTGGACTGTTTCAGTCCGTCCTTCATGTTCTCTAACTGCGTGGTCTCATTGGCAAGGTTTTGCCGTACATTCTGACCGGCGCTGCTCATCGTGGACGATTGCTTGATCTCGGCAAGCTGTTGTTTCAGTTGTGCCGCTTTATCATCTGCGTTTCGCAGAGCTTCGCCCAATTTATCCGATTCAGCAACCAGCGAATTCAGCTTTTGCGCCGATTCCGAGAATTCCTCCTGCGGGATTGCGCCCGTTGCCGCCTGTTTCAGTTTGGTGTTGTAATCGCTCTGAGCCTTTTCAATCTCAGCGTTTACTTCATCCAACCGAGTAGCCAGACGCGCAGCTTCTTTCTCCGTTGCTGCAAGGTCGGCTTGCATTTTAATACCCTTCGTGCCGCCAGCAGCTACCTTGTTCCACTGTTCAGCAAGTTTTTGAACCTTTGCGGCTTGTTTATCTACGGCGGCTGATTGCTTCTCAATGTCTTTCGTCATTTGTGCAATCTGCTTTTTCGCTTGTTCGTCGCTTACAGTTGCTTCGATTCTGATAGAGCCATCCGCCATTTATTCACCGCCTTTCTAATTGATCTGCGCCCAGAAAGCGTCAATAGCTTCCTTTTCCTCTTCGGAAAGTGCGGGTGCAGGGGTTAAATTACGTTTGAGACGTTCGTATTCCTGTTTCTGCTTACCCTTCATTTTGCTTGTGTCCGTGCCTCTGATTTGCAGGGCATGGGACATCGCCGAATCTTCGTTAAGGCTTTCCATCATTGCCATAAACTCAAACCAGTGCAGATTGACCTTGTGCAGCTCAATGCCGAACGTCTGCCGGAACGATGCGTACAACCGTGCAGAATCGAAATCGAACCACATCATGCGTTTTCCGCCGGGTTCTATCTCTCGGTCGTCTCCGCAGCGGATAAACCACTGTAAACCTTCCAGTGCAATGTCAATGGGCGGCATCCCTGCTCCGTAAAGCAAGGATAATGCCACCCATACACGGTCGTTATCGCTTAAATCCGGGTCGTCCAACGCAAGGGAAATCTGAATGCCGATTCTGTAATCCGTGCGAATCAGATACCCCTTGTAAGAGCTTGGCAGACGGTCGAGCAACATGTTAAACACTGCCGACACGCTCCGCGCTGTACTTGCTCATGTTTGCTGCACGCTTCTCAACATGGCTGTCAATGATGGGGGTAAGCTGTGCGAAGAAATCAAGGAACTGGTCGGAGGACGGAAGCACCGCGCCAAACACCTTCGCGCAAGTATTTTCGCCAATCAGCGCGTCGATTTTGTCCCTAACGTCTTTGTCAAACGCCACGATATCGTCCAGAGTGTCCAGAACGTCGCCCTTCTTTTCGGAAATGGCCGTTGCCTTGTCTTTGATTTCATTCAGCAGGTCGAAAAAGCCTTTGACAAAGCTATCATCAGACAGCGGAAGGGAGATCGTCTCTCCCTTGTCGTTGACCTCAATAACCTTTACGCCGCTGTTTACGCGGATACTATCCATTCCTCGTTACCTCCTTATACAGATACGTTCGCAGTGAATACCGGTGCGCCGCCAGTGATCTTAACAGTGCCCGGAATCGGGTCGCCTACATAGTTCAGCGTATATTCCAGCGTCGGGGATTCGCCGCCTGCGCCGCCGTAGGTATCAACCTGTACGGATACTTCCTGCACCTCTGCAACATAAGTCGCAGTGTCGCTGTCACTCGTAGCATTCCACATGTCCACATTCAGCAGCCATGCGTGGGAATCTGCCAGAGTAGCACGAGCGCGACGCTTCTTGTCGATAAACTCAAACACGTCGTCGCCCTTGGTGCACTGCTGAGAAACGCTCATGGTCGGCTGATAGCCGGTAATCTCAGTAGTTGCAGAATCAGAAATAATGTCCTGCTCGGTCTCGGTCTGTGCGCCGTAGTCCGTAGATGCTTCGGTTACGTTCTTGCCGATTCGTGCCCACTTTGCAGCGGAATACTCGCCCATCTTCTCGGTAGTATCCAGAAAGTGTGCAATCAGAGGACGTTTAATCTTTTCAGTTGCCATTTTTACACCTCAACTTCATAGTTAATGGTTAAGAGGATTTGGTAATCCTCGGTTAAATCTTCGTATCGAGCGATAAGCCCCGCAGGGGTCGTTCGCTCAACAGATGTGACGGTCATTCCCTCTCCGAGATCGGGCGTGTTTTCTTCCGCCCATGCTCCCAGCTCATTCAGCAAGGATTCAACGTCAAGACGTTCCTCGCTGTCGGTCGGCAGGGCGCGGTACATCACGCCGAACGGGTACTGTGCAGCATATCCGCCGTCAATGTACTGTGCGGTTTTATACGCGCTCTGTACACTGGTAAGCATCATGCCTGACCGTTCCGGCGGGAGATATTCAAACTCGATTTCGGGAGCATAGCCTTTCAACCATAAAAGAACAGCCCGTGAAACACCGTCTTGTTCACGAGCTGTTACCGTGTTCAATTTCTCATTCATCGGTCAAAATCTTGCGCACTCCTTCCATCCAGCGCGTTTCATTCAGCGCCTTGCTCGCCTCGAACCAGTGAGAACGCGCGTTCTTGTGCATTCCCTTGCTGTATTTGAGATTACGATCTGTCAATGCCTTGCGCGTGCCCTTGGGTGCAAACGTGCTGCCGGTTGCCGGGTCAATCATCACCTTGCCGTAATACTGGAATCGCGCATAAGGAGAGGCGTACACGATGGTATTCCCCTGCCGGTGCACATTCATTGCCAGTGCTCCGGTTCGCGCGGGAACAAACTGATCGGTGTCCTTTATGATTTCCTCACAAAGCCACTTGTTAGCCTTTACGACGCGCTTTTCCAGTACGTTTTTCGGCACTTTCAAATTCAGAGAATAACGAATCATCGTCCGCCCACCTCCAAATGCTGCAACAGACCGTAGTCATAGCGCGAAATGCTTGTCACTCGGTATGTCTCGTGCTTCTCACGGCATTTCTGGTAGCTGCCCTCATCCGGCACATCACCACGGGCGAAATAGTCCTTTTCGGGCGATAGCGTAAGTTCGCACGGCAGAGGAATATGCAGCGTTACGGAATCCGCGCTGTTCAGAGCAGTTTTCGTTGCCGCTGTACCTCTGGTGCTTTCCAGCAGCACACCCGTAAGAACCGTTCGGCCGGACGGCTGAAAGATCGTCACGGTATGCGGTAATTTCATGCTGTCACCTTTGCCCTTTCAAACTGTGTCGGCAATTCTGCCGCTTCGGAGAACGCCTTGTATTCGCGCCGTAACGCTTGCAGGCGAATCTTTGCATTGTCGGCTTGCTCAGTATCCCCGGCAGCCTCAAACGCCATTCTGCGCCGTGTCTGCTTTCGCATAGCTGTTTCTAACTTGCGCTGCATCTGCGTCGCTTCGTAGGCGGTGTAAGTCTTGCCCTGATACTCAAACGGCGGCGGGTCGATGTTCTTTAGTTCATCGTCCGTATAGACGCGCTCAGAAACACCCTCCAAAAACGGATGAAAATGATGTCGCTATCGACAGTTTGCTCCGCATAGTCCGGTTACTGTTCCGTATCCGGTTGACTTTATAAAATCTGGATAAACTGACACTTCACCACCTCCTTTCCCTAAAGGTGCAAATGAAATACATTGTTCTTTCCCTTTCCTCTAAAATATGATATAATTAGATAGAGGTGATATAATGGGAAACAAATTGCACGATTTAACAGGTATGCGTTTTGGACATTGGTATGTTCGTGAACGCGATACTACAGAACATTTTCATCCCACCAGATGGATATGCGTTTGTGACTGCGGAACCGTTCAAAGCATTTCTTTGCCTGCACTCAGGCACGGTTCTTCTTCGTGCAGAAAATGTGCTGACGGAGTTGTGCGAAATCCAAACTTTCTCCGAAAGCATTCCAATCGTCTTTATCACACATGGTCGGAAATGCGGCGGCGTTGCGCTGGCAAATGCACAAATTCCGAATATTATAAAGAAAAAGGAATCGGATATGCCGAGGAATGGGATGATTTCGATGCGTTTGCGCGTTGGGCGCTTGAAAACGGATACGAAAAAGGGCTTGAAATTGATCGGATAGATGGAGATAAAGCATATTCTCCTTCTAATTGCCGATGGGTTTCGCACAAAGTGAATTCTCGCAACCGAAAGGCACGAAAAAATAACACTACCGGCGTTGCAGGCGTTACTATCAGAAAGCGAAAAGATGGTAGCATTGTCTATCGCGCGTCTATCTCATCCGATAACGGAAAGGTGCTTTTAGGCACTTTCTATTCGTTAGAGGATGCCGCAAAGGCTCGCAAAGAAGCAGAATTGAAATACTGGGGATTTAACATCGGCGAATAAAACGCCGGTGTTATTTTTTCCACTTAAAACAACGCCCCTGCCACTTCTTGTGATTTTCCCATCCCATAGGCCCGTCTTTATCTCGTGCCCCTCGGTGCGCTGTTACTTCGACTAAATCAGTTTCAAGCACTTCCATAGCGCGTTCAGAAAACTTTTGCGTAACTTGGTTTAGTCCAGTAATCAACGCACGCCGCGCCGCAACGTCAGCATGGTTCATCCAACCGGACGCATAATCAACGGTGCGAATACCACTGTCAGCCAGTTCCCGCACTGCATCCTCAAGCGCCTGCTGCACCGTAAAGCCGCCGGAGTACACCTTCATTTCCGCCTTATCAAGCACAGCCTGATAGGCTTTAGCGATAGGGCGGAACACGATTTCGCCGTTCGTCTGCACGGCAAAGCCCAAAGAACGGGTAATGTTGCGGTACTCATCGAGCATTTGCTTGCGAATCAGTTCAATTTCTCGTGCCGTCACGATTTCAAGCGGCATTGTAATACCTGCCTTGTCGGACAGCTCACCGTAATACTCACGGTTCAGCTTTACAACGCGGTCAAGCGCATCCTGCACTTCCTCCGTGCTGGTCTTGGTATGATTTGCGATACGCCATTCGATGGTATCCATATCCAGACCATAGGCTTTCAGTGTGCGTATGTCGTTGATCGTTACCTCGTTCAGTTCGCCGGTCAGCTTGAAGCGGGAGCAAATCTCACGCAACAGATCATCTTCCATTGCAAGGATTGCTTTCACAAGCGGTTTAGGCGCGTTTTCAAGGTATTCCGGGGTAATAGGATACTTCATCAGCCGATACCGCCATAGAGTAAACCAGTACCGCACAAATACTGTGCGATAAGTCGCTTTTGCCGATCTTCAATGCTCTGCACCTGTGCAGCAATAGCCGAGTTCGCGCCGTAACTGCGAGACCATGAGCCGACACTTTCCGAGGATACCGCGCCGCCGTCCGTAGAAAAGACGGCGGATTCTGCGGTTTCCTGATTGTGCATGACTTCTGCCAGCGCACAGTTAAGGCGTTTTACTCGGTGCATTACAGTATCGCTCAGAATGCCGTCAGAGCGTCCGAGCGTTGCGCAAGAGATAATATCCGCCGCTCTCCCTGCTACGCGGTCGTAATCCTTCTCATCAATCAGATTACCCTTGTAGCAGGTGCGGTAAAAGTCGTAGGTTGCGTACACGGCGGATTGCTCCTTTCTTTACGACGGCAGGGTTACAGTTGCAATGTACAGGCCGTTCGGGTCCGGAAGAACCGGGATAAACATGCCGGATGCCTTAGTCCAGATTGCAACCGGGTCGGGAGTCTGCCACTGGGTCATAGTAACGTACTGGTTCTGCGATGCAGCAGTAAATGCGCCCTGTGCTTCCTCTTCCGGAGTTACACCCCACAGACCAGCGCCGAACGAACCGTTTGCCATGGTTGCGAGGAACGCAATCTTGTTCTTCGGGAAGTAGCGCTGAGTGGTCAGCGTGCCGTCTGCCTTTTCGTAGTTGTAAACCTGATCGTTTACAGTGATGCGCTCGATGCCGAACAGACGAGAGAACAGGCTCGTAATCTCATCCTGAGTTGCCAGACGGCCAGCGAAAGCAGAGCCGAACAGCGCGTTCTGGATAACAGCGCTCTTAGCAAGCAGGCTGAGAACGGCAGAGCTGGTGACGATCTCACGCAGAACGCGACCAGTTGCGATTGCAGCGTCGCGTACGCCCTGAATATCGTCGAGGATGGTCTTTGCCTTTGCCTCGGTAGACCAGTCGAAAGTCTTGTTCGTGTGGTCGGTCGGAACGCCAAAGTCGATAGTGGTATTGACGTGGTTCTCGTTGATGGTCATCTTGCCGGTTGCAAGCAGCTCCTGCTTTGCTACCTCGGTACGGGTCTTTACGCCCTCGGCCAGACGTGCCATGTCGTCGAAGATGTAATCCAGAATCTCGTTGTTGGTGCTTACGCCGTGATTGCGCAGCAGGCGGACGCGCTCGGAAAGGTTGATCTTGCGCTTGATGAGCAGCTTCTCAACGGTTACGATGCTTGCGGTCGGGCGGGAGCCGATCTGTGCCTCTGCGTCGAGCGCGTGAACGGTTGCCATAGTCGGCAGATATGCGCTGTCGGACATTGCGAGATACTTTGCGGTGATGTTCTGCGTCTTCTGGTCAGGGAACAGGCGGTCGCCGGACAGCTCCGGACGTGCAATGTTGAAATTCTGACCGAAGTCCAGCAGTTCAGCTTCTTTCAGCAGTTCTACAAATTCCATAGGTTATTACTCCTTTACGCTCTGGTGGTTTCCGGCGCGTTGACAAAAACAACGCCGCTCTTTTCGAGGGTGGACTTTGCGCCAGCCTTGGAGGTATCGTCCGCGCTCGGCTGTGCGGGCAGACGGTTTGCGTAAACGCGGCCAGCAACAATAACAGCAGCTACACGGTCGCCGTTGGTTACGTCCACATCCTCAAAAACGATGCCCTCTGCGGTGTTGTCGTTCAGCGGGAAAATAGTGCCCTGCTTAACAACCTTTCGATTGCCGTCAGCAGTGCCGAGGGTTGCGGGGATAAGGCGGGTCTTGGTAATCAGACCAACTTCGCTTGCGAGGATAGACGGCTTGCGTGCGCCGTCAACTTTGTTTACATAAGTGCCCATAGGTTATTTACTCCTTTCCCTTGGGTGCGAACTGTGCGGAATACCGCTGTGCAGCCAGACCGGCAGCACTTACCGCATGCGGTGCGGGATTCTGAATCGGATTTGCAAACGTCGGAGCAGGTTTTTCGCTCTGAAATGCCGCCGGGTCGGATTCCTGCTGCTTCTTGCAGTAATCGTCAAAGCCGGTCAGCGTGCCGTCCTTCATTTCCAGTTTGTTTGCGGTCAGGTCAGCGATAAATGCCTTTTCTGCCGCCTTGGAGGTAAACTTGATACCCTTTGCAGTGATACCGGCGCGTACCGCGTCCGCATAATCGCGGGCATCGAGCTTGCTCTGGAATTCTGCAGTGTCGGTGTCGTACTTCTTCTGCAAGGTATCGAGCTTGGTCTTCAAGTCGTCCGCGTCACCCGCATTCTTCTTCAAGTCCTCAATGTCCTTGTCGCGCTGGGTGAGCTGATCGCGCAGGTCGGTAACGTCTTTCTTGGCTTCTGCCGCCTGTGACTTGTATTTCTCAACGTCCTTGCCGTTCAGTGCAAAAACCTTATCTGCCTGTTCGTCAGTCAGACCGATTTCTAACAGTTCTTCTTTCTTCATGTGTGTACTCCTTTCAGATTAGGCGTTTTAGGTGGTCGCCGTCACCGATCTGCCTGCACTTTTAGGCTTGCAGGATAGCCAATTTCCGTAGTTTAATGCCGTTGCGAGCATGAAAAAAGCGCCTTACGGCGCTGAATTCACTTTATCAAAGTGAGATATGCGATTATCAAAGTCGATTTGCTAACAGTTTGATTATTCCTCACCCTCTGTTAGCTTTTCTGCGTTCGGCATCATTGCCCGAGCTTCTTCCTCGGTTACGCCGTACTTCTTCGCAATGTACAGCTCGCCGCGAATGAGACCGGCAGAAACGTCATTGCGCATATCTGCAAGTTCTTTCTGCTTGCTCTCGGTGTCCTGTACAACGCCGTCGCCCCAATCACACTGTAAGTCCCAATCGCCAGCAGGTGCAAGACCATAAAGCGTGGCGTAAACGTCCATGCCGTACAGCAGGCCGTTCAGAGCGTGTTCAAGCGCCGCCTGCGTATCCCTCACAGTGACATACATTGTCTGTTTGCTGGATACGATCTCGGTCGCAGTTGCGTTTACCGTCTGCGGGTCGGACAGCGTGCCGAAAGACAAGCCACAGTTCAGCTCGATCATCTTCAAGGTGTCTTGGAAACCCTTGTAAAGTGCATCGTTGCGGAATTCCGGCGAAAACTCCTGATAGAAGTCTACGTCTTCAAACGGCATTCGGCGGAACAGACGGTCACGGAGCAGCGGGTTTGTGTGCGATAGTCCGTGCTCATCTACGACGCGCTGCGGAATCGCAGAATCACTCATCAGGATACGGCGTTCACCGCTTTCATACTCCCACATGATCCGTTCCCACTGCTGGTCGGCCTGCCGGATGAGGTCAACTGCTGCGCCGCTGTAAAGTGACACACCGAGCGGACTTTCCGGCTCGATATTGTTTGCAATCGGCACTTTGAAAAAACCGAACAGCGGGCGTTCTACGTTCTGAATCGTCGTTTCCGGTGCAATCTGTGCCCAATCCTCTACAGTGTTCAGCGGCACTTCTGAGCCGATACTACCGTTCTTGTCGGAGTTGTACGCCTTGTTCTTGATGGTGTACACGCCGTTTTTCAGCTCGTGGTACTCCAACTTGGTATAATATCGGTTCTTCTCTCGCTTGGTATCCGCGAATACTGCTGCTGTGATCTCGCCGTTGCTGTCAACGCTGACCGGGTACGCACTGCCGACTGTGTTAAAGTCCACAAGCACACGGTTCTCTGAGACAAACGGCTTGTAGAAGAAACCGCCGACCGAGAGACCTTTTTCAACGTCAATTCGCATATGGGGAATCATACCGCGCAGGCTTTCGTTTAGAAACTCTGCTCGTGCGCCGCCATCAACTGTGATGGTGCTTTCAATGGTGGTTGGGCGTGCCACTGCTCGGCAGATAGCCGACGGCAGGCCGCAAGATGTAACGTTCCGGTTGCCGTGCTGACCGAGCCACTCGGCATCGTCCATATACATCCTTCGCCACAGGTCAATGTTAGACTGCATGGTGGAATCATATACCGCCGTTGCCCCTGTCAGTTCTTCAATTTTGTTTGCCGGAATCATTGCTTGCCTCACCGCCTTTATTAACTGCTTCAACCGTTCAAACATTCACAAGCCCCCTTGCTCTAACCTCGCGGCGCACTACTGTCTGGAAGTAGTATCTCGATGCGTCCATATCATGGTCGAATTCCTTGATAACCGCATCTTCGGGGGATTTATCGTCCCACATATACATACCGAATTCGTCGATTGCTCCGGTACAGCTTGCATTGTACTGTGCATAACCCGCAGCAAGCAGCGTTCCCATCAGGCGGATACCATCAAGCACGCTGTTGTCTGCGTCACGCACACGGAATTTACCGTGTCTGCGGATTGTTTCCTTGAACGATGCAGCCGAGGGGTCAATAATGATCGCCTCGATATACTGACCACCGACGAACGTTTCAAGGTCGGCGTAGTATTCCTCATCTGTTTTCTGTTTCTTCTCCTTGCGGCTGTCGTGCCGATACGCACGCACACAAGTTGATTTGCAGGTCATTTCATCAAACCGCCAAAGCTGGAACACGGTCGGGTTAATTGTGCCGTAGTCGCAGGACACAAACCAGCGATTGCCGGAACCTTCACCATCCGTAACGTGCAGTTCGGTCGAGAACATAGGATAAACCAGACCCTCTGCAACGCGCCGCATACCGAGGATATCACGCTGATACCAGATACTCTTGCGGTCGTATGTTGCAAGGATTTCTTTCAAACGTTCATCCGATACGGAAAGATTGTCCGCAATGGTGAAATGTCCGTAGTTGAAACCGTAGTTCGGATTCTCCTGCTGCTTCTCCATGTGGAAGTTAAGCACGTCCGTGTAGTATGGGTGGTTCTCGCCCTTCGGGTTAAGATCGTGATAAATGCCACGGTCGCCGCTCGTCATGGTACGGTCAAAGACTTCCTGCACAAACTTAGGGTGGCACTCGTTCGCCTCGGTGATATACGCAAGGCCGTAAGTGTTGCCCTTGATGTTCTTCTCGTCGCCGTCTTTACGTCCGCCAGATACAAGCACGATCTTCTCAACGCCGTTCCGCGTCTTGACGTAGATGCAGTCTCGGTTCTGGTACTTGCCTACACGGCAATTCTGCTTGCCGAAATAGTTAATCATGCCGTAACCGTCGCAGTCGATGATATTAAGCATTGCCGACGCAGTAGAAACGCCTGCAATAAGGTGGAATCTGTTCGGGTGCTTTTCCAATCGAGCGCAGAACGCCGTTGTTTGCAGCACGTTCTTACCGCCACGCTTGCCGCCCTCGGCCACGTTGAACCAGCTATGAAGGGATTTATAGAAATAATCCACTTGTTTTTTCGTGAACGGTGCGGGGATATTATCCATCTTCAAAATCCTTTATGTCTCTGTCCGGTGCAGGCTTTAGCAGCATATCAACGAGCGGCTGCACGCCGTTGTCGTTATCGCTTTCCATCGGTGCAGGGGTATCGCTCTGCCCCAGATACTGCTTACCTAACCAGATCAGCATTTGTATATTTCCACCTTTAGCCGCCTGTACCTGCCAGTGCCTCAAACGCAAGCGCATCTGTGACACGCCGCGCACATAAGCTGCCCTAACATCCTTGCGATTCAGAAAGTTTCCTCTCGCAAAATCCAGAGCGTCCGCAATGTCCGCTTGGGTGTTGCCCTCTGCGGCGAGTTCTTCGACGGCTTCAAGATCAATTACTTTCTTCGGTCTGCCTCTCGGCATTTCCTAACCTCCTTTCACCCAATAGAAAAGCACCGAGGCTTTTCCCGGTGCTTTGTCTGTTGAGTTGTGTTTGCTTAGGTCGAGGACGAGCGAGCGCCACGAGCGCCAGCCGCACGACGGCCAACCGCTACGCTACGACGGCGCACACCGCCGGAACGGCCACGGTTTGCAAGTCTGCCACTACCATAACCACTACCCATGCTCCACACCTCCTTTCAGAGTATACAAAAAGGACTATCTTTCGCAGATAATCCTTTCCGTAATATTTATTCACCAATGATTTTGCTCAAATATTCTTTTGAGCCTTTGCCGATTCGCGCAAACTTCATATCTTCGGTTTTAATCGGACGCTTGACCGCCCGCGCGAATTCCTTACCTTCGATATACTTTAGATCGGTATCGAATTCGAGAGATTCGAGAAATTCCTCTTTCTGCGCTCTGCTGGTAAAGCAGATACAACACCAATATTCAGTGTCGCACATATCGCGGAATCGCTTGTTTTCTGCGCCCATGCGCTCACGGAAACTCTTTTCTACGTCTCCCAGTTCATCGAGGCACTCGCTTTCGAGCTGCTCTAATTCGATGTGGTCATCTTTCGTTTCCTTGACTTGATCTTCGTTCCAATATCCCATTATTCGCCCCTCCTGAATAACTCCAACTCTGCCAGCGGGAACCATGTGATAATCTTCTCGTAGTCCCGCGGGAAATTCTCCTTGATCGGCTTCAAAAACCGATAATCAATACCATCGAACGTTCTGCCGAACAGCTTGTAGTCTACCGGCAGTCGAACACCGCTTGCATCAAATTCACGCAGCAGGTCGGCTTTTACCCAGTCGAACACCGGATAGAACCGCTTTGCATTGTGGTTGATCGCTCCATGTGTTTTCATGGCGATACGCCGCATAGGACTGTCTGCCATTCTAGCGCCGGTCGCAGTGTATACGCATTCCGGCAGGCGCTTACACTCGCGGATAATCTCGCCTATCTCGGCATCATCATATTCTTCGCCCGGCAAGTCCAGCGCCTCGATCTTGGTTACATGCTCCGGCGATTGGAACACCAGATTGCGCAGCATGCGGTACAGAGATCGGTGCGGCAGTCTGTAAATGTGAGTGCCGAAAAAGTCCTCATAATACGCAAGGCTGTTTTCGACGAATTCCAGACCCGGCACAGTGTAACAATAATACGGGATTACATGCTTGAAATACTTTCTCAGTTGCAACCACGCTGCAATGCTGTCTTTACCTGTGGAAAATGCTAAGATCGCGGTATCGCATTCCTCCGCCATAGTACGGCACAGGCTCTCTCCGCTGCTTGCATCTACTCTATCATACACTACGCTTTGTCCTCCTCTTTGTCTCGCTCCATCTGGTTGTCAATCGCCCGGGCGATAAATTTGTTCACGCTTTCGCCCCGGCCTTCCACATGGGATTTGATTTCTTCTTTCTTGCCTTTCGGCAGGGTCAAATTAACCCGGTCGTAAGCCTTGTTGATGTACTTATTGGTTGCTTTCTGCTGTGCCTTGCTGGATGGCATATAACAGCACCTCCTAACGATAGCTATTATACGCCTCGGATATGTTTGTGTAAATATACATAACCCACAAATATACTTGCGCAAATATAGTTATTTTGCCTATTGCTATACTTGCGCAAATATATTATACTATAGTCACAGTAAAGGAAACGAACACCGAAAGGAAGTAATCAATATGACCGCAACCGAGAAAATCGCAATCGCAAAGATCGCAGCGCTGACCGATGACCAGCTTTTCGCTACATGGGAAAGCACCGAGAAGTACGACAAGGAAAACTGGGCTGCACAGCACATGCTTCGCGGCTGGTGCATGGATGAGATCGAGAAGCGCTACCCGGAAGGCTTCGATAAATGGCTCGACCAGGAAGCACCGGAAGACAGCGACCTTCGCCGCTTCTGCCTTGTAAATCCTATGTGCCTTTCCTGCTCCCGCTTTGCGGCAGAGAGCATCGGCAGTTGGTACGACAAGGACAGCAAGTGCAAAGGCAATTTTAACCACAGTTACACCGGATGCATCATGCACAGCTAAACGGTTCTCGCGGGTTCACCCATAAAGCCCGCATCCATAAATTTTGATTTGGAGGTACACACCATGACTTACACCTACGAGATCGAGCGCCGCATCTGCACTGAGTTCTGCACCAAATACGCTTTTGACCACTGCGAAAGCTGCCCGCTTTACAAGGCTTGCTGCGGCTTTGAGAACGACATGAGCAAGACCACCGAAGATAACGAAAGGCGCTTTGAAGCCGGACTTGCAAACGCCCTCGCCGCTTACGACGCAAAGCACTAACCACGCACCCGCCCCGGAGGAACGAAGGCAGAAAGGACTTACCATGGTACGCATCACAAAAGCAGAATACGACCGCATCGGCAACGACTACAAATCCACCTATCAGGATTACCAAGGTAATCACCCAGAATGGGTTGGACGCCGTTGCGCATTTCTTCCCGGATACGGTACTATCTTATTCATTGAGGGTGTCAGCTTTGAAATTGTTTAATCTCCCGCCCGGCTCACGCACCCGCGACGGAACATATTGACACTACCCCTCACATCGGGGTACAATTAGCACAACAGCGCAAAACCTAAAGTCCTGCATATCGGACTTACAACGTGATACACTATACCCAACAAATCAAGGAGGAAAAAATATCATGGCAGATTTAAGAGTTTGGGACGACGCAGGCAACATGATTCCTAACAAAACCGTACAGGATTGGATTGATTTTTACAAGGCGCAGGGCTACAGCGGCAACTTTTTCATCAATAAAAAGTGCTATGATTTCTTCGACCTTTCCATCCGCACTCCCTACGATGTGGACAAATCCAAAGTTGTAACCAAAATCGACAATGGTTACTACGGCACACCGGGCATCATCACCGAGTAAAGGAGGCCGCCAAAAATGAAAATCCAAGTGCTCAAGGACTACACAGCGAATTTTGAGGACGATGTTTACACCATCGACCTCAACCGCAAATTCGAGGGATTCGAACCCGGAGATTTGATCTGTTATGCTTGCCCGTTCTCGCCTGCTATGCCGTTACAGCTTGAACTTGCAATCCGGGCTGACGGCTCCCTGATCTTCCGGAGTTGGAAATTTATCGAGGGCGAAGGAAACCATTACCTTCACACGCGCGAGCTTTCCGAGGCCGATTGCAAAGGCATCCAAATGCCATTTACCCCAACCGAAGCGCAGACCGATGCAGTAAATGGTCTGTTTTCCGGTCGAATCAAGTTTGAAGGCCTGAAACTTGCGGTAGGCTCTACTCTCCAGCGCATTTGTCCTATCGACTTGCAGCGCGAAGAAAAGCTGATCGGCGAAAAGATTTATCTCACTTGATTTTATCAATACTACAGCAAACCCCGCTACCAAGCCATCCGGTAGCGGGGTTTTACTGTATACGACTGTACAAATGGGTAAAAATCTTGCAGCGCCGAGGAGTTGCACCCCAGAAAAGCAGCTGTGCCGCCGCATATACCGCCTCATGGCGGTATGAACGCTATCGTCGCGTCTGTACGTCGGGCTTTTACCGACGGTTTCCCGGCTGTCCAGAACGGTTGTATGAAATCCAGAGAGGTTACTACCTCACTTTCGCAAGTTTACTTGTGTTTCCGTCCTGTGTGATTAGGTATGCTTATCGCAAGAGATAAACAGACTGGTGCTCTTTCGCGGCGTGTACTTAGCCGCCCGAAAGTGCCGTATCGGCTTTGTAACTTTGTTAGCAATCTGGTTGTTTTGGCTTCGGCTCACTAAGTCCGTTTGAGTGCTTGTCCAGTAGCACTCGCCCTCTCATTATGGGCTGTTCGGCGTTGCTCTCCGTCGTGTCGCAGTTGCTATCGGTCTGTGTTCCGGCTGATTTCCCAAACAAGGGTTACAGCGGGGAGCGACCCCGGTTGCGGCGTGCCTGCAAGCACCCGCGAAACTCTGCCGAGCTGTTGCAGCAGCACAGCATTGTTCGGAAACAGTGCTCGTCTCTCCGAGCCGTCAGAATATTATCGTCCTCGTTGGAGGCGTTGCGCTCCCTCTGCCTCATGCAGCTTTGGGAGCAGATCGCCTTGCACGTCGTCCATCATGCAAGGCTTGCCAAAGTCCGCCACGTTGCCCTTGGCTAAAAAAGGTTCCATACGTTACCCGTCCGGCCTCACGCAGCCATCCGGGCATGTTTGCGGTGCCTGTTGCCCGTTAGACACCGCAACCCATTCTCAATTTTAGCGTGAATGTTATTACTCCGTCACCCTCATGCAGGCTTTGGAGCATATCGGCGTGCCGCGCAAAAGACACGCCGAAAGAATAGAAAGGATAATCAATGCCTTCGTTCCGCGAAAGGCGTTTGCTCCTCTGCCCTCATGCAGACTTTGGAGCAGGTCAGCGGCAGGTCTCCCCACCGCTTTAAGTAGGTATTTGGGGTTAAACAGAAAGGCTTGTCACCCGTCAGCCCTCACGCAGGCTTTCGGGCGTGTACCCGCCTTTCGGCGGGCTGAAAGCGGAGGAACGAAACTCCGTGATTCCGCCCTTTAGGGCTTTTATCACGATATCATTATACCACCATTCTTTGTAGTATTGTGTAGTCCGTTTTCCACAGCTTTATACACAACCTGTGCGTATATATTCTACTGCCCGCAACGCCCGTGCGTGCATCTTTCCGCGAACGTGCACTTCGTTGTAATTCATTTTCTCGGCGGTCTCTCTCCACGTCCGACCGTTTACATAGTGCTCGATCAGCAGCGCCCGCAGCGCCGCGTCCTGCACCTTAGTCGTTGTGCTGATAATCTCGGCCTTAATCAGTGCAAGCCGTTCCTGCTCTCTCTGTATCTTCTCGCTGAGTGCAAGATACGCATCCGCCTTGTTTGCGGTCACGTCACCGCCGCCGCTCGGCGTGTCATTGATGGTCGCCGTTGCGCTTGTCGCCCGCGTCCACGCCCTTACTCGTGCTTCCTCCAATGCTGAGATCGACTTTTCAAGGTCAATCCCGCGTCTGAGCCATTCCTTAGTCGTCGTGTGCTGTCACCTCTTCCGTACCAAATTGCGTGTATCGTCTCCGGCGGCTGATTCTCGCCGCCTTGCGGATGCAACCCGCGCCGGGTTCACATCCACGCGATTTTCCCGTGTCAATCAGATAATGGCACGCCCATAACTTCGAGCCTTTGCTCGTACCCATTACACGCCAGTAAGCACATCCGGCGCATTCGCTTTTCTTTTTCATGCTAACGTTATCCCATTCTCCCACAGTTCTTCGATCAGATCGTCGATTTTAACGTATTTTCGGGCGATACTGTCTGCGAGGTAGTTTGTTTCATCCCATATCCGCCGTAGTCGGTCATAGTCGTACCCTTCTTTGTCCCGCAGAACGCTAAACATAATTGCCCATGTAGACGCAACCGCCGTGTTCGTTGCTTCACGCTTGGCCTTGTTTACGTCACCCTGCGTTGCGGGTCTCCTGTGTGGGTTGACTTTCTTTTTCGCCATTTCCGTACCTCCAAAGCAAATAGCGATTGATTTCTTGTAAGTAGCGTCGCATCTCTGCGCTATACATCACTCGTCCATCCGCTCCAACATGTCAAGGTACTTTCTCGCCATCGCGGCAACTTGGATAGCCTCGCAAGCCGCAGCTTCGGCGTACTGCTCAACGAGTGCCACATGTTGTGCCGTCGGGATACCATCACGGATGCGATGCCAGAGCTGCTCCATCGCCATTTCGATACTGTCGCATTCTTCCCGCAGTTCCTCGGCTTCCTCCTGCATCACCGCCCATCCCTCGTGCTCGGAATGGAACTGCGGAAACTGCTCATTTGCGCTTTCCAGTTCCTTTTCAACCAGCATCTTTACGTCTTCACTTACTGCATTCATTATTTTCTTCCTTTCAAACACAAATCATCGGCGGGTGCGGAATCTCCGTATCTATCGGTTTCCACAGGTGCAGGCAGTACGGATAGTTATTAATGTACTCCGACTTAGGCGGGTGGAACTGCATAACACGCTCGTCCTCGCCGAAAAACATATCCTTAATAGCGCACATCTCGTCCCACGTCGGGCAGCACTTGCGCTGTGCAGAGCCGGGCGAAACGCTGACGTGCTCCCATCCCATGCCGTTGCTTGCGATCACCCGGAACGACTTGCCGCCGACATACACCTTGAAAACACCGTTTCCGCTGTCTCCGGTGCAGCCGTAAAACTCGCGTTCTCTGTCTTTCAGCCGGAACTTGTCCAGTTTGTGCAGGTCAATCATTCTGTACACCTCTATAATGTTCAACAATGTACTGGTTCGCCGTGGCTTCCGGCGCGGCGTACCACGACGAAAGCTCTTCCACCTCGATCAATGCAATAAATGCGCCGAACATCACAACTACTGCCGAAAGCACTGCAAGATCAAATTCTTTTTCGCGCAGCATCCAAACAATAAACCCAATCGCAATAGCAAGCATCAAAGCGACTATCGCAGTGCAAAACGTATGCCATGCCGTCTGCTGCTTGCAAACCTCCTGCACCAGTGTTTCCGGCGTAACGCCAATCTGCGTGGCGATTTCAGTAACTGTCATTCTGCCACCCTCTCATACGTCTTTGCGAACACATCAGGTTTACACGGGTAGTATTCGCCGTTTACACCCTTGATGATGTAGTCGCCAGTAGATGCCAGCATAGTCCCCTCAAGAGTGAGAACGAGGAATGTTTTCTTGTTCTCACTCCATACGACTTTCATTCCACAAAATTTGTCGATTTCCGTCTGGTTCTTACCCGTCCACCGGACAGCCTCAACCACAACAGGTTTCTTTCTGTACTTCATTCCGTCACCCCCTCGCACTCCGCCCCACAAGCTGCATAGCCTGCAAGATCAATCCAACTGTCAGCCTTTTCGCCACCTGCTGCAATGCGCGCAATCTTGAGCAGCGCCATCATCATGGCAACGTCGTTCGCGTCGATATACACACCGCCCGCCTCATCCACGCACGCGCGACTGAGGTATGTTTTCCAAAGTCCCGCGATCGTCTCAAAATTATCCTCCGGCGTGCCGTAGTCCTGCTCGAGCTGTCCGCATACGCACTTCTCCGCCGCGTGCAGGATGTCCGCACGGGTCAGCTTGCGCTTTACGTCCTCGCTGTTTTCCTCGACTACCTCGGCAATGTTTGGGGTGTCGTCAATCACTTCAAAGTCGAGTAAGTGCGCCACCTCCTCCGGATTTTCATTCGCGTATTCTTCGCAGCATTTCGTACCTCTCTTGCGATATAACACACAACCAAAGCAATACCGCTTTTTTTGGCAATGCTCACCGACCACCGACTCAATGCTGCCGTACACCTTGCCGTCTTTCTCAAATTTCATTGTTTTCCTCCTGTGTCATTCTCTCAACGGCTTTCTTCACGCCTGCCATAATCAAGCACCACTCACCCACCGTTAAATACGCAGCTATATCGCGTACCGCTGTAACAGCGTCACGCGCCATTTTCGGTTCAATCGGCTTGTCCCTGTCGGCTTTGGTGATTTCACGCATTGTCCGCCCTCCTGTTCCATGCTTCGGCAGCTTCGTCATATCCGTTTTTAATAACAGCAGGTTGGCCATCTGTCAATTGGATTTCGTGCAACTGCCAGAAATAAATTCCACACTTTTCACAGCCAACACGATACTTAGCACGCAAAACGGGGTGGTTCGCCCAAACGTCGTATGTTTCGGTGTGCTTACCTTGAACAGTCGCTTTTCCTCCACAAAACGGACAGGGTTTCAGTTCAATCATTGTCTTCACCGCCGCCCATCTTCGCCGCCTCTACAAACCCAAGAACCGCATCCACAATCGCCTTGTCAATTCGCGCCTGCAAGCTGCATTTGTTTTCGCAAACAACAGGCATTTCAGATAGGCTCTTGTTATAATAAGCCGTCTTGCGGACAACCCACTTGCCGTTCCAAAAATAAATAGAGTATCCACTGGATTTTGCCGCCTCCATCTTTGCTGACTTTGCCGTACCGGTTTTCACAAAGTAGCTTTCTCTCGTCACCCACGGATTTTGGTATATCTTCATTCCGCACCGTCCATCTTCGCACCGCAATGGCAATACGGCTGTCGTCTACTCTCTACTCTGCCGCAACGTGAGCATCGGTAGCATCGTTCCGGCATGATATGGTCGCCGTCCAAGAATGAAATCCACTTTTCATGCACCACCGGCACAACATCTACATTACGCTTTACTTCAAATTCTTCGTTCAGCCACCGCCGTACATAATCCAAATTATACGAGCTGAATCCGATGTTCATTTCACCGTTTTCCCAGTACATAATGCTGTAATACGGCTTGTCCTCACTGTTATTTACGATGATTTGCGCAAAACAGGTTTTAATCTTTTCACGTTCAATGTATTCAGCCATCAACTGTACCTCCGTCCATCTTTGCACCGCAATTAGGACAATAACCATACAGTTTGTGTGCCGCTATCGCTTCGCTTACAAATCTACATTTTGAGCAAACCCAAAACCCAGTATCAAAGTTTGCACTCTCAATCCACTTCCCATGCACCACTGGCGCAACGTCGGCGGCAGGAACGTCGCGCAACTCCCAAAGCGGATTAAGCCCCTTTAGGTGCGCTTCTCCGACTGCATCTTCCGCCGCTTCACGCTCAATATATTCAGCCATTTTCACACCCCTTTCCCAAATGAGTTGCACTTTTCTGCTTCTCAAAGTAAAACTCAATCGGCTTTTCATTCTCGATCACATTCCCGTAAACTACGCCAACCTTATAGATGTAATTTTCGCGCAGCTTTCTCGGAATTTCCGCGATGTAGCGCCGGAATGTTTCCAGCGTATTGGCTCGCTTGTAATGATTGCACATTCGACAGGACGGCATGAGATTCGAAATATCATCTGTGCCGTTATCCTCCGGATTCCACGCCCTGACAGGTCGGAAATGATCTACCTGCATATCTTTGTATGCAATCTCTCTACCGCAATAAGCACAGTGTCCGTCGTATTTGCGGTATACTTCTTCGCGGGTTTTCTTACTTATCGCCATCGTCTTCCTCCTTCGGCAGTTCCGGCATCAGCATTCATGTCCATATCTCCTCTGCGTAGCACCAACTTTGTGGTGCTTTGTTCATGCCAGTCCACGCCGATCTGCACCCAAACTGAGTCAGACTGCGCGGCTGATCGTAAATCTTCAAATCTGAAATATGCCATCCATACAGCAGCTTTCCCTGAGCATATTCCACTGCATCATTTTCATCAATGCAGGCAGCGCCATTTACCATAGCATCACGTCCGCAAGTCTTGTCAACAATCATAGTATCACAGACGAATTCACCAATTACACTGCCATTGCCGATGGGACAATTCATGCTCTTCATGCCATTTACAGCAATATCTGCGATAAGCCGCTCCTGCGAAATAGGGATATTGAGCTTTTTACCGCCTTTGGTACAATAGATAAACACTTTGAAGGGTGTTTGTAGCTTAGGCTGCGTCCGCCGCACTTCTATCGTCTTCTGGCCTTGAATGATCTTATCACACCACTTCGGGCGAATGCTTAACATCACAGATTTCATTTCGTTCCTCCCATTACTCGCTCCTCCGATAAATTTCCTCTGCATAATCGTCCAATTCACAGTCGCCGTTAATTCCAGTTTCCGCCAAATAGAACGGACTCTGATCAAACATACAGAAATATATCGTTCTTCCGGAATTATCTTCAAGCGACTTCATATAGTCGCAACCGCTGCAATCATGCGTCATTCTGTTCCTCCCATTCCTCGCACGTCTCATCTTCCAGCCGGAAATCCGCCCGGTGCTCGCTGTCACCGTTGCAGCAGACGTCCTCGTAGTGTCACTTGCAGTTTAAACACCGTCTATCCACGTCTGTCCCTCGCCTCCTTTGCGCTTTGCGCGCTTGAACGCATCACGGAACTTACGGTACGCCCGTGTGTACTCGTAGCTCTTGCCAAAAATCGCAATAGCAGCTTTGTATAGCTGCGGCTCGTACTGCTTTACAATCTCTAAATCTTCCTCGAACCGGCTGTTGAACGGGCACCCACAACAGCCTGTGCGCTTCATACCGTACACCTCGTAGCAATCCGAGTATCGCAAGCCGTAATGAGCTTTATACTGCGCTTTGTCCTCATCGCTCCAAAAGTAGAGGGGCATATACCGCGCAACGCCGGAATGATGCAGCGGTTCAAAGCAAGATGTATGCGCCATCGCTCTAATCCCACCCTCTGCCCGTCGTTCGCCGACAATGCAAATTGTTGCATTACATTCTTTGAGAAATTCCGCAGAGCTGTTTTTCTTCGCCCCGTTGCAGCATTTGTCCGAAATAGCAAATTCTGGTGGGGTACTAAGCATAAACTCTTTCATTCCGGCGTGTCGATAGATGGAAAATTTTGAACGTTCGCCGTTTTCGTCAGTCCACCATTTCAATCCTGCTTTGCATCCCGTGTACCTCTCGTTCAGCACCTCGAACGATTCGTTTTCCCACCGGAAACCGTGTGCCTGCAAGTAACTGATTTTCTGTGCGATTTCCTTGCTAAAGAACGGCACTCCATATTCCTTGCATCCCACCGGCACTGGCTTTTTCGCCTTGCGCCGCACAATCTCAATCCCGTACTTGGCTTCCAGATCGTCCAAATGCCGAAGCGTTGCGCGATACTCAATACCGGTATCAAAGAAAACATAAGTAACCTTGCGATTGCCTCTCACCCGTTCGAGCAGATCAAGCATTACATCGCTGTCACTTCCGCCCGAAACGCTGCACACTGGATTTTTGTAGCTGTTCAGCAGCAAATCCGCTTTCTTCATCGTGTTGCGGATTAACTCATTCTCCGGTGCAGCGTTCAAAACTGCTTCGTCAACCATTCACACCACACCTTCCAATCCAATCTGTACCGTTTCCGGCTCTTTCAGCATCTTTTCCACCGCATCGCGGTAAAACTCCTTGCAGATTTCAAATCCGTAACTATCGCGTCCCAGCTCCCGCGCCGCTCTGAGTGTCGAACCGCTTCCAGCGCATGGATCAATCACCACATCGCCCGGGTCCGTGAAAATCTCAATCAGCTTTTTTAGCAGCTTCACCGGCTTCTGTGTCGGGTGCAGCTTTGGTACTTCTCTACCGTCGCGTTCCCAGTCGATATGGTCAAACACCATCTTGCCGCTTCCGCGAATGACTTTCCCATTCTCGTCATACTGTCTGCCGTTGTTGAACTTCGGCAGCTTGTCCCGGTACAGTACAACCGCAAACTCAGTTGCGCCTACAATCCGCATATTCGCTTTAAGCACCTGTGCGGAATACGGCTTCGTGAAAAACAGCGGGTAGCTATTCTTAAATCCATATCTCTTTCCATACTCCATCACCGTCTGCATCTGATCGAATGCGCAGAACACAATCATAGCCGGTGCGGCGTTGCGTTCCTTTGGTTCTTTCTTCAACAGCCGGTTGCAGAAGTGCATATATTCGGCAATTTTGAAATAGCCGTCCGTGCGGAAAAAGCTGCTTTTCGCCTTTGCGCTTTCTCCGTTCTTGTTGTCGCCGCCGACATACCACATTGGATTGCTTCCGTATGCGTCCGCGCCGATGTTATACGGAATATCCGCAATCACAAGCTGTGCTTTCGGAATTCCGTAACGCTTGTAGTTCTGGAAATTATCGCAGAACAACTCGCATTTAACCTGTTTCATCCTCATCCGCTCCCAAAATCTCAACCACAATTCGAGGATTCTTCGCGTCCACCTCAAAGTGATCCTCAAATCCTCGGATATTCTTCCACCCGTCGTTCGACAGATACCGCGCTTTAACAAGCGCGTCCTGAATAACCTTGCGCCCAAACGCGCAGATATTGTCCTTATCTCGCCGCCGGTCTTTTTCATACCAGCGGTAGATCATATACACCGGTTCTTCGAACTCCACGTTTCCGAGCTGTCTTGCCGCGTGCATCACAACGGTTTCGCACTTCTTCTTTAGCTGTGCGCCTAAGTACCGGTTGCGCCGTTCCGCCTCAATCAGCTCATTCAATCCCGGCAGCGGGCCTTTGATTACAAATTTCATCTTTCACCTCTGCTGGCTTTCACTCGTGCCGCCCACTCATTTTCCCAGTCACTGGCGGCGGGCGCACCGTTAAACATCGGCGCATCCGTTTTGGTTTTCTTTGGCTTGTCTCCGATTCTGTCCCAAATGATACCCTTCCACCCCTGCGACATACTCAGCCGGATAACTTCGGCTACTGCCTGTTCGCCGTGCTGCTTTACGCGGTTCTCAATCATCGTGAGAAGGTTTCTGAGACCAGTTGGCTCGTATGCATCCCTGCGCTCCTTCTTGTATTTAATCCAATCTTGAACCGCCGAACATACTGGCTCCGAAAATCGTTCCGTCAGGTCAAGTTTCTTATCGGCTTCTTGGGTCTTGGGTTTCGACTTAGACTTCGGCGGACATTTTGCCGGTGTTGTCGCTTCGTCCGGCGTACTTTGGTACTCGTCATACTTGCTGACGGCAATCACGGTGTAGTGCCGATTGGTTTCCACCGTGATTTCGCCGGTCTTTTTCAGTTTACCGAGCGCCGTCCGTACCTGTTGCACAGACAGCCCACTTTCCGCCGAGAGTGCCGCGTAGCTCGTCACAAACGCGCCGCGAGGTATTTCTATACCCTGCCACTCACAAGCCTTGTAATTAGCTTTCAGCAGGACGTGCAGCCATAACTTGCAGGTGGGGAGGTCTTTGTACCATCCCCACTCTGTCAATGCGCGGTGCAGCTTAATGTGCCCGTTCATCGTCCCTCACCTTGCCTTAGAACGGCAGCTCGTCGAATTCTTCATCCGTTGAGATAAAGTCGCTTTCTTCCTGCTTCTGCGGCTTGCTTTCACTCTTGCCACCGCAGAAGTCGATGCTCTCAACCTGCACCTCCCACGAGCGGCGCTTGTTTCCGTTCTTGTCCTGCCAGTCGCGGCTTTCCAAACGGCCGGAAACAATGCACATATCGCCCTTATGGAACCATGTGCTTGCGTGCTCTGCCAGCTTGCCCCAGATGACGATAGAGCAAAAGTCGCTCTGATATTCCCCGTTGTTATTCTTTCGGCTGCGTTGTACTGCGATCGTTCCGCCTGACACAGCAGTACCCGACTGCGTGTGCCGTAATTCGAGGTCATCAGTCAATCTGCCTTGTAAAATAATCTTGTTAAGCACTTGTATTCCTCCGTTGGTTGTAATTTTTCAAATTGTTGTGAAGTTTTGCATGCTCTGCCCTTGTCAGTACAACAATGTTTTCCGGATTGTTATTCGTTTTATTTCCGTCAATGTGATGCACAATATCAGAAGATTTTAGCTTTCTTCCGTATTTCTGCTCAGCAACAAGCCTGTGTTCCAACACAAAACCATGTTTATCCGCCAAATGGCTGTCTGGTCGATATATAAGAATGTATCCGCCTGAATGTTTCTTTCTTCCTCCTGACCAGTGATAATTTTTATCCCCGGACATCGCCTCTCTCAGTTTCTGTTTGGTTGCATCTGACATCTTGCGTCCATATGACGGACACAAGCTCCCCATTTTCCCAATGTACGGATGTTTATGATTTTTCCACAGAAACTTCACGCTCTCTATTCTCGTGGGAACACGCATGCCCGCTTTTTTCATCTCTCTTGAGAGTTTTTTTCGCTCAATTCCGATTTCGTCCTCAAGCATTCGCAGGCTCGCGCCTTCTGCAATTCGGGTCTCGATGTATTCCCGATATTTTTCTAAATCAACTTTCATCTCCCTGTCTCCTTGGTATACTTCTGCTTTTCCTCGTCCCACAGCGGATAAATACTTTCGAGGTACTCCCGCATTTCCCGCTTGATTTCCTTTCCGTCGCCCTGATCCATTTCCCGGTGACACTCCGGGCACAGCATCACAAGGTTTGTCGTGATACCCATGCCGCCGCGTGCTCTCGATACAAAATGGCACGCTTGCAGCACACCGCCTTTCCCGCAGTGGCGGCAAATGCCGCCGTCCCTCTCCCAGCATTCGCGCCATACCGCCGGACTGATGCCGGTAAACTTGGTCTGCCGTCTCATTCTTCCATGTCCTTTCTCGCCGCGCGTTCCAGTCTGCGCTTTGCCGTCCGGCGATTTGCTTTTTTCATCTTTGCCCAACCTCTGTGGTTATAAGCCCAGCACTCGTATTTGTGCGAAAATTCGCCGGGGTTTCTTGCAAATCTCTTGTAGTTTCTCCACTTCATACCCCGCGCTCCTCCGGCTTCCATTTACTCAGCCAACCAATCACCGTACTCTCCGGTTCGGTTTCAATACCCTGCTCCTTGCAGTCCTGCACGATCAGATTGATAAGCCGACCCATCTGTAAGGTGTTGTAAGTGCTCGACCCGTAGAAGCACATCAGATAACCGCCATTGCAATCCTGCGTTACCCATCCGAGGCCTTGCTTGCTCCACAGGTCAGCGATAAATTCTCTCTGCTGACCGTTCACATACGGCACAAGTCGATAATTGTCCCCGATTTCGGGGATGTACTGCCGGTACACTTCCTCCCGCTTGATTCCCAGCTTTGCAGCCAGTTTTCCCATGCAAGCCCACGCATAAGCGTTTGCCCGTACTGAGCGTTTGTCGTACTTCTTCTTGATCTCGGCGATATAGGTCTTGCCCTCTTTGAGCTGTTCGCACTCTACGCGCGCCATAGGCGCGTTCTTGATGTGCAGGCAAAGCCAGTTGCCAAGGTCATTGTGCACTACCTGCGCACGATCGAACTCATGCGTCATTCTGCACCGCCTTGTGCTGTTCTGCCTTGATAGCGTTCCACTTCGGTTCAAGCTCCGCAATCGCAGCATTCATCTTTACAATGTCGTTTTCGTCCTTCCGATACTGCTCGTGCCACAGTTTAGACGATGTATCTGCATCTTTACCGCTGATATCGTAAAGCAGTTGCTTTACTCGTTTCGCTTTCTTCTGGACTTCGGTCAGTTCGACCGGCGGCGGTACAAGCTCAAACCGTGCTTCCCCTTTTTCATCCTCAATCACAATGCCGGAAATCCTGCGCTTGTCATACTGGATACTGCGCACACGGAACGACTGCTTGCACTTGATTCTGCCGTTTTGCTCAGAATACTCCTTATCTCTGAGCCGAACCCAAATCATAGGAGCCGTGTACAGTTCTCGACCGATACCCCAGTTAGTGCACGCCCGCTTGAAGCTGTCGCTCGCCTGCCCCTTCTCCTTCTCTGTGTTGCTTTCCGTGCCTACGTCCTGCTTTACAACCCACTGCCCCTTTTCTGCATCCCAGACAGAGACATTGCAGTAAAGGCGACCGTCGATGATAACGTGCTCACGCTGCCAGTTCCGAGCGCCGTACACCTCATCCAGAATGGACATATCGCAGCGTGCGTCCTTGTAGAGCAACAACGAACAGGATACGCCATACTGCGACTTTGACACCTGTGCTACGCGGCACTCGATCTCGTCTGCATTAAGCAATCTGATGTTCATATCACTTCACCTGCAAATTCATGTTTTCTACCAGCTCCGCGCCCGGTACGGCCTCTCCGGATTTCAGCAGCTTGCCGATTGCCGTCTTGTCCGGCTTGCGGTCGATAACCACCTTGCACAGATCGTCCGGCACCATTACGTCATTGGTAATGCTCACCTGCATGCTCTTACGGAACGACAGCGCAGCCTTCGGCGTGCTGATCTTGTCTTTGCCTACAGCAAGCATACTGTCCGCAAGGTGCTGCTTCATGTGTTCAAGACGCTTCTTAGTGGCATCCTCTCGCGCCTTGAGATTGTCCCGCTCGTTCTTGAGCGCCTTAACCTCCGCATCAAGGTTCTTGATTGTGACGGCATACGCTTCGGCCTTGTCCTCAAACGCCGCGTCCAGACCGTCTACAGCCTCAAAGCCGCTGACCTCGCCGGTCTCAGGGTCTACCGTGATAGCCTGCATTGCAGTCGCAAATTCCTGCGTCAATTCGTATAAATTCATGGTTCGTCCTCCTGTTCAAAGTCCTGCACAGCAATCCGTAAATCAAGCAAGAAGTTCTTAATCTCGATGCTGAATAGGTGTTTGTAATCCTCCAGATACAACCCGATAGCTGTTTCCGCCTCGCGCATATCCTGCAGCTTGTTAAGCCTGTTCTGGTCTGCCCTCTCCGGCGGCTCTAACGCCCGCTCGGGGCAGCCGGAGATAGTATCACGCATTGCGCAGTGCCTCCAAAACATCCTCGTCACGCACGATTTTCGTTTTCCCGTCTTTCGTTTTCGCCCATGCTTCATCACCAATGCGGGTATAATATTCCTTCGCCCCAGTGATCTTTTTGTCTTCGACATTCATCAGCCAAACCGAAGCGGTATACCCCAGTGTAGAAACATTCATGTCGATTCCTGCATCCACTTCGCTGTTCTGCTTTTCAAGAACCAGATCAAGCAGGCTGTGAAACAGCTTCTTGTTCTTGTCTTTCATTATTCATCCACCTCTATAATCGCGCCGTTTTTCAGCATATAAAACGTATCCGCTTTGATGGTTTCTCCATCTACGCAAACAGCCTGAACGCCTAAAATGTGCATTTTTTCATCACGTTCCGTGAGCACCAGCCAACAGCCGACAGCGCCTTTCGCTTTGCTGCCATACCCGGTAACGACCGCAATGCTTTCCGCTCCTCCAACCGTGGCGGCGCTCTGGTTTCCCGTGTTCGTGGCGGCGCTCCAGTTTCCCGTGTTCGTGGCGACGCTCCGGTTTCCCGTGTTCGTGGCGACGCTCCGGTTTCCCGTGTTCGTGGCGGCGCTCCGGTTTCCCGTGTTCGTGGCGGCGCTCTGGTAGCCCGTGTTCGTGGCGGCGCTCCGGTTTCCCGTGTTCGTGGCGGCGCTCTGGTTTCCCGTGTTCGTGGCGGCGCTCTGGTAGCCCGTGTTCGTGGCGGCGCTCCAGTCGCCCGTGTTCGTGGCGGCGCTCCGGTTTCCCGTGTTCGTGGCGGCGCTCCGGTTTC
>OCQZ01000004.1_pt1 | contig 53779 bp, 49 predicted proteins | sample 1538921 | NCBI WGS metagenome assembly OCQZ01 (sample SAMN03418269, study PRJEB22391) | human gut metagenome | biome: human-gut; feature: organic feature; material: feces | host: Homo sapiens | place: Tanzania | collected 2013-01 | reverse complement strand
GCGGATCTGCGCTCAAGTATCGGAGACATAAACGCAAACATAATTGAAGAGTAATAAAAAGAGCGCCTGCCGGCGCTCTTTTTATTACTTCAGAAGCTTTAGCGCTTCGGATATTTCGTCAAAGCCCATACTGTGCGACGCCTTGACAAGCACGGTGTCTCCACTGTGTATGAGTTCCGGAAGCGCTTTGATAAGCTCTGCTTTGGAGTCAAAGTGGCGTGCGATCTTGCCCGCCCCCTCTGCCGTGTATCGGGAAAGCTCCCCAACGGCGATGAGAAGGTCGGCACCCTTGAGCGCCGCATATTTGCCGACGCTGCGGTGCAGCTCCTCCTTCTGCGCTCCCATTTCGAGCATATCGCCGAGTATGCAGACCTTTCTGCCTGCGGTGTCGGACATTGAATCGATGCCGCATTTGACGGAATCGGGGTTTGCGTTGTAGCAATCGTCGATCAGCGTCAGGTACCCGGTGTCGATCACTCTCGCTCGGCGCCCCACCGTCTCGTACTCAAGCACGCCCTTTTTTATCATCTCGTCGTCAAGACCGAGGCTCATACCTACGGCAGCACCCGCAAGTGCGGCATAGACCATGTGCTTGCCGTAGGCAGGTATCACAAGGTCAATTTTACGCTCACCGGAGACGACGGTGCAGCGTGTTTCGTCCGAGCCGTCGCTGATATTCACCGCTCTGACGGATGAATTTGCGCCCGTGCCAAACAGGACACGGCGCTTACTGCATTCAAAGGCAGCAAGCTTGTCGTCGTCACCGTTTAAGAACACGATACCGTCGTCGGGCATATAGCTCAGCATCTCGGTTTTTGCACGCAGAACACCGTCCCTATCGCCGAGGTGTTCAAGGTGAGCATGACCGATAACGGTATATACCGCCATCGTAGGGCGCACTATCTCCGCAAGCCTGCTCATTTCGCCGAAGTCCGATATACCCATCTCGATAACGGCCGCTTCATGCTCCGGCTCAAGACGAAATACCGTGAGCGGAACGCCAAGCTCGTTGTTGAAATTTTTCTCGGTTTTCAGCACATTGTACTTCTGCGAGAGGACGGATGCAATCATTTCCTTTGCGGTGGTCTTGCCGACGCTGCCCGCAACGCCGATCACGGGTATGTCAAATCTTCTGCGGTACTCCGCCGCAAGAGTTTTCATTGCCTTTGCAACGTCCGAAACCACTATGACGGGTGCGTCGATACCGTCGGGGACTCTCTCGGCAAGGCAGCAAACTGCGCCAAGCCCAAAGGCTTTGGCGATATAATCGTGTCCGTCGCTGTGTTCGCCCTTGAGCGCCGCAAACATGAAGCCTTCGCTAACCTTGCGGCTGTCTATGCAAACGCCTAAAATTTCGGCATCAGAGTGTTTGTTCAGTACGCCGCCGCATATTTTGGCGGCATCGCTTACGCTTATGCCCTTCATTTATCGTACTTCCTCATCGACAAAGTGATTATTTTCTCGCACAGCTCACCGTAGCTCATCCCCTGTTCGGCAGCCATCTGCGGAACAAGGCTCGTCGGCGTCATGCCGGGGAGTGTATTTGCCTCAAGGCAGTAGATCTCACCGTCGTCATCATCCATTATGAAGTCGGCACGGCAGTAAACGTCGACCATGAGCGCCTTAGAAACTCTTTCCGCAAGCCGTCCGAGGCGCTCCTCGTCCTCGGCGCTTATAGGTGCGGGACATATCTCCTCGGCAAAGCCGGCCTGATACTTGTTTTTATAGTCATACCAACCGTTTTTGAGAACGATCTCGATACTCGGCATCGCTTTGCCGTCCATAACGCCGACGGTAAGCTCCCTGCCCTTTATGTATTTCTCGACAAGCACATCGTCCTCGTATTTGAACGCAAACTCAAGCGCCGCAGAAAACTCCTCCTGCGTTCTCACGATGGAGGTACCGACCGACGAGCCGCCGGAGCAGGGCTTTACGACGCAGGGTATCCACGGAGAAGCCTGTATACCTTCGCCCTTTCTGAGCGTGATCGCAGGTGCGGTCGGTATTCCGGCTGCATTAAACAGCGTTTTGGACAGCTCCTTATTCATCGCAAGTGCGCTGCCGAGGTAGCCGCTGCCGGTGTATTTGACGCCGTACATATCGAGCGTCGCCTGTATCTTACCGTCCTCACCGTCCTCACCGTGAAGCGCAAGGAACACAATATCGGCGGCACGGCATATGGATATCACGTTTTTGCCGAGACGGGAGCCGTCGCCGGAAGCGATGAGGGACGCAATATCGGGCGTTTCCTCTCCTACTGAGTAGCGCAGATCCTGCTGCTGCTCATCAAAAAGCTTTGTCGGGTCGGAGCAGTCGCCGCCGTAGCCTAAAAACATATCAAGCAAAACGACGCTGTGTCCCCTTTCTCTGAGCGACCTTGCAACACAGCTTCCGCTCGTGATCGAGACGTCTCTTTCGTTTGATAAACCGCCGCACAATACCACTATCTTCATGGCACACCTCCGAACAAGTTATATAAGCGAGTATAGCACAGCAGCGTGCCATATTCAAATATTTATTAAAAAAGTAGTGCATATGATCTCTTATTATGCTATAATGACTTGCATTAAACAAAAGCTAATGAATGAAGGTAGTTGAACGTATGAATTACATTGTGGTGGATCTGGAATGGAATCAGGCTATGAGTTCCAAGTCCTCCGTATTTAACAAGCTCCCCATTAAGCTCCGCGGTGAGATCATAGAGATCGGCGCCGTCAAGCTTGACGAAAATATGTGTCCGGCGGAGGAGTTTACTATTGACGTAAAGCCAGTGTACTTCCGTCGTATGCACTACAAGGTCAAGAAGCTCACCGGCTTTGACAAGGAGCGCCTCGCCCTCGGTCGCAGCTTTAAGGATGCGTTTGAGAGCTTCCGTGAATGGTGCGGCGATGACCCTGTTTTCATCACCTGGGGCTGCGACGACAAGGGCATCATGGAGCAGAATATTATAATTCACGACCTCGACTGGGACTGGATAAACGGTTGGATAAACCTCCAGCTTATCTACAATATGCAAACGGGCGGCGATAAAAACCAGAAATCGCTTGCCACCGCAATGGAGCATTTCGAGATCGAGCAGACAAGGGTTGCACATGATGCACTGGGCGATGCCTACAACACCGCTCTTGTCGCATCAAAGCTTGATATGTGCGAGGGGCTTGCTCAGTACGACAATATGTCCAAGAACCTGTTTTCTCCCGGCAAAAGTGCCGCTGCTTCATCCTCTGATACTCCGGAACCCCTCGAACACGTCGTCTTTCCGGGCTACGGCAGCAAGGCGGATGCCTTTGCCGATGCAAAGCTGTCCCTTATCTCCTGCCCCCACTGTCAGGGTGAGACCTCAAATCAGCGTTGGATAAATCAAGGCGATCAGCGGTACATGAATTTGTACTCCTGCCCGCAGTGCGGCAGCCTGCTCGTGCGTTTAAAGTTCCGCAAGCAGGAGGATTCGAGCTGGTCCGCAAACCGCCTCATATACGATGCCGACGACGGGATGCTTGACTTTTACCGCAGCAAGGCGGCGCTCTCCCGCAGGAGAGGCCGCAGCCACTCCGTCAAGAAAAACCGTCCGGCGGCAAAGCAGTAAAAACAAAAAAAATCGAGAGCAGCGAAGACTTTCGCTGCTCTCGATTTTTATTTTGCGTCTCGGAAGAAGTTTTTGGATGTCTCGGCATCGGCTTTGATCTGCTCCGAAAGCTCCGTCTGAGATGCAAACTTCCGCTCCGGGCGAATGAATTTGTAAAACTCGACCCGTGCATGACGGTTATAGAGATTGCCCTTAAAGTCAAGTATATAGGTCTCGACGCTGACGCTGTTCTCGTCGCTCACGGTCGGTCTGACGCCGACGTTTGTGACGGAAATATGTTCGCTGCCATCCTCAAGATAGACCTTGGTGGCATACACGCCGAACCTCGGTGAAAGCACGCCCTCCGGCAGCTTCATGTTTATCGTCGGTGTACCCATTTTTGTACCGAGGTGATAGCCCGACCGCACCGTGTCGCTCAAAACGTGCGGATGTCCGAGGTAGCTGTTGGCTTCCTCGATCTTCCCGTCGCGTATAAGAGTGCGAATATAGGTGGAGCTTACCGTGTTGCTGCCGATCTTCACAGGAGCGATAACGTCGCAGCCGAGGCCGTTCTCGGCGCAGTATTCCTTCAGGCGCTCCGCCGTACCCAAGCCCTTGTAGCCGAAGCAAAAGTCGTGTCCCACGACGATGTGGCAGATGCCGAGTTCGCTTATCAGCTCCTCGATGAACACACGCCAGTCCATCCTCATCACCTTTTCACTGAAGTGGATGAACACGACGTTTTCTATCCCAAATCTGCGACGGATCATGTCCTCCCTGTCGGCTGCGGAGTTAATCAGCGGCACATCCTTTTTAAAAACGAGCGTGTCGGGATGAATGTCGAAGGTCAAAGCAGCCGGAGCAGCCCCGATCTCGACCGCCCTCTCCTTTGTTTTCTCAAGCAGAGCGGCATGACCTATATGCACTCCGTCGAAAAATCCAAGAGCTATAACGATTTTATCTTTAGTCATTATCCACCTCGAAAAAGCTCTTTATTGTTTTAAGTTTGCCTGCGGAAACATTGGCAAGCGCAAGGAAATCGCCGTTTTCGCCGTACACCCTGTACGTTCCGTTTTTTGCGGAAACGTTCAGAATATTGCCGCATTTGAGCTTTGCGGTTTGTGCGGCGCATAATTCTATCGCCGGATGCTCCGAAAACAGGCTGTCCACGGGGATGATGTACCGCTCCGGGTCCTCGGCGATCTCGGAGAGTGTGTGTGCGTCACGAACGTCAAAGGGTCCGGCATTTGTTCTGCGCAGTGCGCTCATGCACGCAAGGCAGCCGAGTCTTTCGCCGATGTCGTTGCAGAGTGTGCGGATATACGTCCCCTTTGAGCAGGAGACCGACAGCACAAAGTCGTCTCCGTCATGCCCCACAAGACTCAGCTCGGAAATGTTCACCGTTCTCGGCTTGCGCTCAACGGTCTCGCCTTTTCTCGCAAGCTCATACAGCTTCTTTCCCGACACCTTGATAGCGGAGTACATGGGAGGTATCTGACTGATCTCACCCGTAAACTCAGGCAAAACGTCTGTAAGCTCGGCTTCGGTGGGGCTTATTCCTGTCTGTGCCGTCACTCTGCCGCTCGTGTCCTGCGTGTCGGTGGAATAGCCACAGCGAAGTGAGGCAACATAGCGCTTATTATGAGTCTCCGCAAACTGCACCGCTCTTGTCGCCCTGCCGACAAAAACCGTCAAAAGCCCCGTCGCCATGGGGTCAAGTGTTCCCGAATGACCCACTCTGCGCTCATGGAGAATGCCTCTGAGCTTTGCAACGACGTCATGGCTCGTCCAGTCTGCGGGCTTATCTACAAGTATTATTCCATTGTATCCCATGCGTCAATCACCGCTTTTATCAGAAGCTCCCTTGCGGTTTCGGGGTCGGTATCCAGTGTGCAGCCGGACGCCATCTTATGGCCGCCGCCGCCGAAGCGCTTGCACACATCGGAGCAGTCAAAGCAAGGCTGCGAACGCAGCGACGCCTTGCAGCCGCCCTCTGCAAGCTCTCTGACTACGATGCTGACGATGCAGCCCTCTACCCTGCCGGGTATTCCCGCAATGTCGTCGCAGTCATCCTCAGTTGCATTTATCTCACGCAGCATGGCGTTTGTGACCATCGCTGCCACTATTGCTCCGTTTTTTTCGAATCTCAGCCCCGAACAAATGAGACTTTCAAGCATTATCCTTGCTTTCGTCGACTGGCGGAACAGCTCAAAATTGAGCTTCTGCACCTCGGCTCCGGCGTTGGCAAGCTCGCTTGCGGCAGCAAAGGTCTCCGCCGTGACGTTTGCGTATCTGAAGCAGCCGCAGTCGGTCGAGACCGCAATGTAAAGCAGGCTTGCCTCGGTCTTGCTCGGCTCGGTGCAGAGAAGCTTTATAAGCTCAAGCACCAGCTCACCGCAGGATGCCTTGGCAGAGCCGAGCAATAGCTTTTCCGCATATCCCGAATTTGAATTGTGATGGTCAATGCAGAGCTTTACCTTGCCCTCAAAGCCCTTTGCGAGCATATGTTCTCCCGCAACGTCAACCGCAACGGTGTAAGCGCCCTCGTAACCCTCCGGAGCGAGGTAGTCCTTAACGTACTTATGATACTTCGGCGTTATCTCCGGGTTCGGGTACAGATACGCACGCTTGCCGAGACGCCGCAGCGCAGAGCAAAGCGCCGCCGCACTGCCGAGCGTGTCTCCGTCCGGGCGTATGTGGGTTATCAGAATGTAATCGTCGTTCTCTCTAAGTATTTCGGCACACTCTGCGTAGTTCATTCTTCCTCGTCCCTCTTGATGTCAAGGCTGTTTATGAGCTCATTTATATGAGCGCCGTATTCGATACTGTGGTCAAGCTCAAATATAAGCTCCGGCGTATTGCGAAGCTTGAGCGAATTGCCGAGCTCACGCCGCAGCCAGCCGGATGCGGATCGAAGACCCTTTTTAAATTCCTTTTCGTTCTCAAGCCCCAGCACCGAGATCCAAACCTTGCAATACTTGAGGTCGCCCGTGGTCTCGACACGGGTGACGCTCAGCATACCCTGATTTATGCGGGGGTCCTTGATCTCACGCAGGAGTTTGCTCAAAACGAGCTGTATATCGTCATTTGTCCTTGCAAGCTTATTTGAAGGCATAATTATCTCTCCTTATGCGCAGAGCGGTCAATAATGACCGCTCAGATTGTATTAAAGCTTTATCTGCTCCATAACGTAGCACTCTATAACGTCCCCGACCTTTACGTCGTTGAACTTCTCGATCTGCATACCGCACTCGTAGCCGCTTGCGACCTCCTTGACGTCGTCCTTGAAGCGGCGGAGGGACGCAAGGTCGCCCTCGTGGATAACGATGTTGTCACGAAGCACACGCACCTGACAGCCTCTCTGAATCTTGCCGTCGGTGACATAGCAGCCCATAACGGTGCCGACCTTGGAGACCTTGTAGGTCTCACGCACCTCGGCGTGACCGATGATAGCTTCCTTGAATTTGGGCGAAAGCATACCCTTCATTGCGGCTTCGATCTCGTTTATGCAGTCATAGATGACACGGTACATACGCATATCGACGTTGGAACGGGCTGCGGAATCCCTTGCGGCATTGTCCGGGCGCACGTTGAAGCCGACGATTATTGCTCCGCTCGTTGCGGCAAGCATGACGTCGGACTCGTTTATCGCACCGACTGCGCTGTGGATGACCTTGACCCTGACTTCCTCGTTCGTGATCTTCTCAAGCGACGCCTTGACCGCTTCCGCAGAACCCTGAACGTCCGCCTTGACGATTATGTTGAGGGTCTTCATCTCGCCGGCCTGGATCTGGCTGAACAGATCCTCAAGGCTGACCTTCTTGTTCATGCCGAAGGCTGCATTCTTCTGCTGGGTCTTGCGCTCCTCGACAAGCTCTCTCGCCATGCGCTCATCCGCAACTGCGTTGAAGGTATCGCCCGCACTGGGGACCTCGGACATACCGGAGATCTCGACGGGAACGGAGGGACCCGCTTCGCTTATACGCTGACCCTTGTCGTTTATCATGGTGCGGACACGGCCGACTGCGGTACCTGCAATGATGATATCGCCCAGCTTGAGCGTACCGTTCTGCACGAGAACGGTCATAATGGGACCTCTGCCCTTGTCGAGGCGGGCCTCGATGACCGCACCCTTTGCGGCACGGTTCGGGTTTGCTTTAAGCTCCAGCACCTCGGCAAGAACAACAAGGTTCTCAAGCAGGTTGTCAATGCCCATACCGGTCTTTGCGGAGATCGGGCAAACGATGGTGTCACCGCCCCACTCTTCGGGAACGATGTCGTACTCGGTGAGCTGCTGCTTTATTCTTTCGGGGTTTGCACCCACGGTATCCATCTTGTTTATCGCAACGACAAGCGGGATGCCCGCAGCCTTTGCGTGGTTGATGCTCTCTATGGTCTGCGGCATGATGCCGTCGTCCGCCGCAACGACGAGGATGGCAATGTCGGTGACCATTGCGCCTCTTGCACGCATGGAGGTAAACGCCTCGTGTCCCGGTGTGTCGAGGAAGGTGATGGGACTGCCGTTTATCTCGACGGTGTAAGCGCCGATGTGCTGCGTTATGCCGCCCGCCTCGCCGGAGGCGACGTTTGCGTGACGGATGTAGTCAAGAAGGCTGGTCTTGCCGTGGTCAACGTGACCCATAACGACGACGACGGGCGCACGACCGACAAGCTCGTCGGCGCTGTCCTCGTGATCGTCGATAAGCCGCTCCTCAACGGTAACGACGACTTCCTTCTCGACCTTGCAGCCAAGCTCCATTGCAACGAGCGCTGCGGTGTCGTAATCCACAACGTCGGAAACTGAGGCGAAAACACCGAGCTTAATGAGCTGCTTTATGACCTCGCCCGCAGTCTTCTTCATGCGGGAAGCAAGCTCGCCGACGTTTATCTCGTCGGGTATGGAGACCTTGAGCTGCTGCTTCTTTGCAAGCTCAAGCTGGAGCTTCTGCATCTTGTCACGCTCTTCCTGACGGCGCTTTGCGGATGCAGCCTGCTGCTGCTGACGCTGCTTTGCCTTGTTGACGATCTTCTCCTTGCCGCCCTTTCTGTCACGCTCACGGCTGCGCTCGTTCGCCATGTTGTCGAACTTTTCGTTGTACTTGTCGATGTTGACTGCGGCGCTGCCTCTTGTGTCGATGACACGCTTTTCGGCGACGGGTTTCGGAACGTGAGGCTTATTCTCCTTCTTCTTCGGAGCGGCAGCGGGTGCAGGTGCGGGTGCTTCCTTGCTTTTTGCGTCCTGCTTCTGAGGCTGCTTTGCAGCGGGTGCAGGCGCCTTTGTCTCCTGCTTCGGCGCAACGTTGAATATATCTGCAAGGCTCGCGACCTGATTGTGCTGAGTGAGATACTCAAATATCACGTCAAGCTCGTCGTTCTCAAGCACCTGCATATGATTCTTCGGAGTGCTTGCATAGTCGGTCAGTATCTGACTTATCTCCTTGGAAGTAGAATTAAAGTCCTTTGCGACCTCGTGTACTCTGTATTTCATCATGCTCATGCGTTATTCCTCCTCTTACCTGTCCTCTCGTTCCTCATAAGGCATTCTGCGTCGCCGTCCGCCTCCGGCAGGAGCTTTATGAGCGCTGCGGCAAAGCCCGCATCACACACGGCCGCCATTGAGCAGCCCGGCTTCCCCGTCGCTGCGGATATTTCATCCTTCGTATACGGAAGCTTCAGCGTTTTGACGTTGCCCGCACGGGCAAAGCCACAGAGCCGCTTTCCTGCGTTGTCCGATGCATCGGACGCAAGCAGCAGAAGCTTTGCCTTGTGAGCCTTTACCGCAGCCCCGGTGTCGACCTCGCCGATGGCTATTGCGTTTGCCTTGCGCATCAGTCCCAGCAAGCCAAGTGCTTTATCCATCAGCTCTCCACCTCCATCCGAGTTTTCAGACGTTCGTAGATCTCCTGCGGAATGGAAGTCTCAAATGCCTTTTCGATCGCTTTCGCCTTGATCGCCTTTTTAAGGCAGTCGGCATTGGGACAAATGTATGCCCCCCTGCCCGACGCCTTGCCTTTGAAATCAAGGTCAATGTCCCCATCCGGGGATCGGACGATGCGGACAAGCTCCTTCTTGGGCTTCATTTCACGGCATCCGAGACACTGCCGCATCGGTATTTTCTTTTGCATCCCGGCTGCCTCCCCTCTTACTGAACTTCGGATTCTGGTCTGATGTCTATCTTAAATCCCGTAAGCTTTGCGGCGAGTCTTGCGTTCTGACCCTCCTTGCCGATGGCAAGCGAAAGCTGGCTGTCGGGAACAACGACACGGCAGCTCTTTCCGTCCTCAAACATGGTGACGGAAACGACCTCGGCGGGAGCGAGCGCTGCAGCAATGTACTCTTCGGGATCGTCGCTGTACTTCACGATGTCGATCTTTTCGCCGCCCAGTTCATTTACGATGCCAGCAACTCTGCCGCCCTTGGGACCGACGCAGGCGCCGATGGGATCGACATCGGGATCGGCGGAGAGGACCGCCATCTTGGTGCGGCTGCCCGCTTCACGGGCAATGGACTTGATCTCGACGGTGCCGTCGAATATTTCGGGGACCTCAAGCTCGAAGAGACGCTTAACAAGTCCGGGGTGGGTGCGGCTTATAAGCACCTGCGGACCCTTGGTCGAGTTTCTGACCTCGACGACGTAGACCTTGATGCGGTCGCCCTCGGTAAGCACCTCGGTCTTGATGCGCTCATTGGGAGCAAGCATCGCCTCGGTGTACTCGCTGTTGGAGTTGATTCTGATGGAAACGCTGCCCGTTCTCGGCTCGATACGGGAGACCACACCGGTGAGTATCTCATGCTCCTTGGAGGTGAACTCCTGGTACACGATGCCCCTCTCCGCCTCGCGGATGCCCTGGATGATGACCTGCTTTGCAGCCTGAGCCGCAATTCTGCCGAACTTCTTCGTCTCCACGGGGACCTTTATCGTGTCGCCGAGCTTTGCACGCTTGGTGACCTTCTTTGCCGCCTCTATGTCGATCTCAAGGGCGGGGTCCTCGACCTGTTCCACGGCGGTCTTGTTGACGTACATTTCTATGCGCTTTCTGTCCTCGTCAAGCAGGATCTCAACGTTGTCGGCACATTCGGGATTGTCCTTGCGGAAAGCCGCCAGCATCGCCTGACGGATCTTGTCGTACATATAGTCTCTGGGAATTCCCTTTTCTTTTTCAAGGTCTTCGATTGCGGAAAAGAATTCAGCGTTCATTGTCTTACCCCTTTAGTTAAAAATCGTATCATATTGAAGGATGCAGCCTGACCTGTGCGATCTGCTGCTTTTTGTATGTCACGTCACCGACGGTCACATCGCCGTTATCGTAGCCCATTAGCTTTCCGACGACGGACTTTCTGCCGTTTATGGGCTGGTAAAACTTAAGCTCGACCTCGGCGCCGATAAACTGCTCAAAGTCGGATGGACGTTTAAGCTCACGCTCGATCCCTGCCGAGCCGACTTCAAAAACATAGCTGTCGGGAATGGGGTCGGCTTCGTCAAGCACGGGGTCAAGTCTGCGGCTTATGCGCTCACAGTCTGCGATATCAACACCGCCGTCCTTGTCGATAAACACACGGAGGAACCACGTTCCCGCTTCACGGACGTATTCCACCGCCCACAGGGAGCAGCCCTCTTCTTCGACGATAGGTCTTGCGAGAGCCTCCACCGCATCGGTCACTCTGCTCATATAAATCTCCAATCAGAATAGTCGTAATAGGAATGTAAGCGGCATCAGGCCAACAAAAAGAGTGGGCGAAGACCCACTCTGAGCTAACCTAACTTACTTACATTAGTATAATAACACCGTTCCGCCCACAATGCAAGCATTTTTTGTACCCGAAACGTGTTGTTCCGGGTACAAATTTAAGCGTCTGCTCTTCTCAGCGGTAATGTGCGCAGAATTCTTCAAAGCACAGGTCGTTTTCCATGATGAACTTTGCCGCTTCCTTGCCGACGTAGCGATAGTGCCACGGCTCGTCCCAGCCGGTAAGCTCCGCCTTATCCGACGGATAGCGCTTTATAAACCCGTACTCGGCGCAATTTGCATCGAGCCACTTGTAAAACTCGGCGTTCATCTTGGAGTAATCGTAAACACTGTACTTCTGGTCGAATATATCGACCGCAAGCCCTGTCTGATGCTCGCTGCAGCCCGGATACGCCACAATCTGCCGTGCAAGCTCGACCGCCTCGTCATATGAATAGTCGGCGTCCTCCGAAAGCTCCGTCGCCTTGGCGTTAAACTGCTTCTGCTGCTGTGAGTACGAAACATACGCCGTACCGACGTATGGCGTATAGCCCGCATCCTTTGCCGCATCAAGCAGTTTTTCAAGCGACGAGACCGCTCTTTCGTCCATTCTAAGCCCCGTGCTGCCCGCCTCCATCGTCTCCGGCGTGTAGGTGCTGATGGAGTTCGCATCGTTTACGAGTATATACTGCCACTTCGATATGTCGATATTGGGATAGTCAAGTCCCTCCGGCGCAACGATCTTATTTGTATCGTCGGGCTTTTGGTAGTCGTCGAGCGGCTTTTTGAGGTTATCGGTCTTGATAAAGACATCGTTGTTGCCGCCGAATATGACCTCCCCCGTGAGCTGTATGCGGGAGTTGACTATCAGAACAAGAATTGCCGTCAGCATAAGCATGGCAAATATCCAAACCGTCTTTTTAATTCGCATTGGATCTCCTCTGTTTCCTTTGTTCGGATGCATTATATCAATATATTATACCAAAAACTCACACACGAGGCAATAGAAATGCCGTATTTGCCGCAATTTTTTAGGGACATGCATATCCGGCGGCGGGCTGCTGCCGGATATGCAGCCAGCTTTAATACGGGCAGGAGTCCTCCCCCAGCACCTCTCTCAGCTTCAAAAGCGCACGCTTTTCTATCCTCGACACATACGATCTGCTTATCCCGCACATTTCCGCTGTTTCCTTCTGCGTTTTCGGCAACGCATTTTCAAGCCCGTAGCGCATTTTAATTACCGCCGCTTCACGTTCCGTCAGCACCGTATCGACGTAGCTTCGCAGTTTCCGGCATATCTCATAGGTCCCTATCGTATCGCAAAGCTCGTCGTCCTGTGCAATAACGTCCATGAGCGACAGGCTATTTCCCTCGCTGTCGGTGTCGAGTGCGTCGGACAGGCTCACGTCACTCGACGACTTTTTCCTGCTTCGGAAGTACATCAATATCTCGTTTTCGCAGCAGCGGCTTGCATATGTCGCAAGCCGCACGCCTTTTTCGGGTCTGTATGTATTTATCCCCTTGATAAGTCCTATCGTTCCGATTGAAATTAGATCGTCCATGTCCTCCCCCTGCGTATAATACTTCTTGATAATGTGGCTCACAAGCCGCATATTATGCTCTACAAGCGTATTTCGTGCCTCAATATCTCCCTCCGCCCATCTTTCAAGGCACTTGCGTTCCTCCTCGGCGGACAGTGGGTTCGGAAACGAGCCGTTCGGCGAAAGTCGCAGCATCAAAAGCGTTCCGCCTATCAGAAGCAAAAGTGCGGATTCCAGCACATTCATCACCTCCGTATCAGCCTATTCCGGCGCTGTATGTCCCGATTCTTTAAGTTATTCTTGCAAAAATGCCCGCACGGAGATACAATGGTTTAAAACTTTTGAGGGGGAAAAGTAATGCACACACCCGATGATCTGTTTTACCACGATCACGGTGACGGGATCATCCACTGCCACGAGCATAAGCCCGCTTCCGATATTCAGGATCACGAGGCGCACGAGCATCCGCACCACAACCATCCGCACAGCCACGAAAGCACCAAAGCGGTCGTGAACCGTCTTTCGAGAGCGATAGGACATTTGGAGTCCGTTAAGCGCATGGTCGAAAGCGGACGTGACTGCACCGACGTTCTTATTCAGCTTGCGGCGGTCAGGTCGGCGCTCAACAGCACGGCGAAGGTCATACTCAAGGATCACCTTGAGCATTGCATAACCGATGCGGTCGAGTCCGGTGAGGCGGAGCGGATAAACGAGCTTAATGCGGCGATAGACAAGTACATTAACTGATACCGAAAAACGGCGGCACATCGTGCCGCCGTCGCTCTTTTTTAGTGCTAAAAAAGCTGCACAGCCTTCGCTGTGCAGCTTTTTAGCTTACTTGGTGTTGAATATTTTGAAGATGCTGTCGAAGGGATCCTCCTCACCGCTTGCTGCGGGAGCGGGTGCTTGCTTCTTCTCCGCCTTCTCTGCCGCTGCGGTGTAAAGACCCTGGGGTCTTTCACGGGCAGGCTCAGCCTTTGCCTGTACGGGAGCGGATGCGGTATTTGCGGGAGCCTCCTCAAAGCCGGTGGCAATGACGGTGACTCTGATCTCGTCCTGCATGGACTCGTCGAAGGTTGCACCGAAGATGATGTTTGCATCGGGGTGAGCTGCCTCCTGAACGAGGTTTGCTGCTGCTTCGACGTCCTCAAGACCCATATCCTCGGAGCCGGTGATGTTGATCAGCACACCGTGTGCGCCGTTGATGGAGGTCTCCATAAGCGGGCTTGCGACTGCCATGCGGGCTGCGTCCTCAGCCTTGCCCTTGCCTGCCGCACGACCGACGCCCATGTGAGCGAAGCCTGCGTTCTTCATGATGCAGGTGACGTCCGCAAAGTCGAGGTTAATGAAGCCGGTATTCTTTATAAGATCGGAGATGCTGGTGACTGCCTGACGCAGAACGTCATCGGCGATCTCGAATGCGTTTGCGAGGGTGACCTTCTGATCGGTGGCGTACTTCAGACGGTCGTTGGGGATGATAAGGAGGGAGTCGACTCTGCCGAGCATTTCCTTGATACCCGCATTTGCCTGATCCATGCGGCGTTTGCCTTCAAACTTGAAGGGCTTGGTCACTACGCCGACGGTGAGGATGCCTGCTTCACGGGCGATGTCCGCAACGGTGGGAGCAGCGCCGGTGCCTGTGCCGCCGCCCATACCGGCGGTGATGAACACCATGTCCGCATCCTCCATCGCCTTGGCGATGTTGTTGCGGCTTTCCTCAGCGCTCTTCTTGCCGATTTCGGGATCGGAGCCTGCGCCCTGACCATGGGTCAGCTTTTCACCGATCTGAATCTTCTGATCGGCGTTGGAAACGGCAAGAGCCTGCTTATCGGTGTTGACTGCGATAAACTCAACGCCCTGAGTTCCGCTCTTAACCATTCTGTTGACAACATTGTTGCCTGCGCCGCCGATACCGACGACTTTTATAGTAACCACATTTTCGGGGCCAAGATCGGCTTTGAAATCCATTTTAGTTCCTCCAGTATTTTTTATTTAAAGAAGATGGCACCTGCCATTGTCATATTTTGCGGTATGATACATTTTATAACGATTTTCCTTGCAGGTCAATACATTTTTCCTCTGTTATGTAAACAAAGTTTTAAATATAATGTTAATTCGGATTAAAAACGACCTTATTTGAGTCCGAAAGGTCAAGCGTTCCGGAGTCGTCGGAGGTAAGCTTGCCTATCGCCGAGAGCAGCTTTGCGAACTTGTACTCGGTATCGTCCTGCGCTCCGAACTTCACCGTAAAGCGGTTTTGGTACTCAATTTGCGGGTTTTGCGGATCGCTCACGTCGATCGCCGTGACGTCGGTCTCAAGTCCCCTGCCCTTTATCTGCTCAAGGATCTGAAGCAGGTACTCAAGCCTGTCCTTCTCGCCGTCGGGAACGGAGATGTTGTCTCCGACCGCCGCTTTGTCAACGGTGATACCCTCGATCTCCGCAAGCTGCAAAGGGTCGTCCGCATTGACGGTGCCGAGGAATTTCCCGCTTTGGCTCACAGACCACAGCGTCCCGTCAACGTTCACGCTCGCAACAGCTCTGCTTTCCTCGACGACTATCGTACACTCGTTCGGCAGTCCCCTGCTGATGCTCACGGAATCGACATACGGCAGCTTTACGACCACTCGGCTTCCGGCGGATATGCGGTTTATGAAGAACAGATTATCTCCGATCTGAATGCCGGAAGCCTCGATTATTTCCTTGTCACTGTAAATTGAGTTGCCCTCGACGTTTATGACCGAGATTTTAAAGAACATGCTCATCGCAAGTATTATTACCACAATGACAAGGAAAAATGTGAGCGGTCGGTTGCTTTTTCGTTTTCTCACGGAAGCGCCGGGATCCGACGGGCGCTTCGTGTAATAGCTGTTGGTATCACTCATAAATTCAATTCTCCATGTAAATATCGGCGCCGAGAGAGCGCAGTCTCCCGTCAAGATTTTCATAGCCTCGGACTATATGTCCGCCGTCGATTATCATGCTCTCGCCCTCCGCCGACAATGCAGCGATGACGGCAGCGGCGCCGCCCCGCAGGTCGGTCGCCGACGCTACGGCGCCGAAAAGACTTCGCACGCCCCAAAGCTGAGCTTCCCTGCCGTTTACGGTTATGTCCGCACCGAAGCGTGCAAGCTCGGCTGTGTGAGCAAAGCGCTTGTCGAAAACGGTTTCGCTGAACACCGTTTTGCCGGAGGCACGCAGGAGCGCCGCCATAAGCAGCGGCTGTGCGTCGGTCGGAAATCCCGGATAAGGCTCGGTAACGATCCTGCCGGGGGAACTCAGCTTTCCGTCGGAAGTGAGCCTTACGCTTCGCTTTCCGCTTATTATATCACAGCCTGCGGCGTTTAGGAAGTGTCTTACCGGGGAAAATTTCGACGCCACGCAGCTCGATATCCCCGCCCGCTGCCGCCGCTGCGCACAAAAATGTCGATGCAGCTATTCTGTCCGGCATCACACGGTGTCCGACGTGGCGCTCGGCAGCAAAGCCGCAGATCGTTATTTTTGACGTTCCCGCTCCGCTTATGTATGCGCCGAGCTTTCTCAGGTACTCCTGCAGATCGACGATCTCCGGCTCCCTTGCCGCACCCGTTATCGTGGTCGTACCTTCGGCGGCACAGGCGGCTATCATTGCGTTTTCCGTTGCGCCGACGCTCGGATACGGCAGATTTATGACGCTGCCGCAAAGCCGATTTGCACGGCAGACTATCGTGCAGCCGTCCTCCTCCACCTCTGCGCCCAGCGCTTCGAGCGCCGACAGGTGCATATCCACGGGGCGCTCCCCAAGCTTGCAGCCGCCGGGTCTGCTCAGACGCACCTCGCCGCAGCGTGCAAGAAGCGCTCCCATGAAAAGCACAGACGACCGCATGGTCTCCATCATTTCCCTGGGAATCTCACACGAGGTCACGGCGCTTGAATCTATGTATACGTCGTTGTCACGCTGCTCCGCCACACAGCCGAGCTGCCGCAGGATGCGCAGAGACGCATCGACGTCGCTGAGCCTCGGAACGTTAATAAGCTCCGTAACGGCAGGCGTTAATACGGATGCGGCAAGTATAGGCAGCGCAGCATTCTTCGATCCCTGCACAAAGCAGGCTCCTTCAAGGCGTTTTCCGCCACTGATATGCCATATTGCCATAAAAAAACCTCGCAAACAAAAAGACTGAAATCAGCCCATTCTATGCTGCAAGGTTCTTTTATGTTATTTGCGTCCGCACATCTCCAGCAGCTTTTCAATTATGGTTGCCGTTGCGTCGTTCACCGCAAGCTTTGCCATCGAGTCCGACATGGCGCACAGCTCATTTTCATCGCCGAGGATGCTTCTGACCTCACCGAGAAGGGTTTCCGCAGTGAGACCCGCTTCCTCAAAAAGCTTTGCGCCGCCTGCATTTTCGACGACCTTTGCGTTTTTGTACTGGTGGTTGTTCGTCACATTCGGCGACGGCACAAACACCGTCGGCTTATGCATATATGTAAGCTCCGATATGGTCGATGCTCCCGCCCTGCAAAGCACGAGGTCGGCAGCTGCCATGACCCTCGGCATATCGTAGATGTACTCTCTGACCTCCATGCCGTACTTTTCGTGATCGGGAGCGGTCTCGGAGAGCTTTGCCTCCATTTCGGCGTAGCCGTCGCTGCCTGCCGAGTGTATGAGCCTGAAGCCGGGATCTTTGCCCGCAAGCTCAATAAACCTGCACATGATCTCGTTCATCTTTGAAGCGCCGAGCGAACCCCAGACCGAGACCACAAGCCTCTCGCCGCTGGGGATCCCAAGCTCCTCTCTTGCCGAGCGCTTGGTGCAGCGTCCGAACTCGCCCCTGACGGGCGTTCCCGTGACGACCGCCTTTTCCGGCTGCTTATAGTATTTCTTGCTCTCCTCGAAGCCGACCATTATCACGTCGACGACCTCGCTGAGCATTTTTGTCGTAAGCCCCGGAACGGCATTGCTCTCATGCACCGCCGTCGGGATGCCAAGCTCGGACGCTGCTTTAAGCACGGGATAGCAGACGTATCCGCCCGTACCGAGTACAACGTCCGGCGCAAAGGAACGCAGGATCTTCTTTGCCTTGTGCTTGCCTCTGAACACGTTTACCAGCGCCTTGACATTGTGGCACATCGCCTTCGGGCTGCGGCTGCGGCGCAGACTGTTCACTCTGAGCGTGATTATATCGTAGCCGCTCCTCGGAACGAGGTCCTGCTCCATATTGAAATCGGCGCCGACAAAGAGTATGCCGCAGTCGGGCATAAGCTCTCTGAGCCGTCCGGCGACTGCAAGCGCCGGATTTATGTGTCCTGCCGTACCGCCGCAGGCAAACAGAAAATTCATACGTTTCACCACTGTAATTTATATTTTTGCGGGAATACTCCTCGATGCGCTCAAGACTATCCCCATCTCCGCCATTTGGATCAGAAGCGCCGTGCCTCCGTAGCTGAAAAACGGCAGCGATATGCCGGTACACGGTACAAGGTTCGTGACGACCGCAACGTTGAGTATAACTTGGATCGCAAGCAGCGTTGTAATGCCGGAGCAGACGAGAAACGAGTACCTGTCCGGGCAGCGCATGGCTATCATATAGCCTCTGATTATGAGCAGCGCAAACAGCACAAGTATCAGCACGGCGCCGATAAAGCCGAGTTCCTCGCACACCACGGAGAATATAAAGTCGTTATGCTCCTCCGGCAGATAAAGGTACTTTTGTCTGCTTTGTCCGATGCCAAGCCCCGAAAGTCCGCCGGAGCCTATCGTGTACAGCGACTGGACAATCTGATATCCCTCGTCCGAGGTGGAGGAAAACGGGTCCCGCCATGTCGTGATCCTTGTTGACGCATACGGAAACATCGTCAGCAGAACGGCGATCGCACCGCCGGATATGAGTCCCGCAGCGACGAACCACACGAGCCTTGCACCGCCGAGAAATATCATAACGCCGCCGATGGCGACAATGATTATCGAAGCCGAAAAGTGCGGTTCAAGCACCAAAAGTGCAACGATCACGAGCAAAATCGCCGCAAACGGCAGTATTCCGTAGCGAAAGGTTTTCATCTTGCCTCGGTTCTTGCATATAAGCACCGAGAACGACAGTATGACCGCAAGCTTTGCGATCTCCGACGGCTGCAAGGTAAGGCTTCCGACGCCTATCCACCGTCTTGCGCCGTTTGCATCCACGCCGATAAGCGGGACCAAAAGCAGCAGCACAAGCGCAGCTATAAGCAGCGGCATTGAAAATCTGCGGTAGAAGCCCATCGGCATACGGGAACACAGCAGCATTGCACCTGTGCCCAGTGCGGCAAAGGCAAGCTGTCTTATAAAATAATATGTAGGGCTTCCGCCCGTTACGTTTGCCGGATCGTAGTATGCTCTGGCGAAGCTCGCCGACAGCACCATTATGACTCCCGTCAGGAGCAGAAGCATGACCAGCACGAAAAAGCTCGTGTCAAAGCGCTTTCGCTCCTTTTTATCTTTCGTTTCCGATTCGATGAGTCTTGCGGTGCCGTACTGCATACACCCGCCTCCTTATATCAGCCGATCTGGAAACGATTATATATTCCTACAAATGAAATTATTGCAAAAACAAGGGACACGGAGGTAAAAAGAACGAACAGCTCCTTCTCGCTCCACTTTTTGCCCGTCCATCCTCCCATTTCAAGGTGGTGGTGGAAGGGCGCCATTTTAAACACACGCTTGCCGTGAGTAAGCTTAAAGTAGGTGACCTGGATTATGTCGGACAGCGTTTCCCAAATGTAGACGATGCCGAGGGTTATGAGAATAAGCGGCATGTCGTAGGTAAACGCAAGCGCCGCAATTGCACCGCCGAGGAACAGCGATCCCGTGTCGCCCATGAAAACCTTTGCCGGGTTGAAGTTGTAGACCAAAAAGCCCATCAGTCCGCCGAGCATCGCCGATGCAAAAATGCCCATTGCAAGGTATCTTTGACCCGCATAGAATGTCACGGTCACGAAGAAGAAGCAGACCGGGAGCGAGGTCCCGGTTGCCAGTCCGTCAACGCCGTCGGTGATATTCACGGCGTTTACCGTGCCGACGATAATGAAGGCCGCAAGCGCAAAGTACAGCGCTTCGGGAATGTAGAGCTCAACGTTCCAGAACGGAACATACAGCGTCGTTCTGATATATCCCAGCTTGCGCAGCAGCAGGACGAATGCAAGCGCCGCAACGAGCTGCAGCAGGAATTTTGCCTTTGCGCTTAGTCCGAGATTTGTTTTCTTGCGCAGCTTCTCCCAGTCGTCGAGGAAGCCTATCGCACCGAAAACGAGTGCAAACAGCAGAACGAATATATGCGCAAAGTCCCCGTCAAGCATCGACTTAAAGCCGACGCTCAGGCAGGCAACCGTGATGCCGGCAATGAAGATAACGCCGCCCATCGTCGGGGTACCCGTCTTCCCCATGTGCCATGTGGGGCCGTTTGTTTTTATCTCCTGCCCCGCCTTTATCTTTCTTAGCCAAGGGATGTAAACCTTGCCGACGGCAACCGCAACGGCAAATGAAATCAAAAACGCAAGTATCAGACTCAATGTCATGTCGTTTACCTCTTCTCTATATGTTCTGCCACGATCTCTCTTTCGTCCATGTGATGCTTCTCGTGTCCGACGACCTGATAGTCCTCATGTCCTTTTCCGGCAAGCAGGATAACGTCGTGCGGACGGTGATTGTCTATCGCCCAGCGTATCGCATCGGGTCTGTCGCAGATCACCGTGTACGGGGTATCGCTCCCGCTCATGCCGACGAGTATCTCATCGATGATGCTCTGCGGCTCCTCGGTTCGGGGATTGTCGCTCGTAACGATCACGAAATCTGCATATTTTGCGGCGACCGCTCCCATGATGGGACGCTTGGTGCGGTCTCTGTCGCCGCCGCAGCCGAACAGTGCCACAAGCCGACCCTCGTCGTTTATACGCAGCGCCTTGAGAGCATTTTCGAGCGCATCGGGGGTGTGGGAATAGTCGATGACTATCGTGTAATCGCCGTCCGTCGGCACAAGCTCCATTCTGCCCTTGACGCCCTTTGCGCTGCCGACGGCATCGGCGCAGTCGGAAAGACTTATTCCGAGGGCAAGCCCTGCCGACATCACGCACAGTGCATTATAAACCGAAAACTTTCCCGGTATGCAGAGCTTGGTTTTGACACGCTCGTTACCCGAAACGGCGTAAAACTCTATGCCGGAGGGCGAAAGCTTCACATCGTCGGCATAAAGCTCCGTGTTGTGAGCGTCGATCGCATAGCTGTGTATCTTGCAGGTCGCATCCTTCGTCATGGTTTCGCACCATGCATCGTCTGCGTTAAAGCAGCCGTCTGTGCACATACGGAAAAGCTTCGCCTTCGCCTTGGCGTACTCCTCCATCGTGCCGTGGAAGTCGAGATGATCCTGTGTCAGATTGGTGAAGATGCCGACGTCGAAGTGAATGCCCGCAACTCTGTCAAGGCAAAGTGAGTGCGAGGAGACCTCCATCACGACATGGGTACAGCCGGAGTCCGCCATCTCCCTGAAAAGGCGCTGAAGCTCAAGGCTTTCGGGGGTCGTTCGCTCGGAGTGCAGAAACTCAGAGCCTATCATATTGCCGTTCGTGCCGATAAGCCCCACCTTGGCGTCAAGCTTCGACTCCAAAAGGTGCTTTAAAAGATAGGTCGTGGTCGTTTTTCCGTTTGTTCCGGTCACGCCGACGATCGTCATCTCGCTTGCCGGGTCGCCGTAGAACTCACGCCCCGCCAAAGCGAGCGCAAGGCGGCTGTCGGAGGTTAGCGCATAGGCAATGTCGGCATCGGGCTTTTCCTGGCACAGTATTGCCGAGGCACCGGCTTCGATCGCAGCGGGTATGTACTTATGCCCGTCGAACTCAAAGCCCTTTATCGCCACGAAGAGGTCACCGGGCTTGACGGCTCTTGAGTCGTAGCTAATGCCCGTGATCTCGGTCTCGCCGCCTTTAAGCTCCTCAAGCTTAACGTCCTTTACGATTTCGGATAGCTTCATATGTTTATCCTCTGTTTTCAATATTTTCCGAGCATACTCTCGTCCTCGTCAACAAGCGTCACGGTAATAACGGTGCCGTGATCGACCTTGCTGCCGGGCTTTATGCTCTGCGATGTAACTATTTTTGCTTCGGCGTCGGGAACTCCCGAAGCCGTTCTGACAAACAAGCCATAGGCGTCGAGCGTCTCTCTCGCCTGAGCGTAGGTCATACCCGAAATGTTCGGCATGGTCTCCTGCCCCGGCGACGGCTCGGCGTCCGCATAAATAATGACCGTGCTGCCGGAGGCTATCATACTCCCTGCTGCCGGAAGCTGCTTTGTCACGGTAGCACCCTCACCGAACAGTCTGTACTCAAAGCCCGCCTCCGCAAGCTTTGCCTTTGCCTCGTCCGGGCTAAGCCCCGCAAGGCTCGGCACTGCCGTGTCGCTTTGCTCACCGTCGCCGTAATCCGGCTCAAAGCCCATGTACGGCAGAATGTCGGCAAGCATTTTGCCCACCGTCGGCGCCGCCATCTGTCCGCCGCTTATGTACACGCCGGAGGCATTGCTCGGTGAGTCGAGCAGCACAAGTATTGCGATTTCGGGATCGTCCGCCGGAGCGACGCCGATGAAGGAAACGATATACTCCTTCTTGCCCGTCTCCGCCTGGAGACTTACCTTTTCGCTCGTCCCCGTCTTGCCGCCTATCCTGTAACCGGCGACGGCTGCATTTCTGCCGGTGCCGTCGTTCGGATCTCCTACGACCTGCTCAAGTATTGCGCAGACCGTCTTGCTCGTTTCGGGGCTTATGACCCGTCTGACGGCTTTCGGCTCTCGATTATACACCGTATTTCCGTCTGCGTCCAGCATTCTTTGCACAATATACGGCTGCATCAGCTCTCCGCCGTTGACGCAGGCACTCACGGCTGTTATAAGCTGCAAGGGCGTAATGGTAAATGTCTGCCCGAAGGATGCTGCCGCAAGCTGCGAAAGATTCTTTTCGCTGCAAAAGGTCTCACGGCTCCACCATATGCTGCCGCTTTCGCCGCCGATGTCAATGCCCGTCTTTGCGGTGAGCTGCTGTGTGTCGTCGCCCGTGAGGGTGAGGAAACCGAAAGCGTCGCAGTATTTGTAAAAGGTCTCGGCTCCGACCCGCATGCCGATGTTCACGAACGCCACATTGCAGGAGTGCTGCACCGCCTGCGTGAGCGTCTGCGAGCCGTGACCTCCGCTTTTCCAGCACCTGACGGGGTTCGTTCTGCCCTGCACCGCAACGGTGCCGCCGCAGAAAAAGCTGTCGTTTAGGCTCACCGCACCCTCGTTGAGCGCCATCGAAAGCGTTATTATCTTGAAGGTGGAGCCGGGTTCGTAGGTGTCGGACACGGTTTTGTTGCGCCACTGCAGCTGCTGCGCCTTATACAGAAGCTCGCTTTTTGCCTCCTCGTCAGGTTCGGCGTCAATGATCGCCTGAGCATCCTCGCTGACGTCGAGGAAGTTGTTGAGGTCGTAGTTTCCCATGGAAGCCATGGCGAGTATCTTCCCCGTCTTGACCTCCATCACTATGGCTCCTGCGCCGTTTTGTATGTCATAGTCGGCTATCGCCTGACGCAGGTGCTTTTCGACGAAGTATTGTATCGTCGTATCGACGGTCGTCACCACGTCGTAGCCGCTTTCGGCCCCGAAATAACCGTCGTAGCGTGTGAGCAGCATATCGCTGCCCGATGCGTTGGTCGCTCTTTTATAGCTTCCGTCGGTCCCCGCAAGCGAGGAATCGTACCACGCCTCGATGCCGTTTAGGCCGTAGTTATCAGTGCCGACAAAGCCGATGACGTGACAGGCGAGCGAGGAATGCGGATAGTAGCGCTTGGTATCGCTTTCAAGGCGCACGCCCTTTATGCCGTACTCCTCCTTGAATTTCCTTATCTCGTCCGCCTTATCGGACTCGATCTTCCTTGCGACCGTCACATACCACGAGCCTGTGTTCGACGCCTTTTCGAGGATCTCCTCCTCGGATACGCCGAGTATTTCGGAGAGCTTACTTGCGATAAGCGCCTTATCCTCGTCGTACATTTTGATCTCCGCCGGACTGAGATACACGTTCTCAACGTCTGCGCTCATGGCAAGCACGTTCATGTTGCGGTCGTATATCGTACCCCTTACCGCCGAGGTACCCGTGGTCCTGAGCTGCTGACTGAGCGCAAGCCCCTCGTACAGCTCGTGGTCCCTTATTTGCAGCACATAAAGTCGCACCGCAAGCACGGCAAAAGCAAGTACGCCGCACACTGCTGCAAGAAAAAGTGTACGGCGGAGCATGGTCCTGTTCGGACCTCTAAAGGGATTTTCGTCCTTAGGAATCCTATTCATATTAGCTCCTTTGCCCAATGAGTTCGTCTTAAAGACATAATATTTAGCCAAGCCCGAAATATTCCGGCAAGGAGCTTATCCAATCTTCTGTTGTTTCGTCCGGCTCGGAGTCGTCGCTATCGGAGATCAGCTCTCCGTGATCCTCCCCGGCCGTATCTATCGGCACTATCTGTCCCGACTCCGGCGGCTGCATTCCGAGCACATTCCTTGCGTAATCCTCTATCTGCGCAAGGTCCGTACTCTCCTCAAGCTCGATCTCAAGCCGCCGCTTTTCGTCGTCAAGCTCACCAAGCTGCGTCGAGAGCTTTGAGTTCTCTCCCTTTACCTCCGTAAGCTCCGCTCGCAGGAGCACCCCCCACACGAGCAGTCCGACCGCAGTCAATGCAAACACGGCAAAAATGCATATTGCCGCTTTCTTTCTGTATGCGTTTCCGCTTTTTTCTTTCAACAGCCTCAGTCCTTAGACCCGTTCCGCCACTCTCAGCTTTGCGCTGCGTGACCTTGGGTTGGATTTCAGCTCGTCCTCTCCCGGCACTATCGGTTTTCTGCTGACGCTGCGGAGGGTCTGCTTAAAGCCGCATATGCATATCGGCGCTTCCCTCGGACAGGTACAGCCGTTTTCTCTTGCCGCAATTCCCTGTTTTACGATCCTGTCCTCAAGCGAATGGAAGCTTATGACGCACAGCCTCCCTCCGGGTCGGAGCCTGTCCGGTACGGTGCGTATCATCTTCTCCACTTCGCCGAGTTCGTCGTTCACCGCAATGCGGATCGCCTGAAAGCTTCGCTTTGCGGGGTGCTGTTTTTCTCTGAGTGCCGCTGCAGGCATTGCGCTTTTTATAACGTCCACAAGCGCAAGGGTGCTTAAAATCGGGCTTTTTGCCCTCGTCTGCACGATCTTCGAGGCAATGCGTCTTGCGTAGCGCTCCTCCCCGTAGTCACGCAGTATGCGGTAAAGCTCGTCCTCCGGCCATTCGTTGACCACAAGCTCCGCCGTGAGCGGACTGCCTGAGTCCATGCGCATATCGAGCGGAGCGTCCGCCATGTACGAAAAGCCCCGCTCACTTTCGTCAAGCTGCGGCGACGATACGCAGAGGTCAAAGAGCATCCCGTCCACCGCATCGATGCCGAGGTTCGAAAGGATGTCCGCTGCGTCCGAGAAATTGCCGTGTACGAGCGTCACCTTATCGGAGTAAGCCGACAGGCGCTCCCCCGTGCGGCGTATCGCACTTTCGTCACGGTCGATGCCTATAAGCCTGCCGCAGCTCAGCCTTTTGAGTATCTCCAGCGAATGTCCGCCGAGTCCCAAAGTGCCGTCAAGATATATGCCGTCGGGCTTTATGTTTAAGTTTTCAATGCATTCGTTGAGCAGCACCGAAACGTGCTTCGGCTCCATATCCGCCATTGTTTCAGCTCCCCTGTAAAGCGGACGGCAATGAGCCGTCCGCTTATTCTTTCTGTCTTACTTATTCCACTCGGCTACCTGCGAGCGCAGCCAATCCGTCCACTCGCCGATGCCGTCGCCGTGCTTTGCGGAGATGGGGATGATCTTGATGTTGGGATTGAGTTTCTTTGCGTATTCCCTGCACTTGTCAAGATCAAAGTCAAAATACGGCATTACGTCGATCTTGTTTATAAGCAGCACGTCGCAGATGGAGAACATGAGCGGGTACTTTAAGGGCTTGTCGTGTCCTTCGGGTACGGACAGGATCATCGCATTCTTAACGGCTCCGGTGTCGAACTCCGCCGGGCAAACGAGGTTGCCGACGTTTTCGAGTATCGCAAGGTCGATGTTGTCGGTGCCGAGACCCTCAAGTCCCTGCTTCGTCATGCCCGCATCGAGGTGGCACATACCGCCGGTGTGTAGCTGAATGACCTTTGCGCCGGACTTCTCGATGGTAGCGGCGTCGACGTCGGAGTCGATGTCCGCTTCCATGACGCCTATGCGGAGGTCGTCTTTAAGCGCTGCGATGGTCGCCATGAGCGTTGTGGTCTTGCCGGAGCCGGGCGAGGACATGAGATTCAGCAGAAAGGTCTTTTCCGCTTTAAGCTCCTCTCTGAGCTTGTCCGCCTCACGGTCATTGTTTTCAAATACGCTTTTCTTGATCTCAAGTACTCTGAAACCTTCCATTTTTACACCTCATAAGTTTATTTATTTCTCAATCCGTCCATAAGGGTTGCAAGATTCAGGTTGAATTCGATGCTGTTTGCGGCATATTCCGCATCAAGAGAATATATCACGGAGCCGTCCCCGTCAAGGAGATCGGTCACGGTGCTTAGAAGCTTTGCCGCCGTCTCGTCGTCTCCGGCTTTGCTTTCGCCGAAGGTCGCAAGGCAGCCGGAGCCTTCCGCAAAGCGGGTGTTTATGTCCTTGGACGTAAACCACTCCGCAAAAAGGCAGGACGCAAGCTGCCGATTATCATCGTCTTTCAGGATGCACAAAAGCGTGAGCCTTTCGACGCATTCCCGACTTCCGTCCTTCATATACGGTACGGGAAGGAACTCTATATCGTCCGCACTCCCCTGCACGCACTCGGTCACGGAAGCCGACGACAGCACAGCGCAGGGTATTTCCCCGTCGGCAACGCTTTTTGCGGGAGTTTTCCCCGGCAGGTCAAAGCCTCGCTCCAGCGCCGAGGTCGCAAGCAGATCATTATATATGTAAATGCAGTTTTTGTCGTCGCTGTCGTGGGGGTTCACTCCGTCAAACTCACCGCCGAGACGCATGATCTGAAGTCGGAAGAAGTCGGAATAATCCTCCACCGTGTAAAAGCTTGAGTCGTTTCGCTGATAGTATTCGTCGGAAACGGCGCACAGACGCTCATAGGTCTTGAGCGAATCGGTGTCGCCGTAAAGCTTCGTGTTGAGCATCAGCACATCGGTCTCGCTCAGAACGGGCAGAGCAACAAGCTCTCCCTTCATCTCGGCGCCCTCGATATACGCATCGGGGCAGTCCGAAATCTTCCACTTGTCAAAGTAGTCGCCGAGCTTATAAAGCTTGTCCCCGTCATTTAAAAGCGACGCCGTATCGGAGCCGCAAAGGATCACGTTCGGCAGATTGGTCCCGGACGATATCGCCGTCTGCAAAGCCGCTTCGTCCGAAAACGAGCGCAGCACAACACTGACGCCGGAGTCCTTTCCTTCGCCTTTATTATATTCCTCCGCAAGCTCGCTTAAGCGCTGCATCGCCGTACCGTCATCAACGTACCAGACCGTTATCTGCTCCTCCTTATCGAGCCTCACGGGAGCAAGGTGGTCAAAATACAGGTAGACGGCGCTTCCGACTATAAGCACCGCAAGGAGTATGAGGATCAGCTTTAACCTTTGCTTGATCATTTCAATAACCCTTTACATTTAAATATATGAATATGTTACCACAGTTTTATGTCGTTTTCAACCGCATTATGTCGATGGATATTAACACTCTTTTCATTTGACCTCACAGTGCTTTTATGTTATCCTTATTTTGAATGTATATTCCAATCATAGGATTTGATCGGAGGATGAGCTATGTTTATACGATCAAAAAGATTTATAAGCAGTCTCCTGTGTCTTGCGCTGGTGTTCAGCCTGCTCGGCACCTTTGGACTCGGCTCTGCGCAGGCGGAGGCCGGCATTGAGGGCTACACCCCCGCAATGACCGTGTCGGAGCTGAAAGCGTCGGGAGCGGACGCCGCTGCCGGAAGCGCTTACAGCATTTCGAGTATGGACGAGTTATACGATCTTGCCGAGTATATAAACTCCGGCAAGCCGAGCGAGGGCGTGACCTTCTACATCACCGGAGACATCAAGCTTCGCAACTGCTCCGGCGATAACAAGAACGACCGCCTTTGGGTCCCCATCGGCACCGAAAGTGCCCCCTTCTCCGGCATCTTCGACGGCTGCGGCTATGCCGTTTTGAATTTTGACGCCGTCAGCGCCGGGGATAACTTCGGTCTCTTCGGCTGCGTTTCGGGTGAAGCTGCGGTCATCAAGAACCTCGGCATTGAGGGCGAAGTGACCGGAGGCGACAACATAGGCGCCATCGTCTCCGTTCTGACCGGAGGCAAGGTCTTAAACTCCTGGTCCGCAGTCGATATAAACGGCGGCGACGTTGTGGGCGGCATTGTCGGCAGCGTCGTCGGCGGCAGCGTACTTAACTGCTGCAACTACGGCTACATAAAGGGTGGAAGCTTTGTCGGCGCTATCGCAGGCAGCGCTTCAAAGGGCGCAGTCGTCGAATATTCCTACTATGTATATTACAGCGCCGAAAAAGCGATCGGCACAAAGGCGTCCGGCTGCTCCGAATCCGTCTACCGCTTTGCAAGCAGCAGCGACGAGGTTCTCACCGAGAAGGTGCTGACAGTCGGCAAGGAAAGGACCGACGACCTTATTGCTCTCCTCAATTCGTGGATAGAGCAGCAGCACGCCGCCGACAACGAATACCGTGGCTGGCTGTACGACACCTCGGCAAGCGCCACGAAGCGCACCGACGGGCGCTATCCCTCGCACCGCTACCCCAACTACGTCGAACCCGTGCCGAGCATCTACACCGCTACGGCAACGATGACGGCGCTTTACGAGTCCGGTGTGGACGGCATTCAGGGTTCGTTCTACAGCATATCAAGCACCGATGAACTTGTATACTTCCGTGACTACGTCAACGCAGGCTTTGCGACCGAGGGCATGACCTTCTTCCTCACCTGCGACCTCAATATGGGGCTCATATCCGGCGAAACGCAGACGCTCAGCTGGGTCCCCGTCGGCAACAGCGACAAGATGCCGTTCCGAGGCGTATTTGACGCTCAGGGCTATGTTCTCACCGACCTGTTCAGCGTCGAAAAGTCCTCGTATCAGGGCTTCTTCGGCTTCGTTGACGGTGCGACGGCACAGGTAAAAAATCTCGGCATCGTCGGTATACTCACCTGCCGTGACAAGACAGGCGGCATCGTCGGCTGTCTCGTAAACGGCTCCGTTGTAAACTGCTGGTATGACGGTCAGATAAACGGCGACGACAGGCTCGGCGGTATCGTCGGCGTTGCCGAGGGCGGCACCGTTTCAAACTGCGTAAACTTCGCTCCCGTCACCGGCGACAAGAACGTCGGCGGCATCGTCGGCTCCTGCAACAGCAGTGTAAACGTCAAGTACTGCTATTACAGTGACGACAGCACGGCTGCCTGCGGTGACGGCGGCGGCACTCTCACCGCAGTCGTCTCCTTTACTCACAACGGCTCGGACTACACCCTCTCCCGCTCCGTGAGCGTCGGCGCAGCGTCCGGCGTTAAGCTGCTCAACGTCCTCAATCACTGGGTCACCTATCTTGCTTCCGATCAGAGTATGCGCTTCTGGAAGATAGACAGCAGTGCTCTCGGTATCGCAAGAATTCAGGGCGACCATCCCACTCACCTCTACCCCGGCGACAGCTCCGGCGTCAAGAGAGTCAACGAGCCTTACACCGAGGTCGACAACCGTGACAACCCATATAATGTAGTATACCTTGAGACCTCAACGATGACTGAGCTGTACGACAGCGGCATCGACGGTATTGCGGGCGGACATTACAGCATCTCCACCGGCATTGAGCTTGCCCTTCTGTCTCAGTACGTCAAGGAAGGGCGTGCCACCAAGGATATGACCTTCTACCTCAAGAAGGACGTTGATATAAGCGTACAGAGCATGTCCGACCTCAAGGACGGTTGGGTCCCCATCGGCTACGACTACTCTACCATGGACCCCGACACCTACACCCGCAGCTTCAAAGGCACCTTTGACGGCTGCGGCTACACGGTGAGCGGTCTGTACATATACGACGAGCGAGGTGACAACGTCGGTCTGTTCGGCAGAGTCAGAGGCGGCACCATCAAAAACCTCGGCGTTATGGGCGGCATCGTCGGCGAATATAACTGCGGCGGTATCGTCGGCGACCTCGACGACGGTGCGGTCATCAACTGCTGGGCGGCGGTCAGCATACAGTCCGAGTCCGAAACGGGCGGTATCGCAGGACGCATTGACAACTCCACGATTGAAAACTGCGCAAGCTACGGCGCATACCTCGCCTACGGCGGCGAGACGAGCAATGCAGGCGGCATCTTCGGCGACGCTCTCGGCAAATCCGTTGTAAAGAACTGCTACTACACTGACGGCACCTCGGAGGCTGCCTACAACTCCGCAAGCAAAAATACGACGATCACCGACCTGCTCTCCTTCACCTACGGCTTTGAAAACGACGATTACTACTGCACTCTTGAGCGTGCGGTCACGATCGACGAGGTGACCACGACGAGCGCACTCGACGCTCTCAACGCATGGGTCTACTCGCAGGGCAACGGTCAGTACTGCACATGGTACAACTCCAACGTCATCATAAGCGTCGAAAACGGCGTTTCGGGTCACTTTCCCGTGCTGAAGAACCCCAAGGAGCTTGGCGGCTCTGACCCCGGCGACTACTCCGGCGATTACACTGCGACCGCAACGGTCAGCCAGCTCTACAATTCGAGGACCGACGGTATCGAGGGTGCCTGCTACAGCATCAACGGTCTTGACGACCTTGAAGCCTTCAGAAAGTACGTCAACGCAGGCTATAAGACCAAGAACATCATATTCTTCCTGACCCGTGATATCGATATGAGCGTCACATACTCGGTCGATTCCTCGAAGTCGTGGATACCCATAGGCAACGTAAACGATCCGTTTAAGGGTATATTCGACGGTCAGGGCTACACTCTCAAGTACATCTACATCAACACCAACGACGACGATCAGGGTCTGTTCGGACACGTCAACGGCGGCGCTCTTATAAAGAACCTCGGCATAAGCGGCATAGTCCGTTCCGGCACCAACGCAGGCTCCATCGTCGGCGACTTCAATTTCTCCACCATCGCCAACTGCTGGTCGTCCTGCGAGGTAGCATCGACCGGCAACAACGCAGGCGGTATCGTCGGCGGTGCTAACATGGGTACCATCGTCAACTGTACGAGCTACGGCGCAATCGCCAGCACCGGCGGAGCCTACGGAGGTATTGCGGGCTTTGCGGTCGGCACTACCATAAAATACTGCTACTACCTCTACGGTACCTGCCAGCAGGCATACGGTACCGGCTCTACCCCCATCGCCACAGGCGTCCAGTTCTTTAACGGTACGAGCGCAGCCTGCATCCTCCACGAGAAGGTGAATGTCGAAGGCACCGAGACAAGAAACGCTCTCGGCGCTCTGAAGCTTTACGTCGACGCTCACCCCGAAACCAACTACTGCTACTGGACCGTCGGCAACACCGAAGAATACCTGCTAATGGGCGTTGAGTTCTTCCCTGTCCTCATTTCCGCTTCCGGCACCATGGGCGACAAGGATTACAAGACGGTGCAGGCATACTACAACGGCGAAGAGTATAACTCCCTCGTCAAGGCAGTCAACGCCGCAAACGACTCCCCCGACGGCGGCGACGTCACGCTTGCTACAAACGTCGTTTTGAGCGCAAGGGAGGACATCACGCTTGACGATAACGTCCGCATCCTCACCGAAAACTACACGCTAAACATTAAATCCACGGTCTCCGTGTACTCAATGCAGCAGCTTGTCGGCTACTTCACCGTCAACAAGGACGGCGGCAGCATAAAGCTTTGGGATGCATTGAAAAACGATTACATTCTCTTTATGCACGCCAAGGTCAAGGCCGATCTTTCCTGCAACAGCCTCTTCTTCGGCACGCAGAGCCTGACCTTCGTGTCCTCGCCCATCGAGGGCAGCGACCCGTCCGCATACGACCTCAGTCTGCACGACGGTGAATTCATCGTCAACTCCACGCTTGACAGCGGCAACCCGCACGGCATACCCGCAGGCAGCAAGCTCACTGTGGAGTCCCGTGCAACGCTCAATGTCTCAGCAAACGCAAGGATCCGCACGACAGGCGGTGCCGTGGTCATGGATAACGGCACGATCAAGATCGGCAACGTCACCCTCGACCGCAACGGCGGCGTCAAAATGAAGGGCGTATTTGAGGACGACGGCGGTCTTGTGACGCTCCCGTTCATCTACAAGGACGGCTACACGCTCAGAGGCTGGTCGCCGGATAACGGCGCAACGGTCTACCCCGCAGGCGCTAAGGTCGACGCTCAGACGGCGGTCACCCTTACGGCGCTTTGGAAGATGGGCGACAGCGCAGACCCCTACCCCGGCGACGATTATTACGACGACGGCGGCGACCCCATATACAACATCCCCATCACCGTCATTCAGTCAAAAGGCGGCACTATTTCTCCGGACAGCATCAAGGCGGCTAAGGGCGAGAACCTCAGCTTCTCGGTCGTTGCCGACACCGGGTACTATGTCAAGAATGTGCTTGTCGACGGTGAAAAGGTCGAGCTTGACGAAAACGGCAACTACAACTTCGTCAGCATCAGCCGTCCGCACACCATAATCGCCCTGTTTGCACCCACTACAAACTCCGCATATTACAACTGGTCGAACCCCTTTGCCGACGTAAAGAGCGGCGATTGGTGCTACGACAACGTGCGCTATGTCGTGTCGGCAGGTCTGTTTAACGGAACCACGGCCACCACCTTTGAGCCGGGCAAGTCCATGTCCCGTGACATGGTAGTCGTCGTGCTCTGGAGGCTTGCCGGTTCTCCAGTCGTTCCCGACGAGGGGCAGCTCTTCCCTGATGTGCCTAAAGGCAACTACGCATACGACGCCGTAAGGTGGGCGAACAAGTTCGGCATAGTCATGGGCTTTAGCGACGGCACCTTCGGCTACGGGAAACCCGTTACCCGTGAGCAGCTCGTCACCTTCCTGTTCCGCTTTGCAAAGAATTATGCGGGCGACAACGTTGGACAGTACGACAACACGAACATCCTCGGCTACACCGACGTTCTGGAGATTTCCAAGGGAATGACGCAGCCCTTCCAGTGGGCAATAGGCGCAGGCATCGTGAACGGCACGACTGCGACCACGCTGAGTCCCAAGGATATAACGAACAGAGGTCAGGTTGCGGCGATCCTCTCCCGTTACTGCAACAAATTCATCAACACCGTTCCCGTGTTTGATTCGGGAAAATAAATCAGTAAAAGTACAAAAGACGGCAATGCCGTCTTTTGTACTTTCTTGACATTATATTACTGATATGTTAATCTGAATGTAACTAATTTTATAAATTGGAGGGGAAAAATGAAATATTGTCCGAAATGCGGTTCCGAGATGGACGACGATCTTGAACTGTGTCCGAAATGCAGCGCCGAGTCGGAGCAGCCAGTTCCCGAAGAACCTGCACAGGAAGTGGCCGCCGCAGTCGATGCAGCGGAAGTGAGTACACCCGAACAGACCGAGAAAGCGCCCGTGAGCGCACCCGAAGCTGCCGAATGTGAGTATTCCGAAACCGTACAGCCGCCAAAAAAGAACACGAAGAAGATCATTTTGATCGCAGCTGCGGCACTTCTCGTTATAGGAGCTGTCGTTGCCTGTATCCTGATCTTCGGCAAAACCGACCCCGAAACCGCCGTTAAGAATGCCTATGCAAAGACCTGCGACGAGCTTGACGACGTGTTTGCAAAAGCACCGGATCTCAGCGATGCGATGAGTATCGCCTCCGATATCACGGAAAAAGATAAGATGACCATCGGATTTGGCATTGACGCCGACATACCGTCATACACGACAGCGGGTTCTTCTAACTCACAAACCAATGTATTTCTGTCCGTTGATATGGACTTTGATTTCAAAAACAACATCGCCAACGGCGAAGTATACTCGTCGATTGATATCGGAGTCACTTCCGAGTTTGAATTCCTTGCGTCCATAAACGAGGACAGCATGATCGTTCAGATGCCGGAGTACATAGACGGCAGCTACGGCTTTGCCTTTACTGACGATTTTGTAGACCGCCTCCTTGATTCCTACTTATATAATGAAACCGGCCTCAGCGAAACTCTGCCTCCGTTTGCCGTTCGGATGTACGCTTCCACCCTCTCCGGGCTTGGTGCAAAGGCTGCGGCTCCCCTCGAAGATGCGACCGCTCCCATTGCCGCTGCTTATGACGACCTCAAGAAAACCTTCAAGTATGAAGAATCCGACGTTGAGATCCCCAAGTGCAGCGGTCTCGATATGTACAGGATAAGATACGACAAGGAAGCCTACGAAACATTTGTTGACCTTATTGCCGATCTGTGTGAAGCAGGCGGCTACTCAAGCGGCATTATTGATTTCTCATTCACAGAAATGCCTGACGAAATGCTTGACACCATACGCAATTCCAAGGTGAAGATTTATGTCGGCATTGACGAGAACGACCGCCTCGCCGCTTTTTCCCTCTGTCTTGACGACAGCTATCTGACCCTGCGTCTTAGCGGTAAGAACAACGTATGGAACAGCTTTACACTGTATGTTGACAAGGATGCGGCATTCAGCGGCGGCTTCAAGTCCACCAAGAACGGATTTGAGCTTAGGATCACCGACAAAGACGAAAGCGGTATCATCGTTGCCTGCAATGACAAGAGCGGTAAGCTGACGCTCAAGGTTATCGAGGACGGCGGCATGAACGAGGTAAAGCTTGCACTCAATTACGAGCTAATTAGGGACAAGACCGGCGTTGAATTTGAGCTTGACCTGAGCGACCTTCTCGGCTCCGACATGAGCCTTTCCCTGAGTCTGAAGCCCCTGAAGGGCGAAGTCACCATGCTCGACACGGAGTTTGTCGACGTACTCGACTTCACCGAGGAGGAATATCAGAACTTCATGCTGTCGCTTATAGACGGAATGTACGGCGGCATGATCTCCGAATCCATGGGCGATGACTTCACTTATGAGAACGTTTTCGGCTCCTCGGACGTTGAATATTACGACGACGCAGCCTAAATATTAAGCAAAAAAGCTTGCTCAACAGAGCAAGCTTTTTTATTGTCTTAGTCTTAAATTACGCTGCGTCGATCAGATTCTTGAGGTAGTCTGAAAGCTCGCCCAATCTGTCCGGCGTGAACCAGTCGCTGATGCTGCTTTCGCCGATATTGATTATCGCACCGTGGGAGCCTTCAAGACTCTCGGCAAGCACCGCCCAAAGCGTGTCGCCGTCGGTGGTGTTGCCCTCGATTATGTCGAAAACGTAGCCAATGTGCTGGGCAACGTCCGGCATATCGTAGTATTCGCAGAGCTTGTCGTAGAAATCGGAGACGGCGCTCGTAAAGCTGAGCAGATCGTCGCTGCTGAGATTACCGAGTCCAAGCTCGGCAATGTACTCCTGCGGTACAACGCCTGCGGCGCTGCCGACTCTGAAGATCAGTTCGGGAAGCTCGGTGTACTCGAACATCTGATTTATCGTCTGAATGTTGTTTGCGGCAAGCTCCGAGAAGTCAAAATCTTCGTATTTGCCGCAGATCTTCTCAAGCAGCAAGGCTCTGCCGGCGCTCATGGAGTACTCGCTTGCAAGCTTTGATATTTCGCCGTCGTACTGCATGACCTGGCTTAATATCGAGAAGCCGTAATCCATGCTCTCGTTATACGCACAAACCGTGTCGACAAGCGACTGACGCATAGTCTCCGCCTTTTCGGGGTCTGCGTCAAGCACCGTTATGAGCATGGAGTTTTTAAGCTCCGTGATGTAGCCGTGATTTTGCAGAACGGCGACCGTGTCCTTCACGGCGGTGTCGTAATCCTCACCGCAGACGTTAAGCTCCGGCTCCAGCGCCTCGGCATCCTCGTTTTCCGCCCGTACCTCAACGACAATGCCTCGGTCGTTCACCATAAGGCTCACGCTGGGGTTAACGTCGAGCATAACGACGGTGTTCTGCGCCATGGCAAGCTCACAGCGGTTGGAGCCGAGCGTAAGCTCCGACTCCTTAACGTCGCCCGCACCGCCGAACATGGCTGCGGTGCCGAAGGCAATGAGCGCAACGCTCGCCGCAAGCGCTCCCCAGTTTATGCCCCTTTTTTTCTTCTTTGCGGGAGCATACATTTCTTCGTAAAGCTCGTCAACATACTTATTGTCCACCGAGCCTATATTTCTCAGGAGATCTTCACTTTTCACAGGGGGATCCCCTCCTTCATAAAATGTTTTTTCAGCTTGTTCCTCATACGGAACAGCATCGTCGTGACCTTCGATGAGGACATACCCTTCATCTCGGCAATGGAGTCGATAGGCTCCATCATCCAGTAGCGCAGCATAAAAACGCTTCGTTCGACGGTGTTCAGGCCCTCAAGAAATCCGTTGAGAGCCTCTCTGATCTCGGCGGAATCCTCCCTCCGGCTTATCTCGTCAAAGCCGGACACGCACTCCGACAACTCGTCGAGAGCAAGCGGCGTTTCACCGCCGCCTCGCTTGTCGCTTTTTTTGCTGCGAAGCTTATCGAGCGCAAGGTTGCGTGTGATCTTTCCGATGAACGACGAGAGAGACTTGGGTTCGTTCGGAGGTATGCTCCCCCACGTTCGCATATATGCGTCGTTTACGCACTCCTCACTGTCTTCGTCGTTGCCGAGTATATTAAAGGCTATACGGTGGCAGTATCGCCCATATTTTATGTCTGTTTCTAATATGGCTTCCTCTGAACGCTCCAGATAAAGCTCAACTATTCGGCGGTCTTCCAAAACGGTCTCCTTTACCTCTATATATTAAGACGTAAATTCTTAATAAGTATCACATTATTTAGCAAAAAACACAAGAAAAATTTTTAAAAATCAGATATTTCCCTTTATGACTTGAGATAAGCGACAAGATGTGTTATATTTATATATCTGAATTCTTGAATTTTGCGGCGACCGCATCGGATGCCGCTCGGAGGCTTATATGATACTCTGTTTTTCAGGAACCGGCAACAGCCGCTTTGTAGCCCGGCTGATCGCAGATGCACTCGGAGACGAAGCCGTCTCGATAAACGAACACCTTATAAATGGCAGCGAGCGCAGCTTTTCCTCGGAAACGCCGTATGTTGTCGTTTGCCCGACCTATTGCTACGCCATACCGACCGCCGTCCGTGACTTCCTGCTCTCGGCAAGCTTTTTTACAGGAAGCAGCAATATGTATTTCGTCATGACCTGCGGAGCGGGTATCGGCGGTGCGCCCTACTTAAACGACAGACTCTGCCGCAGGATCGGAATGAACCACATGGGCACCGAAAAGCTGGTCATGCCGGACAATTACCTTGTGATGTATGAGCCGTCATTCTCCGACGAGGCGCAGGCGCTTGTCGATTCCGCCCCGCAAAGGCTCGGCGGCATTATCGACTCTATCAAGGCCAATGAGCCGATCGGCTCCCGCTCCAACGCCGTTTTCGGCAGCTTTAGCGGTGCAGCAGCAAAGATCTTCAATGCGGCGATAGGAAAGCCCGGAAAATTCACCGTAAGCGATAATTGCACCTCCTGCGGCCTTTGCGAGAAAAACTGTCCCATGGGCTGCATCGCGCTCAAAGACGGTCACCCGACATGGAAAAGCGGCTGCATCCACTGCCTTTCCTGCATATGCGGCTGCCCGTCAAATGCGATCGACTACGGACGCTCGACCTATGGTCGGCGTCGCCACTACCTGTATCCCGACGGAACTCTGAAAGTATAAAGAAAGAAGGTACACTCCCTTGAAAACAAGAGTCATTTCCGCAGTCGTCATGCTCGTTCTGGTCTTCGGCTGCTTCCTCATTTCACCCTACACCCGCACCCTGCTGCTCCTTGCCATCTGCATAATGTCAATTTGGGAAACTTGCAGGGTCATTAAGGCGAAGGATGTTTCGACCGCTCCCGCAGTGCTGTATGTTTACTCCGTTGCGGTCTGCGCTCTCATTCTGTTTAATAAGGCAGACGAGGTCTACCTAACCGCTCTGTTCTTCCTTGCCGTCTTTGCTATTACCTTTGCCGGCATAATCAAGAAGGAGCTTAGAGGTCCCGGCGCTTTGGCGACACTTGCGGTGCTTGCATACCCCGTGTTCCCGATCGTACTTATCATGCGCCTTACCGCACTTCCCGGCAACACATGGATCCCCGTTTTCGCCATCGGCTGCGTTTCGACCTGGATATGCGACTCCTTTGCACTGTTCGGCGGCAAGCGCTTCGGCAAGCGTCACATAGTGCCGGAGGTCAGCCCCCACAAGACCCTTGCCGGTTTTATCTGCGGTGCGATCTCCGCTGCCGTTGCGGGCGTCGGGCTGTACTTTGCTCTCAGAGGCAGCTTCCCCGCCGTCACGCTCCCCTGCTGCGTCATCACCGCATTTGTGGCGTCCAGCTTCGGTCAGGTCGGCGACCTTGCCGCTTCGCTCATCAAGCGTATGTCCGGCTTTAAGGATTACAGCCACCTCATCCCCGGTCACGGCGGCGTTATGGACAGAGTCGACAGTCTGCTGTTCTCCGTGCCTGCCGCATACTTCTGCCTTTACATCGCAGGTCTTTACTAATCCCAACGATTGGAGCTGTATAAATGGATCAACGCATTCCTTCTCTTTCCGAGCTAAAAAAGCTGATGCTCGTAATTAACCCTGTTTCGGGCAAGCGTGCCGCTTCCCGAAACCTTTCCGATATCATCCGCATTTTCTCCTCTCACGGCTATGCGGTCACGGTGTTTCCCACCGCAAAGCCGGGCGATGCAACGGAGTTTGTGATAAACTACTCCGACGGATTTGACCTTGTCGTCTGCATCGGCGGCGACGGTACGCTCAACGAGGTGCTGACCGGTATTCTCAGAGGCGAAAAGGATGTTCCTCTCGGCTATATTCCTTCAGGAAGCACCAACGATTTTGCCGCCTGTCACGGTATTTCGTCCGATATGTGCGCCGCCGCTGAAGCCATCGCCTGCGGCAAGCCGCATGAGATCGACCTCGGCAAATTCGGCGACCGCTGCTTCTCCTATGTTGCAGCGTTCGGTATGTTCTCGTGGCTGTCATACACCACCTCGCAGAACCTCAAGAACAAGCTCGGTCACTCGGCGTATCTGCTCGATGCGATAAAGGATCTACCGAAGATCAAGGCAAACCACCTCCGCCTCACGGTTGACGGCTTCACCTGTGAGGGTGACTACATCTTCGGTGCGGTCTGCAACTCCACCTCCGTTGCGGGTACCATCACCCTGCCCTCCGACGTTGTAGACACCTCGGACGGCATTTTTGAGGTGCTGCTCGTTCACGAGCCGAGAACGATATTTGATTTCCAGAACATAGTCATCGGCGTTCTGACGCAGGATTATTCCTCGCCTTTCCTCGACTTCTTCCAAGCGCACAGCGTCAAGATCGAAGCGCCCGCCGACATGGAGTGGACGCTTGACGGCGAGCGGGGCGAGCCTGTCGAGTCCGTAGACGTTGAAAATCTCAACCGCCGCATAAAGCTCATATATTGAGCTTTTGCGGCATAATAAAGCGTATGAAGGTTTTGATTATCAACGTAAAAAAATTCTTTGACGGCATCGACCGCTGCAATCTTTCCGCACACGCCGCAGCGAGTGCGTACTACATGTTTGTCTCACTTGTCCCCTTTCTTGCGCTGCTGTCCGCCGTCATACCGTACACCGGCACCAGCGAAGAAAGCCTGATGACTCATATAAGTCCCTATATCCCCGATGCGCTCCGGCAGCTTATCGGGGATATTGTCAGTGATATCTACCTTGCGTCGGGTGCAATTCTCCCGATCTCCATCCTTCTTTCCGTGTACCTTGCAAGCCGTGCCTTTGCCTCGCTCATCCGGGGTATCGAGGTCGTCTCCGGCAGCGGTCACTATGCGTCCTTCCTTCGCCGTACCGTGCTTGCCTGCCTGTACACGGTCGGGGTCATCGCCGCAATGGTGCTTGTCATTCTCGTGACCTTCTTCGGCGAGCGTCTGCTCGACCTCATTTACGAGCCGATAAGCCTCGTGCTTATAAAGCTGCGCTTTGTGCTTGTCGCTCTGCTGCTTACGGTTTTATTTACGCTTGTGTATCACTGGATCCCCGGACTGAAAATACGCTTTTATGCGCTCATTCCGGGTGCGGCGTTTGCCGCCTGCGCATGGCTGCTTTTCACTTGGCTGTTTTCGCTCCTCATAATGAGCGGCAACGGCTACAGCATATACGGCAGTCTTGCAGCCATAGTCATAAGCCTGCTGTGGATGTACTGGTGTATGTATATCATCCTGCTCGGCGCTTATCTGAACGTTTTCATAAGCTCGGAAAAGCAGGGCAAAGAGACTTAGTGTTTTTGCTGCAATACCTTGTCAAAATTTCAGCAATATTTACAAACCGCAAAATGCATGTTATGATAACTGCACTAATTTATTAGGTGATAATTATGCAAAATGATCATTCCCTCGAAATGTTTGAAAGAGAGCCGATCTCGAAGCTCCTTTGCAAATTTGCGCTTCCCGCCATCGCCTCGATGGTCGTAAACTCGATATACAATATCGTCGATCAGATATTTATCGGACAAGGTGTCGGCGTTCTCGGCAACGCCGCAACGAACCTCACCTTCCCTCTCGTCACCTTCTCAATGGCTATCGGCACCATGATTGCCGACGGCTGTGTAGCATATTTCAGTCTGAAGCTCGGACAGAAAAACTATCCCGAAGCCGCACGCACCATGGGCAACGGCATTAGCGTTTCGCTCATTGCGGGACTTGTGCTGACGCTTCTTATGGAGCTGCTCATAACGCCCATACTGAACCTCTGCGGCGGCACTAAGGTTTCGGGGCAGACCTTTGACTATGCGCTCCAGTACGCAAGGATCACGCTTATCGGCATTCCCTTCGTGTGCATCAGCATGACGGTCAACAGTATCATACGAGCGCAGGGCAATCCCAAATACGCCATGCTATCAAACCTTTCAGGCTGCTTTCTGAACATCATCCTTGACGCATGGTTCGTTCTCGGTCTCGGCTGGGGTGTCGCCGGCGCTGCATGGGCAACCGTTATCGGTCAGGCACTCAACTTTGTTCTCTGCATCGTTTATATTCCCCGTCTTAAAAGCATTGAGTTTAAGCTTGAAAACACAAGGCTTTCCTCCAAAACCGTCGCAGCGTTCATCCCTCTCGGAATCTCAAGCTTCTTTACGCAGTTTGCCTCCACCATCGTCGTCATCTGCATGAACAATCTCCTTACAAAGTACGGTGCTGAGAGCGTTTACGGCGCCGACATTCCCCTTGCGGCGCAGGGTATCGTCATGAAGGTAAACTCCATAATCATCAGCGTCATGGTCGGTCTCGGCATCGGCAGCCAGCCCATCGTCGGCTACAACTACGGCGCCGGAAACTTTAAGCGTGTCAAGTCCACCTACCTGCGCACCATCGTCACGGGTCTTATCGTTGGCGTTATCGGTTGGGCGATATTCCAGTTCTGCACTCAGCCCATCATTGACCTTTTCGGTCAGGAGAGCAAGGAGTACAACGACTTTGCGCTCAAGTGCTTCCATATCTTCCTCTCCGTCATATTCCTCGTCGGCTTCCTCATTCCGTCGGGCATCTTCTTCCAGTCAATAGGCAAGCCTATGAAGTCAATGATCGCAACGCTTTCAAGGCAGCTCATATACTTCCTCCCCAGCGCCTTCATCCTCGGTGCGCTTATGGGTGTCGAGGGTCTGCTTTATGCAGGTCCCGTCGGCGACATTCTTGCTGCGATAACCGTCTCCGTGCTTATCATCGGCGAAATGCGTCTTTTAAACAAGGAAATCGCAAAGCAGGATGCCTCGCTTGAGCAAAAGCCCGCTTAAAATTTAACATTCTTCAGACGCATGTAGCGTATGCAACATGTTTTTGACTATAATGATTGTATAATAGGCACAGGAAATAAAGCTGTGTTAAAGGAGATACATCATGGAACTTTACAATCCTCTTATTAAATCTACGCTTGAGCAGCTCTCGAAGAGCAAGAGCAAGCCCAAAAGCTGGGGCTATGACATCTCTAAGTCTTGGGCCGACGTAGGCTCCTCCGAGCTTGTCCTTCAGAGTGAGGCTGCGTATGAGCTTGGCGCTCTCGGTCTCGGCTCCGCCAACTACAACTGCGTCACCACAAGCGCCGACCTTGTTAATAAGGATCAGGTCATTCTCTACGGTCCCGACCTCAAGGAGATCAAGAAGGACACCGCTTTTGCCCGTATCGTTCTGCTCCGTGTCGGCGATATCGAAGGCGACGACGACGAGGTCTACCGTGCACTCAAGGACATTGAGTTCAGCAAGTATCATGTCTATCCCGAAGGCTACATGGTGCGTATGTCCCCCGAAAGCCACCGTGAGCAGATCCGTGTCAGCAAGAGAGCGATCAAGAAGGGTATAAACTTCAACGCCGTCGGTCAGCGCTACATCACCGAGTACAAGAAGGATCGCAACGTCATCAATGCGACCGTTATCTTCGTGACCGATCCTGCCATTGATTACAAGGAGCTGCACGAGAACGCAAAGAAGGCGGACGCCATCACCAGCACCCTCTGCCACATCATGGAGGGTCTCCCCACCGACTGCAACGTCTGCCAGCTCAAGGACATCTGCGACGAGGTCGAGGGCATGAAGGAGCTGCACTTCGGCGTCGGCGACAAAGGCACGAACGAGCATCATTGATAAACCGAAAATCAAAAAGCTCTGTGGTTAAGCCACAGAGCTTTTTCGTTATCTTCTATTTCTGTGTTTTGCGCTGAACACGTTAAATGCGATGTAGATCGCCAAGGCTAAGATTATTGCGCCCAAAAGCACGGCGTACATTGTGGAGATCTCCACCTTGTCTCCCGCAAAATACAGGTTGCAGTCAACTCCGTCACGCAAACCATTTATTATCTCAGCCGGAACTCCCGAATCCGACAGCTCCGCAAAGGCGCCGTTCATCCAGTGATTGTGCAGAAGTGAGGTCGCATAGCTGCCCGGCAGGTACATAAGAACGCCTCTCAGCCCTTCAGAGAAGCTTGCTATCGGCATATAAGCGCCGCAGATAAAACCGTATGCAACACTGACAAGCGTTCCGACCGCAGAGAGCTGTCCCTGTGTGCTGAGGAAGAAGTTCACGCACGACGACAGCGCAACGCCGAACACCGTGAGCAGTATGACATCAAGCAGTATGAGCAAGACGTCCTTTGCGCTCAGATACCAGCCGATCGTTGAAATGTATATAAAGCAGATAACGGTCGCAGTCAGGCAGATGACAAGCGTCACGAAAGCGGAAGACAGGAAGTACGAAAGTCCCAAAACGCTGCGTTTTACGGGCGAGACCGTGAGGTCGCCTATAGCGCCCGTCACCTTGTCCTGTATCATAAGAAGGTTTGAGCAGAATGCGATTGTGACGCAGCAGACCGCAAGTAAGGACGAGGCGAGCTGCCCCGCCGCAAGAGCGTCGATTACCGATGGTGAGACCCCGAAGGCATCGGGTATTGCCGAGGAAATGCTGTCACGGTATATCGACAGCAGGAAGCTTGCATAAAGCACGAGCAGGATAACGGGTGTTATGAGCGAGGAGAAGAACATCCCCTTGTCCTTAAAAAACAGCTTGCTGTTTCGCTGTGTCAGTATTTTAAGCGTTTTCAAGCCCGTCACCTCCCGCAAGACACTTGCCAGTTGCGGCAAGAAAAACGTCGTCCATTTTGCCTTTAACTATCTCGTAGTCGGAAAACAGCTCCGGCTTATCCGTGATGAGCTTTGTCGCATCGGCGGTACTCGGCACCGAGACCCGAAAGCCGTCTCTCAGCTTTTCGTATGGCAGAGACAGCGCCTTTACCTGCTCCTCTCCTACACCGTACAGCGTGATGTAGTCGGCAGTGTACCTGTTTTTGAGGTCAAGCGGCGTTCCGTGCGCTATGACCTTGCCTGCGTCGAGGATGATCACATAGTCGGCGTCCGACGCCTCCTCCATGTAGTGCGTGGTGAGGAACACCGTCATTCCCTCGCTCCGACGCAGCTCCGATATAACGCTCCACAGCAGTCTTCTCGTCTGCGGGTCAAGACCCGTGGTCGGCTCGTCAAGTATGAGTATCTCCGGCTTGTGAAGCAAGGCTCTGGCAATGTCGATGCGTCTGCGCTGTCCGCCGGAAAGCTTCGATACGGGGCGGTCGAGGAGGTCTTTAAAGTCAAGCAGTTCCGCAAGCTCAGCGAGGCGCTCGTTAAAGCGCTTGCCCGTGATGCCGTATAGCGAGGCGCGACTTTTGAGATTGTCTCTGACGCTCAGCGGCTTATCCAGCACCGAGCTTTGAAACACGACGCCGAGTCTGCGGGTGACCGCCGAAACGTCCTCGTCGATGCTTGTCCCGCATATTCTTACGCTGCCGCTGTCCTTCCTGAGCTGTCCGCACATTATCGAGATCGTGGTGGATTTGCCCGCTCCGTTTACGCCGAGGAATGCAAACAGCTCTCCCCGCCGAACGTCGAAGCTCAGCTCCTGCACCGCCTTGATATCGCCGAAGCTTTTGCTAAGTCCTTCTATTTCAATTACTTTTTCATCATTCATATCGTGTTCCTCAAAGTCCGATGTCGGATTTTTTCGGAATGATTATCGCCGCAACGATGTACGCAAGTACGCCGCTGCCGCCCACGGCGCAGAACAGCACCCACGCAAGGCGAACGAGTGACGGATCAACGTCAAAATACTCGGCTATACCGCCGCACACGCCGGCAAGCATCTTGCCCTGCTCGATCCTATACAGTCTTTTTGGCATATTATCAGTTCCTTTCTTTGTTTCTGACGTAAGCTTTCAATGCGCCCGAAACGGCGGCGTACAGGATGCCCGCCACGGGCCAAACTATCCAAGTCATATCCCACTTGCGGCTTATAAAGCTCCACGCAAGGTATCCTGCGGTGACGACGCACCAGTACACTCCGCACCACGCCTCGACCGCTTTGTCGCCCTTCTTTTCGATCTCGGTGTAGTTGCCCTCCCGAAGCAGCATATCAAATCCGGACTTTATCATCGAGACCCTGACCATTATATACACACCGACGGCTACCATGATGAGGAGCAGCGATGTGAGCGAGGTGGCGACATAGTCGGGAGCCTCCATCGCCGCAGCGACGATGAGCGGCAAAGCCGACAGCACACAGAGTATAACGCCGAGGGCGATACCTCTTGCAAAGCGCTTTTCAAACTCGGCTCTTCTTTCCTTTACAAGCCCCGTGACCCCGTGTGCGGTCTCAAAAACGTCCTTTTCGATGTACTTGAAGCGCTCTGATGCAAGTCCGTAGGATACGAATATGAACACCGCCGCAGCAACGAGCAAAAAGAGGACCGCCATACCTATCGCAATGGCAAGGGATTCCGTCACGTTCCACACACCCGACTCGGCAAGCCCCGCAAGGAATATCAGCAGCACCGGGGACAGGATGCACAGCATGACGCCGATTGCGACTTTTTTGCCGCCCTCACGGTTAAAGCGCATGAAGTCGTTAGCTTCCTCCATGCTCACCCGCCTTACGGGGGTATCCGTGCCGCCCTGCGTATCGCTCTTGCGGCCGTCCGGCGCCTCGATCTCATCTTTTAATAAGTAGTCGGTGCTGACCTCGAAAAGTTCCGCCATTTGCAGCACACGCTGAAGGTCGGGCGTCGACTGTGCGCTTTCCCACTTGGAGACCGCCTGCCTCGATACGGAGAGCTTTTCCGCAAGCTCCTCCTGAGACAGTCCGAGTCTTTTTCTTTCGTCGATTATCTTGTCTGCCAATATCACTTTCCGTTCCTCCGAACATTGTTTACTATGTGTCAATAATAGCAAAGTTCAGGTGAGAATACCAGCAAAAGAGCCTTGAAATTTGTCAACCGACGGTTGCGGAGCCTTATTTCAGGGCATTTATGTCGCCGTTTTGAATGGCGGAGAGGTTTTCTCTTATCCTTTCCTCGTCCCAATCCCACCAGCGGAGCTTTTCGAGAGCGGCTATCGTATCGTCGTCAAAGCGCTTGCGGATGGGCTTTGCGGGTACACCGCCGACGATGGTGTACGGCGGTACGTCCTTCGTCACGACGGCACGCCCTGCGATTATGGCGCCGTCGCCCACGGTAACGCCCGCAAGTATAAGCGCCTCGTAGCCTATCCAAACGTCGTTGCCTATCACGATATCGCCCTTCTTGTCCCACGCTTCCGAGATCGACACGGGGTCGGTTGGCAGTCCCCACTCCTCGAAGAATATCGGGAACGGGTATGTGGAAAGGCTCCTCAGGCTGTGGTTTGCGGCGTTAAACAAAAACTTTGCTCCGCAGGCGATCGAACAGAATTTGCCGATCTTCAGCTTGTCGCCGTTGCACTCCGGGTAGTGGTAAAGCACGTTGTTGCGCTGAAAGTCCCTCGGATCGTTCACAAAGTCGTCGTACATCGTATATTCCCCGACCTCAATGCTGTCGGAATGTACGACGTTTTTCAGGTACACGGTGCTGTGTCCCTGAGAGCGGGGATATATCTTCCATTCGGGTATCATTCTTGTTTCCTCCCTGTGTTTTTGCTATAATATCAGTCTGCGGCAGCCGTATAAAAAAGAGTGTTCATAAGCTAAGCCTCTTACGAACACTCCGACCATGGTGCCGGTGGTGGGACTCGAACCCACACGATGTTGCCATCGGCGGATTTTGAATCCGCTACGTCTACCATTCCATCACACCGGCATTTGCGGTGTCCAGTATATAACATAAGAAGCTCTTTTTCAAGTTATATTTTTTCGGTCACAAAATTTTTATAGTTTTCCTCTACCATATTTAAATAAAATATGTTACAATATTAAAATGTAAAAAAATGATGAAAGAGGCGTAACCATGAAAAAGATACTCGTACTTGAGGACGAACCGAATATCCGCAGTTTTGTGGTAATAAACCTCCGCCGCAACGGATATGAGCCTATCGAAGCCGCAAACGGCGCCGAAGCGATAAGCCAGCTTGAGAAGAATCCCGACATAAGCCTTGCTCTGCTCGACGTCATGCTTCCCGATATCGACGGCTTTGAGGTGTGTAGGCGCATTCGTGCCTCCGGCTCAAAAATCGGCATTATCATGCTTACCGCCAAGAGTCAGGAAATAGATAAGGTCACGGGTCTTATGACCGGTGCCGACGATTACGTTACGAAGCCCTTCTCCCCTGCCGAGCTCACCGCCCGTGTAGACGCTCTCGTAAGGCGTCTCGGAAACGGTGCTAATCAGAAGCCGAGCTATGAGATTTCCAGCGGTCCCTTCCTTCTCAACACCAGAAATCGCACCCTTGAAAAGGACTGCCGCAGACTGAAGCTTACGCAGATCGAGTATCTGCTGATGAAACTTTTCATGGAAAACCCCGGCAGAGCAATGTCCCGTGAGGATATACTCCGTGCCGTTTGGGGTGAGGATTTTACGGGCGAGCTTAAAACCGTCGACGTAAACATCCGCCGTCTCCGTATCAAAATCGAAAATGATCCCACCGAGCCGGAGTACCTCACCACCGTTTGGGGTTACGGCTATAAATGGGGTTACTGATTCCTTGGAAGTGTCCCGTTATGTTTAAAAACCTCAAATTCCAGCTCCTCGCATCCAGCATTATTGCTATCATTTTAATAGCGTGCTTTATCGCATTTGCCGCAAACGGCTATCTTATCATATCTATAGTCTTTGCCGTCATCATAGCGGCATACATCGTCTGCGTTAACGTTTGGTTTGACGTGTATGTCAGCAAGCCGATACAGGATCTTACCGAAACGGCAAAGCGCATCGCCGCCGGCAGCTACGGCACGCAGGTCAAGAAGCTTGCCGACAACGAGATCGGCGATCTAACGGACGAGATAAACCAGATGTCAACAAAGATAGGTCTTGCCGACAAGGCGACGACCGAGTTCGTCTCTCAGATATCGCACGAGCTGAGAACGCCGCTCACAGCCATCACCGGCTGGAGCGAGACCTTGCAGTACGACCCCGCCATTCAGGGGGATTCTCTGCGGGGACTCATAATCATCACAAAGGAAGCGGAACGTCTTACCGGCATGGTCACCGACCTTCTCATATTCTCGCGCATACAGGACGGAAGATTTAATCTCCGTGTCGAGCTTATCGACATTGCCGCCGAGTTTGAGGACTCCATCTTCACCTACGGCAATCTTATGAAGCAGTCGGGCATCGAGCTTAAATACACGGCTCCCGATTACGACATTCCCCTCATCTCAGGCGACCCGGAGCGCTTAAAGCAGGTATTTTTGAATGTGCTTGACAACGCTGCCAAGCACGGCGGCGACGGCAAGCTTGTTGAGGCGTGGATGACGGCAGACAACAGCTACGTTACCATCAATATAAGGGACCACGGTCGGGGCATCCCGGTCGATGAGCTTCCCTACGTCAAAGTTAAGTTTTATAAAGGCAGTTCCAAAAACAGAGGCAGCGGCATAGGTCTTGCCGTGTGCAACGAGATCGTCCTCAAGCACGGCGGCAGTCTCGACATCGGCAACGCCGAAGGCGGCGGCTGCATCGTCAGCATAAAGCTTCCCCTGCAAAAGAACTGACAGGTATTTTCTATGTCAACCAACGATAAAAAACCAGGTGAATTTCGCACTTCAATAGGCGGACAGGCTCTTATCGAGGGCATTATGATGCTCGGTCCAGATAAACGTGCCATCGTATGCCGCACAGAGGACGGCTTTGTCGAAAAGGTCACGCCCGTAAAGCCGGTGAAGGATCGCTTCTTTTTGTGGCGGCTCCCGTTTTTCCGTGGTATTGCAGGCTTTTTCTCCGCAATGGTCAACGGCGTCAAGGCTATCTCCTTTTCCGCAGATCAGCTCCCCGAAGATATGCAGGAGCAGCCGGGCAAGCTCGATCTTTGGATAGAGCGACACTTCTCCGACGAAACGGCGCAGAAGATCATTATCGGTATCGCCGTCGTTTTGGGCATTGCGCTGTCGCTCGTCCTTTTCCTGCTGCTCCCCACCGTCATAGTCGGCTTTATACCCGGACTTAAAGAGAGCTTCTACTGGCGCACGCTTGTTGAGGGCATCGTTAAAATCGTCATTTTCTTTGTCTATCTACTCCTCTGCTCACGGCTTAAGGACATGAAGCGCCTCTTTGCCTACCACGGTGCGGAGCATAAGACGATATTCTGCTACGAAAAGGGACTGCCGCTCACGGTCGAAAACGTTCGTCCGCAGGGCAGGCTGCATCCGAGATGCGGTACGAGCTTTATATTCGTCGTTTTGATAATCAGTATCTTCACAGGTTCGTTTATTCATGTCTCCGACACGATTGCAAGAACAGGACTGAAGCTTCTTATTCTGCCCGTGATAGTCGGAGTGAGCTACGAGATAAACCGCTGGGTCGGGAGACACGACAACGTCCTCTCCTCCATCCTTTCGTGGCCCGGCAAGCAGATGCAGCGTATTACGACGAACGAGCCGGACGACGGTATGATCGAGTGTGCGATCCGCGCGCTTGAGCTTGTCATTCCCGAAGAAGCAGGCTCCGATAAATGGTGATTTACAAGGACTGTTAACAATGCCTAAAACATATAACGATATATATTTCTCCGTCAGGTCGCAGCTTCGTGACAGCGGCGTTTCGGCTTATGCGCTTGAGGCGAGGATCCTTGTCGCTGCCGCTGCCGGAAAAACCACGGAGCAGCTTATGCGTGACCTAAACCTCTACACCTCCGATGCGATAGAGAATACCGCAATGGAAATGCTCCGGCGCAGGCTCAAGGGTGAGCCTCTTGCCTACATTTCCGGCTCATGGGAGTTTTACGGCCTGCCGATGACCGTCACGCCCGACGTTCTCATTCCCCGCATGGATACCGAGGTCTTGGTCGACGCAGCCATAGCATCCATAAAGTCACGGGGCATGAAGGCGAGAGTGCTTGATCTCTGCTGCGGAAGCGGCTGTATCGCCTGCGCCATCAGTTCGGCGATGCCGGCGTCACGACTGGTTGCGGCGGACATCAGCCTTCCGGCGCTTGAGGTTTGCAGGCGCAATATAAAGGATAACAAGCTCTCGGCAAAGGTCATCACCATGCAAGCGGATGCCGCAGCATGGCCGCCCATGAGCATAGGGAGCTTTGACCTCATAGTCTCAAACCCTCCCTACATCGCATCGGGCGAGCTTATCGAGCTTGACGGCTCCGTTCGTGATTTTGAGCCGCTCGGCGCTCTCGACGGCGGCGAGGACGGGCTTGACTTCTACCGTGCGATCATCAAATACTGGACGATAACCCTGCGTCCGAATGCCGAAATGATGTTCGAGGTCGGCGAAGGTCAGGCGGACGCCGTTAAAGATATGCTCCTTCAGGCGGGCTTTGTCTCCGTCGATGTGAGGCTCGACACTCTCGGCACCGAGCGTGTCGTCATCGGAAAATGGAAAAACGAATACTGATATACATGAGGTGTACTTAAATGGCAGAAAAGAAAAAAGCTCCGATCTCCACCCACGGGCAGTCCTCGGACAAGAAGAAAGCACTTGAGACCTGCATTGCGCAGATAGAGAAGAACTACGGCAAGGGCGCCATTATGCGTCTCGGCGACGACATCCCCGTAAACGTCGAAGCGCTCACCACCGGTTCCCTTTCGCTCGACCTTGCTCTCGGCATAGGCGGCGTTCCCAAGGGCCGTATCGTTGAGATCTACGGGCCCGAAGCTTCCGGTAAGACCACCCTTGCACTCCACGTCGTCGCTGCCGCTCAGAAGGCCGGCGGCGAAGCGGCTTACATCGACGTCGAACACGCACTCGAACCCGCATACGCCCGTGCGCTCGGCGTTGACATTGACAGTCTGCTCATCTCTCAGCCTGACACCGGCGAGCAGGCGCTCGACATCACCGAGAGCCTTGTCCGCTCCTCTGCGGTCGACGTAGTCGTCGTCGACTCCGTTGCGGCTCTCATTCCCCGTATTGAGCTTGAGGGCGAAATGGGCGACACCGTCGTCGGTGCGCTTGCAAGGCTAATGTCGCAGGCAATGCGCCGTTTGGCGGGCTGCATCGCCAAGAACGGCTGCACCGTCATCTTCATAAACCAGCTCCGTCAGAAGATCGGCGTTATGTACGGCAACCCCGAAACCACCCCAGGCGGTCTTGCTTTGAAATATTACGCCTCCGTCCGTATCGACGTAAGGCGCACCGAGACCCTTAAGGTCAACGGCGAGATGATCGGCAACCGCACCAGAGCAAAAGTTATAAAGAATAAGTGCGCTCCTCCGTTCAAAGAGGCCGAGTTTGACATTATGTACGGCGAAGGTATTTCCAAAGTCGGTGAGATCGTCGATCTCGGCGTTAAGCTGGAGCTTATCGATAAGGCGGGCGCATGGTTCACCGTCAACGGTCAGCGTATTCAGGGACGTGACGCCGTTAAGGAATATCTCCAGAAGAACCCCGAAGTTCAGGACGAGCTTGAAAAGCAGATCCGTGAGAATGCGCATAAGCTTATGAGTCCGCAGGCAAGAAAAGCAGCTCAGGCGGCAGGCCGTGCGGTCGATGTTTCCGCCGAAGATTTTGAAGGCTGATGTCGCTTATTACCGTTACCGGGATAAGACAGACCTCACCCGAACGCTTTGTCCTTGAGTTTTCCGACGGCAGCGAGCTTAAAACCACGCTCTCCGTGCTGACGGATAGGTTTATCCACACAGGCACCGAGCTTGACGATGAGGCGTACAGCGCTCTCCATGCCGCTTCCACCCTTTCGCTGTGTAAGGCAAGGGCGCTGCGCATCATTAACGCTCGACCGATGTCGCAGCAGGAAATGCGAAAGCGCCTTATTGAAAAGGGCGAAGTCGAGGAAAACGCCGAAGCTGCAACGCTTTGGCTGTGCGACATGGGACTTATCGACGACCGGCGCTATGCAGCGTCGCTCGTGAGGCACTACGCCGCCAAGGGCTTCGGAAGAGCAAGGATCACACAGGAGCTGCGGCGGCACGGCATCGGACGTGAGCTGTGGGACGAGGCGCTTTGCGAAATGCCGGAGCAGGATGACCGCCTGAGGAGCTTTATCGCTTCACGGCTCACCGACCCCGACGACAAGGTGCAGGTCCGCAAGATCTCAAATACTCTGTTTCGCAGGGGCTACTCCTGGGACGAAATACGTCACGCAATAAATCAATATATTAGCGAGGAATTTCAATGAAAAAAAGCATTGCCCTCATTTCGCTCGGCTGCGCAAAAAATCTTGTGAACAGCGAGCAAATGCTGTATCTTCTTGATGAAGCGGGCTACGCTCTCTCCCCCGACCCGGAGGGCTGTGATGCGGTTATCATAAACACCTGCGGCTTTATCGATGCCGCAAAGAGCGAAGCGATCGACACAATACTGCAAATGGCTGAGCTTAAAGCCGCCGGCAAACTCGGAAAAATCATTGTAACCGGCTGTCTGCCGGAGCGATACCGTGACGATATCAGAGCGGAGCTTCCCGAAATTGATGCTATCTTAGGCGTCGGCAGCTTTGCCGATATCGTGTCCGCACTCGACGAGGCGTTTGCCGGAAACAGCGTCGAATACTTCGGCGACAAAAACGCCCCCGTGGACGAGCTGCCGAGAGTGGTCAGCACGGGTCCTGCGTGGGCGTACCTCAAAATCGCCGAGGGCTGCGACAACTTCTGTGCGTTCTGCGCCATCCCATACATTCGGGGTAGATACCGCTCCCGCAGTATGACTAACATACTTGAGGAAGCCCGTTCGCTTGCCGAGCACGGCGTCAAGGAGCTTATTGTTATCGCTCAGGATATCACGAAATACGGCACCGATCTCTACGGCAAGCGTTCGCTTGCGGAGCTTTGCTCGAAGCTTTCCGAGATCGACGGCATTGAGTGGATAAGGCTTCACTATACATATCCCGATCAGTTTGACGATGAGCTGATAGACGAGATCGCTTCAAACGACAAGATCGTGAAGTATCTCGACATTCCCATTCAGCATATAAACGACGGCATTTTAAGGGCCATGAACCGTCATGGTACAAGCGACGATATTCGTCGGCTCTTTAAAGACCTGCGGCAAAGAATTCCCGGTCTTGTCCTGCGCACCAGCATTATTGCCGGTCTCCCCGGCGAAGGCGAAGCCGAGTTTGAGGAGCTTTGCGAGTTCCTGCGTGAGGCAAAGATCGAGCGTGCGGGTGTCTTCCCCTTCTCTCCCGAAGAAGGAACAAGGGCCGCAAAAATGGAACACGTCGATTTTGAGACCGCACAGCGCAGAGCAGAACTTATAATGCAGCTTCAGTCCGAGATAATGGAGGAGTTCTGCCGCTCTCAGGTCGGAAAGACGCTTCGGGTGCTGTGCGAAGGTTACGACGAGGAGCAGAAGATGTTCTTCGGTCGCAGCTATGCCGATTCTCCCGACATTGACGGACTTGTATTCTTTGACGGTGCAGGCTGTGAAGGCAACATCGTTGACGTTAAGATCACCGCAATTACAGACGAATGTTTTCTTATTGGCGAAGAAGTTTGACACGTTTAAGGGGGGCTGTTTTATGACTACGGCTAATAAATTTACAATTGCTCGTATTATTCTCGTTCCTGTTTTTCTGGTGCTTATGTACCTCGACCTAGTTTATTGGGCGCTGGCTGCGTTCATAATCGCCAGCCTTACGGATTTTGTCGACGGTCATATCGCAAGGAAGTACAATCAGGTGACCGACTTCGGAAAGTTCATCGACCCCCTTGCCGACAAGATGCTCGTTCTTGCCGCAATGTGCTATTTCGTCGAGGCGGGGTTTATGCCCGGCTGGGTCGTTGCGATCGTTCTGTTCCGTGAGTTCGGCGTTTCCGGACTGAGACTGCTTGCCGTCGAGCAGGGTATCGTCATCGCAGCCGCATGGTCGGGAAAGATCAAGACCTTTGCCACCATGGTCTCCCTCTGCGT
>OCQZ01000003.1_pt1 | contig 56834 bp, 79 predicted proteins | sample 1538921 | NCBI WGS metagenome assembly OCQZ01 (sample SAMN03418269, study PRJEB22391) | human gut metagenome | biome: human-gut; feature: organic feature; material: feces | host: Homo sapiens | place: Tanzania | collected 2013-01 | reverse complement strand
CCTTATCTCTCCCCCCTATAATCCCCCCTCACCAGAAAAAAGAGAAGAATCTGTGTCGGACGCGGGCGCGCGCGCGATTGGGGGGGCAGGAGAGACGGCCGTATCGCTCGAAATCCGTTTTGACGCGCTCTGGAAGCTGTACCCAAAGAAAGCCGGGAGGATAAACGCCTTGAACGACTACAAGAGAGCGGTCAAGGATGGTGTGACAGACGAAGAAATAGCCGACGGCATAGCGCGGTATGTGGAGTATATCAACGCACGAAACACCGATCCGCAGTATATCCTGCAAGGGAGCACGTTCTTCCACCAACGCAGATGGACGGACGAGTACACGATCCCTGTTCGTTCGCAAAACGCGGAGCAAAGCGGAGACGTGTTCCTCGACTACCTCAACGAACAGCTTGCAGAGGAACAGCGGAAGGAGTGTTGGCAGTGACGAGAGCAGAGGTGATAGCAAGTCTTAAGATTCTCAAGGTCGCATATCCGGCGTTCTATTCGCGAATGAGCAGGAGCAGCGCGGAGGACACAATCGCCGTGTGGTGTGAAATGTTCCGTGACGAGGACATAAACGTCATGAAGTTGGCATTGTACAAGGTGATCGAAGAACACACAAATTTCCCACCGACAATCGCTGACATCAAGACGAAAATAAGAGAAATGCGTGTTGCAGCCACCGGTGAAAAGACAGACGAAGAGCTGTGGCAAGCATTGAGAATTGCCGTTTCTGACGGATACTATGGCTACAAAGAACAGTACGCCAATCTACCCGAAGAAGTCAAGAGGTATCTCGGTTCTCCCAGCACATTGAGAGAACTGGCGCAGATTGACACGAACACATTCAATACCGTGACGCATGGGCAATTTCTCAAACAGATCGGCATCATACGCGACCGTGTGCGGTTCGATCTGGAAACGCCCACGGAAATCAAGAATCTTCTGGCAAGCACAGTTCACAAAATGCCGGAGGTCGCACAACTCACGGAAGAGGGATTCAACGCAAATCGAAACCGCGTCCTCGATCAACTTGAATCTCCGTCAGAAAGGAGGTTCAAAGATGTCGAGTAAACGAGTATACAAACAAGCTGACCCGCCAAGGGAACCGCTCCACGGAGGAATCTACGACGTGCCCGGTTATCCGTGTGCGCAGTGCCAACACCTGCCGGGGTGCAGGGACATACGCTGCGATGAATTCCAACGATTCTGGAGAACGTTCATGTGGCGCGTGCGGAATCACCTTGACATACCACATCCGGAGCTGCCGGACGAGTACAAGTTGCACGTAATATCAGCGACACGGGAGGACGAGCCATGATAATGCCGCAGCTTCACAAGACCTACCAGCCGCGCGTGACACGTTCCGGTATCATCCAGAGTGAAAAGAAATACGCCGGACAGCACGAACCCAAGCACGAAGTCAAGAAAGCCGAAGCAAATGTGTGCCTGAACTGCACACGGAAAAAGTGTTGCGGAACACGCAAGTGTTTCGAGCGAATGAAAGGAGAAAGAAATGACAAGGTTTGAGATCATCCGGAAGATATTGCCGAATATATGGATCGATGAGAATACCGGATACCCGATCAGCTGCACAGCCGTTTACGACTCCACTCTCGCCGACGCCATAGACGCCAAATGTGATGTGAAGTGCGGCCAGTGTAAGCGCGATTTCTGGGAAACGGAGATAGGCCTCACCGACAGCGAAGAAAAACCAAGCGATTCAGAGAAGATTTTCACGGCACTGAATGACATTTACGCGAGGCTGGAACAGCTGGAAACGCTGATAAGAATAAGCAATCCGATAAACGTGACCGGAGCACCAAGCAACAGGATTCCGGACATAAATCCCGCCATCCTAAACGCAATTCGAAAAGGAGAAAGAGAATGATTTACCTGAGCAACACAATAACCCCCTCACCGGAACAATGGTTAGCAGCCCTGTCCGGAGCGAGAAACGCTATGAACAGCTGGAACAGGATAGACAGCGATATACGCGAGGACGCGTCAGAATCGCCCACAGACGGCGTTAACCATCCGATGGTATTCAACCTTGGCAAGAACGACAAGAAGCTCTTGCAGAACCTGTGTAAGGCAGGATCGAGCCACCGAAAGTTTCTGCGAATGCTCCCGGTAACTGTAGATATCACCGCACCCGTGTATTTCATGCGCGAGTTAGATACCTATAAGACGGCGACAGTTCTTAATTCAAGCTCGTTCATGCACAAGGGATTGTCAACGTCTTTCGTCGCCCCTGACTTTAGTATGGACCCAAAAATTCGCCAAAAAATATGGAAAATGCAGGAAGGCAGTTCCGGTTTAGAGCAGGATATGGTATACGAAAGCATTCGCGAGTGTATCGAAATAGGTATTGCTGATCTGTGGTGTAACATCCTAAAGGTGCTAAATGTTATGCGTGAGGAATACCTAAAAACCAAAGACGAAAAAATTTTCCAAGAAATACGGAATCTGCTTCCGTCTGGTTACAACGTCTTTGCAACGTGGTTCGCAAATTATGAGGTATTGCTCAACATCTACCACCAGCGCAAAGACCACCGTCTTCCGGATTGGCGTAATATGTGCAAGTGGATCGAAGAAATGCCGTACTTCAAAGAAATCTGTTTGGGGGAATGAAAGGAGATAAACATGGAACACATCGTACAGTTTGCAATCGGCATTGACGATAAAGGAATCAAAGAGAGAATCGAGAGGTCAGCAGAAAAACAGATCATCGAAAGGCTCTATCATGACATTGCCCTGACGTTGACAAATAGCACAAGATGGACGGAATACCCCATCAGAAGCGAATTACAGGGAGCGTTCAAGCGTATTGTAAAAGAAGCAGTTGAAAACGTAACCAATCAGAACAAAGACGAGATCATCAAAGAAGCCGCAACGATTCTCGCGGATAGGCTGTTCCGCACGAAAGCGGCAAAGGAACTGTTGGGGAATACAATCAATGAAAATTGAGAAATGCAAAATATGTGGATCGATGGCAATATGGATGAACAAAATCATCACCGGGCACGGATATTATGCAGAATGTAGTGATTGCCATTGGTGTGCTAAAAAGAAATTGACAAAACACGGCGCGTGGAAAGCATGGAATAAAGAGATGCGTGCTGTGAATTGCAAGAATTGCTGGAAGTGGGGAACAGATGAATGCCCAAATTCAGCACTGTGCTATGACAGCGTATACAAACCATATTTTGAGAGGAAATAAGCATAGGAATGGATAAGCAAAAACACGCACACTGGATATTCAAACACCTCAGATCGGGAGGCTGGAGACGTAGGAAATGCATTGACGTAAAAACAGGCGAACCCGTTGAAGTGTTCGTTGACGAACGTGAGGACGATATGGAACCGTATTGCAGCGCGTGTGGCGTTCACAATGAGGGTGACATCGACAACAACATGAACTACTGCCCACACTGTGGGGCGAAGATGGAGGGAGACGCGAGAGAAGAATATTGGCAGGCGTATCTCGCGGTCATTGGTGTAGAGAAGTTTCGCGAAGCCGGAATCATAGACGGAACGGAATGCTGCCCGCCGATTACGAGGGATGAAGAATGACGAAAAAAAGAGAACACTATATGTTTTGCAGTGACTGTGGATGTGCGTTCAAGGAAGAAGAGATCTTCCGAAAAGCATATACAAATACTGCGATTTGCCTGTGCCAGAAATGTGCGCTGAAATTAGCGCGGGAAATCATGGATAAAATGTGGCATGCAAAGTGGATCAAACGAGAAGGAGAATACGGCATTCAAGCGCTGACATGCTCCAACTGTGGAAAAACCTGGTGGGGAGCGCTGGGGAGCAACTACTGTGAGGAATGCGGCGCAAAGATGGATGGAATTGTGGACTGGAATGAATGCTGTCCATTGATTCCACGGGAGAACGAGGATGAGTAAATGGAAATCTATGAAGCCTATAAACGTGCGGACATGATGGAGTATGTAAAATTGTCAGAAGAAAGCCCAGCCAAAGACGAAATCGATCCGGAGATACTCCGAGAATATGCGGAAATCATTTTTAACATCATAATGCAGCTGTTTGGGCACAAAGTGGATTGTGCGGTAAGCAACATCACAAAGGATGGAATCGAGAAAAACAAAAAGATGTGGGAGAAAGCAGCGGAGGAATTAAACGAAAGACGGATCATGGAACAAAAAAGGGAAATCGCCGAACTAAAAGAACAAATCGCAAAGAACGGTAACGGCAAAGTACAGCTTCAGGAATGCAAACACACTTCGTATGAGTGTATGCCGGGGTGTTGCGAATGTGAATGGATAGTGCGAAAGGAAAACTCGTTCACGAATGGTTGCCGATACCGTTCTGTGGATTGTATGAAATTGTAATTCCAAAAAAAGAGGAATAAAAAATGGATAAATGCCCTATTTGCAATAACCCGCTGAACATGTGTCAGTGCAAGTTTAGCGGCAGCGCACATCCCGACAGAGGAAACCGCATTGAGGTTGTTGTAGATCACTTGTACCTATTTTCACCGGAGCAAGTCAACCACATCATCGCTTTACAAAAATGGTGGAACATTTCATACGGGGACAGAGAGCGAGAGGAAATTCGTAAAGAGCTTGTAGCTGAATATCAACCCCATGAACGCCAGATGGAGGGCATTAAAAATGGCTGAAGTAACATGGATCAAGGGAACCATAGACCCGCCGCAGAGCGGGGAGTATTACATCGCACTGGAAGCGAAGCAGGACATTGTCTATGCGGTGACAGGCAAGGTATACCGCAAAACAGGCGATGTAACGATCGATATCGATTTCTATAACGCTGATGATCGGTTCTGGGAGCAACTCGGCAAGGGCAATCAATTCTGGACAGTGTTGTGTTGGGCGCACATTATCAAGCCGAATATTCCGGATGGTGTTCGCGAAAGACTTGTGGAGTATTTCGGCGAAAAAGTGCAGTGGCAAGACGGACACTGGTGTCAAGATTACCTTGCAAGTGGAGGAGGACAAGAGTGATGAACATACATCTTGAAATTGAACACTCGCGAGAAATCGATGAGTGGATACGGCAACACCACTACCTAGGAACCGTTCCGGCCGGTGCGGTGTTGCGGATGAGATTTATAGACGATGCTACAGGTGAGACGATAGGAGGAATGCTGTGGGGAAGAAATACATCTCCAAAGCAAGATCAATACAATCAGCTATGCCTTACCAGGATGTACTTTGTGGACAACACAGTACGTTACATCGAATCTCATGCGCTGAGCATGGCGCGAAAATACATCCGAAAGCATATGCCAAAAATCAAGGGAGTGGTAGCGTATAGCAGCACCGGAGCTTGTCACGAGGGGATTGTATATCTAGCGGACGGATGGTTCGTCGTGTCAACGACTAAAAGCGGATGCAGGGATTGCCGAGATGGCAGGAAAAACGTAGACACATCAGCGAAAATAAAATGGGTGAGAACACCATAAAGGAAAAAGAGGAGGACAAGAACAATGCCGATGCGTGATTACGAAGATCTGAAGAACTTAGAAATCCCCGCGGAGCAGGAGCGTATCATGGACATTATCTGCGACGTGTGGGAGGAATGCAGAGCGACCGATTGTCAAAGTGAATGCAAAGACAATCAGGTCTTGCCAATCGAGCACACCCTGTTCGCCTGCACAGCATTGAAATATTCCAGGAAAATCCACGAAGCGGGGTACGCCCCCGCTAAGTGGATCGACGTGAACGACCGCCTGCCGGAAACGAGTGATACCGTGCTCGTAGTTCTCGCACATACGTACGAAGACGATTTCCGCAAATACAGCATCGCTAGATACGCAGCGTTCGATGATGGATCGCACTGGTTCGACAACAAGCACGGATACCTTTCGTGGGATAGACACCCAGATGGGCACGGCGGGAGTTCCTATTACAAGGTGATCGCGTGGATGCCAATTCCCGCATACAGAAAGGAAAACCTATGAACGCATACAAAACCCACAAGAATCAAAAATCCTTAGAAGTCGCGCGGAAACTCATTGACGAGAACATGGAGCGATACGTGGAGCACGTGGAATTGCTGTTTCTCTACATCATGTACAACGAATACGGGCACACCACAGAAGACTTATACCACACCGTAGAGGTGTTCAGTGAATACTACGAGTATTTCCGCAATCGGTTCGTCCTAAACGGAGACGATCCGCGGTTCTACGCAAAGGAAAAGCGCATGGATACAGAAGCAATACGCTACATGCTGAAAGAAGCCGGGTTCGATTATGACGAAGCGTGCGAACGCGCGATAAAGGCAATGGAGGAACGGCACAGTGTACAGGGAGAGTAAAGAAATCTATTACCTTACGATTGCTGAAACGGCTTCCAGACGTTCCACATGCCTGAAACGGCACTACGGAGCAGTGCTCGTAAACGGAGATGAGATTATATCCACCGGATACAACGGAGCTGCAAGAGGCGAACCGAATTGCTGTGACAAGTACGAGAAATGTCCACGGAAAGGCAAAGAGCACAATTCCGGTGACTATTCCGATTGTCCCGCGGTGCACGCCGAAATGAATGCCATCATCAGCGCGGCACGGAAAGACATGATCGGCTCCACGCTGTATCTCGCAGGATTTGACATAGAAGAAACCCATCACGGGACGGATTATCTCCCAATCAACAATCCATCTCCCTGTCCTATCTGTATGCGGCTGATCCGCAATGCAGGAATCAAAAAAATCATTACATACGGAGGAACGATAGACCTATGAACATCATGCTTGACGAGGGCGCGGTAATGCCCACCAGAGCGCACAAAACAGACGCGGGGCTTGACCTGTACGCCAAGCAGGGCACACACGTTACCATTCCCGCCGGAGGTTCTGCAGCCTTTGATACAGGCGTACATGTAGAGATTCCGGTAGGCTGGGCGGGACTTGTGAAATCCAAAAGCGGATTGAACGTGAAGCATGGTTTACAGTCGGAGGGCGTAATCGATAGCGGGTACAACGGCAGTATCGTCGTAAAGCTCTACAACCACAGCAAGGAAGCATTCAGCGTTCACGGCGGTATGAAAATCTCTCAGCTTGTCATAGTGCCGTGTATGCTCGATGAGCTGCGCGTGGTGGACACGTTCGCGGAAACAGAGCGCGGAAACAACGGTTTCGGCTCGACTGGCGTATAATGGACCGGAAGAAATACCTTTCCATGTGCGAGGAATGCTCACGGCTCCCCAAAGGGGCTATGGGCATTCCCACCCACGTGCCGGATCACCTGATACTGCGATACAACGATATTCCCTATTACCCCGTGGCATACAAGCTGTATTGGGACAACGGAGAGATACAGCACCGCGCGGAATTACATAGTCTGCAAGCAAATTCCATCTTATCCGTAAATCTTTTACACTTGGAGGACAATACATGACGAGAGCAGAAATCTTAGACACAGCAAAGCAGATCGTGACCAAAGACAGAAATTCGCAGTACGGCGAACCTGAAGACAACTTTGAGGTAATCGCGCAGTTCTGGAACACCTACCTAATGAGTATGAACGGTGAATGCCCGTTCCTTTCCGCAAAGGACGTAGCAATCATGATGACGTTATTCAAGATCGGCAGGATTGCGACAGCGCGTGACCTGCACGAGGATTCCTACATTGACGCGGCGGGCTATATCGCCTGCGCGGAGGAATGCGCCGTCAAGGAAGAAGAACGCCTTGCCAAACAGGAGGAAGCTATGAAACATATCTGCGAGAAATACGGGTTACAAGATGGCACACTGTGAATTTGCGATTCCGTACCCACCGACAAAAGCCGGGAAGACCAAGTGGTCTAAACGGTTCGGTCTGAACGCATTCTGGGCGGGAAAGTGTTGGCAGGCACGGAAAGCCGACGCGGACTATTGGCACAAGATCGTGTGGTCGGAAATGGCGCGGCAGAACATCCAAAAAAAGCCTTTCAAGGATCCTGTGAAAATCCGGTTCTGGTTCAATGACAGACTGGATATCGACAACGACTCAGTGTTCATGAAACTTACCATAGACGCTATGAAAGGCTGGGTTATACAGGACGATAACAAAAAATACGTGCAGAGCGTAGAGCTGAATTGTCACAGCGAGGACAGCATTCACGTGTCTGTAGAAACGATGAAAGAGGTAAAATAAAATGTCCCTGAATCTAAACAAAGTAGTGCTTGCCGGGCGCGTAGTCGAAAATCCGGAGCTGCGGACTACGCAAACCGGATTGCCAGTCACGCAGTTCAGACTTGCGGTAAACAAACGCGGAGCAAAGGATGGACAGCAGCCGCAGGCGGACTTCATTACAGTGGTCGCGTGGCGGAAGACAGCGGAGTTTATCACGAAATTCTTCAAGAAAGGCAATGCTATCTGCGTGACAGGATCGATTCAGACACGTTCCTACACGGACAAGGAAAACCAGAAGCGCACAGCAACGGAAGTCGTAGCAGATGAAGCGTATTTCGTAGAATCGAAAGCGGAAACCAATCCGCAGTACGCGCCACCCGCATGGAACACCCCGCAGACCGCACAGAATCCCGCACAGACGTATTACACACAGCAAGCCTGTACGAATACTCCCGCACAGCAAATGCCGCTACAGGGCAATACTGCGCCACAGGCGGCACACGAGATGAGCGACGCGTTCAGCTCTGAAGAAGAATTGCCATTCTGAAACATACGCACCATATCCCGCTACAGAACAGGAGAAACGCTTGAAAGTCGCTGAATTGAGAAGATTTCGCTCCTACCGCAATATGATCCTCGCGCACGGCATGACAGAGCTTTACCACGAGCCGGAGTACAACGAACTGAAAGATAAGGTCATGGAATACCTGGATTCTTTCCCGAACGATACCATCCGCGCTATAGCGTACTTCTATTATGTCAATGCGTCGAGCATTCACTTTGTGTCGCATATCACTCATTACAGTGTTCGGCAAATCCTACGTATCCGCAACAACATAGAACAGAGATTAGAGGGGTAACGCCCTCTTTTCTTTGTGCAATATAACGGCAAACAACCAGAAAACCATGTCACTTTTTTACGTCTCCTATATGGTATGATATGGTATAACAAATATTATGCCAAACAGGAGGAAAATATGGCACAGTCGAAAAGATACAATCCTTACGAGGACGCAAAGAACATTTTGAAGTACAAGGGGAACTACCACACTGCTAAGCAGATGGGGACAAACTACGACCAGTACAAGGAAGCCGCCAAGCCGTATTACCAGAATCTGCGGTTCAACGGTTATGGAGACCTTGCAGACCAGTTTGAACAGAGCGATTTCATCAAGGCGCAGGAACTGTTCAAGGGGTTGAAGCAGGACACCACAGTAGATGATTATTTCGCGAACCTGTACGGTAAAACCGCAGAAGAACAGGCTAACGCGCCGAAAATTTCTCAGGCGGCGGAAAACCTCTGGAATGCGTACCAGAGCGGTCTAAACAATGCAAACAATCTGTATGGCAATGACATCAAGTATGACAGCAACGGCAACGTGATTTCCGGTATAGGCATTGACCACTATAACCAGATCAGGAATTTTGCGAACGGTCTCAGCAATTTTGACGTGACCGCACAGCCGTATTATCAGGGTATCATGAATTCTTTCCAGTTGCAGGGCAACAATGCGGCACGCGGAGAACAGGCTACAGGCGCGGCAAACAACGCCGGGAACATTGATTCCTACGCACAGGCAAACGCGAACCGGCAGCAGCTTGCGTTTACTTCCAAAGGTCTGGAAGCGGCTCTCGCGGCAGCAAACCAGAACCAGCAGAACCAGCTCAGCGCATATCAGGCAAACTCCGACTATCTCAACACGCTGTTCGGCAGAGTGAATGAGCAGAATGCCAATTCCTTGAACGCGTACCAGAATCTCTACTCCACCGATTCCGCAGAACGGCAGAACACGCTCAACAATGCGGCAGAGCTTGCAAAGCAGGAAATGAAAAGCAAGATCGACAAGTATCTCGCGGACGTGGGCTATGACCAGGCGGTATACCAGGCGGACAAGACGCTCGAGGGCAACAAGTATTCCGCAGACGCGAACACGCTTGCCGCACAGATCGCAGCGGACGCAGACAGATATGCCGCACAGCAGAGCTACGCCGGAAAGGTATATGCGTCGGATATAGAAAAAACGATTGCGGAAATCAACGCGAAGAACGCAGCAACCGCCAGCGACGATGAAGATTTATCGCTTTCGGAAGCATTCGGAATGATTGCAGACGCAATTTATAGCGGGAATTCGGCATTCAATTCCTGGGGGGACGTACGGGATTATCTGATCAAGAAAGGCGGTTACGACGCAGGAAAGGTAGACCAGATGATCAAGGATTATACAGGAAGCGAATTCTATAGCAATCCATTCCAGACGGGAGATATTAAATCTCCTACTGTCAAAACCGAATTTTCGCCGGACGAAGTAAAGAGAAACATTTTCTAAGCAAAGGGAGGTACATATGCCACTCACAAAAAACCAGATCAACTCTTTCTTCAAAAAAGAGGAAAAGCGCAAGGAATTCCAGGAAGAATTGCGCAAATATACGGAAAGCCGTACAAATTCAAAAGAAACCACAGACACAAGCATAACGGCGCGTGTCAAAGAGAAAATCAAACCCGCGCCGATAACAGCAGTAGAACCCTCCGTATCGAACACCGCACCCAAAACAGAAGCGCGCGAAGTATATCAAACAAAGCAGACAACGCCGTATCTTCCGGGTTTGGCCGTGGGGTCTTCCGCAACAAATACCGCACCCAAAACAGATGCACGAGAAGTGTACAAGCAAAAGCAGGAAGTACCCTATCTGCCCGGTTTGACGGCGAAAACCAACGTTTCAAACGCCGTTCCGAAAACGGACGCGCGAGAAGTATATAAGGCAAAGCAGACAACGCCGTATCTGCCCGGTCTGGCAATTGGAACCCCTGTGGAAAACACTGCACCGAAAACGGAAGCACGGGAAGTGTACAAGGCGAAACGCGAAGAAGGGCAGGGACAGCCGTATCTGCCCGGTCTGCGGGATAACTCTGTCACAAAGCAGATCGGCTACTTGGCGGAAATGGCGGCAGCGGCTGTCAATCTCGGCACGGAGGACTTAAAAGGCGGTGTAAAAGACCTGTTCGAACAGATTACCGCAGGAATTGAAAAAGTCACAGACAAAAAACAGGTTGGGAAGGTCTCTTTACCTACCGGAATCAAGAAAAGCACCAAACCGACGTTTGGAACATACTCCGAAAAGCAGGAACTTGGACTGGATGAAAGCACGCTAATCAAGTCCATGCTGAAAGCGTCGGAAGATGCGTGGTATCTGAACTCCGATGCAGAAGAAACGCCAGCTGAAAAACGGATTGCGGAGATTGAGGACAAGTATAAGTACACCAACAAAAGCGGCGTGACGAATTTTCTTGCAGGCGCATTGTCCGGCACTGGTTACGCCGCGCAGAATGTAGTTGGTTCTCTCGTCTCTGGTGGCGGTCAAGGGAACCCTGTCTCCGCAAGCATGACCCTGTTCAAGGGTATTCGCAAAAACATGCGGGACGCAAAAAGAGCGGGATATTCCAAGGATGATGCTGTCAAGTATGCGGCATTGCAGACACTCTCGGATACAGGTCTCGATATGCTTCTGAACGCAGCCGGCACGGGAGTGGAACAGGTTGCAGGAAAAGCAATAGCCAACATTCCGAGTGTGTACGGCAGAGCAGCGGCGAGAACAGGCGTGAGCGCGATGAGCGAAGCGGCGCAGTCTGCGCTCAGCAATATTGTGTCTGTCGCGAACCAGAAAATCACCGGGAACCCGGATGCGAAAATTGACTGGAATTCCGTAGCGCGTTCCGCTGCGGTGGGCGGTTTCAGCGGCGCGTTACAGCAAGGCATCATTGAAATTGTCAATCTCCCCGAAAACGTACGTCTCGCAAAGAGAGACTATGCGGTTGCGGAGGAATATATCAAACGCGCTACCCATGTCGAAAGCACGGAAGAAGCGGACCAGATGGTTCAGATCGGCAAAAAACTGCTTGAATACGTGGACGATCTCGCGAATGACGGTACATCCGAAAGCAAAGGCAGAGCCAAAGCTTGGAAAGCGTACAAGGATACCATTTCCGCAGTCGTTGACGATCTGGAAAACTACGGTGATAGAATCGTAGTGGACTTTACGGACAAATCCGATATTGTCAACAACCTTATCAATGCGCCGAAAGCGGATATAGTGGAGGGCACGGCAGAGCTTGTAAACAAGGTCGCGGAAAGCATTGAGCCGGACGAAAATGCCGTAAACGCTACTATAGACTACCTCCGGGACGAAATCAAAAAGAAGCAGAATGAAATCACCATGCAGACAGACCCGGTTCTCAGACGGGAAACGGAAATAGATCGTCTCGCAATCATCGAAATTGAAAAAACGCTCCGAAACAAACGCGCGGAAATTGAAAACGCACGCAAGAAGAAACTGGCAGAAGAAGCCGCTGTTGAAAAGCAGGCAGCAGCAAAAGGCAAGACCACAGTCAAAGACAGGTCTGAAACCAAGAAAACGGTATCTTCTCCCTTGCCGCCTGTTTATCACGAGGGGAAAGGCGTAGTACAGTATTTCACTCCCGGCAGAAAAACGCCTGTTACTACAAGCTCTAAGAGCGATTTGGATGTATTAAAACTGTTTGGCGGGAACACCACCATTCGGCAGGCGTATGAAACGCCTATCATGTCTTCCGGAAGTGTAAGAAAGATTCTCGATGCGTACATTTCCAGAGGATACGGAGATGTTACGCTGCATGATATGTTTGGCTTTACCGGGAAGAATGAATTTGAAGCCAACCAGAATACGCCTGTAAGCAGAGTTGACAAGGTTGAAAACAACATTGACAATACACCGGTAAAGAATCCGGAAACGAATACCACGGTAGAAACCGAAAAAACGTTGACAGAAACCGCTCCTGATGTTACAATTGAACAGACGGAAACGGTCAAGCCGGAAGAACAACCCGTTCAGCCCGAAGAGACTGCAAAGCCTGAAACCGATGTCAAGAAAACAGGGCAGTTCATTGTTGACGGGAAAATAGTCGAAATGGACACAACCAAGAAAGCTCCCGCCACGAAAGACTTCTCCCTGACGCATGTTGTGAAGAAGCACACCAAAACCGGGGAGGATATGGACGTGTTCCAGATTCCGAAAAACCTTTCCGATGCGGAATACAAGGCGCTGAAGCAGAAAATGAAAGACGTTGGGGGATACTACAGCTCTTTCGTTCGCGGTTTCATCGTGCCGCGCGACAAAGCCGGAAACGTTTCTGATTTTGCCGATGTCTTGGAAAACACACCCGCTCCGAAAAAAGTCACAGAAGCAGCCATTGAATCTCTTGACAAAGGCGATAAACTTCCGGACAGCGGTGTTACACTCGCGAAAGACGCAGATAAATACACGGGTGATCACCAGCGCGTAATGGAAGAATACGCCAATGCCGTTGATAAAGATTTCCTGGATTATCTGAGTGTGGAGGTCAAGAACCCCGGCATTCAGGCGAATCCTTACAAAGTGGCAAGCATGTCCGACAAGACGGCAGGCATGATAAAAGAAAAAATCGGTCTCGATACAACCGGATGGGATGTAAAAATCGAGCCGAGAATGGTAGACCATATTTGGAAAAGGCACGGTGAAAACGGCGAACAGGATCACTCCATGGCGGACGTTTCCGACATTGCGAGAATCGCATATGTTCTGAACGATCCGGATACCCTTGACGAAACGGATAAATCGAGTTCGTACAAAGAACCGCACCCGTATTTACCTGGAAAGAGCAGAGGTGCCCGTTCTGTTCTTGTATCCAAAAAAGTAAACGGAACCTACTACGTGGTCGAAGCAGTACCGGACACGTCCAAGAATACCGCATATATCGTTTCTGCGTACATGAATAAAAAAGGAGTGGCGCCGATCGCAGATAATGCCGCGGCATCCCCTGCGCGTACGTCCTCCGGCAATGATGTCAATACATTGTCTGAAAATCAGACCCCGGAAACGAGTCTAAGCCACTCCAACAAAAGTATAGCAGAAAAAGAGGAAAATGTCAACACAAAATCCCCAACTTCCGAAATTTCCAGCTATGTTCTTGGTAAGCTGTCGGAGGGCAAGAAATTCACCTCTCAGGAATTGCAGGATGCGGCAAACAAGGCGTACGGCGGTACAATGGCAGAGGGTAAGTACGATGTGAAAGCTATGACGGACGCAATGGAGCTTGGTATAAACAAGTATATCATTGATACCGTTTCGGATGCACAGTCCGATTTCAACGCGCCGGCAGCAAAGAAAGCGGTAGAATCCATCGACGAAATCACAAACGACATTCTTTCCGCGATCCCCACGCAGACAAAGCGTTCTGAAGAACAGATTGCTTTACAGCAGTTCTCTACCCCGCCGAATATTGCCTACCTTGCTTCATGGGTTGCCAACATTGACAAGTCGGATGCCGTTCTGGAACCGTCTGCGGGTATCGGTGGTCTTGCGTCTTTTGCAAAGGCTGACGGTGCAAAGGTATACGTGAATGAGCTGTCGGAAAGTCGATTGAACATGTTGAAAGAGCTCCCGTTTGATGGATTCTTCAATGAAAACGCGGAGCAGATCAACAACATTCTTCCCGATTCCGTTTCTCCGTCTGTTGTGCTGATGAACCCGCCGTTTTCTTCCACAGGCGGCAGAACCAAAAACAGCACGAAAAACGCGATCCCGCACATTGAGCAGGCACTTTCCAGATTGCAGGACGGCGGCAGACTGGTTGCCATTGTCGGAAAAGGAATGGCAGACGATACGCCCACATTCCGGAACTGGTACAATGAACTGCGGAAAATATATGATATTCGCGCGAACGTTGGTATCAACGGAGAAAACTACCGCAAATACGGGACAACCTTTGATGTGCAGATGCTCGTCATTGATAAGACAGGCCCGCAGGAAGGAAAAACCATCACGGGAAATTACGACGATCTTCGTGAAATTCCAAAACTTTTGGAGGAAGTAAGAAATGACAGAAATCGAAAAGATCAACAGCTCGGAACTGGGGCAGACAATAAAACAGATAATGGAGCTGTTGTCGGTGAAACCAGACCCGAAACAGATTTGGCTGGAACAGTATCTACAAATGACAGCGGAAGAAGCAATGACAAACATGTGGCAGAGCAATCTTCCAGCGGACAGCGACCTGTTAGAGGTGACAGAGAATCTACAGACGAGAAGCCCGGAAACGTACAAAAAACTGATGCAGGAACCGAACGAAATGGGCGCGGAGTATTGGATTCCGCAGTTCAAGACAATACTGAAAAATCTAAAAATGTATCTGTCTCAGAATCCGAAAGCGGATTGGGCCGAGATGTCTCTACAGAACGCGTGGGAACTGACAAACGGCCCTCTGGGGGAGATAATGCAGGAAATCCTGTAAGCAAAAAACCAAAGAACAAGAAAGCTTCCGAAAGTGATGATGGTGTGTATGCTTCATACACAACTGCTCCCTTGACAGTTAAAGGAGCCAAAAAGCACCCTGCACCTCTCGTGGAATCTTCCGCTATGTCCGCGGTATCTTCGCCTGAGCTTCATTACATCCCGAAGTTAGACAAAAAAATAATTGAGAGTGGTTCCCTTTCCGATGCGCAGCTTGAAAATATTTCGTATGCCGGACAGTCTCATGAACAGGTTTTGCCTGATGGTAAACGAAAAGGTTATTTCATCGGAGACGGAACAGGCGTAGGAAAAGGCAGACAGCTTGCCGGAATCATTCTTGATAACTTCAACCAGGGAAGAACAAAAGCGGTTTGGGTATCCGCAAAGAAAGAATTGTTTGAAGATGCAATCCGAGATTGGTCTGACCTTGGCGGCGATCCGGACAAGGTTTTCAACTACACAAACGCGACCACAAGAAAAAAACTCCCAGGTATGAACGACGGCATTCTGTTCGTAACATACGATACCTTAAAGGGAGGTTCCAAAGACAAAGGAGAAACCAAAGGAACCAAGCATATTGATGTGATCGAGAAATGGCTTGGTGACGATTTCGACGGCGTTATTGTATTCGATGAATCGCATAAAATGGCAAACCTAAAACCTACCAAAAAAGGGTTCGGTAAAACTAAGGCTTCTGAAATTGCCATTGCTGGTAACAAACTGCAAAACGACATGAAGAACGCTCGTGTTGTTTATGCTTCTGCGACCGGAGCGACCAATATCGAAAATCTTGCATATGCACAGCGTCTTGGCTTGTGGGGCGAGGGAACGCAATTCGCGGATGAAGAAGATTTCATAACCAAGATTGGTAGTTCTGGTATTGCCGCAATGGAACTCGTGGCAAGAGATATGAAAGCAATGGGCGTATATCTCGCAAGAAGTATCTCGTATGATGGCGTTGAATATACGCAGTTGCAGCATAAGCTCACGCCAGACCAGAAGTATATGTACAACACTATGTCCGAGGGATGGCAAGTAGTACTGCAAAACTTCGATAAAGCCATGCAGATTACAGGTTCCGCGAAAAGCTCTCAGGTGAAACGTGCGCGAGGCCAGATTTACGGAAGCATGCAGCAGTTCTATAATCAGGTTCTATCCTCAATGTCCATGCCGTCTGTTATAAGTGATATTGAAAAAGAACTTGCCGCAGGACATTCTTGTGTAATTCAGATCGTGAACACGAATGAAGCGGCACAAGACAGAGCCGTAAGTGAATCGAAAGAACGTGGCGATACAGACCTTGAAAATCTCGATATAACACCAAGGCAGCTCATCACAGGATACGTACAGAACGCATTCCCTGTACAGCAATACGAGGACTATATTGACGAAAAGGGGAATGAACAGTCCAGACCTGTAGTTGATTCCAAAGGGAATCCTGTACTTAATAAGCAAGCCGTCGCCATGAGGGATGAACTTCTCGCGAAGATCAATGATATAAGCATTCCAGAGGGGCCTCTTGATATGCTTATCAATCATTTTGGCGCGGAGAACGTAGCAGAAATCACAGGCAGAAGCTCTCGTGTTGTGAATAAAACGGACAAGAACGGAAACATTCACAAAGAGCTTGAATCAAGAAATTCAGAAAAAGCCAATATCGCAGAAACCAAGGCCTTTCAGGATGGAAAGAAACGCATTCTTGTGTTCTCCTCCGCAGGAGGAACGGGTAGAAGTTATCACGCGGACAAACGAGCGATAAACCAACAGAAGCGTATCCATTACGTTTTACAGCCGGGATGGCAGGCAAGTGAAGCAGTCCAGGGATTTGGGAGAACGCACCGTTCCAATCAGGTGGATACCCCCATATTCAAACTGATTTCAACTGATGTAATGGGTCACAAGAGATTCGTCACTTCTATTGCCAGAAGATTGGATCAGCTCGGCGCACTTACCAAAGGGCAGAGACAGACCGGTTCCGGTGTATTCGGAGAAAAAGACAATCTGGAATCTCCATTGTCAAGCGAAGCACTCAGGGCGTTCTACAAGAGACTTGGCGCAGGCAGCATTCCAGGAGTCGATTCAGATTCCATATTCAGAAAACTTGGATTGTATGAAAAATTCCACGATGAATACGGCAATTTCAAACTGAATGATTCTGTTTCTACCGATATACCTATGTTCCTGAACAGAATCCTTGCGTTAGACGTGGATAGTCAAAATAAAGTGTTTGAAGCGTTTGAGGAAATCCGACAGTCCTATTATGACGCAGCCATTGAAGCCGGAACGCTTGATATGGGTATGGAAAATGTCAAGGCTGATAAGGTCGAGATTACAAACGATTCTACAGTATACACAGACCCGTCCACAGGTGCGGAAACACGGTACATCCAGGCTAAGGTATACAACAAGCCTACTGTAATCAAAACATTGGAAGATGCAAAGGCATACAAGCCGAACTTCCAAGGTATTGTGCGCATGGAAGATGGAAGTGTACGCGCCGTGTACAGAATCGCAGACCAGACCAACGCCATGGGTATCGTGCAGAAAAGATACCGTCTACAGGGCGCAAGCGGTTCCGTTGTAAATACCATGAACGCGAAAAACCTTGAGACCAGAACGGAAAAGGTTCCCGAGACGGAATGGAAAGACGCATGGAAAGAAGCGGTAAAGAGCGTTCCGGAATACGATGAGAGTGAACTCCATATGATCACAGGCGCACTCCTGCCGATTTGGAATAAGCTTCCCACAGAAGGCACAACAAAAGCAATGCGGATCACTGCTTCCGACGGAACACAGTATCTCGGCAGAATCATCCCGCCGAAGCAAATTGACGCGGTTTTGCGCGGTCTGGGCGTGAAAGGAGCGTCCGTGAAGAAAGAATACTCCGGAACAGACCTGTATTCTGCCATCATGGACAAGGCTCAGGTGGCTGTGTTCAACGGAATGTACGGCGGTACGTTAACCGTGGCAAGACGGCGAGTTTCTGGGGAAAACCGTCTGGAAGTATCCGGCGGAAATCTGTTCTCGCTGAAAAACAAATATCCGGGTGTGTTCTCTGAAACGATCCAATACAAGACAAGATACTTCATTCCGTCCGGTGACAGAGGAAAAGAAATCCTTGCTGACATGGCGAAAGACTACGGCGTGCGTTCCTTGGGACAAGCGGATGATGAATCGACCGTATTCTTCTCAAAGGTACAAAGCACATGGGGATCCCGCGACGGAAAGGACGGAAAACTCCCCAAGATGAAGTCTGTATCCGACCTGTACAAGGAAGCGAAAAGCATTTTCGGTGTGGAGATCAACACAGGAAAGATCGGCAGTGCAAACGCGGAGGGTATATACAACACGCACGCGAACACCATTCGCACGCGAGTATACGGCGACCTCCCCACCATCGCACACGAATTGGGGCATATGTTCGACAAGAAATACAAACTCAATGAAGCCGCAGTGGTGGATAAACTCGTTGAACATTACAGGAGCGATCTCGAAGAAGCAGGATACAACGAAAGCCTTTTCAGAAATGAAGCCATTGCAATGTATTTCGCGGATATGCTCCGGAACAGCGAAATGGCACAGCAGGAAAACCCGGAATTCAGCGAGTATCTGTTTGAAACGCTCAGCAATGAGGATAGAAACAAGCTGGGCGATTACAAGCAAATGACAGCGCAATACTATGCCGCGGATGATAGAACGCGCCGCAATGCGCAGATTCATTACCGCCACAAAGACAAATCCGCTATCGGGAAAGCGAAATTCCAAGTTGGATTGTTTATCAGAAACCCGCAGTCCTATATGGGCAATCTCTCTCGCAATTTCGCGCGTCATTGGATCGACGATGTTGTAGACATTGGCGTTGCTGTTGGCAAAGAGAACAGCAGAAATGTGCTCAATCTCACGAGACGGCAGCGAATGTCAGACAGTATCGCGGCCGGCAGACTGAAATACGCATTCACAGACAACAACGGAGATGTGATTGGACGCAGCTTACAGGCAGTTCTTTCGGAAGGAAGCATCAACGACAAGAACGCAAAGGACTTTGAAGCGTATCTTGTCGCGCGTGTCGCTCTCGACCGTCTGGAAGCGAGTGAAGATGATAAATCCGTAAAAACGCTTGTGTACGCGGATAAATCTCTCGGTTCCAAGAGCGCGCTTGTTGACGCAATCGAAGAATACGAACGGCTGAATCCGACGTTCCACGATGCAGCGGAGGGTGTGTATGAGTACAAGAACAATCTTCTCCGTATCGCCGTAGAATCCGGCATTATCAGAGAAGAACTTGCAGAGCACTTAAAGAGCACGTTCCCCCATTACGTTCCTCTGTACCGCGTTATGGAGCGCGACAAGCCATCCTATTCCGGTAGAGGTAAGAAAACGCCGCATTCCCCTATCGCGAGATTCAAGGGATCCGGCAGAGACGTATATTCCCCTATCGAAAATCTGATTGTGCAGACCGTGAATTTTACGAAAGCGATCCAGCAGAACGAAGCACGGAAAGCACTGTTTGATGTGATCGATAAGGAAGAAGATATGGGCATCTGGGCGGAAAAGGTTCCTGAATCCAAAGTATTCGACATGATTCCCACGACGGGCGTTTCCGACAGGATCAAAGCATTCCTTGAAAATGACGATATGTATACCGAAAATCTAAGCGAGGAACAGCTTGGCGAACTGTACGAAGATATTATGTCGTATGTGGGTCAGTATACAGGAACGTGGAAACGCAAGCAGAATCAGGGAGATACTGTTGTGAGCGTCATGAGAAACGGCTTGCCGCAGTATTATGAAATCCACGACGATGGACTTATGGAGTCTCTGGAAGCGCTCACGCCGAAGCAGAGAAGCGTTGTGGTGAATGCGTTCTCGGTCGTGACAAGAACGATGTCAACGTTGACAACAACGGTAAGCCCGCGTTTCAACCTGTTTACAAACCCGATCCGGGACGCTGTGAACGGATTTATCTACTCCAAAACCACTGTAAACCCCGTGAAATACACGGTAGACCTTGTAAGTGCGTTCTTCGATGCGATCAAAGAATCGGACGATTTCAAGCTGTATCTGGCACGTGGCGGCGGGTATACAGGTTCCGTCACATCGAACATGAACGCAATGCGAGGTGTGTACCAGAATCTTGTACCGCGCACGGGATTCCACCCGATTGCATGGGCATCCGATTTCTTGCCGGATGTGTCAAACGCGATTGAATCCGCTCCAAGATATGCTGAATACAAGAGAAGCCTTGCAAAGGGCGAATCCAATGTAGAAGCCATCCAAAAGGCGAATGAGATCACGGTAGACTTCAAACAGGGAGGCAGCACCACAAAATACATGAACAACTTTGTGATGTTCTTCAACGCGCAGATCACCTCCATTATGCAGAATTTCAAACGCATGAAAGACAAGAAAACGCTTGCAAAGTGGCTTACGACAAACCTCTTGACGGCGGTATCTTGGGCGGTTCTTGGCAAACTTATTTATGACATCCTTGGTATTGACAAGAAAGAAGCGGATGAAGCGTACACGCAAATGTCCTCTTACAATAAGTTCTCCAATGAGCTTCTGTATATTGGTGACGGCCAGTTTATCAGAATCCCCAAGGACACTTCCACAATGATCCTAAACACGCTCATTAAAGCAGTGTGGGAAAAAGAAAGCCTTGGAAATGACAACGCGTTCAGAAAAATGCCCGGATATTTGGTAGATACATTCTTCCCTGTTTGGGGCGCATGGGATGATATTTCTATATTCGGAACAGCGTTAGATCTTGCGCGGAACGAAACCTTTACAGGCGCGCCTATCGTTCCTACAGCATATCAGAGACAATCCCCCGAAATGCAGTACAACGAAAAGACTTCCGCTTTCTCTGTCCGGCTTGGCTCTTTGTTGAACCTGTCCCCAATGCAAATCGATTATGTGATCGACGATACAGGCGGATACGCCGGAGACCTGTTCCTGAACCTCACGAAGCAGGGAGGACCTGACTGGAAAAGCATTTTCGATGTACAAAAGACAAGCGAAAAGTCGATTCTGAAAGGCTTGCCCGTTCCCGGTGTTGCTCTCCGAGACAGCGTGTATTCCACCGATATTGTCAATGTATTCTACGACACGAAGGATAAGTACGACAAGGCGGCAAGCGGATACAAATCCGGTGGAGAAAAGTATACTTTCTACGATACATACGGTTCATACAAGTATGGCAAAATCGCAGACGTATATTCCAAAGTGAACAGGCAGATCAAAGCCACTACTGATGAAGTCTCGAAAAGGGAACTCCGTGCGGAACTGAATGCCGTTCTGAACAGTGTCAACAACACCGAGAAAACAAAACTCGATGAACGCATTGCAAAGCTGGCAGAGGTAACAGGGTATACCGTAAGCGACATTGCTCCGTACATTGTAGTCCCGGATGAAGTGACCACAAAGGACGCAAATGGCGAAAAAGTCACGTATACGCTCAGTGGTCACAACATCATCGACTATTTCAACGCTTCTCAGGTAATTCTCCCGCAGTATTGCGAAAACATTTTGAATGGAGACGCATCGCCGGAAGAAAAACTTGAAGCCTTGAAGAAGCTGAAACGAGAAGTAAAGAAATACCTCGATGCACAGTTCGTGGAATACATGAACAACCAGTAACACAAAAAGAGCAGGGTTCACTTCCCTGCTCTTTCTCTATTCTGCAAACTTACGCAAGAACCGCAGCACAATCCGCAGTGTGTTCTCGCTTTCCATACGCTCTATGATTTCTTCTATTGCTCTCAATAATTCCTCTCTTGCCATCACACCCGCTTCTTTCTGCTTTGCACAATGGCGTTTGTGGACTTATAAATATAGTCCAGCAGTTCCCCGTTCGCCGCCATGACCAAACGAATGATCCGTTTTTTCTTCTCCCGTTCCACAGGTTTTGTCAGATACATTCCTACTCTGATCCGCATAAGCATGAAGTCAATGTCCATTTTTTCGCTCCCCATTTCTTGTATTTTTCACAAAGTATATTGATTTCCTTTCCATAATATGGTAAACTATGGTAAGGCGTGGTGCGAATATATGATACACTCCGCCGATTGCCAATCGACGTACAGCTCCCGCTACGACGTTGTGCGCCGATACGAAAACCAGCGGAGTTGTATCCGTGTGTAGGAGATTCCTTGCATATAGGATACCACTTTTGCCATGAGGATACTACCCCTATTTTTGGGTGGGATTGTTCCCCATTTTGGTGGTTTTGTCCTCAAAATTGTAAGGAGGTATGATTTTTGTGGGAATTAGAATGGACAAGTGAGAATTTCGACACAATTTCCAAGAACGCAGCAGCACGAGGAATCTATTCCGGGCGCGCATTGTCAATTGCATCCGGAGTGCCAGAAAACATGCTGTATCGCCTGAAAACAGACGCAAAGAATCCATCACTGTTCCCTGTCGTTGCTATGTGTAAAGCGTCCGGTACATCTCTCGATGAGATGTACGACATCATTCCACGCAAGGAAGAACCAACGGAAAAGCTGTCGCTCGACACAACGGTAAAGGTGCAGGAGGAAAAACTGCGTTCTTTGGAAGAGCTGTCCAAAAGCAAGGACAGGATCATCAGAAACCAAGAGAAACGTCTCAGACACCAGATCATCACGATAGTCATACTTGGCTGTCTACTGTTTCTAACGCTCGTGTACGGTTTTGTGATGGACAGGATGGTGCCGCACGCGGGAATCTTTCAGTACACAAAATCAGAAACCATATAAACGAAAACAGCTGCATTCCGTCACCGCTCGGATATGCAGCTATTTTCGCAAATGAAAGGAGATTTCTATGAAACCAATAACCTATGTTCCATGGAGGGCACGAGAATGGAATAACTCGTTCACCATGGATATTATAGCACACTTGTCAACTCTTGTCAAGCAAAATGTTTTCGGTTGACAACACTTTGTGCCGCGTATTGTCAATGCTTTTTCCGGCTGAATATCGCAAACAAGCCTTTCTTTTGTGTTGTCAATTCTTGTTGTTCTCCGCTGTCAAGCATGTCAACAACACTTCCCTGTTTTTCGGCTTCCAGTATGTTCTTGTGTTCTTCTATGTAGTTCCGTTGTTGCAGTGCGGTTATGGCGTTCTGGCTGATTTCCTGCTCTTTCTGCACCAGTTCCGTTAGCTTCTGCGTAAGCTCCTTGATGGTAGCATCCTTTTCCGCAATCCTTGTCTCCATTGTTGTCAGCATTTCATTTTTCCTTGCCAATTCACCGCGCAACATGTCAACAATATCCCGCATTGTGTTGTCAACGTCACTTTCGGCATTTGCCTTATTGTTTTCAACACTGTCAATGTTTTCGCCTAACGCATTGCCAACGTTTCCAACAAACATATTGCCATCATTGTCAACGTTAATCTCCATATCATACAGGGCAGCGGCAGCTATATCAATGGTTTTCGGCTTTGTATCCTTGATATATGCTTCGATTCCTTTCTTAGTGCGCACAGCCTGCGTAGAAACGCCTATGAGCCGCGCAAACTCGGATATGGGTATGTATACTCCATTCATGATTATCCCTCTAATACGCTGTCTCTTTCGGCTTCTGACACCTCGTTAGACACGTAATCTTTCAATGCGATTTTGAATTGAATCCTGTCTATGGTTTTTCCTGCTCGAATCGGTGCAGCTGTAACCTCTATATCTGTGAACCGATTGATTTCCTCGACCGCAGGATTGAGCACACGTTTTCGGAAATCGCTGTACATATCATATCCGACTATTTGCAGCAATGTACGCAGTTCATATATGGTCGGTTGGTACTCGCCGATGTACAGATAGCTTTTCAAGATTTCATAAAGCCGGATCGCATACTTGGTTTTCATGGCGAGCACATAAACAAGCTGATAGGATGTGTAATTGTTTTTCAGAAAGAGCAGGAAAGGCTTTAAGTCAGGGTCGAACCCTACGATCGCTTTCTTCGGGACGAAATGCTCCAGCTGTTCTTTCGTCATTCCGACCGTGTCAGGGAAGTATACGCTGTTCAACCACCGGTGCAGTCCCCATCCTCTGCCAAAATCCGCCCAAAACGAATTGTCCGCGAGATTTTTGAGTATGCCCGCGAAATCGCGGAATGTTTTTACCTGCTTTTGGATTCCGCATACTTCGCAGAGATTCCCAAGGTCTATCTCATACCCGGATAAGTTATCGTCCTCCGGTTTTATCTTACTTATGATGTACAGGAGCAGCTTTTGTTCCTGCGCGGATAAGTCGTATTTCGTCTTGCGAATCAGGTCGTTTTGCTTGACAACAAACATGCTTCGCTCTTTTTGCACGTTTTTTTGTTCCATGTCCGATACCAAATGTCCACATGAGACTTTTCAACAGACAGTTGCCAATACTAAATGTCCGCATGAAATCGTAAATCCGATACCAAATGTCCACATGAATAATACCAAATGTCCACATGAACGATACCAAATGTCCACATGAGAACCTTTTCTTCCTTTATATATAAAAAATATCTAAGTATCTCTATAAGTACTTAAACGCGCGCGTGCGCGAGAAGTATCATAGAGAGATACCAAATGTCCACATTACGGAGCGATACCAAATGTATGGATTATTCTTCCGCGAATCGCCCCTCGTGGTTTTCGTATTCCTTGACAAGTGTGTAATACAAGTGTCTGCCAATTCCCATTTCACGGCATACGGACGAAACGCTTCTCTTGTCATTGCGAATATCCGCGTAAAGACGCAGGAATTTGTCTGTATTTACTTTCGTGAAGGGCCTGCCGCCATACACCCCGCGTGCTTTTGCGGCTTCTATGCCGGATCGTTGGCGTTCTTTGATATTCTGGTACTCACGATCCGCGACGTAGGACAAGAGCAAAATCACCATATCGTTTACGAGTTCTCCCATCGCTCCATCCCCGCCGGGGAGCGGCATGTCGAGTACCTTAATGTGTACACCTTTGTCTTTGGTCAGCAGTTTCCATTGCTCCACGTTCTCTCTATAGTTTCTGCCGAGACGGTCAAGGGAAGACACAACTACAGTGTCTCCAGGACGGAGCAGGGAAAGGAGCTTTTTGTATTCCGGTCGTTCGTAGTTCCGACCTGTGGCAAAGTCTATGAAAATATTCTCGTCCTGTATACCGAGCGCTTTCATTTCTGCGATTTGTCGTTCCGGATTCTGGTCGGTGGTAGAAACACGGACATACGCAAATTCATAAGATGGCATGGATTCACCCCCAATAGAACTATTATAGCATTGTTACCTTTGGGTTGTCAATCCATAGCGGAATAAAAATGTGCCGCAAGGGTCATTTACGGCACATTTATTTTGTTTTCGACACTGGGCTTGCGAAACGTGTACCCTAATCAGACAGTTTTTCGACCTTTTCAGCCGCTTCCGTCTCGCTTAAAGTAGGGCAGCAACACTTGTCACCATACATTTCCAGATACTTTTCCGTGAAAGTCTTTTCACGGAGAATCTTCACGGTGGAACAAATGCGAGCGACCTGTTCCATTTCCTCATAGGTAAGGCTGTTTATGTCAATGTCACGCAGTACGTCCATGAACCTATCATAGATTTCTCTCACGTTTGTAAGCCTCCTCATGCCTGATTCATCTGTTCCAGACAGCGTCTGAGAGCTTCACGTTCCTTTTCGTTTCCTGCATTCTCGTACATGGTCTGTAGATGCTCCATCATTTCCTCACGGCTGTCTGTACGGCTATAACCATCTCTGCGTTGACTGTGACCGCCGTCTCCGCCGTCACGACTATAGTGACCGCGCACATAGTGCTTGCCATAGCTGTTTCCACGTCCATAGGAACCGCGCATATCCGCTTCCCATTCGCCGCCGCGGCTGTATCTGTCACGGCTGTAACCGCCATCTTCCAGCATTTCGATCTTATAGGTGTTCTTGATCGTGTCTGTCAGTTTGTGGATTACATCGAGATCGCCCGTGTTCAGCTCACCCTTGTCCGCGAGTTCTTCCAGCTCGCAGCAGAGCGTTTCTCTGAGAGTATCGTAATTTTTCATGTTTTCCTCCTTTACGCTTCACGCGTGATTATCATGTTTGCGTTCTGTACGTTGATTGCCGCCGTGGACGTGTTCTGAACCGATACGGTTACGCAGCACCCACGCGGAACGTCAACGAACGTATCCACCGAGACGTTGAAGTATTCGTTTACCGCAGCCGGGGTGACGATTGCGGTGCTTGCCGGGAGCGTTTCACCGGATATGGCAAGCGCGATAGAGATAGGACCCGCCGTGCCGCCTGTAGGAACCGCAATGTTCGCGCCGAAGCTGACGCGGTACCGCGCTCTACACTGGTTCGTAATGCCACGCAGTGTGGCAATACCGGAACCCTCACGATGGACTACGTTTCCGGTAGTACACCGTACCGGGGTTTCCGTGAAGATTACATTCTGATTTGCCGCTACAGTCTGAACGGCATTGCTTGTGTATTCGGGCATTGTATTTCCTCCTTAGAAAAGAATTACGGCAGAGCATTTGCCCTGCCGCAGTAGTCGCACAATCGGCAAGAGCCGAACATCACCAAACAAAACAGGGAAGGTGCATTTCAGTTTTTCGTTATGCTGCGATACCGCAGCCGCAAGCAGTTGTGACGGTTCCGTAGCAGCAACTCGGATTTTGGACTAAATATGCCGGGATAGGACACGGTTTCAGCTGGTTCACAAGGTATGCATTCTGAGCCGCCTGAGAAGCCGCGAGCTGTGCCGCGAAAATCTGCTGGTTCTGCTCCGCAATCTTCGCGTCCTTGGCTTCAATACGCTGTGCGGTCAGTGCGTCGAGAATCGCTCTCGCGTTGCAATTCTGGTTGTCCACAATGTCACGCGTCGCGTTCTGGATGGTGTTGCGCGTGTCGCAAGCCTGGGTAGCGATATTGTAGTTGGTTTCGCCGATAGCCTGCTTGATGTTGCAGCAACATTCAGCGTTCTGTGCCTGCATGTTGTTCAGCTGCTGCATGAGTGCCGCCTGCTGATTGCAACGGGCGAGTTCCGCGTTCATGAAGCCATTGCTCATGTTATGGTTCACACCTGCAAAGCCATTGAGCATGGTGGTGTTCATGGCATACGCAGAATCGCAAATGCCGTTGTTGATTGCGTCGCTCTTTCTTTCGAGAGACTGCGTAGAGCTGTCAATCTGTCTCTGGAGCGTAGCAAAGTCGCTTGCAAGAACGTAATTGTCCATTGCGCCGTTGTTACCTCTGTTGCCCCATCCGTTGTTACCCCATCCGCAGAAAAGGAATAACACGATAAGCCAGACCCAGTTGTCTCCCATGAATCCGTTGTTCCGGTTGTTACCGCTCACCGCAGCAATATCAGCCGGAGATAAATCTGTACCTACCAATTGTCTGTACCTCCTGTTTTGTTTTGATATATACACTCCCTTTCGGGTAATGTTCCTATTTCAGAAAAGAACCAAACTGAGAAAGAATCGCTTGCGCCTGTTGCACAAGGGAATTGCACTGATCCTGTGTCATTCTGCCGCTGTTAAGAAGCTCCTGTACTTTCTGCTGCGGATCACCTTGAAACTGGTTCTTGAATCCCATGAGCTGTTGTACCATTGGGTTCATACCGCCGCTCTGGTTGCCGCCGAGTGCTTCGAATAACGGGTTAGGCATTCTCTACTTCCTCCGTTTCTTTCTTCTTCGATTTTTTGCTGTTGTATTCTTCCACACGAGCCGCCAGAGCTGCAAATTCTTCACGGGTGACGTATTCCTGCGCCGGAATAGAAACCGCGCCCTGTGCCGTTCTGGGGCGTTCTACGTAGTCGATAATGCGCATATCGTCCGGTTTGCCTGTAATGTCCACACTCTTGATGTAGATGGTCTGCCGTTCGCTGTCCCACAGTGTTACCGTCGCGCCATTCGCGACAGGGAAGGACTTTGCTGCCGCTTCTCCCTGCACCCACGTGATAGCACCGCTCTGCTGTGGCATTTGCTGCGCCATCTGTTGTGGCTGTGCCATTGGTGTTTGCATCATGGGATTTTGCTGCATCTGATTCTGATACAGTTGGTTCTGCATCATTTGATTCTGCCGCAGCTGTGCCAGCTGATCCGGCATAGGCTGTCCGTAGTAAGGGTATCCGTACATTCGTTATCTCCTTTCCCAGTAATACATGGGTATCTTGTCTCCGCTATCCCAAGAATCGTACCAGTTTCCGTCCTGCACGCACACGACGTGTCCAGTCAGTGCGAGAATATACGTCCCTTGCGGATGTTCGTTCGCGAAATCTGCCACGCTGTAGCATTCCGGGCATTCATTCGGTACTACCTCACGCGTGAAACCGTTATCTTTCAGATACGCGCCCCATACGCAGTTTGCGGATGGCATATCGCACATGGTGTAGCCAGTCAGACAGATTCCGGTATATACCTCTCCCCAGTCTTTTCCGGTAGCACGGCTGATAGCGCGTATCACGCAGTCTCCAACGCTCTTGCCATTGGGATTCGGATTGTAGTGAACGTATGGCATACTCACCTCCAAAAGAAAAACTCTCTCTTGTTCTGGTATCATTGTACCATCGCAAGAGAGAGCGTTTTGTCAGTGTTTTAGCACCGTTTTGTCATTCTTTTTCAGATTAGAAACTGCATGATTTTGCGGGAGGCTGAGGCATGAGATTTCGCCGTCGCACTGTAGCTGTAGCCGATCCTGTCAGCAATTACCTGTAAGTCCGATAGCTTGTCCACATACCTCATCGTCATAATGCGTTCTTCCACCTTCGTCAGCGCGGCGCGCCGGATGATCGCGCGGATCCTGTCCCGGTCACCGATACCGCGCAATATGCGTTGGCAAGCGACATCATATCGCGGCAAGTCCTCGCCCCCTTACACCTCCGTTTCGGTTTCGTCCTTTTTCTCCGGCTCTTTCTCCGCCACATCCATGCCGCCGAGAGCCGCTGCGGAATCAGAGCGAGATTCCGCGAAGCTATAGCTTGCGAAAGCCGCGATTGCCATTGCCGCGCCGCTGATGATCTTTTCCAGTTCCTCCGGCTGCGCGCCGCAGATCATAGCGATACCCGCCACAAACCCGGCTACTGCCATCCAAAACTTACGGCTTGTCAGCTTCTTCGCCCAATCGATTTTCTTCATGATATTCTTCCTCCGTCATTTTTTCATCATATTCCGGTATATATTGCGCCCGGATTTTCTCTCTGTTTTCAAACGCCGATTTCGCGAGATACCCTGCAATCCCGCACCCCATCGGCGCACCTATGTAGGTTAGCAAGCTGTCCAGCGATACCACATCCGGCGCGCGGATCATCTGCCACACTACGACCCCCATGCCAAAAGCAATACCAACAAACCACGCCAGCACCATAGCGGACACGACGCGTTTGCTGTATTGCTTTATCGTCGGTTTTCGCATGTTAGCACCTCCAATCCTAAGTTTGACGCAAGTTAGTCGCAAGTTTGACGTAAGTTAATACGTGATGTAGTTGTTGATCCGTCTGTTGCCAACCGTCGCGTATTTGCCCGTGCCCGTCTTGCGGACGTAGCTTCCGCCGCCATCGAGACAAATCACATCGTCAAACTTTTCGTCCTTGATCTTGCGCCAAAACTCCATGCCGTAGATGTAGTTTTTCGTTGCCGTCTTGCCGCTGATAACCCATATTTTTCCGTCGCGCACACCAAGCCAGCTGCGATACGTCGCGTACATGCAGCTTTCGTCCCATCCCTGCGACTTGACGTAGTTGTAATAATCCACATCGTCACCATTGCGGATGGTGGGCACACCGGAAATAGCGTAGATCGCATCACTCGGCGGCGCGTTGAGATCTGCCACATACACCTTGCCAGAGGACGTTTTGATCAACGTCGATACCTTGCGCCCGTGATACTGTGTGCTCGCATTGTCATCGCAACCGTACCGCAGTTTGCCGCCGCGGACGTACGGCTTTATGTACTTTTCTGCGTCCGGCGCGATTTTGCCAATGTCGCAGACGAGATTAGCGACAGGCAGGGTAAAATTGCCCATCGCGCCCTTGTACGCGCCGAAGAACCCGCCGTTTATGTATCTGTCCTCGCTGATGTTTTTCTTTCCCGCGTCGTGATATTCGATTCCGAAATCATCCGCGCGGCAGATCGTGAACCCGTTGACAGTGTAGCAGGTACGTTCGGCAGGCTTTACGGTTTTAACCGTGACTGCGCCGACCGCGTTGTTAATGCCCAGCACGGTTGTGGGATCGATGGACGTGCCGCTTTCCCGCACCTCAAAGTGCAGGTGGGAGCCGGTGGACTTGCCCGTTGACCCCTCCACACCGAGCGCGTCCCCGGCTTTGATTTTCGTCCCGCGCGCCACAAGCCGTTTGGACAAATGGCAGTAGTAGTACAGCCGTCCATCCTCTCCGTCCACACGGACGTAGTTGCCCCACTCGCTCGTGCGGTTTGCCTTGTCCGTGATGATGGTGGATTGCCCCACCACGCCGCCGACTACGGCATAAACCGTTTTGTTGGTTCCGACGAGGTCAATCCCCTTGTGATACTCGCGCGCCCCGCCGAGCGTACGCCAGCCAAACGGGGATGTAACGCGTACTGTGCCTTTATACGGTAGCAACATGTGTCACACCTCCTTCAATCAAATTTAACGCACACATTCTCCTGCTTTTTATATACGTCCACATATGCTTCGTTTTTCGCGCCGTTGTATGTGATTTCGTAGTACATTCCATCCGGCTCGGGAGTGCCAAGAAGCGCTTTGTTGTTGCCGAGTGCTCTGCAAAGCCACACAACATACACATCATCCGGCATGATCATTTCGCCTTCTGTGTGTTCGTTGAAGTACTTCGCTACGATCTTTCTGCATTTTTCTTCAAATTTCTTGTTATCCATCTTATTTTTCCTCTTTTTTTTCGATTTCGTCCGGCAGTGACATGATGTGCTCGTGCTTGTCCGTAGCCACATCATTCCCGCCGAGCGCGTGATATGCCTTGTACGTGCGGCTCTCCGCCTCTTTCGCGTAGTTGGGGCAGTATCCCTTGCGGCTGTACTCTTTGTAGTTCCGCAGGATTTCCGCGCGGAGCAGGCACTGCACACCGTCCTCCAGCGCGGTATTGCGCCGTTTCGCCATGCGGTACCACGTAACGCAGTACGTCAGCACCGACCCGCACACGAGCGGGATTGCCCAGTCGATGATTTTGTCGATCATGTTATACCTCCGTAAAATAGGTTGCATCGTCAAATCCGCTCGGCACGCCGTTTCCCAGAGCGACATAGATCGTCGTGCCATCGGTATAATGATACCCCATTTTCACTGCTTTTCCCGGCAGCCAGTACAGCGGATTTTGCATTGTTCCGAGTGCATTGGGATCTTCCACCAGCTCCCACGCAAACCCGGAGGATGGCGTATACATCGGCTGCCATTTGTAGCCGACTTTTGGTTCTACCGTCGGCATAGGTGCTTCGGGGATTGTTGCCAACATCAGTTCCAGTTTCTTCGCGTCTGTCAGCGGTTCGATAGTTGATTCTGCCTCCATGGACGATTCTTGCATTGCCGCGATTTCTTCCGCGGTCATTTCGCGGATTATTCCGTTTTCCCAAATTTTCATTTTATTTTCCCTTCCCGTATAAGCTCACTTTGCTGCCTTCCGGTAAAAAAAGGTTGGCGTTTGAAGCGTACATCTGAAATATAGATAGTTTGCTCAGCTCAACGGCATCGGCAAAAGCATACGAAAAAATATCCGGCTCCACTTTTTTGCTCAGCCCTCCGCCGACGATTCCCCCGAGCGAGCTTGCGTATCCCACTACCGTTTGATTTGCTATTACCCCATTTATTGTCACCGATGCGTTATTTGCCGTTTTTGCCCTGCACGAAAACCATATTACAGCATCTTTCTTATCGGTCTGGATTGCCACTTGAATCACATATTTTAGCTCATAAAACGCGAACGGCTGCCCGTTTTGGTCTTGCGTAATGGTAAGTTTTGTTGTCTCAGCAGGAACAACTGCAGTTTTTATCAGCTCCCACGTTTCACCTCCCCCGCCCGGCATATCCACCGGCTCCCACTCCGTCGGCTTGCCCGCGCTGTCCACCGCCGTGATTTTGGCGATCTGCCCAACCTTTGCCCCGGTGACATCCATGCCCGCGCCGTCTTTTCCGTCCGCGCCTTTCGGTCCCACGGGTCCCGTGTTGCCTTTCTCTCCCTTTTCACCTTTTGCCCCGTCAAACGCACCGCTTGCTTTTGCCTGCGCCAGCGCGTCGTTGATCGCCGTCGGCAGTGCGGTTTCATCCAGCTTCTTCCCAATCGCATCCCCCGCCGCTTTCGCGTCCGCCGCATCCCCCGCTCTCGTCAGCGTGTCGTCCACGTCAACCGAGCCGCCCGACACCGCCGCCCACGTGTATCCGCCGTCCGTCGCCGTGCAGATGTACAGCCGCTGCGTATCCTCGTCGCGGTAGAGCTGGTTTACCTTGCCCTGCGTTGCCGACGTAGGTGCGCCTTTACCGGAGATGGTAGACACACCACCGCCGTTCGCGTCCTGCACCACCACAGGGAGCGGATGCCACTGTCCGTCCTTGCCGCGGTATTTCAGCGCGCCGATGTTTTGTAATGTTGCCATGTTTCCTCCTTAAGTCACAATGAACGTCCTGTATGTGTCATAGCACAGGTATGTGCCCTTAACAAACACAGCAAATCCATTGGATGAATCGTTTTTGAAGATAACGGATGGGTGTGTGCCGCCGCCTATTTCTGTTTCGATTGTCGCAAGGGAATCGCTTGTACGAATATAGCACGTCTTGTTTGTCACATCGAATATGATCGCTTCTACACTGTCCGGGCTGTTGGTACTGCCGTCAGACGTTCCACTTGTTGCCGTAGCCAAACACATGACGTATTTCGCACCCGACATCGCCAAAGAGAAATACGCGATCCGATGATAGTCATACGAGCTATCCACTGCGCTGTTCCATGATCTGTTTGTGGTGATAGAAGTGACGGTTGCGCCTGTTTTGAGCGTTCCATTCACACCGAATATCGACACGCCGCTTTTGATATTTGCCGCCACAAGATTGCTATCTCCTGCCACGGTCGTAGCCGCTGTTGTGTATCTGTTCGCCGCAACAGCCGTTTTAGAGGACGTTCCCGGCGTAATGGTGCCGCCGCTGTCTGTGGTTAACTGCCACGAATTTGTTGCGGTTGCGCTCGTGCTGATATATCCAGCCGTCTTTACTTTGGACGTAACCGAGAATTTGCCAGTGGTAAGGCTGAAGTTTACCGTAGGCGTATCGAGTTCGCCATTTGTGGTGGTAGATGATACGCTAACCGTTACTTTACCGTTCCCGTTGTGGTATCCTGCCGGAATCGTAACCGAGCCGTTGCTTGTCTTTGTGGAAGTCCACGCGCCGTTGTTGGTCATAGTGCCCGTAATTTCTGCGCCTGTAGCGTCTACGCTCTTTTTTCCGGCTAATATATCCTCTGCCGCCGCTGTGATACCGGACAGGTCAGGCGCGTCCGTAGAGCCGGAGCCTTTCGCAGGTAACGCCTGTGCTTTGGCTTTCAGCGTATTGAGCAGGGTAGTGTTGTCTGTAATTGGGATGTTTGCCAATGTATCACCTCATTTCACGCTTGCCATACGGTACTGCCGTTTACGACAAGCTTCTTGATTTCGCGGGTGGTGTTCCCGGATACGTAGTTGATTTGCGCCACGTTCGTATACTGTGTGCCGTTCAGGGTGAACGTGTAGTCTGTCGGGCTTGTCCATACGAACGTATAGCATCCGTCAGCATCGGTGGTGCCGGATACCATGAGGGTGGAGGAAAGATTCAAAGCGGGACGAACGCCACAGACACCAATGTAAGCAGAGTAGACGTCAACATTACCGTTCTTGGCGATATACCGAGCGACGCGGGCGTTCTCATAGTTAGACGTTCTCAGCCACCAATACCAAGCGATAGTCTTTGTCGAAGGTTTGGAACTCGAAGGAGTATTGCTGATACACTGTTGCGTAACATACCCGATACGATCGGTATTGCTCGTGTAGTAGCCCCACGCCGCACCTTCGGCGATACCGATCTCATTCGAGAGACCGACTTCGGTTGTGGACGGAAGAAATACCTTGCGAACAACATCCTCATAAGAGCCGCCGTCTACACTCGGTTTGACAACACGAATGGTTGTCGAGAGAATAGCGGCTTTTTCATCGTCCGTAAAACCGTTCAGAAAGCCGGGGCGAGCTGCGTACTGAGTACCGTAACCGCCTGTACCCGCCGAAGTATCGGGAGACTGGTCTGCGCTATGAGCTGCACTGTACCATGCACCACCTACGGCGTCTTTGTTAAGCCATTGGTCGAGGTTGGAGACGGAATAACGGTTGTTACCGTAACTTTGCCGGTCGGAATTGCTGTTACTCGGTTCTTTGGCATCGAAACATCTCAGGTCAAGAATCTCCGTAGCGTGAAGCGTAATCGCATTCTCTGGATAAGCCGGGGTACACTGGTGATTCTTCGCGACAATCGTCCAGATAATCGGCTGCGCGTCTTCGGTGTTCACTTGATACTTACCGAATTTCACTTTACTGCCAACTGCCAGATTGGATATTGTTAGCGGCATTACGATACCTCCGTAATGGTCAGCGTCTGTGTGGTGGAATCATAGGAAACCGTGGGATATGCGCTTGCCTTGTTTTCCACAATAGACGTGATTTCCTGAATCAGCGTTTTCTGCGAACTTACCTCGTTCTTGATGTTGTTGTTCAGCGTAACCGTTCCACTCCCGCCGTGATACCCCTGTGGAATGGTAACGGAATTGTCCGTAATGCCGTTCAGCGTAAGCGATACGTTGCCTTTGTTATCCATGGTTCCGGTTACATCCGCACCGTTTGCATCTACGAATTTCTTGCCCGCAAGCACGTCAGCCGCTGTTGCCGTCACAGTGGAAGTATCATAGCCGGATTGCACCGTATCGATTGCGTCAGGAAGTCCGGTATAATCCGTAGCCGCAGTACCGTTCTTTGCTGTGATTTTCGTATTGCACTGTGTGAGAATGCTGTTCAGGGAAGTAAACCATGCGGTTACTTTCTGTGCGATTGTCATGTGTTGCCTCCTATAAGTGTATCCATCTGCGCGGCTGTAGTGTCGAAGTCTCCAACAACTCCGGCTACATAATCGTACACAGCTTTTCCAGTCACAGCGTTCGCGCCTGTAGATGTAACCGACGCATCCACAGTAGGCGCGCCGCTCAGGTCGCTGTAATTCCCGCTGAAATTGCTCGTGCCGGCGCCGATGTTGGTTCTTGCTTGTGCTTGTAGTGCATCGGAAAGCGTTTGAGAATCGATACTGACACAGCGTTTCACTTTTAAGTCAACTGCATCCATACAGATATCAATTACTCCGGTGATACCTTCAAACACAACCTTATTCTGCACGGGGTTTGTAGATGTTTCGGACAGCTCATCGTCTATAGTGATGGTAGCACCACTCCCGTCAGCACCATTGTACACGTTAAACGTAGTAGTCGTACTGTCCGTATATGTAATTGTGTATGTGTCTGTGGTGCCAGCCGCGCCATTGCCACTCGTGCGCGTGATGGAAACGATACCTTTGCCCGGATCGCCTTTCGCGCCGTTTGTACCGTTCGTGCCGTCCTTACCATTGTACACGTTGAACGTAGACGTGGAATCATCCGTATACGTAATGGTGTACACGCTGTTCGCACCCTTGCCGCCGTCCGTGGTCAGCGAAATGTTGCGGATACCGCGCCCCGCGTCACCTTTGATACCGTTGATCGCACCGATATTCGTCCATCCTGCCGTTGCGTCGTAGACATACACGTCATACGGAGCCGCAGAACCTACGAAATACGCGTCTCCCGCCGTGGGATTGGAGGGAAGTGCGGAGGCAGAAGCCACAATGCCTTTCGGAGAAAAGCCGGAGCCGTCTCTACCATTTTGTACGGTGAATGTAGAGGTAGTAGCGTCGGTATACGTGATGGTATAGGTATCAACAGAACCGGAAGTGCCATTTCCGGTTGTGCGTACAATGGAGACGATACCGCGCCCATTCGTACCGTTTTTACCGTCAAGCAGTGTGATGGTCTGCGAGGTAGGGAACAGTGCAATATCCGCGTCAGAGGGGATATCCGATTCCGTTTCTCCGTCCGAGAGCACATATACGCCGCTTGCACCGCGTTCGCCCTTTGCGCCGCGCGGAATGCCGAACACAAGACGCGCGTTTGTATTCGTTCCCTCATTCGAGACGGAAGCATCGGAACCGCTTGGAAGCGTCACGGTTCTCGATACCGCAACAGTCGCCGCTTCGCCGTCCGCTCCGTCAAACGCACCGGAATCCTTAGCGGATTGCAGAGCATCTGCGATGTCGTCCTGCATCTGCGCACGCAACTGTTCATAGACACTCGGCGTTTCCGGGATCGAATTCTCTCCCTTGCGCACAATTGTGTTCGGAATCTCCATCTCGCAAGGAAGTGTATATTTCCGCTTTTTGAGGACGTTGTTCTCAATGGCATATCCGCTGATAACCAGCTTGCCCACGCCGGACTGCTTGTACATCTCCGGGGGAACAATCACCTCCCCGCTTGCAAGCACCTCCACAGGGGAACCATACACCGGATAGAACGTCGCTTTGGTGAGCAGTCCTTCCCATTCACCGGAGAACACAAACGCCAGACGGTCAACGCCTACGGAGCCATATGTGCCGAGCGTAATTCTGCCCGGTTTGATCCATACGTCGTTAATGGTCAGTGCCTGCGTCATCTTCTTCCTCCGCTTTGTTTATCTCTGCAAAGATTTCCTTGATGGATTCAAAGATAGCCACCTTTTTATAGCTATCGTCAATGGTCTTGATGTTCATGTTATCAAGCCATTCCGCACATTTCTGGAGTAAGAATTTCATCCGTTCCGTATTCATATTTTCACCTCATGTTGAAAGAATTTTTTCGCCGTTGTAATATATGCCATCCGTGCAGAATACATAGTCTCTTGAGGAATACCCCATCTGTCCGGTTTGGCCCATGTTAGCCATGCTTGCCGCTGCACGTATTCTTACGTTTTCGCTTGCTTCTATCGTAGCAAAACCGTTTGAATCTATGTAGATTCCTCCATCCGGTGTGCTGCTTTCTATACTTATAGAGCCTTTCGCGGACAATTTAAGAGCCACATTGTATTCCGTTCCATTTTCGTTCGCATATTGAGAATCGATTAACAAAGCGTATTTTGCATCATCCGAAGAACCAGAGCCATAGTTTTTGAGACTTATCGTTGCGAGAGTATCATACCATGTATCGTTTGCGGTATCAGAAGCCGTGAAATTCAGTTTACTTGTTGCTGTCGAAGCTCCATATAGCATATGCAGTTTGATTCTGTTCCCGGACACGACAGTAGAACCGGAATCACCAAGGCTCCCCGCAGTCACGAATGAAGATTCGCCTGAAAATTGGATTTTGTCCGCGCTTATCATGATAGAAGAACCGGAACCGTTCACGGCATCCACTATGATTCCAGCAGCGGAAGATGATAACCCCGTGCCAGAGCTGTTGACAAGCAGGCTTATCCTTGCACCATTCGCATTTGCTTGTTGCTGAATGGAGGAAATAGACTGAATCGCTCCATCCGCAGTGTTGTTCTTCCAGTACGTCAGAGAGCTGATACTGGATTCATTCGCGTTTGCCTTTTGACTGATGGACGCAATGGAGTTTGTCGCTTCCGATTTCCACTGCGTCAGGGAAGTGATACTGGATTCATTCGCCGTGACGCGCCCCTCTAAGGACGCAAGGGAAGTAGAGGTGGACGTTTTCCATTCGGAGTACGCCGTCCATTTCGCTTCGTTGCTGTTGATGTACGTCTGGAAGTACGTTTTCACGTCATTCGCGCCGTCCGACCACTGCTTGAACAATGCTTTCGCATCGTCCGAGAAGTGGTCCATGTCGAGGTTGTATATCATGTCGAGCTGATCCCGGTTCTTTTTCGTGATTTCGTTCCGCAGCGCTTCCAATTCGTCCTGCATTCGTGAAAACCTGTCCAAATCAGACGGATTTTCCGTTTTTGCCGCACGTTTCGATGTATCGGGAATGCTTGTGTTCAGATAAGCGGGTTTCTTAGCTGTTTTTATACACGTCACCTCCCCATGAAATCATAAGCTCTGCCGCATGGATAATCGCCTTGCCATGTCCGCAAATCCGCAGCCTGTGACAGAACGCACCAAATCCCCGTAACATTCCGCGCATTTCCTGCAAGCCATACTTACTGGAATACAGAATCCGCTTGCTTGTGTTCGCATTGAATTTCTCCCCATCCCGCAGAAGATACGCCGATACGGTACTACCGCGCCATATCTCCGCAAGCAATGTGATTTTCTTTGCACGCCGTACATCAAGCCGTCCCGCAAACATGAGATCGGTTTCAAACCACCAATCGCCATAGTCATCCGGATCAAAGGAAGTATCAGAGGAATCCGTGTCTTTTTCAGCTTCATCGGCAGACCGAATCAGAACAATATCACCGTTATCCAGTAGTCCATATAACCCGTTGTCGTTCGCCGCAAACTGCTTTACAGCGTGCGTCACATCAGAACCGCTCCAAACGCCATTTTTGAGCCTGTAGAGCGTGTTCCCGAGTTGACAGTACAAACTGTCCTTGTACCCGCCTAATACCGCTCCTGCGTAATTTCCTAAGCCCAGAGACGTGCTAACTTCCTTTGGTGTGCCGCCGCCGAAAGCATACACCGCATCCTGTGAAGCGAAATACAGCACGCCGTTTGCTTCTGCAATCGCATACTGATTATCCGCACCATAGGAGCCTACGTCAACAATCCGAAAAGGATTTTTGTTGTTGTACACCAGCTGCATGAAGTCTTTCTTAAACAAAACGACGTGGTTATCATAGGTATAGATACCCGTAAACTCGCCGTCTGCCTTGACATTGGATTGCGACATGGAAACCCATGCATGCGCGCTGGAAGTATCATCAGCCGTATCCAAATCCCAATTGGCGTAGTCGTTGTACGCCGACGCATATACCAGATTGTTGTCCACACCAAACACACGGGAACCATACACGGAAGCCATATGTAAATTGGGGTACGTGTCCCCAAGAGAAGCTATCGGATTGCTTGCCGCCGGGTGAAAATCCATCGAAACGCAGTCCGGGAAGATGAGCAGCTTTCTTTCAAACGTGGAAGCTACGATGTTCTCCGTATTCTTCGCGACATTGAATTGCACCACAGACCGCTTACGTAGATCAAGCGTATCATTCTTCGCGTCCCCTATAATTCCTGTGCGGATGTCATTCCTGCGCCGCCAGTCTACCTTAATTTTCCCGGAGTCGCGGTAAATCACCACAAGGAAATCATCGAACCCGAACACGCCGATAGGCTCCGCATAGTGGGCATAGTCCGTGAATTTATGGGCTACCGTAATGCGCGGAGGATCGATGTCCACCCCGGAACAGTCGGAAATCTGCCCGCTGTCTACGGTATCCGTGCGATTGATACCGCCCCATCCCCAACGCAGAATGCTGTAGCGGGATTCTGCCGAGGGCAGGGAAGAATTGAGGTATACAAACTCGTTTTTCTTATCTGCCATACCGTTCATTCCTCTTGCTTGCCCAGACTTTCAGGGATTCCAGCTGTGTGTTGTAATCGTTCAGCCACTTCGCGGACAGCCCATCCTCATTTGCGATTTTATACGCTTCTCCGCGCAGTTTCGCACCAACAAGGTCTAACCATTCCACAGGCACCATAACATGCGCTGTAGTGTTCGTTTCCGTCTTCACAGGCGGCCTTTTCCGGTATACAATCACCATCTGTTCCGCATAAATCGGAGACTGCGCGTACAGCTTGCCGCTGTAGTCCGTGTAATATAGCGGCTTTTCCGGATACTGCAATGCGGCGGTCTCTCCGGACCTCTCCAACTCCAGGTAGTCCATAAACACCGCAATCACATCATCAAACGTGAGTGTTGCGCAATCGGAAGCAACCGCAGCGTCTTTCAGGGTTACAGTCACTTCTTCAGAGGAATCCGACACATCAATTTTTATAACGTCGTACTCCTTGAAAACCTCGGTGTACAGGATTTGTTCTACCGACGCAAGCCACCTGTACCAACTCGCATCCGGAATGGCGATGGTAATATCCGATTCATCCTTTACGGAATCGATGAATTTCTTCGCGGTAACGCCGGAATCGTACATTCTACACCCCCATAAATCGTTTGCCGTGTACCATGGCGCCCCACACCGTCTTATAGGCAAAGTCTGCTTCTGCTACAAAGTCCGTCTTGCGGTCGGAATCTTTGGTAATCAGGAACAGAATATTGTCTACGATAGCAGAGAAATACTCGTCGTACACGGATATATCATCATTGATCGTCAGCGGCTTTTGATAGGAAGAAGCATACACATACTTCTTTCCGTATCGATTTTCCAGTGTGCGAACCGTGGTATCCAAATGCCGGATAAACGTGGGCTCTCCGCACGGATTCTCTGCCGTGATACGATCATATAGTTCTTTCGTAGTCATAAAGCAAAATGGGAGACAAGGCATATTGAATTGTCCCTGTCTCCCTTCTCCTATTCAGATTTTTTGCTTGATTGCAGAGGTATTAGCCCCCTGCATTTGCCTTTGCGTCACAGTCGTACAGCTCCACACAGCCGCCCGGATTATAGCAGATAAGTTCCATGTAGTTCGCGAGCAGCGCACGGTATTCGGAAGTACCCGGCTGGAGCACAAAGATGGAGCCATTGTAGTTACAGTAGTCCCAATCGGTCTGCCGCAGCTCAAACGTGGAGGTATCAACACCCCACATCTTCGTAGACGGCACAAACGGATCGTTTACAATGGTGGTCAGCTGGTTGCCGGTTACGATGTCGTAGCCAACCGCACCGCCGTGGAACGTCCGCTTTTCGACAATGGACTGATTGGAAGACCGCATGTACTTTTCATAGGCTTCAAACGCCTTGTCGCCTGCCATAAAGAGGTCAATCTTTACGCCATTGGTGCGGTTCGCCCACCGGACAGCGTTCGTGAGCTTGACATCATCAATGTCATTGTCGGCATCCATGGAGCGCGGGACAATAATCGGATTCGTTGCCTTGGAAAGACCGTACAGGGTACCAGTCTGAGAGAAGATCGCACCCAGACCAGTGATTTCACGCTTGTAAGAGTTCTGCACAGTAAGGAAACCGTAGGTAGAGCTGGTAGTCTGTGCTGTGGAGGTGGTCACATTTGCGCTGAGAGTGACCTTTTTGTTGTTGTGGTCGATGGAAAGAATCTGGATAGCGGAATGTGCAGCGTCCAGAGTGCCATCCGTTGCACCCGCAGTGGCGTACTTATATACGTCTACCGTGAGACCGACCATCAGCTTGGAGGTATCGTCAACAGTAATCGTATTGGTAGCGGACGCAGTAGCGGAAATGTGTGCCAGCACGCCAGTGCCATCACCGAACGCCATACGACCTACGTTCCACTTCGCGGCATCGTAGGAAGCCTGGACGTTGTCCATGACAGCATCCAGCATTGCGCCGGGGTCGCCCCTGCCGAGACGCACCGTCTTTTCAGAAACGCGCATATCAACATACGCGTCCTTGGAGGTGATCTGGAATTTTTCGTAGATAGGCGCGTTTGCGTTCGGCGTTGCTACTCTCTCCTGAGACATACCAAAGCCGCCGCCGATACCGATACGTGCGCCGAACCGTGCCTCGTTTGCACGGAGCTTGGTTTTCTTGATTTTCTCAAGGAAAGGCGACGCGGAGATGTTCAGCTCGTTATTGTAGAACGGAAGCACATCTTCAATCAGTACTTTTTCAATGTTAATGAGATCCTGAGGTTTCTGAGGCATAATTTTTTACTCCTTGTTTTTATATTCATCAGTGTTCTGATGTCGTGTAATTAGTTCCACCCGAACCGCTTCATGGCGCGGGTCCGGATATCGTCAAAGCTCTTAGGCTTGTTTTCGGGAATCGGGCTTGCGTTTGCCGTACCGGAGGATGGCGCAATCGTAGGAATTTCCGCATTCTGCTTCTGAATTTCCATTGCACGCTTGGTTTCCAGTGCTTTCATAACTTCCGGAGACGCAAGCGCTTTCTGCACCAGTTCTTCGGTAGTCATTTCTTTCGGCTGTAAATTGTTTAAGCCACGGTCGATAAGACCGCCGAGCATATACCGGGTAGCAGCATCCGCACCATTCAGAGCCGGGGTAGTGGAGAGAATCCGTTCAATATCCGCATCCCGGTCGCGGAAAGACGCAAACCGAGGGTCGGCATAAATCGTAGCCTTTGCAGCGTCCGCTTCCGCGATTCTGCGCTTGGCTTCATATTCATCCCGTACCGGAGCTACTTCCCGCTGTGCCGCTTCTGTAGCCTTTCGAATCGCGTAGTCAACAACATTCTTCTGCCAGTCAGCCATTGCAGCCGCCTGTTCGGATTCATCCTTGTATCGCAGCGCTTCAAAGTCGAATACCGGGGCAACATCTTCCGCGACCTGCTGTGCTTCCGGCGCGGCCTGTGGGGCAAACTGGTTCATAATCGCGCCCTCTGCCGCCTGTGACTGTTGCTGCATTGCCGCTCCCGTCTGCTGCAGCTGTGCCTGTAGCTGCTGATTCTGCGCCATAAGCTGCTGTACAAGCTGCATCATATCATAATTCTGGTTCGGCTGATCCGACGCGGGAACGGGTTCAGTCGCGGTCTGTGCCTGCGTATTTTCCATATCAGGTGCAGCCTGCGTATTTTCCGCCGGAGCCGCATTCTCATCACGTCCAACCTGTTCCATAGATTCTGTAGCATTTTCTGCCTCCTGTGCCGCCGTTTCGGCAACCGCAGCGGATTCTTCTGCGTCAGCCGCAGCATTTTCTGCTGTATTCTCGTCCATAATCGCCCTTTCCATCGAATCGCGAATGGATTCCATGGAGTATTCTTTCTTTTCGTTATCCGGCATTGTTCGCACCTCCTTGTGCCGCCATCATCTGCATCATCATTGCGTTTTGTTTCTGCGCGAGTGCCTGCTCATGTTCGTCTATGTGTGCTTCGAAAGCCGCCGCGTATTGTGGCATAGCTTTCATCAGTAGCCTGTAATCCATCGAGAGAGCGTACTTTTTGTGTTCTTCAAGATGAATTGCATCATCGTCGTAGCGGTAGCGTTCCGGGATAACACCCTGTTCCAAAAAAGTGTTCTCGCGAGACGCGTTTTTGCGCTGTAGCTCGTCCAGAGTAAAGGCATCATTCGATAGCCCATCCCCAAGGAAAAGCTCCCGCGCACGCTGTTTCGCCGATTTGGAGAGCTGTCCATTATCATCAGTGAAAGCGCCTATCTGCAAAGCCTGCACGAAGTCCTGTCTCTGCTGGTCTTTGCTGTGCCGCAGCTCGTTCTCCGCAGTAAACCGTACATCGTACGAGTTAATATCTTCCGAGCACCAGGTGTAAACATACCCCACATCATCAGAGCCGGTGATTTGCATCGTCCTGTATCCCTTTGAGTATGCCTTATTTATCCTAAGCCACACCTTAGCCATAGCAAGTACAGCATCGCGTATATTGTCAGCTGTCAGCGACATTCGCGTGTTGTCGATCTGCCGCAGATTGTCAATAGCCGTACCGGACGTTACGCCTGTCGGAGTAGCACCCACCACCATCAACTGTGATACGCCAGCGACATACTCCATATCGGACGAAATATGGTCTCTCTCCGTCATCACCGTAGACGGTAAATCGGGGTACTGTAGGAAACTCGGTTTGTCTCCGACATTGTTGTATATGAGGATCGTTCCCGGCTCGATTCCGGTCGCGTCAAGCTCATCCAGATTGGTGATAGATCCTGCCGGTGCAATAAGCGGATTTGCCGCAATTGTATCGATATAATCCTGTATCTTGTTTACGATTCGGTTATAGGTACGCTGCAAAGGTATCAAATCCTGTATCGGAGACTTGCCGAAAAACTGTCCTGCCACAGGCTTGGACTTGACTGCCACAAGCGGCATTTCCCCCGCGGGGAGATCGCCATAGTACACAATCGCGTCCCGGATAATAATGATTAGCCGCCCCTTAGGAAAGTCTCTCGACGGGTTTTCAAGGTAGGTAATTACCTTTTCTACATCGTCTACCGATTCTTTTCCCATGCCGATTGTCATGTTACTGCGTCCGTGCCCGGTCAAGGCGTTCGCCATTGGAGTGAGGACGTACGTGTCCATCGTCTTGCCTTGCAGTTTAATCCCGTACAGATCGTAGATTTCACCGACATCCCGCACCTGTTCAATGATAATGTCATGCTGATCTCGTATTTCCTGCACACAGAGCGACGCGGGGAACACTTCATAGGAAGAAACCAGCCCGAAATCCAGTCCACCAGTCCGCAGGGGCTTTTCCGGCTGCACGATTTCGCCGTTTTCATCCACAATTGCCGCTTCATTGGCTACCAAATCACCACGATTGGGATCCCAGTAGGATAAGGTAAACGCCGTACCAGTGAGTTCAGCCCAGGCAATCAGTTTATCCTTTTTCTCCTGGAAATCCGTATCACCCTGGCAGTACATCAACAGTTTCGTGGAGACCTTTGCTTTTGCGTAATCGTCCATCTCCGCCGAGCGTGGCTCTACCACCATATCGTAATTTACCGACTTAAGGTTAGCATGCCGCGTCTCCATCAGCGGGGCAATGCGATTGTATACTCTCCGCTCGTTGTCGGTTCGCGTGGGAATCAGCTCATCATCAATTCTTCGCGACGCAATGTTAATGTCGCAGTTCTGGTGTCCCGCAACGAAATTCGCGTTCAGCGTCCATTGCAACTCAAGTATGCCACGTTCATCGCGCCGTTTTTCCAGCTCCTGTGTGATGTAGCCTACAAGGTCTTCTTCGTAGACCACATCTCCCGCAGCGTCCATTGCCATAGGCGCGTCTCTCTGCCGGATATCGTCCTGTTCGTGCGGTTTTCTGCCGCCGAAAATCTTGTCGAGAATACTCACTTGCTGATCCTCCGATCATCCTTATAAGGCGATAGCACGCTCCTTGCGCTTCGCCCGATTTTGCGCTCTTCCGGGGGCTTTGCACTGTCTAAGGCAAGGATCCCGCGAATCATCCGCAGCTCCTTTACAATAATCGGGCATATGATACCGATTATAGCCACTTGCGAAGCCATCCATACGAGCGCAGCAATCAACATCACTGCATCGTTCATGCTTCATCCTTAGCGACAGTACGCTTTCTCGCGGTCTTCTGGACTGCCGGAGCATCTTCCACCGACTGCGTTTCCGGTGTATCCGGCGTTTCTTCCTCATCTTTCAACAGATCGAGAGCCGCCGCCAGCGTCTTTTTCGCTTTGTCCTTGCCGACAAACTGTACATAATCCTCTACAATATCCCCGAGACAGTCCTCACAGATAAACAGCGGATTATACCCCAGTGTTCCACGATGGATAATCAGTGTGTTGTGGTCGTAGCACTTGTCTACAGCACACTCTACCCATCTGCCGGTGCTGTAAACGTGCAGATCGAGCTTGCCATGCGCCTTACCTAATGTATTTGCCATTGCATTACCTCCTAATGCGTCCTCGCTGCATCTGCCCGAAAACGCGCTTTTTGTGTTCGTCTATCATCTTATCTTCTGGTGTCCGAGTATCCAATTCCCGTGGCACCATCGTCCGAGATACAGCCGCATACCTCGCAGCATCTACTATATGTGTGATTTCGTGCGGCTCTTTTGCACAGTCGTTGCAGTTTTTCTCATCCGCTTTGATCGTGGATATGCATCGGATAAGGTTTTTGCACGTGCTGAATATCTTCATCCGCGCCGTTTCACCATCTCCTGTAGGGTCCGGAATCCGCTTCAGACGCTCGTGAAGCTGCATCCACCCCTGTATCCGGTCGTTGCTTGCCTTTATCAGCGGTATGCCGCAGTCAAGGAAGATTTCTGCCATTGTCCGTCCGGTATCTTTGGTACGAGACCATATATCAGGTGGGGCATACGTCATATAATCCTGCTTTCTCGGTTCGGCATCCTTTATAGCTTGCGCTGCGTCCGACACAATCAAGCCGGGTCTGTATACCTCTGACACAACATATAGTGTATCGTGAGGGTCAACCGCAATATAAAGGCAGGCTGTCATGTCCAAACCATAGTCAAACGCACGGAAGATATCCCAGTGGTCCGGAATAGGAAACGGCGTAATCACGTGAACGTCTCTGGAAAACTCATCGAAGAATATCGATCCATCTACGCCCCATTCGCCAAGACCAGCTACTTTATACCGCTCCGGACGGTGAATCCGCATATCTTCAAACGCCTGTAAGTCAGTGTCCGACAACCACGGATTATCCTTATATGTCGTAGTCATAGCAAGGACGTTGTCGTGCGGGTCGTCGAAGAATCGAGCCTTTATCCATGTGGAATCACTCCATGGGTTGAACACGAGAATCACGCGCTTGAAATATCCGTCAGGCAATTCACCACGAATGGATTCATCCAGCATATTGAAGTCGTTTTCATCATCAATTTCAAACGCTTCTTCGATGAACATCCAGCACAGGACGCCAGTCGAAACGGAAACCGAAGTGACTTTAGCAGCGTTATCCAGACCCTTGAATATGATCTTCTGCCCAGTCGGCTTATAAGTAATCAGTAGCGGAGAGGACTTTTTTTCGGGGAAATCCCAATAATCCTGCACTTTTAGCCGTTTTATAGCCCATATCAAGTCGGCGCAAACCGAATCTCGCATCGTGTCAAGGACTTTGCGGACCACAAGCGTGTTGGACAGCGGATATTTCATCATATTGGATATAATCCACAGCGCGGCATGCTTTGACTTGCCGGATCCACGAGAGCCTTTGCAGACTACATAAGTCTTATCGGTTCTCCAAAAGCACTTGTACGCCGGGGCTGTGATCTCCGACAGCCTTACAACATTCTGTGCCATTATTCGCCCAGATCGTCAGCAATCACGACCGGCACACCACCTTTGATTTCTTGCTCCTGCTTTGTCGAATAGCCGTAGCCGGACATCCACAGCGCAGCCAAACTCGGCGAAATCGAGCCCTCTTCAAACATGCCGCGAACCTCATTTTCGCAGATTTCCGTGATTTTGCGCACGATTTCAGTAAATTCGGGGTCTTCGGCGTAATTTTGATACCATGTGGGGGACGATGTGCCGCAATACAGGCAAAAACCCTTGATTGTAGGCGATCTCGGAGCCGGAACATCTACAACAACCACCTGGTACGTTTCATCATCAATGATCGTCTTCTTTTTCATGTGATTCATACACTTGTCGCTGTGTAAATATTCATCAAAGCGTTCTGCCATGTCTTCTGCGTCGATCCACACCTTTCCATGGTTTTTGTCCGGTGCTACATACAGCTTCACGTTCTTCACTTTCGGCATTCTTCCACCTCCTTTCGCCTGTGCTATCCTTTATAATGTATAGTAGTGTAACCTTAAGGTAAATCCTACTTACACTCTACTATCATTTTAAGTTTGTGCTACACTATATATAGTACCAATTTAGTAACTGCTACACTATAGTTGCTACGCTCCTATAGATCAGCCCCCATATCTTGAGCCCCGAGCGGATACAGCTATACCCCCACTAAGGAGAGGTAAAGCTATCATGCCTGTGCCAGCCCCCATAGAGCCGTCACCCGTCGCATTAACACCTGCTTGCATCACACCCTATAGAGCACCATCAGTCCATGCCCAGTGTGTGATCCCACACCTGATCCTGCCAACCCAATCTGTTTATACAGGAGATTGAGACCTGTTGACGGGCACACCCACAAGCAGGAGTGGATCATGTCCGGTGTATTTTTGTGCGTCTGTGCCATCTACACATAGTACCGTTTATAGCCGGGTACTGCATAAGGCTACTATATATTGTGTTGTCAGCAATCGAAGGTATACTATCCCCTTTTTGCTTGCCTATATTATAGCATATTGAGTATACCTAAAAAGTGACATGGTTTTCTTAATGTTCTCCGTTTTTCTGCTGCAGAATACTTTATTTTTGAAGTATCAAGGCAAAAAAAAGAGCCTGCACCCGCCTATATATAATGTAGGCAAATATAGGATCAAAAAAATCTAAAAAAATTTGAAAAACCTATTGACAAGCATCGCATTGTGTGGTATAATATAGACACAGCAAGGGAAAACACATACAACAAATCAAAGGAGATACAAAAATGACAACTCTCACCACAATGTCCGAAAAAGAAATCCTTGAAATCGCATGGGAATACAAACTGAGAAAATGGATTAAAGAGCTCGACAAGAACGAGCAGAGCGTCAAGGAAAGAGGAAAAGAGAACTCCATCGCGCTCCATTGTGCGGACATTTACAAAAACCAACTTGATGAGTTGAGCGCGGCAATCATAGCCATTGAAAAAGCAGAGTGACGGGGGGAGACCCCCGGTAATGCACACGGCAACCGCCGTCCGGTCACAAGTCCGGGGGAAAGGAGATATACCATGGCAAGCTACAAAGTCGTATACACCTACAACAACGAAACGGAGCAGACCGTTGACGTATCCGCAGAAGAAGCAGAAAACATCCGTAAGAACGGTTTCGGCGAAAACTGGTGGAGCTATTCGCATATCATGATGTTTGATTTTAGCCTGTTATCCGAGGACGAACTATCCGAGGTCGCATCAGGGAATGCGGAAATCAGCAATTGTGTCGAGAACCTCTCTCTTCTTGGCGAAACGGGAACGATCTATAGCGAGACAAAATCCGCCAAAGAACTCGCGCAAGAAGAAATCAAGAAATTTGCCATCAAGAAAGACTATCGCACATATCCTCTTGTTGACATTGGGTGCTCCGAGATTTCCACGTTCATTGTAGCGGGTAAAAGACCGTACGGTGAGGACGGGACATGGGTCAAGACATTCGCATTGTCTTTCCCAAGCGACGGAGACTACTTCAAGGCGTACGTCGTTCGCGAATGGGCTGTTATTCCAGAATCGTTTAAGCTCGTCGGCACAGTGAGAGATTGGTGCCGTATCTACGATGATGATAAACTTTCGTTCTATGCCAACGGCGAAGAAATCAGCATCTACCGCAATGGATTAACTTGCATCATCCAAGTACGATAAAGGAGTGACCCATATGACCATAGCGCAATTCCACCTCTGCCGCAGCGAGCTTGACCTCGTACCCAACCGCACCGAATTTCTCAAGCGTTTCCCGGACATCGATCCGGGAGAGCTTGTGGACACCTGGGCACTGCTGCAAGACTGCAATTTTTCCACCGTCCGCGCTATGTCCGGTTTGACACAAGCCGAATTTGCGGCACGATACGGCATACCGCTTAATACGGTACAAGCATGGTCGCTGTCGCAGAGCTCGCCGAACAAGCGAAACATACAGCCGTATATGCTCGATATGTTAGCCGTAGACATAATCAACGAGCGTTCGCACCCATCGTCTGGGCCAATATATATCGTATAAATCAAAAAAGCAGGAGCCTTAACTCCTGCTTATTGTTTTTCATATTCGTAATTGCCTTTTATCTCTCGGTTAAAATACTTTCCCAGTGACGTACTGTCGTAAAAGCTCTCCCACACATCTTCCGGCACATCGAAATAGTGATACTCCGCACCGGAATCCCGGAACACCACAATCAGCATATTGTTCCGGCTGTCATACCCCACCCGCGAAAAGCACGTGCTGTCTGGTGTGTTGTACACCCACTTTGTCGCACTTTCGTATACCGTCAGCGCGTCCTGCCGTGTCTGCAAGTCCGCGCCGCACGACGCGAGACACAGCGCGAGCAGGAGAACGGTAAGTATGCGAATCACGGTTGCAGCACCCCCAGACTTTCGCATTCGTAGATGTCTGCAATATCGTATTCGTAGTATTCCTGCATCCATTCTTCCGCATTGTCGTAGTAGAACGATACAAACTTATCGTAAGGCACACCGCTGTATTGCAGTATCTCCATTGTATCACGGATAACTACACCGAGTATTTCATCTTCATATAGATAGCCAACCGCATAGAAATAATCCGAATTTGGCGTTAAATAGGCGCACTTATCATCGTCGTTGTATATCGTGACTTCCTTTCGATACTGCTTTAGTGCATGGTTTATTCGAGCATTCTCAACAATATTCTTGATTTCGCGAACGCCAAGCACAGCAAACAAGATTATACACGCGAGAGCAAAAAGCAAAGTGAGAATACACTCAGCCAATTCTTGTTTATTTCTTGGGTACATATCACATATCATCCAGCCGATTTAGCTTTCTAATTTCTTCGCGTATTTTCTGCATTCTTTCAACGCTAAAACGATACAAAACTGCATATTTGTAATACTCATCAAGTGTAATTTGGTCGGATTCAAAAAGCTCTTTCATGATATCCGGTTCTATGTTCTCAAGCATTCCACTTATTTTCGAGTATTCTTTTTGCAGTTCTTCCGTCCTGTTCAATCGTTCCGCGAACTTTCCAACATCTCTTTTGTATGCTGTATCTTCTTTGCCCGATTTCGTATCGCATCCATCTCTCAGTATGAGAACAGCGATCTCAGACCAGATTATATCCCCAAGTCTCCACGAAATATAATCACCATGCAGAATCATTGAAATAACGAGTAAAACTATGGTGTATACATACGCCACAATACGCGCCGCAATTTTATTTTCCACGTATGTTTTGTGTATGGCGTATCTATACAGGATGAAAGGAAACGGGTACAACAAGAATACAACAAGCTCCATTAGGAATGCTATTCCTAACGCAGATAATACATACCATTCTTCCGTCAATAAGAAAAACTGTATTACGAATTTCAGCGTTATAAATGCCGCGGCAGCTACAATTCCCCAATGAGCTTTGTTCTTCATTTTATTCTTCTCCGCTTTCCAAACGTTCTATTGCATTTCGCAATCCACGCATCTCTTCCAGTATGGAATTAAAAAGCGCGAGATATTTTTGCAAATCCTCATAGCTTGTATTTCCTTTGGCGTATCCGCGGTACAAATCATCTTCTGTCCTGCCGCCGACAATGTCAAAATACATGAGGTATTGCTTTTTCATATTTACAATCTGCTCTCGTCTTTCCTCGGAAGTCATACATGTACTCCTTAATCACCACTGGAACCAAGCTTTAATCACAATCAAAGCGATCCACAAGTATATGGAATAGAAAGTAAGCACCATATGTGCCCTGCGCATCATTACATACGCATATATATCTATTCCTTTTTCCATCGTCGACTGTGTATACAATCTCGTAGCTACAAACAGAATTGAATACGCGATATAGAACCACCTCGTACCGAATTTGTACGTCAAGAAAGCAGCCAACGCAAAGCCAGCAAGACTTATAATCATACTGAACTTCGTAGCAAACAGCCTTATCGTGTCATCAAGCAGGCTGTTCTTGGCGCTAAAAACTCTCTCAACCTGGAAAATCGCAGAATCTGTATTATATATCCGTTTTGCTTTCGCGTACATGACGCACAGGACGATCCACAAAATGACAATCATTTCGTCGCACCTATAATCCTCTCTGCCATATCTTCCGCATCATCCAGCTTCTTCATAAGGTCGCGCCAGAACTGCCCACGTATGGCAATCTCCGCAGTCAACAGCGCAACCTCCCGCTTGTCCGGAGCGATTTCACGTATCGCCTGTATCAGCTTCTTCTCACCCGCAGACAGCTCAATGCTGTTCTCCGGGCCTTTTTTTATGTCCTCAAAAACAATAGATTCTGCGTCCTCGCCGTACTTCGCGGCAATCTTCGACACAGAAGCCGCGCTTGGGTCCGTCTTTCCCGTTTCCCATTGGCTAACCGCACGCTGCGACACACCAGCCACTTCGGCTATCTCCGTCTGCGTCACGCCGTGTTTCAGCCGTATCTCCTTTACTCTGTTCATAACTTCCACCTATAAGATTCTGTGTACCTATAACAAAATACTATAGGTATTCTGCTTGTAAACACTTGTAATACAACTTGTATTGTGGTATAATACTATCTGTAGATAGAGTCTACAAGAGATTATTCGCTTTTATACCGTGCTACCACGCATTCCTCGAATTGTTGATACCATTCCTCCGGCAGCTTCGCCAGAGCAAGGATCAGCCGCTTCTTGGATTCCTCCGAACCCTTGAGCAGGTCGGCAAGCACATCGGTGAGTTCTTCTTCTATCGTCAGCGGCTGGTGCATTTCACCGTCTCCGTACCGCAGCCACATTTCGTTGACATTGTAAACGCGGCAGATGCTCGCAATCACCGCTTCACTTGGTGTAGTCTTACCGTTCTCGTATCCGGCTATGGTAGTCTGGGCAAGGTGCATTTTCGCACCGAATTTGCTTTGCGACATGCCGGTTTCTTCGCGAACAGCCTTAATTCTTTCGGCAATCTCCATTTTGCCCCGCCTTTCACACATTATGCAATGTGTATTATACCACAACAGGTGCTAAAAGTCAATCGAGTAGCGTTAAAAATAATATAAAAAAATAGCGAAAACCGCTTGACAAGTAACTGTAGAAGTTGTATAATAACCTTGTAAGTTAAAGGCGAAACGCGCAAGGTTGAAATACCCGAAAGCCAATAACGTTAGCTGTTAGCAATTCCAATTATTCTCCCATCCGGCAGGAGGCGGGTGTTCGTGGGCATGAAGCCTATGCGTTACACCTTCCTCGCGGCTTGGCTCGGCGTGATCCGTCACCCGGACTTCCACCGAATTAACCCGCAGTTGCAGCCGGAATTACTCCCGGAAGCGGCAGCCACCTACCGATAGTAGTAAAGTCAGATTCCATTTTTCTGGTCAGCGCATTAGCACTCGGTTGTTCCACAGAGGCAATCTCCTTTCGAATTCCAATAAAACTTGATAAGTCGTGTACCTTCATAGTTTCATTAGTCATCGATAAGCCTCCTTTATAATCGTAATCGTCAAGGATTGATTTTACCGCTTTACTCATGTGTTATCGTGTGGTTTTTTATCCACACTTCTATACGTTACCGTATAGTTCAGCATATGTCTTCATCCTGCCGGATGGGAGAATAATCGGACAACCCATTATACCACAATGCAAGGAGTTTCGCAATGGATAACAGCAAAAAAGCCCAAAAAGCAAAGGAAATCACAGAAGCCGTCTATCCGTCGATGGATGGCGAACCGAACGAACGCTTAGCCGCCTATGTCAACGGCTTCATGGACGGAGCAAGGTCAATGGCAGACAAAATCAGAAAGGAGCGAGAGAATGGAAACGAGCGTGACATTCACGCGAACGCTGACGCTGACGCCTGAGGAGGAGATGCTTCTTCTCTCAGCGGTAGCGGAGAACCGCGAACACTACGCCGTACTTACGAGACGCTACGAAGCATACGGCAAGGACACCAAGGACGTTCGCAAAGCACAGTTGGCATACGACAGCCTGTATGGCAAGATCGTAAAAGCAACCAAGGTAGGTGTGATATGTTGACAATCAAGCGAAATCACGACGGCGATCCGGTGTGTGCCGACTGCGGACACTATTTTGGAATCGACGCAAAGGCAATGGAGGTAGACGGCGAACTCGTTTGTTGGGACTGCCTGAAGAAGTGGGCAGAGGATGATTTCTCATCGTTCATGGATTATATCGCCGCGGACGAGCATGAAATCCTCTACGAACACGACATCGAGAAACTGGCAGAAGAGGACGAGCAGGAGAAACGGGAAGCCGTTGAATCCTGGATGCGGGAAGTCATGAGAATGCGGGGTGATATGTGATGACTTACACAGACTTCATCAACCGTCAGATCGACCGCAAGACCACGATCCTTACCACCATTGGTTCCCTGTCCTGCGTAGGCGCGATTTTCACCGCCTGTGCGGTCCGCTATCCCGCTACCGATTCTCCGCTCGCCTGGATCGTCTCGTGCGTCCTGTGGGCAGCTACAGCGGCCTGTGCGCTGTCCTGCATCAAGCTGCACAGCCGCAGGGCAAAAAAGAAAAGCCGGGACAACAAATGTCTCGGCTATATCCGGATCGATCCGGACGGAGGATTCTACTATGACGTATGACAAAGGAAAAACCGACCGCAACGGGGAGAAGCAGTCGGCTGGGTTGGCAAGATCGGTCGGGGTTGACCGTCTCCATGCAAGTACATTATACACTACCGACGAGGATTTGTCAAGCACTTTGTCACCACCAATGACAGGCGTAGCACTGGACGGATCGTTAACCCTGATGGGATTAGATATTTCCCACCTGCCATTGTTGGCACGAAAGGCAATCGCGAAATTATTCTTATATGAGCATCAATTGTAAAGGAGATATAGACATGGAAAGCATGGAAATCTACACCAAAGTAATGGAAACGCCAAAAACCGCGCTGAAAGCCATCGCAGCCGGACGGCTGAAAGGCATGAGCGACATCAATCCGATGTACCGCATTTATATATTGACAAAAACATTTGGTCCTTGCGGCTTTGGATGGAAGTACACGATCAACAATAAAGAGATCATGGACGGCGCGAACGGCGAGAAGATCGCAGTTGTGGACATTGACCTCTACGTCAAGTGGGAAGGCGAGTGGTCCGAAGCGATTCCCGGAACGGGCGGATCGTCATTCATCGCGAACGAACGAAACGGCGCATACACCAGTGATGAGTGCTACAAGATGGCTCTCACCGACGCGCTCAGCGTAGCGTGTAAGGCACTCGGCATCGGAGCAGACGTGTATTGGGCAGCAGGGCATACCAAGTATGACACACCGCGACAGACCGCGCAGAACGCCCCCAGACAGCCGCAACAGCAACCGCAGGCAAACACACCTGCACAGCCGCAAAACCTCGCACAGGACGCGCAGAAGCTTCTCTCGCCACGTCAGAGACTAATGCAGCTCCTGCAAGCGCGGAACATTGACGTGAAGCAGTACATGACAGCTAACAACCTGACCAAGGAAACGCCGGAATCCGAAGTCATGCGAATGGTCGCAGAGCTGGAACAGATTCCCCCGGCACCGGAACATGTAGCATAAGCAGAGTGGCTGACCGTTTCGCGACGGTCAGTTAATGCGGTATCCGAAAGGGTAGCGGTCACAACCCCGCAAGAAAGGAAAGGAAGACTATGGGCGAAGAAAAAACTATGCTCGAAGAAGAAGAGCAGGAGCAGGAAGAACAGAGTACGTTCACCATCACGGACGATAAGTCCGCAGATTGGGCAATCAAGAAAATCAAGGAAGCAGAGCGCGAACAGAACCGGCTCCTTGCCCTCGTAGACGCGGAACGCGCGGAATTAGACGTGCGCGAAAAGCAGATCACCGACCAGTACGAAAACCGTACAGCACACCTCAGAGAGCTTCTGGAAAGCTATATTCGTCAGGTATACGAAAACGGAGACGCAAGCGAAACAAAGACACAGATCACCTACCCGCTCCTGTCCGGCAAGCTCGTGTTGAAGAAACAGACAACCAAGCTCCAGCAGGACGATAAAGCCTTGACAGCTTGGTGCCGGGAGCACCTGCCGGAACGCGTGAAAGCCACATATAAGGCAGAATGGGCCGAAATTAAGAAGAATGTCAAGGTAGTGGATGGAGTCGCTATCTACGAGCCTACAGGCGAAGTAATGGACGGCGTTACAGAGACCACCACAGAGCCGGAACTCAAGATCGTATGACGGACACGACCGCAAGACTGCGAGACATGACGCAGGATATAAAAACCGGGAAATTCGTGCTGTCCATCGAGCTGCAAGACCCAATGGCAGCTATGCGAGTGTGGGACGAGCTGCACGGAGACGATAAAGTCTCCGTGCGGTTCGCCAAACTCCGCAAGAAACGTTCTCTGGACAGCAACGCATATGCCTGGGTGCTGATGGACAGATTATCCGCGAAACTTCTGATACCCAAAGAGCAGATATACCGTCACTACATCACAGAGATAGGCGGCGTGTCAGACACGGTATGTGTCCGCACAGAAAGCGTCAACAAGCTGCGTGAAACCTGGGCAAAGAACGGTCTCGGTTGGCTCTCGGCATCGTTCCCGTCAAGCACACCGGGATACACCAACGTGATCCTCTACTACGGCAGCAGCACATACGACACCCGGCAAATGCACCGACTGATAGAGTTAATCGTACAGGACTGCAAAGCACAAAGGATCGAAACAGCAGACCCGGCAGAGCTGAAATCGCTACTGGAATCATGGGATAAGAAATCCGCAGGAGGTTGATATGGCAAGCATCAGCGACAAGTGGAAGCACGAACTCAATTCGCTGTCACAGAAGGACTATATTGCCCTCACAAAAGCGATCCTGTTCGACCTTCCGGAGCCTAAAATAGCCGCCGCAAACCAGTACATAGCCGACAGAATTTTTTCCAGTTTAAGGGAAAGAGACAGGGCAAAAACTGGAATGCAGAAGTCTCGAAAAAGCCGTAACAATTCCGTAACGTTACAAGAATGTTACAGTAACAACGGCGTAACGTTACAGGAATGTTACAGTAACAATTCCGTAACGTTACAGCAAGAAGAGAAAAAAGAGGTGTCCCCCCTTTTTCACTTCCAATGGTTCGTCCCGGAGTTTTCCCC
>OCQZ01000001.1_pt1 | contig 113480 bp, 138 predicted proteins | sample 1538921 | NCBI WGS metagenome assembly OCQZ01 (sample SAMN03418269, study PRJEB22391) | human gut metagenome | biome: human-gut; feature: organic feature; material: feces | host: Homo sapiens | place: Tanzania | collected 2013-01 | reverse complement strand
CCCAGCTCGGTCACCCCCGCTTCGAATCGTACGGTCGGCTCTGCTCTCCCGCCCATGCAGAAAACCGCCGTTACTGAGCTGTTCGGTTTTTCCGAACAGCTCAACGGGCTGAACAGTGAAAGCTGCTCAAAGACCGCCATGCTCAATCACCTCCGATTTCAAATCCAGTCCCTTCGGTGAAGTCGTCGAGAGCTTCTTGCAGGTATGTACGGTACACATCGGCGTTGTTCTCGAACCAGACGTGTGTGTCAATGAAGTTGTGGTAGCTCTCGATGTCTTCTTCGGGGTTCAGGGTACGGAGCGCTTCGAGTTCTTCCTCCTCATCGGCATCCAGCTCTCGCTCGTTCGTAATGGCTTCCAGCTCGCAGATGCGGTCAGCCACAGCGGTCGTGAGCTGGTCAGTTCCGAACTCTACTACACGCCGCATGATGTAGTTCAGCGTCTCACGCTGCCTGCTTCCATCCGAGAGCATTTCGCCCAGCGTCTCGCCATCAAGGATGTCGCACCAGTCGTAGCCGACATCATCAATCAGTTTCAGGTCCAAAATGCCACAATTCAGCAGGTTCATCAGGAAGTCTTCTCTGCTACTGACCATCGTTCTCAATCCTTTCTCTGCCCCTGACCACTTTCACCGGGTATTGCGGGCAGTTCTCCCGGTACTCCTTCCGGCGCTGCCGGATTTCGTCGATGCTGTACTCATCGAGCTCGTGCTCCCATCCGCACCCGTAATCGACGTAGAAGTGCCAAACATCTCGTGTCTTCCGCTGGTATGCCATCAGGTCCGCACCTCCTCAATCGGGTCGTTCCCGTCGCACCACCACACCTTGCCGCAGTACATCTTCCGCTCGTAGCCCTTTCGCTGCATCTGATAGTCGTGTTCGGCTTCCTCGCTGTGCCACTGGAGACCACGGGCTTTGTAGAGCGGTTCCCAGTGAGCTTCGTAGAAGTCATATCCGGCACCGTCGATACCGAAGAAATACCCGAACTCCTCGCTCTCGAAGATGCGAAACCCGCACTCGGACATCAGCCGGATGCCGCAGTCGTCGGACAGCCACCAGTCGTCGGCACTGTCACCGAACGACCACATCGTTCCCCACATCGGGAGACTGCCGTCATACTCGACATCGAAGTCGTCCTCATCAACGGACACCAGCGTTCCATCATCGAGCTCGACACACCAGAGGTCGGTTTCCTCATCGTAGCTCCGAAGCTCGCCGCCGTGCTCCAGCGTATCCACTTCGTCCGGCAGATTGTAGACGTACACTCGGTCGCCGCAGCTCGGCAGCGTGACCTCGTGCCAGTCTTCCGGGTCTGACTGCATCAGCTTTGCGATCATCCCCTGCGGGATAGCATTGAACTCGCCGACCCACTGATGGGCGGCTTCATTGATGGTGATGTATCCTCTTGCCATTTCAACTCCTCCTCTCAAATCGAAGCGCAGAAGTCACCGAGCTTCTGCCACAGTGCGTACGTTGCAGGGGTCATCCGAACTTCATCAGGGACGCCCTTGCCGAGCAGCCAGTTGTGCGACTGGCTGAAAAGCCGGGTGGCAGCTTCACGCTCGGCTTCCGTGAACTCCATCTTCCACCGGCGCTTGCGGTGCATCGTGTTCCATGCACTCCCGTAACGCCCCATGCAGACCATACTGTACGGGATGCTGGCGTGAACTTCCGCCGCCGTCAGGACCATCAGTAGCTTTGCCATCTTACCCTACCTCCTCGTAGTATTCATCCCAACCGATACTGTTGGTCGGGTCGTCTCCGTCGTATTCCTCGCTGAGCTGCTTCAGCATCATCTGCCGGGAGAGCAGCTCGCCGGTTTCCCGGTTCATGTAGAACGGACCGGCTTCTTGCAGCTCATAGTTGTAAATCTGCTCCCATTCGAGCGGAGCTTCGTACTCCACATAGCCCCATGCGTTGCATCCGAGGTTCGGAACCTCTTTGCGCTCATCGAAGCTCACCACGTTCGCCGCAAACCGGGGAAAAGCCCCCGGCATCGGCGGTCGCTCCGTCAGGTAGTATCTGAACATCATCTTCACCTCCTCAGTCCCCGATGCTGAAGTAGTTCGAGTAGACCTTGCCATCTTCCACGCAGTAGAAGTAGGTGCGGTCGCCATAGGCTTCCTGATCGTAGTAGAGGAACGTCATCGTGTTCCCGTCAGCCTTCATCTGGAACGCCGTCGGCGAGATGCAGTAGTCGTGTTCTTTCAGAAACTCTCTCAGGGCTTCCCTCGAAGGAAGCCCGTTTTCCGGGATGTTGACGAGTGGTGCGGTCGCCATTTCCCTGCCCTTCTTTTCCCAATAGCGCCTTTCCGCATCCTTAACCTTGTCGGGGTTCTTTTTCCGCCACTCTCGTGCGTATGCGTTTCGTGCAGCTCTCGCTGCATTGCTTCTCTCGCTCATCATTTCCCCTCCTTTCCGACCAGCAGGTCGTACAGCCGAGCCTTCAGCTCCATGATTTCCATGTCCTTGCTGTGAAGCTCGCCGTTCAGCCGGTCGATTTCTTCCTGAGCTTTCAGCTTTTCGGATGTCTCGGCGAGCCGTGCTTCGTGCTCCGCCTTCACTTCGGCTTTGCTCGCTTCGAGCTTGCTTTCGAGCTGGTTGAGGTCTTTCGTCAGCTTGTCACGGATTTCCCGCATCTCCACGAGCTCATCATGCTGGGGGTTGGTGTGCAGGTTCCAGAAGCGGGTGACTTCTTCCCAGCTCCAGATGTGGCTGATGATGGAGTAAAACGTACCCTGCGTCGGCTGGCGGCTACTGCTCCAACTACCCTTCGGGTCGGGCTCACCGTTTTCATTGTTCCGACCGATGTCGTTTGCCAGTCTTACCAGCTCCTCCACGTTGCTGCGCCCGAAGATGTCAGCCACTCGGTTCAGGTCTTCCTGTGCCGTGCTCAGTCCGTGCATCCGCACTTCCTGTACCATCTCCGCTGCGGTTCTGATGCTGTCGTACTTGCTCATTTCGCATACCTCCGATTTCTTACCGTATTGGTAATTTCTTTATCATCATCTTAACTTACCGAACTGGAAAGTCAATCGGAAAATTGACCCGTTGCAGAATTTTTTTACCACAGCCGGAGGCTGCGGTTCATTCCGCAACGGTTACTTTCCCGTAACGCTCTGAGAAGCTCTTGGCACCGTTGGTGTCGATGGGGGATATATGAGAGTGTCCCCCCTCCCAAAGCTCGAAATATGCCACGAAGAACGACCCGGATGCGTCCCGGAACAGTTCGGTGTAGAACTCATCATCCGGCGCCTTCTTGGTGGAGCCGATACTCTCTGCTTTCCCGGTGTCGTAGGTGACTCCATCGACCATCTTCACGAGGCGAGGACTGGAGCTGTCGGTCCTGACCTCCAGCTCGTTCCCGTCGGTGTCCAGAACCTTGACCTCATACCCGCAGAAGCCCATCATCTTGACCAGCTCCGCATAGCTCAGGCTATCGTTCTTCAGCCTGCTGTTCAGGTTCTGCTTGCTCCACCCCATGTACGCCGCCAGCTCGACCTGCATCTTACCGGATGCGGCGAGGGCTTCCCGGACCAGCTCTGCTCCAGACTTCATGCCGTCACCCCCATCACTCTGCTCAGCAGGCTGTCGTACATCTTCTGGAGCATATCACGCTCCGCCGCCGTGCGAGCCAGCTCGGTTGCGAGGTCGGTATCTGCCACCGGAACCTCCTTGATGACCGGAACTTCCTTCACGACCTCCTTGACGACTTCACGGATTTCAGGCTCCTGCTTTTTCGCCGGTGCCGGTCCGCAGTTGATGTCCAGCGACACCATCAGGGCGATCTCGATGTTCAGCATCTCGGAGTCGCTAACTCTGCCCTTGTAATTCCCGATGCGCTCAGTCGATACCGTCGTGACCTGCTCGCAGATAGCTACACTCTCCTTCGGCGAGCTACGGATGACCACATGGGTCGGCAAGTCTTTCTTGGGAGCCGTGGTCAGGTAGACCACCTCCACGGTATCGCTATTGGCGTTGTTCTTGTCGTTCGAGACGATGACAGCGGGTCTGCCGGGAGCCTGTTCGCTGCCGGTGTAGTAGCTCTTGTCCACATACCAAATGTCTCCACGCTTGATTTCCATCTTTCTGCTCCTTTCAGCACGTTCAATATTCTTCATGGCGAGGTATGCCGTCGGGTCTACATAACCCTCAATGTTCCTCAGACTTGCCATCGTCGTGTCCTCCGGCTTGGCGTCTCATCTCATCGGCGTCGATGGTGATGACGGTCGTCATCGCCTTCATCTTCTCAACAAGGCTCCTACCACTGTCATCGAGCAGCGGCATCAGGCTGTTCGCTGTAATCTGCATGGCAGCGAGCACGAAGGGCAGATCGGTGAAATCGTAACTGTTGACCACGCCCATCAGCTCGTGACCGAGCGTAGCGAAGCTCTCATTGACCACCTTGTCTACCTGCTTGCGGTCGCCGCTGAGCATCGCAAGGGTCATCTTCAAGGAAATCGGCAGGTCAGGCTTCATGTGTTTCCTCCCTCTCCATCAGAACCTCAACGACCGCTGCCTTCCGGCAGTAAGACCAAGCCGCATCTGCATCCCTGTCCAGCATCTTGCGGAGCCGGTGCGCCATTTCTTCCTTTTCATCCTGCGTCACGGGGCTTTCGTCGATGCCAAACTTCTCGATATACTCATCCTCCGAGAGTTCCAGCTCGTTCTCGATGTCTTCCACATCCCACAGGTGTTCCTTTCTCTTGTAGGCTTTGGTCAGTTCTTCCGGTGTCAGGCTTTCCACGGGGTCCTGCATCATTTTGAGAGCCAGCTCCAGCGCTTCGTCCTGCTCAAAGATGAACTTGTCGAAGTCGCTTACAGGCTTCCCTCCGCCGAGGATGCCGATGCGGTCAACCTCGATACGGGCATTGATGATTGCGATGGCTTCAGTTCTTGTCATTGCTGCTGTCCTCCTTCTTCTTCAGGTAGTCGTCGATGACGGTATCAATGGCGTAGTCCCGATGGAACGTCCAGTCATCGCTGTTGTCGATGCACCGCCGCATCGTCCGAGCCATAGCCGGGATGAGGGTGCTCAGCTCGTCACGGGTCACGCCGTAGGACTCCTCGATGTCCTCATCGTCCATGTTCTCGAAACACTCACGGATGTCCGTCTCGTCGCTGCGTTTCTGGTACTCGATGTAGAGCTTCAGCAGCTCACCGTCGGTCAGTTCCCGGCGTTCAGCGTTCCCGCAGCAGAGCAGGTACGCCACGCCCTTGCTGTGGCGCTCATCGAACCAGTGCCAAATGTCCTCCCTGTCCGTTCCGGCGGGGAAATGAATGAACGGCTCCTCCATCTTCTCGGTATCCGGGTTCATCGGCACGTCTCCGAACTTATCCCACAGAGCCTCCAGCTCCTCGTCTCGCTCCGCCAGTGTGTCGAACTCGCAGATGGCATCCATCACCAGCGAGTATTCAGGGTATTCCATCTTGCCCTCCGTGGCGAGTCTGCCGCAGATGTCGATGGCGTCTTCTTTGCAGGTACTCATGCTTATCTCCTCCTCATTCCGTTTCTGATGCTGATGACCGCTGCCAGCAGGAAGAAGAACATCATCGTCCACTTCCCAGTGACCCAAATGGCTACCGTGATGGCGGCTCCGAAAGCCAGCCACATAGCGGCGTTCTCGATGTACTTCATCCGAACACCACCTCCCCAAACAGAGCGTACTGGATGATAAGGTCTGCCATTTCGCCGTCGATCTCGCCAGTATCAACCGTGCCGTCGCCGCTGACCGCTCCGTACCGGTCATCCCCGTTCTCCAGCCACAGGCGGAAGCCCTTCGTGAAGTTCCCGATGCTCAGCTCCCACTTGTCGTCGCTCTCCGCATCGTGGAGGATGAGGGCGCCGCCACGGGCGATCTGCTCATGCCCCCAGTCGGCGCAGCGCCGCTCCTCGACGACCTCGGCTTCGGAGCACCAGTAGTTGATGCCGCCCTCCAAAGCGCTGACCATGATGCTGTCCACATCGTCCTCCGTCAGCTTCACCACGAGCTTGACCGGAACCTCGAACACTCTTTTCTTCATGCTATGTCCTCCCTCTTGATTGTTTCGCTGGTCCACGCCCCACCATAGCATCCGATACTCGGCAGGCGTTCCAGCAACGCTTTCTTCATTCCGTCGAGATACCGCTGGTAGTGCTGCTTCTGAAGACCGCTCAGGCTGTCGCTATACGGGTCTTCCTTCTGAAGAAGCTCAATAGCTTCCGACCACTCGTTGTCTTCGATGCCGATGAAGAACAGCTTGTTTTCGAGGATTGCCATCGTGCTGCGGTCAATCCACTTCTGAGGTCTGACTCTCTCAAAACTGGGGAACATCCGGGTGAAGCTGTCCATGAAACACTCCAGCACGTCATCCAGCTCCTCGCCGCTTCCCCACTCATCGTAGACCCACTCACTGCCGGTCAGCTCGGCATAGTCGAGGTCGCCCATGAGCCGGGTTTCCGGGTCTTCGTCGCTCATCGGGTCGCTCCGGCGATACACATCGGTGTGGTCACGGTCGATGTAGTACAGACCCTCGTACTCGCCGTTCACACAAACATTTCCACGTCCCATACTTACGCCTCCGCTTCTTCGAGGTAGCTGGCAGCTTCCTCGATGCTGTCATACGCCGAGTTCAGGTTCTCCAGCGCCTGCTCCGCAAGCTCGTATCTTTCCGAGCCTTGCAGGTTCTCAGGGATGTTGTCGAGGTACTCCTGTTCCTCATCCCTCAGCTCCTCGACCGCCGACTGAATGTCATACAGGTCGCTGACCACCTTCTCGATGGCTTTCCGTCTTGCTTTGTTCATGTACTCTCTCTCCTTTCAGATAACTCCGCCATCGGCGGTGATGATGCAGTAGCAGTCGCACTTCCCGTAGCTGCCACAATACTCGTTCCCTGCTTCATCAATCCACAACGGGTAGTGATGCTTATCATCCATCCCGTAGTGGACATCCGGCAGGCGCTTCAGCTTTCCTACGACCTCGAAGCCGACCGACTTGGCATACTCTCGAACGGTCATCTCTGCTTCCTCCTGCTATGGTAAGTTTTTGTTCGCATCTTCATCTTAACTTACCCAACCGGTAAGTCAATCAGAAAATTGACCGGAGTGAGAAAAAGTTGTCTGCGTCTCGCTCCGGCTTTACCTCCCGCTCAGTCGATAGGGATGAGGTCGCTTTCGCTCCATCCGATCTCGTCGTTCTCGAACTGCTCTAAAGCGTAGGCTCTCCATTCCTCATCGGTCGGCTGGTAGTTGTAGTCCAGCTCGTCGTCTTCCGACAGGTCTTCGTTCAGCCAGTCGATAACGTCTTCACGGTCTACATATACCATGCCCTCGACACGGAAATAACGGGTGTCATCGCTCATCTGGCTCCCTCCTTTCTATCAAGCTCTGCGGGCTTGGTCCGCCCACGCCGCCGCTTCCTCGAAGGTATCGAAAAAGTCCCGGTACTCGTCGCACATCCGGTTCTCCTCCATCGTGCTTTCCGGCTTGGTTACGGCTTCCACCGGGAAGATGTTGGTCTTCACTTTGCCACTGTCGAAGAACTTGGTGCTTACGCCCCAATACTGCGTAGTCTTCTTCATCTTCACTACTCCTCGTCGTCCCAGTCGGGGAGGCTGTCGAGATACCGCTGTACGAACGGGATGCGAGGCAGGATATGGTCGGCGACGAAAGCCCCGATGCCGAGCACCACGAGGAAGCCGCTGAGGATGAGCCCGTCAACGAGGGCTTCGCCAATCAAGTCGGGGGTCATCTCGCCACCTCCTCGTCCAGCTCCAGCCATCTGAACCCGTTCCAGACCTTGCCGGTAAAGCGGGTCACGATGCCTTCCATCATCTCGTTCTGCTCGGTGAACGCCCGGTTGAAGGCGACTCTGACGAACACGTTGTCCATGCTCTCCATAGCTTTGCAGGCTTCGAGCAACTGGTTCAGCGTATTTACCACCAGCAGACGGTCATCATCGTGCCGCTTGAACTCCTCGACGAACGGCTCATACTTTTTATTCAGCAGCTTGCCCTTCATAACGTACTTGCTTACGCTCATTTCATTACCTCTTGACTTTCTCCTGCCAGCTTGTTAGGATAGAGGGCGAGGCGGTTGGCAGGTCCACCGTCCCGCCCTCTTGCTTTGGGGGTTTGGGTCAGGTTCTCAGTTGGTAGCTGGTGGGACCTGACCCTTTTCTTTGCTTTCCGGGGTTTGCGCTCCGGCTATGTACTTGATGCGCTCAATCGCATCCTCCGCTGTGTGACCCTTGCTGGTCAGCCAGTCAGCCAGCCGAGCCATTTCCGTTGCTGTCGTCATATCACCTTCCATCAGGTTTTATCAACACCTCCCTGCCTGAAGTGGTGCGGACAATCTTGCCGTTCTGGTAAGATTTATCCTATCATCATTCTAACTTTCCGAGCCGGAAAGTCAATCATTATTTTTACCGTTTCGGAAATTTTTTTGATGGTATCTTCCCGAATTGACAATAGCCTCTGGAAGCCTCTGAGAGCCCTCTGGTTCAACCGGAAGTTTACGGGTGAAAGTATATGGGAAAGTTCTGAAAGCCGACTGAGACCTTTTTGTCAAACCCGCTTTCTGATTTTTGGCTATTTTGAGAATTGATTTTACCGCCGACGTTGTTCCGCCGGATTTTCCGTGGATTTTCCTGCATAAACGAAAAAAAGCCCCTCCCCGGCGTGAAAACCGGAGAGGGGCTTCTATATTCCGCTACTTGATGTAGCTTTGCAAAGCGGCAACGGCGTCCGCTTTCTTCTTGAACTGGCTGGTGTCGATGCCGCACAGTTCGGCGACAGACTTCAGCAGTTCCATCGTGACGGCTTTTCCTTCGTCACTGGTGATGCGTTCAATAATTGCGGTCAGCTCAGCGGTAATGGTCTCGACCGCTTTCTGGTCAGTGACCTCGCCGCTGATGATTTCTGCGAACCGGGTGTTCTCTTTCCACTTGACCTTTGCTTCCTGCACTGCGTTGTCGATCAGCTTGGACACGGCGGCTTCGGAGATGAACAGCCGCATGATGCTCGGCAGGCGTTCATAGACCGCCGTGACAACCTGCGACTTCTTCAGGGCGCCCGTCCCGGCGCCGAACTCCTTTTCGGCGATGGTGACGAAGCTCAGCAGCATCGCATTGATGAAGTTGCGACCGTTCTTGGTGATATACACCAGACCCAGCACCAACACTGCGACGATGGACAGCAGGGTCAGGATGGTATCGAGATGCTGGAGCAAAAACTGGATGGCGTTCATAGGTTCCTCCTGTTCTGAGAGTACCCTTCGCAACCCTCATGCGGAAACGGGCAGGTCTCGCAGTCTCCGGGGTCACAGTGGCATTTACCGTCCCACTTGATGAACGATACCATCCAGTACACGAAGGCGGCTACGCATAGCAGCACTCCCGCCACTCTCAGAATGTCCACAATCAGGTTCATATAGGTACTCTCCTTCCGTTACTTCGTGATGTTCAGGACCTGCCCGACCATGATGGTGGTTGAGGTCAGTCCGTTCTCGGTCATAATCTGACGATACTTCGAGCCTGCGCCGAGATACCGGGATGCCAGCGCCCACAGTGTATCGCCCCGGACGACCGTGTGCTGAACAGTCGTCTTAGCCGGGGTGCTACTGCCGCCGGGGATGGTCAGCTTCTGACCGACGTTGATGCGGTTGACATTCTTGATGCCGTTCAGGTCGGCAATCGCCTTCACGGTCGTGCCGTACTTGGCGGCGATTTTAGAGAGCGTATCTCCCCAAACGACGGTGTAGACGTTACCACTTCCGGTAGACGGGTTCTGAACAGGCTCTGTTACCGCCTGAGAGCCTCCAGAAACGTCTTTCTCGGCATCGTAAGCCGGACGCCCATAGCCGACAATCTTTTTGTCAGAGAGCGAATATGTGCGTCTTGCGACCTTATCACTGGTGTTGCCTTCGATGGTGTAGACCTTCGTGGCGTCCACCTTCTCCACAAGACCGGTGTGGCTGACATTGGTCGTGGAGGTTCCGAAGAAAATCTGATCTCCGGGCTTCGGATTGCTTGCGTGATACTGTCCCTTCTGCTTGTAGTACATCAGGGAGTAGGTGCATCCGGCTCCGGCGGAGCGCTCAGGCTGACAAAGCAGCCGCAGAGCCTCCGTGTAGCCGAAAGCTGTCAACATACACCAGTCCACGAACATATCGCACCAAGCGAAGCCATTCTTCTTGCCGTTGTACCAAGAGGGGTACTTCTGGTCGAAGTCACGGGCGTACTTGGTGTAGTTCTTATTGCCAGCGTTGGCGGTCTTGTCGTCGAGCTGGCTGTTGGATGCCTTCTCCAGATAGCCGATTTCGCCTTCAGCTACCTTCAGGACAGCGGATGCGTAACATTTGCTCATTTCCGGTTTCCTCCTTCCGGGTCATTGTCATCTTCGACTGCTGGCTGCATACCGGAGAACCTCATGTCCTCCTTCTGCCACTCTCGTTCCTGCTTTCGCTCTTTGGCGGTCTTTATCCAGCCGCAGATGCCGCCCTCGAAGCCACAGGCTCCGAACACACTCACGACCAGCGTGTCAGGTACAGAACCGCAGCGGACGAAGATGACGATCATCGTCACGGTGAACAGCAGCAGGAAGCAGCCTACGAAAAACAGAACGTGCATGAGCGTCCCGCAGGTCGCCCACCATTTCTTGAACTTCGTCTTTAGCGTTTTGCGCCGACGGCGTTTCTTCCTTGCCATCTGCTTCACCTCATTTCTTGATTGGCAGCTCCTCTACGAGTTCCATGAGTTCTTTCAGCTTGCCGTTCCCTCCAAGACCATTATGATAGCAGTCGTGCATCTCCACGATGTCTTCGAGGTCGTTGAAGTCGATTTCGCCTGCTCGCAGGTAGGACCTGCACAGATGCTTGATACGGTCATACATCAAAAGGCGGTTTGCGGTTTTCAGGTTCTCGACCGTACTGACCAGTTCTTCGTACTCGGCTTCATCGTGTTTCTTCTTCTCAACTTCCTTCTGCGTATTATCGTCCTCCTTCTTCGCCTTGCGGTTCAGACGCCAGACGATAACAGACTCAATTAGCTTTATCCCAGCCGCAGCTACGCCGCCAGTCAGGATACATACGAGGACATCACTCATCCTCTCACCACCTTCAGTCCATAGAATGAGAGAGAGGGACCGGTTTCCCGGTCCCTCTCCTGTCCTCGCATCAGATGTCGATTTCGAGGTCCTTCAGGATTTCCTCGACCTGCGGCTTGATGATAGCCGGAACCTGATCGAGAGTCTTCTTGCCCTTCACAATGAGGGTAGCGTAGATAATCGCCATGACCTTAACCTCCTTTCCCAAAAGCAATTTCAGGATAAACTCTCTAAGGGTGCTCATTCGGCGTCCTCAGCGAGAATAGCCTCGACTTCCGCCCGAAGGCGTTCCGGGACCTGTTCAATGGTCTTCAGTCCCTTGCGGATGAGGTTGGCGTACACCTGAGCCATTCCTTACACCTCCCCCGCAGACGTAGCAGCCAGCAACTGCTCGTAAACATCGCACAGCGCAAGGTTCGTGCTGTCGAGGTCGTTTTCGAGAGTCGTGACCTTCTTCTTCAGCTCCTCGTTCTCCTGCTGGAGCTGAGCCGTGGTCTTCTGCTTCTTCAGCTCCTTAACGGAGTCTACTCGAACTCGCTTCAAGCCCATTATTGGAACCCTCCCTGAATAGAAGTGATATAGCCGCTCGTGCCGGAAGCGCCACGTTCCGCAGTGACACGGAAGTTGAAGCTCCAGCCGTTGGCGGCGGTCTTATTGGTGAACAGGTGGTTTCTGCCGTTCTTCGCTTCGGTGGTGCAGTCCTCCCAAACGGGGTTGCCGTCCTTCGCATTGTTCGTGACCTCCACCTTGAAGGTGGCGTCCGCCGGGATGCTGCCGCCGACGGTGATAGCGCAGATGGTGATTTCATCATCGGCATCCATCGGGGTCTCCAGCGTGATGACCGCCTTCGTGACGGACTTCGTGAAGGTCAGGGTGTGCGTGACGGTCTTCTTCCCATCGGTCGCCACGATGCTGAGCGTATGCTCGCCGTTGGTGATTTTCTGGAAATACTCGCCGGTCACGGCGAAGCTGTTGGTCGCCTGCTTCGTGGCGGTGAAGGTGCGCTTCACTTCGCCATCCAACTTCTCGGTCACGGTCACAGCGTCGGCGCTGTCTTCGTCGTTAACGGAGTAGTTCACGCTGAAGCCGCTGGACTTCGTACCAAGGTCGGAGCCGCTGGCGCTGCCGCAGGTGATGGTGGGTGCCGAGTTGTTGTCTACCGTGCGCTCCGCAGAGGTCGTGTAGCCGGACTCGGCATTGTAACTGTCGTACGCCTTGACCCGGTATCTGACCTTCGTCCACCCCTTCGTGATGGTGTCGGTGTAGGTCAGGTTCTTGCCCTTGTAGACCTGCGACCAGCTACTGCCTCCATTGATGCAGCGTTCGAGGATGTAACCACTCAGGTTGCCATCAGCGTCAGTCGCTGCCGCCCAAGTGATGACCAGCGTCCCGCCGCCCGTCACTTCGTTCGGGACGGAGATGCTGGGGCAGGCGGAGGGCGGGTCGTTGTTCACGACCGTCACCTGAGAGCTGGTCTTCCAGCCGGATGCCAGACCCTCATCATCGTACGCCTTGACACGGTACATGACGGAGGTCGTTCCCTTCGCCACGGTGTTCGTGGTCTTCGTCGCCGTGCTCTGGTAGATTTGACTCCAAGTGCTGCCGCCATCGGTGCTGCGCTCTACGATGTAGCCTGCGAGGTTGCCTTCCGCATCGGTAGACGCCGCCCACGAGATTTCGATGGAGCTTCCGCCCATGATGCTGCTCGGTACGGTGATGCTGCTGGGGGTAGACGGGGCGGTATTAGTCGAAACGCTGCCATCATCAGAGACCAAGAGAGTAGAGGGAAGTACCAAAGCCGGACGGATGCCGCCCGAGCTGGAGCAGCTGCGGCTGCCCCAGTCGCCATTGGAGCTCACGCCCAGAGCGAGCCGCGAACCGTAGTTGGAATTGCAGAGCGGGGAGCGGAGCCACCAGCCGGTGGCAGAGCCGTTCAGATATGCGACACGTTTCGTATCGCTTCCGTTCTGTGTCGTTCCACTGAAGTAGGACAGGCAAGCGCCTTCGTTGGTCGGCTCGTATCCGTGTACGAGGTTGACCTCGGTAGAGCTGAGCAGGAAAATCTTTGCCGAAAGACCGTTCGCCCCGGAGGTGACAGTCTTTCCGTAGCCGGAACCGGCACGGTACGGGAGTTTGACCTGCTTGATTGCCTTTTGAATGTTCGAGTCGAACATCGCAAGGAAGGTGCTATTGAGGTACGAATGGATAGTGCTGTTTGCGTAGTCGTTGACATTCGAGCTGTGCCACTGACGGTTCTCGTAGACATCCTTCATCAAGAGCCAAACGCCGTTGCAGCTATTGTCGTAAATGCTGCTCGGCTTGCCCTGATGAACGACAATAAACTCTTTCGCCGTACCGTTCACATTCAGCTTGATAGTGCTTCCGACCGCTTTGTTGCCAAGTGCAGTTGTTGCCATGTGAAAGTTACTCCTTTCAGTTATTACATCCACGGGGGTACGTCGTTCGGTGTCGGCTCGCCCAAAGCGGGAACCGGGTTCTCATTGACACCTCTTTTCTTGCAGATTTGCTTATACTGCCGCAGCCGCCGCTTCTCACGAGCCATCGTCGTAGAGTTGATTTTGCGGTGGGGCTTTATCGTCTCGCCGACGATCTCACTCACCTGCTTGGCGTATTTCTCCCGTAATGCGTAAGTGTCACCGTGGGCTGCGTGAGCATCCCACCCGTCGAAGCTGCGGAGGATTTCTTCTTTCGTGACTTCTCCAGCCGGATACGCCGTCCGCCAGTATTTCACCCTGCTGCGGATGGCGTTCACTTTGTCACGCCGGAGTTTCATCGTAACCTTGCCGGTGTCGCACAGATAGGTGTGGAAACCCAAGAAATCAATCCCGTTCTTCAGAGGGAAGATGCCGGTCTTTTCATTGAGCTCCAGCTTGATGTCCCCTATCCATTGGCGTATTTCCTTCAGCAAGCCCCTGAGCTCCTCCTTGCTATCGGCGATGATGTAGAAATCGTCCATGTACCTGCCGTAAAACCGGCACCTGCGTTTCTCCTTGATGAAGTGGTCAAACTCGTCGAGAAAAAGCAGCGCCAGCAGTTGGCTGGTCTGATAGCCGAGCGGAAGACCCGTGGAGGCATCAATGTAGATGCACAGCAGCTCGTAGATTTTCGGGTCTACGTCCTGCCGCTCCAGCGTCTTCCGCAGTTTCTGTTTCAGTATGTCGTGGTCGATGGAGGCGAAAAACTTTCGCACATCAGCCTTCAGGACCCATCCGTCGGCGCTCTTATGGCTTCCGTAATACTGGACCATGTGATGCTTCAGCCGCATCAGCGCATCGTGGGTTCCCTTCTGTTTCTGACTCGCAGCGTTGTCACGGACAAAGCTGGTGCATATAGCGTCGTAGAGGATGTTATCGACTACGGCGTGTAGCACCACCTTGTCAACGAACGCCGGAGCTTGCACGAGCCGTTTCTTCGGTTCGTAGACGTTGAAGGTCTCGAACTTACTGGGTCTATACCTGATTTCGTTGGTGATGCTGCCGTCCTGCTGGTGAACAACCACCGGCGTCAGTAGCCGTTTCAGCCGCTCGGTACAGGCAAGAGCATTGGCTTCGTATTGAGCCGTGCCGCTCTTGCTCCGCTTTCCCTTCCGTGCTGTCAGGTATGCCCGGTACAAAGTCTCGAACTCGCAGAGTTCTTCATAGGTCATTCGTGTCACTTCTTCCACCGGCTGGGTTTGTAGGCAAGCTCCAGCCGGTCATACTACTAATACCGGTCCGCTTGCCCGGTAGCCACCTGCGACCGTTTCCGGTCGGGCGACCTCGGTATGCTGTATTTATCGTCTACCCATGCACAGGCTTTCGACAGGATGCGACTCCCTTTGATGATGGTACACAGTTTTCAGCCGGAGCTTACTCATCTCGTTTTCCATCAGAGCCGGACGGATGCCGTTCGAGTTGGAGCAGTTGTTGTTGTTCCAGTTGCCATTGGAGTTCACGTTCAGAGCGTTCTGCGAACCGTTGTTGGAATTGCAGTTCGGGGAGCGGAGCCACCAGTTGGTGGCAGAAACGAGTCGCACCCTAATATCAGGCGGATGCCTCCGCCGGGTATCCTTTACTTCGCCTTCGAGAAGGCTTCCACGACCACATCAGCGAGATGCCGGTCTTCCTCCTCACGCTTCGCCGCCCGGAGCTTGCTCGCTCTGGCGCCGTCGTTCTTCTTCCACGAGGCGGTCATGTATTTCACGTCCGTGACCTTCTTCGTCCACACCTCGCTGCGCTTGATGTCGATGATGCTCATATCCAGACAGATCTGAATGTACTCCAGCATGAGGGTGCAGCCGTCGAGCACCTTCCCGATGAGCCGGAGCCGTTCATCGTACTCCTCGTTGAACATCTTGCCGTTGGCGGCGTGGATGTCAGCCACGATCTGCTTCGCAATCAGGCGCATATCCTCGCCGTAGCAGCGGTACGTCGCCTTCGTGAAGCCCTGTTTGTCCTTCTTCTCCATGACGCCGATGGTCTGTGTGCATACAGTCTTCACGTCACGGATGTCGTCGAGAGCCGCAATCTTCTCCAAGATTTTTCTAACATCCCGCTGGGACACGTCAGAGGTCACGACCTTCGTGACCTGATTGGTGTACTTCAGCAGCTCTCTCGCTTTGTTGCCGAGCAGGTACTCTTTCTCAGCCATGCTCACACCTTCTTTCCAAGCATTTGCCGCTACGCACAGCTTCCAAATCGCTGCGGAGGCCGTAGTAAAGGCAGTAGTCTTGCCTGACGACCAGCCGCCCGGCATTTCCGCTGTGGGTGCGACCGCAGATAGTCAGAGCCGCCGTAGGCGGACAACCACACGGCGGCTCGATTTCGGTAAACAGATTTCCGATGAGGCAGGATACCTCGTCGGGGCGGCAGGCGAATACGATTTCTTCCATCAGAAATCTACCCGCTTTGCCTTTACATTCCAGACACCTTCGAGGTTCACACCGTCCAGCGTCTCAAACGTAACCGTGAAGGGGTTTCCCGTCACCTGCGTGTTGAACAGCAGCTCCAGCAGAGCCAGCCTTGCGTCCACGCTCGCCACGGTGTTCTGGATGTCGTGGTGGGCTTCGGGGTCATCGTCGTGCTCCTCGATGAGCTTCCTGACCTCATCCAAGAACATCGGCAGGACAGTGACGGTGCAGTATTCCGACACATCCTCTGCGGTCATCCATGCTTCGCACTTATAGTCCACGGTGACGCCCAAGTCTTCACCGATGACGATGCAGATCGGGAAGCGCCGGACATCAATGCCGGTGTCGGACTTTGCGCTCACATACTGCGGATAGTCGCCGAGGTTGCCGTAGTAAATCATCACCTCGCCCTTGTCGGGGTCGTAGGCGAAGACGCCGAACTCGTTCATCCAAAAGCCGTGGTCGAGTCCGCCGTTCAGGTCAGAGCGGTATTCGACGATCATCGTGACCGATGCGCCCTTATAATTCGGTTCGGTGGAGGTTCCGAGGGCGACCGGCTCCACAAGCTCGGTCAGCTTCGTCATCTCCACATTTTCCTCCACGGTGCCAGAGCCGACCATCACACGGGAGAGGTTCAGCTTCTGACCGGCTACCAGTTTTGCGATGAGTTCACGACCATCATCCGTGACCACGAACCCGTATTTCTTGCTCATGTCGTTTCCTCCTTGATTTCAGGCAGAGTCGTTTGCGTGATGTTCTGTGCAATCGGCACAGGTCTGATAGAGCTGTCGAGCGGCTCTCCGGTCTCAATCTCCGGCAGCGTCGTGACCATGTACCCACGACCCATCTTGCCGCTCACGCCGAGCACGGCGGTCATTTCGGGGTTCTCTGTGATGGCTATGACCTTGATGCCGACGCCAGCAGCCTTGATGATGGGGGCTTCGAGCAGCTTCCGGGCGTCGTCTTCCGGCGTCAGGGTCTCGCTCTCCAGTATCATCGTCGCCGGTTCCTCCGGCGTCTCCCGGTAATACAGAGGTCTCGCCCAAAACATTCGGAAAGCCTTCATCACGTCGTAGTAGGTGCAGTCGTTCGTGTTCTTCCAAATCTTGAACAGAAGAAAGACCCGGTACTCGTCATCGGTCAGGACATAGGTCGGTTGCGTTGCACACGCCCACGCACCGGCTTCCATCCTCGTCAGACCTACGATGTCACCCACACCGTCGAGCTGCTTGCCGACCGCCGTCAGGACGCTTCTTTCGTTTTTCAGAGCATCGAAGAAGTCCCGCAGGTCGTTGAACTGCTCGCCGATTGCTGCGTTCAGAGCGTCGATGACCGGCTTATCTTTGAACTGCTCCAGCAGGTCTTGCCGCAGCAGCTCGATATAATCAGCCATCAATTACCACCTCAATCCTGTTCTCATCGGTGACAGCTCGCTCACGCTCCGAGATGACGATGCTGCGGTTCTTGTACTCCGTCGGTCTGTCATCGCCGGTGGTCGCATACAGCATGAAGTCCACATAGTCAATACCGGGGACTTCGATGCGGAAAGTCTGAGGAATGACATCACGCCCCGCTTCGAGGGCGTTCATCTTCTCCAGTATCTGCTCCTTGATGAGCTCGACGTAGTTCGTCGGCTGATTGGTGCTCTTGCTGAGAGTTACGCCGACCCGGAACCAAACCTTCACATAGGTCGGTCTGTTGAACCGGATGGTGATTTCCTCGCCGTACAGCCCCGGCAGCGTCTTCTCGACAGAGCCGAAGGTGCTGATACCGCCTGCTTTCTTGTTCAGGATTTGCTGGGCGATCTCCGTCTCGTCGCCGCCGTCCACCACAACCTCGATGCTGTGGGGAGGTCTCCCCATGCTGTCGGTTTCATTGGTGGCGTTCTCGTATGGAGCGCAGCTTAGGGCGCCCTGCACCTTTTCGAGAATGGCGCTGCGGATGCTTTCGAGCATATTGCTCGAACGACCGAAAATCTTGTCTGCGTAGGACTTTCGGAACTCAATGTCGCTCTCGGCATCCCGTCCGGCGATGTAGGCGCCCACATTCGTGACCGTCGTCATCCCGGCGACCGCCTTCACGATTTTCGTAATGACGCCGTTCGGAATGAGGATGTCCCCGTCTTCCTCCGTAGCGAAGGTCAGCACCGAGCCGACCTCCTGCGTCGTCAGGTTCTCGGAGAGCACCATGACATTCGAGCTGGTCTCATCAACCGCCGCAATCACAATCTTTTCTCCATCCGCTACCACCATGAAGTCTTCGCTGTCGATAGCGCTACCCAGCGCCTCCAGAAGCTCACTGGAGCTCTTGGATGCGTCGAGGGGGATTGTGTATAGGGTTCCGTTCAGTGCAACCGTGAGAGCACTGTGAAGCTCCGTGGTCGCAAGAATAACGGTTGCCTTGTTGAAGTTTCCTCTGGAAATCAACCCGTCCTCCGAGATGGACAGGTTCGTTGCCGGGTTCGTGTCGGAAGCGATAATTGTCCCAGCCGGAACGACCGTTCCGTCAAGTCCCGTGCAGAGGACGCTGTAATAGGACTTCGCTGCCAGCTCACGGGTGGAGCCGCCGAACTGAGCCGCATTGTCGAGGTTCACCCCCTGAGCGGATGCCGGATACATGGCGTAGTAGACATCCGTCCCATACTCCCACAGCTCCGCAATCCGGTCAGCCACATTCGTCAGCAGATGGTTCAGTAGCGACTGCGGGTTCTGCTTTGTGTTGACGCCGAGTCGCTTCGTCATGCTCTCGTGCATCTCATCGAGGATGACATCCAGTCGTTTCGGGTTCGGACCCTTGCTGGTCAATCCGTACTGTGCCACTTGATTTTCACCTCCTCCCTAAAGGTATCTTCATCGGTCGTGAAGGTCACGGCGATGGTCGCATACCGTGTCTTACGGTCGATGTCGATTTCTATTGCCGTTACATTGGTCACTTCGTCTACATCCATCACCGCCTCCCGGATGAGATGCCGGATGATGGACTCGTTCGGGTTCTTCACCAAAACATCCTCAAAGTAGGTGATGCCGAACGACGGACCGAGCCGCCATTCGTTGAAGAACCAAAGCAGGCGGATGCGTACCGCTTGGCACACGCTATCCGTCTGACTGATGTCACCGGCGTCCGAGATTTCCAGATCGCCGGTCTCGTCGATTTTCAGGTCTATCATCTGTTCCTCCTTATCCCGGTGGTGAGGTCTTCCCGCCGCTGTCACCGGTGTGCGTGTGGGTGCTGAGCGCCACGCCGCTACCCGTGACCTCACCGCTGACGGTCAACTTCCCGGTGATGGTCACGCCATCTGAGCCGACCTTCAGCGTCGTTCCGCCGACCTTGATGACCACCGCATCGTCGCCGCAAGCCTCCTGCATGGCGTCGTTCGCTTCCGCAGACAGACCGGGGATGCACATGGCGTTGCTCAGGTCGAACTTCAGCGACGTGTCCGTCTCTTTCCCGTATTGCCAGTAGTCCAGTGCGGACTCGCTGAAAATAATCATGCAGCTATCGCCTGCCTTGATGGGGAAAGCGATAGCTGCGCCTTTGCTGTGCGGAAACTGGACGGGGACGCCGGAGATTGCCGGGAAATCCATCGTCTCGCCGTTCGGCTTTTTGAACTTGGTCTTCGGCTGTACTGTCGCCATGCCGGAGCCGGGGTCGAAGGACACGATTTCTCCGGGGAGAGCCGTGTGCATTTCCTCGGTCGCCGCTCTTGCGGTCTTGCTGATCTGCTCAATAAACTCCTGCATCATGTCAGCTCACCTCCAGCAGACGGGCGCTGCAAGTCCAGTCGCCCTCCATGTTGTCACCCTCAATGGCGATGGAGTAGACCCGGAAGTATCCCCTGACCTTCAGGCTGTTCAGGTACACATAGTCGTCGATGTCGATTGCGGCGTTCATCAGGAACTGCACATCCCAGCCATATTGCCCCTTGTCGGTGCCGTTCGAGTCGGAAATCTGCACACGCTCCGGCGAGCCGATGAGCCCCGTCTCGGCGGACAGCTCGTAGACCTCCCTGCTCATCGTGTCGTTCGGCTTCTTGACCTGAAGGATGCCGTTGTTGATGGACCAGACGAGACCGCTGGTATCGCAGGCTTTTGTCAGGACGTTCCTCGCCGGTCCGACATAGCTGTACCCGTTCGGGATGTCTTTGAACTCCACATTGTAGGCAAACTTCACCGTCAGTCCCATCTGGTCAGCAGTATCCTGAATGAGCGTCTTGCAGTTGACGCTTCCGGAGTAGCTGACCGAGACGTAGGTGTCTCTGACCTCTACTCTGTTGTCAACGACCTCCACCTCGGTGCAGCGGTCGCTGCCGTCATCCTTCGTCTTGGCGTAGGTGACGATGCCGGTAAAGATGAGCGGCATGACTGTCCCATACCCAGCCCGGAGCACGACCACGCAGTCGTCCTTGTTCAGCTCCGCAAGGTGAGCATCGTTCAGGTTCCAAATGGACACCTTCGCAGTGTTCTGGCTGGTGGTGTCCGCTCTCTCCACCGAGAAGCTGATGTGCAGCGGTCTTGCTCCCTCGCCTATCTGGAAGCCAGCAGACCCCGCTTGACCGGCAGATAGGCGATACTGTCGGTCCCAATTCTTCATGGCGAGCCCTCCCTCCATTTCATCTTGAAATGTTCGGCAGACTGTGCTACAATCTGCTCAGGAAGTTGTCGCCATTGTTGATGTTGGCAGCTTTATGACGAAGGGCTCCTTTGAACCTTCGTTCCTTCCGAGCGGTATCGTGGTCGAGACGATGCCGCTCTTTTTTGATTTCATACGCCGAAACCGCCTATATCCTCCCTCGAATAGAGGGAGGATATATTGGTTATATAGGGTACGGTACGGTTAGGTACGGTAAGGTACGGTTACAGTGGATTTTCCACGGATTTTCCGGTGGAATTTCCTGCGGAATTTCCGAGGATATTCCGAGAAAACGGTTCATTCAGCCGGAATGAACACGTACCGAGCCTTTCCGCTGACGAAATCGTCCCTTCCGATGGCGGTTCCTTCGGTGAGCGCCGCAAAGACGCCCTGCGGTGTGCTTTCGGTTCCCCAGAACAGGTTCAGGGGAAATTGCGGCACGATCTTCGTCCCGACCACCAGCGGCTGTCCGAGCGAGTCCATGACCCCGAACATCCAGTAGCCGCCGGTGTCGTTCCAAGTGAAGCGGAGCTGGTACTGCTTCCCCAGCAGTGCGATGCGGGAGATGCTGTCGTTCAGGTCTGGAACTTCGATGATGATGTATTCCATTCTCAACCTCCTAACTCAGCAGTCCAAAGCTCGACGCCGCATTATACAGGATGCTGCCGTTGCGTCCGCTTCCACTGCCGGAGTCAGACCCGGAGCCGCCGGACGAACCGGAGCCACCGGAGCTGGTTTGCGTGGTGTTTGCTGTTCCCGCCGACGCCCCGGTCGAGCCGGACTTGCCGTAGCTGTCCGGGATGCTGACGGTGGAGCTTTCGGTGACGATGATTTTCTTCAGGGTAATCGGGATTTCCCGTGCGTATCCCACGTCGGCGCTCTTGGTGAAGCTGATGTTCGTGATAGCCATGCTGGTGTAGACCTCATCCGAGGTCACGACCGTGACGACCTTCTTGGACATATACAGCGCCTTCAGTTGGCGAACAATCTGTTCGGTACGACCGGGACCGGAACCGTGCCTTGCCCTCCATGTGACCGGTGTGTCGGTGACATAGAGGGTCATGTTGAGCGAGTCGGGCTTCAGCACGATGGTGTCGCTCACGCTGAAGCCCTTCTCGGTCGGGTATTCTGGTACTTGGGCTTCGTAGTCTTGGCTCTCGTCGATGAGGGCGTCAAACTCGATGCCGTCTATGCTGACTGGTTGCTTAGCCTTTGCCATACTCTCTCACCTACCTTGCAAAAGCCAGAGCTCTTGCCATAGCGTCCACGGCGTTATCAGATGCAGAGGACATGGCTGCTTCGCTCTTTGCCTGACCAGCCCGATCTCCGTTGAACGTGTTCGTGAACTCGTTGTACTGGTTAATCGTTCTGGAACTGGTCGAGTTCGTAATGGTGGACGGCTTGGCGTTTGCCGCCTTGCCGAGCATCGCCATAGCCCGGAAGATTTTGCCCGTCTCCAGCGCCGTGAAGACTTTGCGTCCCCGTGCGCCAGTGACGAGCTCAGGACCTTCCTCGCCTGCGATGAAGGTTTCGGACGAATTGTCCGTGCCGCCTGCATAGGCATTGACCTTTTCAGCGGCAGAAGTATCACCGCCGCCACCGAAGATTTTATCCACAATCCAACCGAGACCGTCAGCGACCCAGCCTACCACCTTCGCTATGGCGTTGATGATGACGCCGAGGATGTCAGCGATGGGTTGCAGAATGGCGAGTATCGGCTCCAAGATGGGGAGGATTGCGTTCAGCAGCGAGACCAGTACCGGCAGCAGAGACTGCACGAGGTTCGCCACTATCGTCATAATCGGCTCGATGATGGGGAGCAGCGCCGAAATCAGCTCCAGCACGACCGGCAGGATGGTCTCGACGATCTGAACGAGTATCGGGACTATCGCTTCGATCAGCTCCAAGATGACCGGCAGGACTGCTTCGATGATTTGCATCACCAGCGGCAGCAGAGTTTCGATGAGACTGATGATAATCGGCAGCACAGCTTCGATTATCTGCATAAACAGGGGCAGCAGCGTTTCTATCAGGCTGATGACCAGCGGCAAGATGGTCTCGACGATTTGGATGAGGAACGGTAGGAGCCGCTCTACCATCGAAACTATCATCGGGAGCACCGTCTGAGCCAGCCGCCCGATGAAGCTGACGATTTGCTGCGCCAGCTCCAAGATGACCGGCAGGATGGCTGCTACGAGTTTGCCGAGCAGCGGAAGAACCTGCTTCAGTGCGCTAAGAAGCTGGTTCCCTATCGTCCTTGCGAACTGCTTGAAGACATCTATGATGTCCTTCACCTGTTCCCACAGGTCTTTGCAGGCTTGCCTGAAGGCTTCGACATCGACGCCATTCCGCTCCAGTATCTCACCTATCAGGCTGTTCTCGCCCTTCATAAAGGCGAAGAAATCCTCGACCAACAGGGCAAGGAGAACTATGGCAGCTATGATGGCAAGTATCTTTGCGTTGTGAGCGGTAAGCAGCGACCGTACGGTCTTTAGGAAGCTGACGATTTTCCCTGCATTGATGGCAAGGAAGACCGCTCCCACTGTAATTGCGATGAGCTTCAGCAGCTTGTCGGTTCCACCGAGCTTATCTGCCAGCCATTCCAGCCGGGTCTTGAAACGCTGTGCAAAGGTCATGGCTGTGTCAGACAGCTTCACCATAGCCCTTGCAATCGAGTTCGTCACGCCGAATGTCTTATCCATGTCTGCCAGCCACAAGCCCCATGTGTTGCGGATGTTCTTAATGGCATCCGTGACCGTGAGGTTCACGTTGGCATACGCAGCGTCGATCTCGTCGGCGGACTCTAAGAAGGCATCTTTCAGGTCGTTGACCTTAATCATGCCGTTGGACGCCATATCGAGGAGCTGACTTTTGGCTACACCCAAGTGCTTTGCAAGGACATCGGCAGTTTCAGGCGCATCTTCGAGCATCTTGTTGAGGGTTTCTGTGTCCATGATACCCTTCTGGAAGCTCTTGTTCATGCCTTCAATGACGCCCGTAATGGCAGAGTCAGAGCGACCAGCGGTCTTCATCACCTTCGTGACCGCCGCCGCATAGTTCGCAGCGTCGTCCACGTTGAAGATGTCGCCGGTGGCTTTCGAGAGGTTCGACACAGTGGTCGCCATGTCAGCGTAGCTCATCCGGCAGTCGTTCGCTGCCTTCAGAACCGTCTGCTGAGCTTCCGCCGCTTCCTCGGTGCTATCCACGATACTGCGGATGCCGTTGTTGACAGCGCCGAACTCCTCAATCAGACCGTTGATTTTGACCAAGCTGAACCCGATGCCGATGGCACCGAGCAGCTTGGTCGCCGTGTCCTTCAGGGATTTGATGCTATCCTCAGCTTTCTTCTCCGACGCCTTATCGACATCGTAGCCGAGCTTGAAGCCTATCTCCCTGAGCGTAGTAGCCAATCACTTCACCCCTTTCGTGAGTTCTTGGGCTCTACCCGCTTCCACATCCCTATCCATCTCGTAGAGTGCATAGAGCTTCAGAGCTTCGTCCAGCGTGTAGCAGGTCTTCAGCTCCCACATGGTTGCGAGCTGTGCCTTGATGAGCACATACATTCTCATTTCGAGTTCGGAGAAGCTGGACAGGTCCAGCTCCCCGAAGCGGCTTATCTCGCTACCGTCTGAGTCAGAGCGGACGTTGCCTTGCCAAATCGGGCAGCGAGCTTCTTGAAAAAACCGTTGTAGTTGCTGCGGACGACCTCAAAAGCAAGGATGAACATTTCCTGCACGTCCTCGCAGAAGATTTCGTTCACAAGGTCTTCAGACAGCGGCTGCGCTCTTTCACCGGGCATCTCGACAGAGATGTTGCCGCCAGAGATGAGCAACAGCCGCAGAACACGTTCAAGCTTGTCACCAGACAGACTGGTAAAGGCTCCAGAGAGGGTTGGGGCAGCCTGCTCGATGTCAATATCGAACAGGTCTTTCCCGTCACCCACGAACCCCGCAAGGGGGGCGAGCCCGGAGAGAATAGGCATCACGAGGTTTGCCAGTTCACCGCTGATATTTGCCGCTTTGAAGGCAGGCATGGGGCGGATGTAGAATTTGTTCTCGCCGATGGTTACTTCACGGCTTTCAAGCTGTTTCATACGTTACCTCCGTTATTCAGTGAGTGTAGCATCGCCGGTGTCGATTTCCCACTCACGGTTGTTGGTGTCCTTGCCACGAGCGACCGAAGCCTTCTTCGTTACCCAAGCGGACTCGGTGCTGAATACCTGACCGCCCTTCAGGTCTTTGATGAGGACCGGGAACATACCGTTGCCGGTCTCTCGGTCCAAATCGACCATGCGGGAGAAGTAGGCGTTGCTGTCGCTCATCTGGAGCAGGCTGATCTTCACCTTGTAGGTGTTATCCGGGGAAACCGCACGACCGATTTCACCGTCGCAACCTACCTTCTTGGTGATGCCGTCGCCGTTCGCCTCGATGGTGACGAAGCTGTCATCGGCGATGCCGGTGACGATGTGAGAGCCGCAGGCGATGACGACTTCCTTCGGGTTATAGGTCTTGACTTTTCCTGCCATTGTCTATCCCTCCTTACAGGTTCTCGTAGGTCAGGCAACCCTTGACCTCGACAACGTGGATGGCGCCTGCCAGCCGAGCGGAGAATTTGCAGTCGGTCAGAGTGCGGGACGCCTTCTGAGTGCTGCTGATTTCAGACGCCAGCGGGACAGACGTGACATAGCCGGGGTTCTCGTTGCCGTCGGCGTCGTACTCAGTGGGAGCGATGCCGCCGTACTTCTGCCCGTCCTTCAGGGAGGCGAGCATCTGGTTTTCCACCAGACCGATACCGGCATCGGTGTACGGGATTTTCGGGTTGACGATCAGCAGGTTCACGATGCGGACCTGCATATCGTTCTGGAGCCAGTCACGGAAGCGGATGACATCAATCCACTCGCCGCCATTGGTCTTGCCGCCCTGCGTGATGTTCTTGGACGCCACAGTCAGGACGAAGTTGAAGTTTGCCTTCTCCAACTTCTTGATGAAGGTGCTGCTCAGCTTAGACGGAGTGACCGTCGCCACCGGCATCAGCGCCCACGTCTCGCCGCCGGAATGGTAGTTCATAGCCTTGACCGCCTGAGCGATGTGGCTACCGTACTTATTCTCAGCGGGGATGTCGTTTTCGAGCTGGTCTTCCGTCACCTTCGGGTAGACGGGGTAGCTCCGCAGGTACAGTCCCGGCTCTGCGATGGGGCTGTCGGGGTCACGGTCGATGTAGCCGCAGATTTTATTCTGCGTCTCCGTCCACTGAATGACCTCTTTCACCTCGTCGTCGTTGATACCAACCGGGCAGATGCAGTACCAGCCGTTCATGCCGAGGGCGTTGTCGAGGACATCGACCGCTTTCTGCGGTTCGGTCTCGCCATCCTCGGTTTCGGTCTCGCCGATGACGGCGATGTAGACCTCGTGAGGTCTGGGGGTCTGAGAGAACGCAACACGAGCAGCTACGCCAACGGGGTCGGCAGCAGCGCCGGTTGCGGCAAAGCCCAGCTCAGTCACTTCGCTCAGGCTGTTATACACGCCGACGGCGGGTACTTCAGCTTCCGGGTTCGGAGTGGCAGGAGCCGGACCGATGATGAGGATGTTGTCAAAGCTGGCTTCGTTGGAGATGGGAGAGTCCAGCGAAATGTCAACCGTGCAAATCCTTTCGAGGTTGCTCATAGCTATGTTTCCTCCTTCATTACGGGTTTGTCGTTGATTTCGACATTGGTGAAATAGCCGCCCTCCTCGGACGCCATTTCTTCGTTGCCGCCGCCGCTGGGCGTCGGTTCGATAGTCGGGTCAAGTCTGGTGACATCATCCGCCTGAATGTCGCCGCCGCTGACCTCCTCCGGCGTTCCATCCGGTCCGATGGTGATGTGCTTCACACTGTCAGGCGACAGGGTTCCGGTGTAGCCGATGGCGGTCATCGTGAACCGTGCAGAGATTTCCAGCATAGACCGGAACTCATAGTTCGTATCGTTGATGAGTCCGGTCAGGTTCTGTACCGTGGGCGGCACCACCAAAGCGAGGTCGTGCCGGTGGCACCACTGGATGACATACTCAGAGTTCAAGAAGCTGGCAAAGCCCAGCATATCGTCCTCCGACGTGTCCTCCACGATAGGCGTGTACCCCGGTCCGATTTCCGTCTGCCGCCCCTGCGTGAACAGGTCGATCTGGACGGGCATCGTAGCCGGGTAGAACGCAACAGGTCGTCCGTCGATGACCTTCATCGGAGGGTTCAGCGGACGGTCAACAGAGCCGAGCGTGATGGTCACGAGCGGCTTGGTCGGCTTGACGGCGAAGCTCTGCTTCGTGTAGGTCACGGTGGCGCCGGTGAAGTAGAGTTCGGTCAGCTCCTTCAGCAGCCGTTTCAGTTCAGCAACAGTCACAGCAGCTTCCCTCCTCCCCATCTGCGCTCACATCGGGTCCGGGGAACCTCTTGGCTTCCGTGGCGGACACCTGCACGAACTCGCTGCGGCAGTGATGCAGCATCGTGTGGTCCCATCCGAGAGACGACACGCACTCGTACCAGTGACCATCCGGGTCCATCGGTCCTTGATAGAACAGCCAGTCTCCACGTCGTCCGCTGGACTGGTCTGCCGGTGTGAACACAAGGTCTCCGAACGCCTTCATCCGCTTCACCCTGCGCTCGCCCTCAGGGAGAGCCTGAAGCTCATCAGCATTGAGCGGCTGGACGTTCAGGGATGCCGTGACATCGGTGTACCTTGCGACGGAATAGCCTTCGACCACCTCGTCGGTGTCGAAGCGCCGCACCACAAAGCTGCGGCGGAAAATACCGAGTCCCACGATCTCATCCTCCCTTCTTGCGGATTACAAAGTTTACGGATTGTCTCATCTTGCCGGTGTCGATCAGCGGCTTATCAGACTTCTTCTTCCTGATGGTAGACGGGGCGTTTGGCTCGAAGCTGCCGTTCTCGATTTTCTCCTGCACCAACGACTTACCGAAGACACCGAGCTGTTTCAGGCACCGCTCTGCGGTTCCGCCTTTGGTCAGCTCTCTCGCCTGTGCTTCGCACATCTGGTCGATTTTGTGTCGGTTGTCATCGACGCTCTGTCGGAGAAACGGTCGTGCGGGGGAACTGGATGTACCGAGCTCGTTGAACATCGCAATCTGCGCCATGTCCACGCCCCTGTCATCCGTGACCTCACCGGACTGGTAGCCGATGAAGACCTCCTGCTGCTTCAGCTTCTTCAGCTCGTCGTAGAACTTCTTCCCTTCAGGGGTCAGTCTGTCGTATCCAGCCATCAGGCTTCACCTGCCGACCGAACGGAAATGACCACCAGTCTGCGGAGAGACAGGTACTCCAGACCATAGGGGGTCAGAGCCAGCTCAGCATCCACCATCAGGTTCGTACCTTGATTGACGGTGAAGCCGATGGAGGTCTCACCCTCGGAGTAGCTTCCGATACGCAGCGTGTCGCCGACCGTGCCATACGAGCTGTCGCCGTATCCAGCCATCTTCAGACGGTGGGCGGTCAGCAGCGCCAGCGCTTGGTCATACAGTTTCCCGAAGACCTTGCGGCTGATGATGGGCTCGGTCAGCTCCATCCACGACTCTACGGTCTCGGCGTTCAGGTCAGCGAACTCGGTAGCCATCAGGCGGAAAATCTTGACGGCTTTCTCGTACATGGCTTACTCCTTCTTGGTTTCCGGCTCCTTCTCAGGCTCCGGCTGCTGCTCGCCGCCGGTCTTAGGCTCCTCGGCAGGCTTCTCGTTCGCAGGCTTGCGAGGGGGCTTCGGCGTGGCGGGCTTCTCCTTGACGATGCTCAGATTACCCATCTCCACTAAGCAGTTGATGGCGGCATTGTTGGCGTAGGCATCCTTGACCTCGCTGGTATCGCCGGGGAGGATGATGTCATCGCCAACATTCACGATCTTGCTTCCGATGTTCTTCAGTTTCATAGGTCAAACCCCTTTCGGTTAAAGTGATAGGGGCTCCCGGCGAACGGGAGCCCCTTCAGGTTGGAAGTCTCAGCAGATGCCGACTGCAATCAGCAGGGACATCGGGTAGTAGATGATGGCGCCAGCGGTGCGAGCCTCGCAAGGAACGACCATCTCCAGACCCTGAGTCTGCACAGGGTACTGGGTGAAGGGCAGCGGGTTCTCGATGGTCAGCTTGCGAGCGTCGTTCTTGAACAGAAGCGCCACGCCCTGACCGTTGCTGTCCTTTGCATAGGGGTTGGTGTCGGTGCTGTCGGGGTCGAGCTCCGGGCAGGACACGATCTCCTTGATGTCAGGCAGGTTTGCCTGAATGTAGCTCAGCACGTTGGAGGCGGTGCCGTCGATGCGCTTGCTCTGGAGCTCCAGATAGGCTTCGGCAGGCAGCGCCAGCGTGTCGGGCTTCTCGACCTTCTTGGTGGTACGAGCCATCTGCTTCAGCATACCAGACACGTCGGCGATGATTTCGTCGGCGGTCTTGGACGCCCAAGTGGTCTTGCCGGAAGCTCCGTTGGCAAGAGCGTACAGCGGGATGTCGTTGTCAGTGGACAGGACGCCACGCAGACCGGTCTCTGCATCGCCGTTCCAAGCGATCTTGTTGTTCAGGTAGTCGATCTGATACCGAGCAGCTTCCGCCTTGCGGGTATCGAGAGACTTGCCAGCCATACGAGACGCTCTCATCTCCTGAATGGAATAGCCGAAGCTATCGCCGATGGACTTGATGATGGCGGTAGTGGGCTTACCCTTCACATCCGCACGAGGCAGGTCGGTGGCGTAGTTGGAGATAATCTTTGCCAGACCCACCTTGTCGTAGCTGTAATAGGTGACGGTCTCAGCGCCGGGGTCAACCTCGCTGGACATCGGGAACAGCTTCAGTGCCGTAAACTCAGGATACTCGACATCGTAGGACTGAGCCTTAACGAAGTCGAGTTCACGAGCAAAGAACACGGAAGCGTCCTCAGCAGAGTCGAAGTGCATACCGGGGGTAGACGCCAGAGACGCAGGAATGTTGCTGGCAAGCAGCGCATCGTAGTCGTTCTGGTCGTATCTCATGGATTTCTGATTAGCCATAGGTTCTTATCCTCCTTCCTTGATTAGCCGCCGTGGGAGGGGTTATCCTCTCCGCTTTCGGTGGTAGCAGCAGCGGTGTCGATGCCATACAGCTCCACAGGAGCGCAGCCGTTGCTCTCACCGCCGATAAAGCGACCGGCAATCTCAACGCCGCCCTCGGTGGCGAAGCAGCCTGCGTCGTCGCCGGAGATGATGAGATGCAGGGCGTCACCGTAGGCAGGGGTCTGGCTCGCCGCCAGACGGACCCAAATGCGACCGTGGCGCATAACGCCGATGTTCTGGTTCTTATTGATGGAGACCTTGCCTTCGAGGTCGTGCTGCTGATTGAAGCCGTTCACGGTGACGCCCTCGAAGTCAGCAGCGGTGCTGGCACTGGTGGGAAGCACCACGTTGCTGCCGGGGATGCTACCCTTCACAACGCCGACACCGAAGCGCAGCTTGCCGTTGTCCTCCTCATTGAAGCGGGAGTCAACGGGATAGTGATACAGGTCGTAGATGCCACCGGGGATGCCCTTCGGGGTGGCGTAGCCATAGCTGGTCTGAACTGCCATATTACTTCTCCTCCTTCTTCATTCTGCGGTCGATCATGCGCTGACGGGCGTCAGCAGCGGAGCCGACGGACTTGGCGGCAGGCTTGCTGTCCTTACGCATCATCTGACCACGCTGGTAGTTGGTGTCCTTACGAGCCTTCATGTCGGAAACCGCCATGTCGAAGGCGGCGCTGACATAGGCGGAGCTCTTCCCGTCGAGACGCAGAGAAGGCTTCAGCTTCTTCAGCACAGCCTTCTTCGCACCCTTGACGGTCATGGACTCCAGACCGTCCATATTCAGGCGGTCGCCGATGCGAACGACACGGAGCAGCTCACGGAAGTCGGTGTCGGCAGAGTCCTTGCGGTCCTGCTTGGCGGGGGTGTCGTCCTCATCCTTGTTCTCCTCATCCTCGTCGCAGTTCTCGTCGTCGCCGTCGGTGTTCTCCTCGTCGTCGCTGTCAGCAGCGGACTCAGCGCCAGCAGCCTGAAGAACGTCGATGACACCCAGCAGGGTGTCGATGTCCTCATCCTGCTGAGCGATGACCTCCATCGCACCAGCCACGTCTTCGGGGTCACCAGCCGCATCTCTGCGGTCACGGCGGTCCTTGACGGTCTGGACGGCATCGGTATCGCCCTCGTCGGCGGCAGCACCGTTCTCCTCGGCAGCTTCGGCAGCAGCTTCGATGGCAGCAGCCTGAGCAACCTGCTCGGCAACCTCTGCAACAGGGCTATCGCCCTCGTCGGTGGCGCCAGCGTTCATCCGCTCCTCACGGCGCTTCTGGAACGCTTCGACGGCGGAGCTCAGACCGCCGTCTCCATCATGTCTTTTGGTCTTAGCCATAGTGGATTTAACTCCTTTCAAAGTATCGGGGTCACGGCTGTCGATATTGAGCCGTGCCTGTTCACCAGCCCTCGCCTTATCGACGAGAGCGAGATGATTGATTTCGATGTTCCGCTGGATGGCGTCATAGGGCTGACCATTCCAAACGCCAGCAGTCTCCTCGGTCGTGAGGTTGTATCCGAGCGACAGCTCCCTCAGACCGATGTTCTTGATGGCGTTCGTGTCATGGATGATGATTTTGCAGCGAACATCGTTGCCATCCTGATAGCCTTTGCTCAGGATGGTGCCGACGATCTCCTGCTCCACATTGTCCTTGTCTACATACCCAGCATCATGCGTGATGATGATGGGCTTGCCCTCATAGGACGCAAGGCTCTCCGCTGCGAAAACATCCTCCGGCAATCTCAGCTCCCTGCGGATGCTGCCGTCCGGGTTGCGGTACTCGAAGATGCCGACCGACGTAACGATGGGGTGGTCAATCAGATAACCTTCCTCAGTGAAGTACGTCTGGTCCAGCGTGATGCTATCGAGCCGCTGCACCTTCTTCTGTGCCGGTGCGTTCATTTCGGTGTCACTCCTTTCAGCCGGTTCCGGCTGGTCTTACATGAGGATTTTCTTCATGCAGTACCACCCCTTCCTGCGACGGGCAGGTCTATGGTGTCCTTATCGAAAACTGCCAGTGCGACGCATCTGCACTGGTAGTCTTCGCCGGGATGACACCTCCGTCCGGTTTTCGGGTCTACCACCGGTGGGTCATCCCACCGGAAGCGTTTCCCGTTCAGCCGAGCGTGACCCTCCCGGACTCGACTGTCGCCGGATGTGGACCAGATATACTCCTCTACGCCTGCATCTTGCTGCTGGCGCTGAGTTATCTGACCGTTCAGCTTGGCAATCTGGTCACGAGCGAGAAGCTGGGCGTGGCGCCGGTCCATTCCGTACGCCCTCTGCATCTTCTTCACGATGGAGGTCGTGGTCTCGCCCTTCTTGTAGCCCTCCATGACGATCTCCCGCATCTTTCCGAGACTGTCCTTCGGGACGGTCTTGATGAGGTCAACATTCTCGTCAACCCATTTCTTCATCAATTCCCGGTAGATTTCCCCGGTGTAGTAGTCGTCCATCAGGTCAATTCCGAGCGTGGCTTTGACTGCACGTTTCCACTCTCTGATGCTCAGCTTCCTCGTGAGGTGAGCCATTGCCTCAATCTTGTCGTAAAGACCGAAGCTGGAGGTCTTGCGTTCGAGCTCGACAGCCATTTTGTCGAAGACGCTTCCCAGCTTTGCCAGCAGGTCAGACGTGTCATCGTGGCGACTGTTCGCTTCTCGCTCTATCCGAGCTGCATCACGGATTTCAGGCAGGTACTTTTTCAGCAGTTCGTTGAGGCAGCGGATATAGGCGTTTGTAGCCCTCTGGTACTCCCGTTCCGCTTGGGCGGGGAATTGTGTTGAGGTCTTGCACAAAAGCCGCTGGTGGCTTCCGAATTTCGCTGAGAGCATATCCTGAACCATAAGTTTGTGGGCGATGTCGTTCACTGGCTGTCACCTCCTCCTTTACCGGCTCTTGCCGAACTTATCTACCCTGAAGGTGTCCTCCCAGCCACGGTACTTATCACGCTCGACGACATCCGTCGGGCATGGTTTCCCGCAGCGCTTGTTGGACGCCTTGCAGAGACAGACCGTTTTGCCATTCCTGAAGTCGATGTGGACCTTGATGTACTCGACTTCAGTTCGTCGTTTTTCCAAGCCACCATCTCCTTTCAGATAGCATTGAAAAAGCAGCGGATGCACCGCTGCTTTGGGATTGAGGGCTGGATGCCCTCTGTTATCGTCTGAGCGCCTCTGGATTTGTCCGTAGGCGCTGACGAGTAGAGATTGTAGGGTATTTCTGAAATGCGCTTGTAGGCTCGTTTAGCAGGGTTTGTGGCTACTCCCCATTCAGGGCTTCCAGCAGGGCTTTTACACCCTCCGCAAACGGCACGAACAGGTGGTCCGGGTTTTGCTCCAGCAACTCCTCCACTTTGTCAACCGAGATGAACCCCGGTCGGGTCATTTCGACCCCATCGCAGGCGATGCTTCCGTCGTAGTCCGTACACACGAAGACGTGGGACGGGCAGTACGGAGTGGACAGGTCTTTCAGGAAAGCGACCGGCGTGAGCCCTTTCGGGGTGATGCCGAACTCCTCCTGTGTTTCCCTGACCGCAGCTTCCTCCGGGGTCTCACCATCCTCGATGTGACCGCCGGGTCCGCAGAGCGTTCTCTGCTTGACTCTCGTTCCGCAGAGTATCTTATCGTCCTTGACGACAAGGACGCCGACGCCGGTATCGGTATCGCCATCCAGTCCGAAGGGTTGACCCGGTGTGCCGGAGCCAGTCTGCTCGGCGCCGCCGGGGGTCTGCTGTTCCTCGATGTTCTTGACCTGAGCTTCCAGCTCATTCACCGCTCCGGTGCTCTCCGCTCCGAGTATAGCCGCAAACGGGTCGTCGTCATCTTCTGTGATGATGTCCTCGACATTGAAGTCTTCGTCCGACGCAAGGGAGCGCCGAACCTCTGACGGGTCAAGGGCTTGCATATCGACGTAAATCTGAGCTGTCTGGGCTTTGACCTGAGCTGTTGCTGCTCTGGTCTGGTCTACGGTCGCCTGCTCGGTATCGCTCAGGCTCCACAGTGGGTTGAAGGTCAGCTTGTAGTCCGGGATTTCATCGACCTCTTTCGATGCCACGCCAGCCCGGAAAATCACGTCCAACAGATCTCTCAGGTTGCGCTTCAGCATGAGTTTCTGTATGCGCTCCACGAAGTTGTAGTAATTTTCAAGGTCAGCGTCGCCGGTGGCGTTCATCCCCGCCGGGGACCGTCCGAACAGAATGGTCTGCGGGATGTTCGTCAGAGCAGACAGCATATTGCAGGTGGAGTCAATGACATCGCTCACGCCTGCGAACTGCGTGGTCTTGAAGTCGTAGTTCTCGCCTTCCGAGTCGATGGCGATACTGTTCAGGAAGCTCCGGGCTTGGTCGATGACCTGCAATCGTTTCAGGACTTGGTTCTCGCCTTCATCCGTGGTCAGGAGAGCAGCGAGGTTCTTCATCGAGTAAACTGCCTGCACACTGCGTTCGAGCAACTTCACGGCGTCGCTATGAGCTGTGGTGGTCTCTCTCAGCGCCCGTCTGATACGGACATATTCAGGCATCCCCCAATACTGGTAGGTGCTGTTGGAAATCTGCTCAGGCAGGACGCCGTTCCTGAAGACAAGGCAGCGGCTTTCGTGGACGGTGAACGAGCCGTAGATGCTGGAGACGTAGTAGAACTCAGGCTGTCCGAACTTGGAAGCCCTGTTCGGCTTCCCTCTTACACCGAAGTCCTGCATATACAGGCTGGTGTAGTCGGGCTGCACGATAGCTCTCTCGTAGACTCTCAGCTCGTCGATGCTCCGTACGTTCTCCCAGTCCACCGGCTCCTCCAGCCCCCGACCATCGTCGATCAGCATGACGATGATGGCGCCGCCGTAGAGTCGAGCCCACTTGATGGCGGTTGCCGCTTTCTCCTCCCATTCGAGGTCATCAAGGGCGCTCTCTACGAAGGCGTCGAGGTCGTCATTCTTCAGGTTCAGGTCAAAACCGTGTTTCAGGGCTTCTTCAGCCGGGGTGTCGATAATCTTGGAGAACAGTCCGTTGCCCTCGTACAAGCTGGTGAGCTGCATATCCGGGATGACCGGTTCACGGTCGAAGCTGTACGACTCCGAGTTGTCCTGCGAGGTCCCATACTTGTTCATCAGGTTGACATAGCCGTCCTCCCGGTATGGGCGCACAGCCTTCCCTGCTTGCCGCTGGAGGATTTGACGACCCCGTTCGTTCAGCTTTCGCCGTTCGAGCTCATTCTGCGGTACACGCATGGGACATCACTCCTTCCTGTCAGAACTCGATGCGAGCGTCGTGGGTATTCCAAACGCCGACGGCGCTGACGCCATCCAGCGTACCGAAGGTGACATAGAACGGGTTGCCGGTGACATCAGCTTTCAGGATGAGCTCCAGCAGCTCGACTCTCGCAGCGAGGTCTGTGGCGCTCTGCGTGTTGGCGGTGATGAGTGGCTTCACGAGACCCCAGAATGTACTCAGGTTCCCGGTCCCAACATACTTCTCGTCGCTCGCTTCGAGCGTGTTGAAGATGCTGGCAATCAGAGCCGTAGACGCCTTCTCCACGCTCTCCGTGGTGGCATAGGGGTCAAGGTCCACCTTCCCGCCGCCGATGAGCTCAAAGGCGCCGTTGACCAGCTTGTACTCGTCGTACATATTTCCGGTCTCACCGCCGCTCGTCTTCCGCAGGAAGTAGAGTGTGTTCGCATCCGCATCCGCCACAGCAGGGAGCGTATCAACGACTGCCACGCTGAGATGCCCGGAGTTTGCGATAGCCTGAGCCAGCTCGGTTGCAGTGGCGTAGTCCATGTCCTGCGTCAGCTCGGAGAGCTTCACAGGCACGAGGATGTTGACCACCTTATCCTTCGGTGCAACAGCCTTGCCGTTCCGCTGGATGCTGACGATGACATTCGGCTCTGCATCAGCAGGTGCGTGAGCCGACTCAACATGGGCTTCACAGGTAGCGAGTGACGTGTTGATGTCTTCGATGATGCCCTGCAAGGTTTCCGCAAGTGCGGCGATCTGCTCTGCCGTGTACCCCTTCGCTTTCAGTGAAGCGAGCCTAAGCCCTTCGAGCGTGTTGAGTTTATCGCTCATGTTCGCTTCTCCTTTCGATAGAGAGAGGGGGCGACCTTGCGGTCGTCCCCTCATTTACGCAGGCTGATTACTCAGCGGCAAAGACCTCGTTCAGCATCTCGGTGACTTCGGCTTCGGTAGCGGCGATGAAGCCATCCAGCTTAGCCTTGTCCTCCTTAGACATCAGACCGTCGGACTCAGCAGTCGCAACGACATACTGGGTGTTCTCGCCGGGGATACCCAGAGCGGTGATGTCCGCCTTCTCCACAGCCGCAACAGCAGTGACGTGACCCTCGGCGTCAACAGTGACCTTGTAGAAGCCGGAGGCGTGAGCGTCGTGAACAGCATGGGTGTACTTATTGGCACCAGCCTCGATGCCATTCAGCTTCTCCAGCAGCTCGTTGGTGAAGTCGTTGGTAGACAGGACCTTATTGCCGTCCTTCTGGACGTAGTTGCTCAGGTCAACCTCCCAGTCGCCGACCTTCTCCAGCGCACCGTCCAGCACCATGTACTCATCGTACTTGTCGCCAGTCTTGGTGCTGGACTTCTTCACCATGTAGATGTACTGGGAAGCATCCTCAGCGGTCAGGTCGATGTCAGCAGTGGAGTTGACGATCTTGCGCTTCATGTGGTCGGCAGCAGCGATAGCAGCGGCAACCTCGGCGTCGGTCTGGAACTTGGAGTCGTTGCTCAGCTCGGAGACCTTAGTGGGGACGGTGATGTCCACAGCCTTGTCAGCGATAGCCTGAGCGGTGCCGTTGACCTTGATGCTGGTGATGACGTTGGGCTCGCCGCCAGCGGTCACGAGGTCGTCAACACGACCCTTCAGGGTGTTGAACTCGGTCTTGGAAGCGCACTCCTCTTTGACCTTCTGAGCGAGCTGCTTCAGATGGGCGAGCTGAGCCAGTTTATTCACATCGTATGCCATTGTCTTATTTCCTCCTCAAATTAAGTCGTCTGTTCTTCTGCGGGAAACACTTCGTCAAGCATGGAGCCGACCTCCTCGTCGGTTGCCACATCATAGGAAGTGCCGCCACCGGCGCCCAGTTCTTCGAGGTCGCCAGCAGCGTTCTTGATCTGATACTGCTTCGCTACGCCATCGGTGACGACAGCGAGCTTCTGACCGACATAGGCAGTCGGGTCAGACTGTGCATAAGCCTGAGCTTCAGCGAGAGAAGCCCAAACCTCGGTGGGGTCGAGAGAGAAGGCGTCCTGTCTCTGGATAGCCTTCGGGAACTCCATCTTGGAGTAGCTACCCGTGGTATTGTTCACAGCCATTGTCGTCTTCCCTCCTTAACCCAGAGTGACCGTGAGCTCAGCGTCATTCTCGTACGGCTTCGCAGGCTCATACGTCCAGACGTTGTAGTTCACGGCATCGTAGCCGTTCGCACCCTCAACAGGAACGACAGACTTGACGAAGGTGTCAGTGACATCTGCGCCGAGAGCCGTTTCGTTCTTGACCTTCGTCACGCCGGTCTTGGTAGCGATGCAGGCGATGACGACCCGCTGGGTGCCAGCGGCGACGTTGATTTTGAGACTGCCAGCGGCATACGCCTTGCCGCTCTTAGTCAGACTGCGGATGTAGTCACTGTCCAGCGTGGGCTTCTCAGCGGTGGCGCCGTAGAAGTAGTTGCGGAACGGCGTGTACGCAGCGGTCTCCTTCGACTTCGTGCCTGCTGCGATAGCCACAGCGGGGTTGGAGTCGGAGCCGAGGTTGTCCTTTGCGGTAACACCTGCGCCGTGCGTCGCAGTGACCTTGTACTTCAGGCTTGCCACAGCGTTACCGCCAGCATCGCCGATGACGAAGCCAGCGCCGCCGTTGTTGTCGGAGCCAGCAGCCAGAGAAGCGGTCTCGGCGGTGGCGACCTCGGTCGTAGCCTTGTCGGTGATGCGCTCAACCTTCCAGCCGGAAGCTACAACAGCGGTGTCAGGACCGTACTTGTAGGAACCGGGGTTCAGTTCAGCGGCGCCATAAGACGCAGCGGCGACCTGAGTACCAGCTTCGACAGCCTTCGCTCCGTTCAGGGCAAAGCCCGTGACGGAGGGCTGCGCCGTGATGGTAGGCTGAAGACGCTTGCTGAAAATCTCAGTCAGGATGTCGGCGACGGACTTACCCTTCGTCTGGAAGGTTGCCGTGCCATTCTGGTCCTTCGTGAGATTGCCAACCTGCGTGTAGCTGCCAGCCAGCGTGATGTTGTCACGGACGATGACCTTATCGGCATCGACGCTACCGGTCATGGCGACCCACTTCTCACCATCGTAGGAATAAGCGGACTGCTCATAGGTGGTCTCATCGACCACGGTATTGACGATGAACACGTCTCCCTTCTTGGGGGTGGGCTTGGCTTCGCCGGTAAAGAACGCCTCGATGACCGAGCTGTCAGTGGCAGTCAGGTCAGTCTTGGTGCCTTCATACACGGAGCCGGAGCCGACTGAGTTCAGATCGTCGAGGGTGGCGTAGTTGGACAGGTCAACGGTGGTGTCGTCAAGTCTTTCCACTGCGCCGGAGACCAGCGCATAGATGTCGTAGTACCCGGTGTCGGCGTTCTTCACCAGATACATGACATTCTCCTGCGCCGTTTCAGCGGTGGGAACTGCATCGACCTTCTCAAAACGGGCGTGAGCAGCGTTGGCGATGGCGTTAGCGATGGCTTCGTTGATAGCCGTCGCCGTCATGCTGTCGCTGGCGTCCATCTTACCCTCAATGAGAGCCTTCAGGGTCTGAGACAGTTCCGATTCCGAGATTTCGCTCTTTTTGGCAAGCGAACCGAGTTCAGAGGAAAGCTGGTACTTTGCCAGCTCAGCCTTCACTCGTTCCGACTGCGTTCGTAACTGAGCGAGCGTTACGAGCTTGTCTGCGGATACAGGCATTTACATACCTCCTTGCGAATATTTCATAGCAGGCTACCTACTACTATGACAACAGAAAAGCCCTTCTCAGGGCTGCTGGGGGGTGTTGCTGAACACATTGTCCAGCATATCGTTGACTTCCTCATCGGTTGCGATGTCATCTTCGTCAACGACCTTATCGCCGTCGTCCCCTCCGGGGTCCGGCTGCACCTGCTTCCCGAACACATCATCGAGCATACCGCCGACTTCTTCGTCGGTGGCTACCCGTTCATCCGGGATAGCGCCCTGCGCCCATTCACGGAGCAGATCGCAGTCGCCGCCTGCGCCAGACTTCGCTACGGTGATTGCCTGCTGGATGTCCCAGCCGAGTGTGGTCTTCTTGACCGTGCTCTCGGCAAAGCCGACAGCGGAGACATAGAGCTTACCGGGCTTCAGAGTTTCAGGCGGGATGTCAAAAGCTACGCCATTCTCAATCCTGACCGGCTTCCCCTTCTGACAGGCACTGTTCTTGAACACGGCGACGACATCGTAGCCGGTCCAGCTCTCATCAAGCGCAAAAACAGCCTGAACGATACCGGAGCTGTTCGCTACCAGCGTATCCTTCAGGTCGTGAGTGATTTTCTGTCCCTTGACAGTGAACGTAATCAGCATATCGGTTCCCTCCTTTCATCAGGAAATCAGAGCACTGATGTCAAACGTGTTGTCGTTGTAGTACGCATTTGCCTGCGAGTAACAGTCCACTTGGTCATCGTGGGCGCCGCTTGGGAAAGCAGCCATCTCCTCCACGAAGTCGTGGACCCACGGTGCTATGTTCGCTGCCGGGATGTAAACATTCCCCGCTTCCGCAACAGCCGTCGTTGCGTGTGCTCGCACAATCTTTCCGCCAAACGGTTCGACCGGAATGATGCCGCTGATTTCTTTCCGCAGCACTTCGATGACCGCCGTGCCGTTGGCTTTGTCTTCTACCAGCTTCCGTGTTGTTTGTGGCCACTTAGCCGATAGACCTCGCATAGCGTCGAGGGTTTCAGTAAAGCTCATCCGCCCTCGCACTTGGTCGAGCAGGTAACGGTTCGGTCCCTTTCTCGCCCATACCTGACCCACAACGAAGTCAGAGGTGTCTTTGTCTTTGAAGGTGCAGTCCCACGACTGGATGAAATCGGTGAGACCCGACGGCATCGCTGTCCATCGCTTCCACCATTCTCTCTTGAACATACCGCCTGCGCTCGGCGTCGGGGTCTGCATATACAGGGACGACCACGCATAGGTGCCTACGGTTTCTTTCTGCTGCGCCGCCCATGCTTCATCGTATCCCCCCGCAGGCCACAGAGCTTCGCCGAGGTTTCTGCCTATCAAGTCGTGCTCAGGGTCTTCGCAGATTGCAGGCAGGGAGAGGATTTTCCAGTCTTCGACTTTGCCGTATTCGGGGTTCAGGAGCCGTGCAGCGAGGTCGTCCTCATGCCAGCGTGTCAGGATGATGATGACAGCGCCACCTGCGTGAAGACGGGTGCTGACGGTGGACTGGTACTCATCCCACAGCTTGTCACGGTAGGTCGAGGACTCGGCTTCGGCTCTGTTCTTGATGGGGTCGTCAACAATCAAAAGGTCAGCACCGTAGCCCGTGATGGAGCCGCCGATACCGACCGAAATCATGCCGCCTGTTCCGTTGTCGAGGTTCCAGTTCGTCTTCGTCGCCTGAACCTGAGAGATGCTGTGTCCAAAAAGCAGCGGTCCATACTCCTCAACCTTGTCACGGTTTCGCTTGCCGAACTGCTGGGCGAGGTCGCCGCTGTAACTGATCTCGATGACCCGCTTGGTCGGGTTCTTTCCGAGATAGAACGACGGGAAGGTCTCGGTCACAGTCATGGACTTGCCGTGACGGGGCGGCATGAATATCATCAGCCGCTTGGTCTTCCCGGACATGATGTTTTCCAGCTCTCGACACACGAGGTCGAGGTGTCTGGCTCTTTTCCACCTACCCGCATGAACGAGCTGGACGTAATCAGCGTAGTACCGCTTCGCCAACTCATAACGAGCTCCAGATGCTACGGACCTGCGTTGCGTTGGCGAAGGGGTGTTACTCCTCGCCATCGAGCCCTTCGTCCATTCGGGCAAGGCGCCGGAGCTCATCTTCGGTCAGGTTCTCATACGGCGAGGTCTGAACCGCTCCATCGAGCGTGATCTTTTGCTGCTGCGAGAACTCTCCTTTGCTCCGGTTGTTGAGCCAGTACATGATAGCCATCGTGTCAGGCACAGCCTTCTTGGTGAATGTCCTGACCCGGACGGGCTTCTGTTCGCCTGTCTTGGGGTCAACGTCGATGGCGCTTTCCTTTTCCTGATACTCGAAGCCGGTGGCACGTTCAAACAGGGAGCGTTTCACCTTCGCATCGGCAATTTCCTTGCCGTGCTCGCAGGCTTCGTTGAAGGACGGGTACGACTCCCGCCACCGAATGATGGTCCGTCGGGAGACGTGGAAGGCTTCTGCGATTTCTTGGTCAGTGGCACCCTTGATAGCCAGCGACCACGCCCAATCGTCGTGGTACTTCTGATTGTATTTCAGGGGCGTAGGCATCGTCCATCACCTACTTCCCTGCGAGGTAGTCCGCAGCCCAGTATTCGAGAGCCTGCCACTTGTTCTTGGCTCCGACCTGCCCCTCCTTCACCATCTTGTCGAGTGCCTCATTGATGATGTCCGCCGCTTCCTTCGGGATTGCCGGGGACCCAAAGATGTTCGGGAGCTGTATCCACTCCTGACTCTCATCGAAGTGGAGCTCATCGAACAGGTTCTCGGTTGCCTTAATCATCGCATGGATGGCAGCGCCGGTGTTCTTGACGTTGGCAAACTGCTGGTACTTGGTGATGGTCTCGATGAACTCCTCGTGCTGCTCGATGTCAGCCACGCCGAGGAAGTCGGGCTTGACTGTACCCAGAACCTTCAGAAGCTGCTCTAAATCCCTGATTTGGTGCGGCAGGAAGGTAAAGGTTACGTTCCTCCAATCGAACTCCACTTTCGGGGAAAGCAGTTTTTCCAGCTCTGCCATAGGCTCGCCGATGATGTCCTTGCCGATGTAGCTTTCCAGCATATCGTCCACATCGTCAATCATCTTGGCGATCTCCTTCAGGGTGGACTGGTCGTCGAACCCGGAGATGGCGTTGTGGGCGAGCTGTTTCGCCGCAACCTGAGACCGGCGCAGCCCGGTGGTGTCGAGGATGACGAAAATCTCCGTCAGCACCATACTGTCCTTCGCAGAACGGATACGGTGATGCCCGGAGATGATTTCAATCTTTCCGTCGATGAGGGCGCAGAACGGCAGGCTTTCGAGCTGTCCACGCTTCTTGATGTTGTCGGTGAGCTGCTTCTGCATCTCGGTCTTCATAATGCGAGCATTGATGTCCTGCTCACGGAAGTCGGTCAACTTGACCTTTGCGATGACGAGACCATGACCCATGTCAGCCACGGTTTCGTAGGTCACTGCTGCTGCGACTTGGTTTTCTCTCTCTGTCTCCGCCATCTTTCTTCGCCTCCTAACCATTCATTCAACGCCTGCTTAGCGTTTCTATCCTTCAGGGGGGACTCGTAGGTGAGCCGGAACCCCATCTTCTTATCAGGGACCTTCTTCGTCAGCTCCATGAGCCCCCGCATTTCCTTCGCTTCGGGGTACTTGGTCATCTGCACGGTCTTCAGGGTCTTTGCCTTCTCCCGTTCAAGGTCGGTGCAGATACTCATAATCAGGGGCTTGTTCTGCGCCAGCATGGTCAGCAGCCGCCCCAGCCGATACTTCTTGTGCGGTATGGTCATGCCATACATCAGGAACACAGCATCGGAGACCTGCGTTCCAAAGGCGCCCATCGTGAGCGCCGACTTATCCAGCCCGAAGACCCCAGCCAGCTTTCCGTCGATGAGCAGCGCAAGGTTGATGGGAGCAGACGAGCCGACGAAGTTATGCGTCCACAGCTTCCGGTAATACTGGGCTGCGGTGCGCTCGATCTGCGTCACTTGGATGCGGGACTTCCGTGTGATTTCATAGTCTCTCGGAAGGATGCTGCAATCCAGCGGCTCCAGCTTGCCCTCGTTGGGTCGTGTGACCATCTTGCCGTTGGCGAGGGCGGTCGCTTCGTCAGGACGGTTCGATGTCAGGTAGACGTTCACGCCGTCCCGGACGCCATACCGGGCAAAGATGGGGGTGCCAGCGGTCAATCCGGGAGCGTTCTCCTCATAACAGACCAGCAGGCACTTGGCGTCGTTCATCTTCTCGTACAGGTCATGCAGACCGGTCGCCGGGTCGAAGATGCCGTACTCCGGCTCCTTCCATGTGACCCTGCCGCCGGTGTCATACCACTTCTCGAAGCCAGCGGCGTATGTCGGGGGGTTGGCGATGACCAGACAGTGCGGGTCATCATAACATTCTTCGAGGTGCTTCCACATATCCAGCGCCCGGTAGCTCATCCCATGCAGGGACTGCTTTGCCCTTTCGAGCTGTTCCCGGATGCCGTTGATGTGCTCCTCCTTGCGGAACTCCAAATCCCGCATGATGCCGTAGAAGTATTCCTTCCCGGCGTTCTTGACAGTCTTCAGGTAGAGCCATGCGTACAGGGCGATTGCCGGGTCCAGCAGCTCCTCATTCGTGAACCCATCAGCCCGTATCTCCAACTCCTCCAGCGACTGACCAGTGATGGCGTAGCCCATGATGGACGTGAACATCGCCACATCGCTCGACTCGATCTCGCTGGGCTTGTAGCCGCTCTGCACAGCGATGTGGGACATGGCGAAGGCTCCGGCGCAAGGCTCTACGAACCGTGTATAGCCCTGCTTGCGAGCGTTCTCTATCAGGGGTTTCAGGAACTTCTGCTCCTGAGCTACCAGTGTTCCGAGGAAGAACGCTCCGGGGTTCTGGAACTTTGCCACTTCTTATCACCGACCTTTCGTTCAAAGTTTGCCCCTCTGGTAGCGACTGGAGCATTGTCGAACCATAGGGTAGGTTATTTCAAGAGACGTGAGCCTCTGGAAAACGGTGGTACAAAAAGAGGGAGCCGTACCGGTCTGGTACGACTCCCTTATATGTGGTCCGCCGAGCAGGATTTGAACCATGCGACCCCCTGATTAAGAGTCAGGTGCTCTACATTCTGAGCTATCGGCGGGTGCTACCACATTTTCATCTGGACGGCTTCGGGCTGAGGTGGAGCTTCCACCTTCGGAGGTTCCTGCGCCTTCGGCTGCGCCCATTTGTTGGGGGACGGGTCAGGCAGCTCCTCGATGACCTCTCCCGTTCGAGCCAACCACCATTCGGCAAACACGAGCCGGTGGCACCACTCTCCGGGCTTTCGGACATCCTCGTAGCAACAAAGCACCACGGGCTTGCCTAAGCTCTCATATCCCCTGAGTATCCGAGCGATGCGCTGAACACCGATGCGGTCGATGTTCCTGAAGTATTGCGGCGTGAACTTCGCTCTGTCATACTCGTTGAACAGCCATCCGGGAGGGGCTATCTCCATGATGTTCCCGTCCAGTCTGTACTGGAGGGGAAACTTGGGGGCGCCTCGTGTGACCCCGACGACTGTGTACTTCCCGGTCTTCAGCTCCGGGTTACTGTACCTGCTGGTGTAAATCATTGTCTTCGCTCCTTCCATACAGCCCCAGCAGCGTCCTCACACCTTCAGCTATCTTTTCGTCGAGATTATAGCCGAGCTGCTTGTAGAACCTGCCGTGTACCATACATTCGTAAGCCAGCGTCATAGCTGAAGACTGTTCCCTCGTGATGCCGAGCCGGAAGTCTTTCGCTATCCGCAGCGCTTCTTTGTACGAGCCGCACGAAACGAGCCGCCTGACTGCATCGGATTTCCTTTCCATCAGCTACACCTCCTGACCGTTTCGGTAAGTTTTGGGCTTATCTTCATTCTAACCCTTTACCGTCTGGAGTCAATCGGTTTTTCCCTGATGCTGCGGGGAAATTCTCTGCCAGCCGAGCCATCCGCCGGAGTGCCAGCGCCGCCTTTTTCCGGTGTGACACATCCGACTTCACGCTTCGTAGCTTACCATACTGGTAATTGCGTGTCAATGGCGACTTTTTGGCACGGCTCTCTTTTTACCGGATGCCGTCGATGCCGAACAGCCGGGGGGTGAGCCTTTTCTCAGCTTCCTTGATGTCCTTGTAGACGGTGCTGACATCCACCACTTCGTCCTTTGCGATGTCTGCGATGGACCAGCCGTCATCGTCGATGTAGAGACGGCGAATGGTTCTGACCCTCCTCATCTCCTCAGCCCTCCCCGTTCTCACGCAGAAATCCTCGTAATCGGAGATGGCTTTCTTGATATGCTCGATGATGAGTTTCGTTCTGCCTGCGGATTTCTTGATAGACTCCACATAAAGCTCCTGTTCAGAGGGCTTACCGGACATCAGGCTGAGGATGTCGTACACATCTTCGTCACACTGGGAGGCTTCAAAGATGGCGCTCTCGCTGTATGCGAGCAGCCCACGGTAATTCACCAGCAGCAGCTTTGTGTTCCTGAGCCTGCGGTCGAACGCCGTTTTCCTCTGACGCTCTATCTCCTCCCGGTAGGTCTTGATGACAAGCTCCACGATCTCCGCCTTCAGACCGGGGGTGAGCTCGCATTTCTTTTCTTCTTTTGCCATACTTGAACCTCCCTATCCGAGCCTTGTCCCCCTCCCCCTTCGGGGGAGAGGGCTTCGGCTCTCGATTTACTCCATTCCTCTGATTTCCGAGAGTAGGACAGGAACTTTGTCTGCACGTTCCCATGTTCTCCCGTCCCGGATGGTGTTTCCGAAATGACCGTATGCGGAGGTGCTGGCGTAAATGGGCTTCCGCAGGTCCAGTTCCTTGATGATGCCGCCGGGGGTCAGGTTGAAGACCTTTCTCACCGCTTCCACGATGTCCTCCTCCGGCGCCGTGCAGGTTCCGAAGGTGTCGATGCGGATGGACACGGGTTCTGCCACGCCGATTGCGTATGCGAGCTGAACCTGACATTTGTCCGCCAGCTCCGCCGCCACGATGTTCTTTGCGATGTAGCGAGCCATGTACGCTGCGCTGCGGTCAACCTTCGTCGGGTCTTTGCCAGAGAAGGCTCCGCCGCCGTGTGCAGCAGCTCCGCCGTATGTGTCCACGATGATTTTCCGTCCGGTCAGACCGGAGTCTGCCGCAGGACCTCCCTTCACGAAGCGCCCGGTCGGGTTGATGAACAGGTTGTAGGTGTCGATGTCGAGGTCGGGCAGGAACTCCTTTGCCTTCTGGAGCACCGGCGTGATGACCTCCTCCACCAGCGGCTCCTCCAAACTCTCCGGCGTTGCGTACTCCTTGTGCTGGGTGGAGATGACGATGGTGTCAATGCGGATGGGCTTCTGTTCGCCGCTGTACTCCACTGTGACCTGCGTTTTGCCATCAGGCAGGATAGAGGGAATGGTCCCATCCTTGCGCTTCTGGGCGAGCTTGTATGCCATCTGGTTTGCGAGGGAGATAGGCAGCGGCATCAGGTCGGGGGTTTCGTGGCAGGCATAGCCGAACATCATGCCCTGATCTCCGGCTCCCCCCACCTCATCGTTCGTCCCCAGCGCAATATCCGGGGACTGCTCGTCGATTGCCACCATGACGGCGCAGGTGTTGCCGTCGAAGCCGGTTACGGGGTTGTCGTACCCGATGTCCTTCAGGCTCTTGCGGACGATGCCGGGGATGTCGATGTAGGCTTTGGTGGACATCTCGCCCATGACCAGCACCATGCCGGTCGTGCAGCAGGTCTCACACGCCACTCGACCATTCGGGTCCTTCTCCATCACCGCATCCAGCACCGCATCGGAGATGCGGTCGCAAACCTTGTCGGGATGCCCCTCGGTGACTGCTTCGGATGTGAACAGGTAGTTACTCATGCTTTTCTCCTTCTTTCTCGCCCTTCGGGGCGTTTTTCTTCTTGGCTTTGGGTGCGGTCTCCACATGGCGAGCTGCCGCAGCGTGGAGCAGCGCCATCAGCTCATCGAGCCGGACGGATACCATGAACGGGTCGCTGCCCCTGACCGAAACCGAGAACGTCCCGGTCTCATAGCTCGCCATCATCTTGCAGGGCAGGTTGCCGATGTTTCCGATACCGACCACCTTCCCGTCCTTCTGCTCAAAGATTGCCATCGCAGTCTGAGCCATCATCTCCACTCCGTCGCTGACCCCGGACTCGGATGCCGGGACGATGCGGATGACACCTTCTTTGGGTTCCTTACTCATGTTGTCCTCCTTCATTCTGTTTCGGCGTCCGACACCACCACTTGCCATCAGGTTCCTGAACCCCAATCTCGGCTCCGGGCGTCTTGTAGAGCCGGTCTTGCAGGCGAAGCAGCTTCTTATGCCGGTACTGCCCGACCTCAACCTCGATGTCCAGCATCATCTTCAACTGGTCGAGCATAATCTCGACATCCGCCAGCTCCTCGGCGATGTTGCCGATGTTGTCAGCCCCACGCCACCGCTTGCAGATTTCCTTCTGAAGCTCGGACATCTCCTCCAGCACCATCTTGGTCTGGGCTTCCTCCCCGTAGGCGGCAATCGCCGCCCGGAGGATGTCTACTTCGTGCATCATCTTTCTCACCTCCTCAGAACGGCAGATCGCTGTCGTCCCCGTCATCCATCTCCGTGAACCCACCCGCAGGCGCCGGAGATGATGCTGTGCCGCCGGAGGTGTCGTCCTTCTTGCTGTCGCCGAAGAACACTTGGTCGCAGCGCACCTCCACCGCCTTGCGCTTCTGCCCGTCCTTTTCATAGGTGCGGGTGGTCAGGACGCCGGACACCTCGATACGCTGACCCTTGCGGAAATACTTCGCCACAAACTCCGCCTTTTTGTCCCACGCCACACAGTCGATGAAGTCCACCTTGTCCTTCACGCCCGGTCGTTCGCAGGCGATGCAGAAGGATGTGACCGCCTTGTTGGTGTTCGTGTATCGGAGTTCCGGGTCTCTGACCATCCGTCCGCTCACGCCTATCAAATTCATTGGAAAGCTCCTCTCGTCTTCGTACTGGTCCAGTTCGAGGTAGTTCTTCCCGAACTCCCGTCTGAACTCCTCTACGCTCGCCCGGTGCTGTATCATCCACCGGGTCTGCATGAACTGCTTCAGGGCATCCGCTGTCTCCCTGCATTGATGAGCTGCTCGCTTGCCGTTGCGGTGGCAGCTATCCCCGCACAGCCCGACCTTCAGTCCGTACTTTTCAGACTTATTCCGCAGGGCGGCTGGGAAAACGTGATGTTCTTCCAGCCACCCCACTTTGCCGCACAGGAAGCAGGTCCCGTAATACATCAGCCAGCCGCCCGCTGGCTTTCAGTGTCGTCAGGGTCTTCGTACCCGTAGTCGTCCATGTGCTCGTTCATCGCCGGATTGTCCATCTCGAAGACGACCTCGCCGCAGTCCTTGCACTCGATGCTCACCCGTGCGACCTCGCCATCCTGAACCGGGTAGCCCTCACGGTCATAAGCGACACAGACAAGTTCGTGGTTTTCATGCCGTGCCAGCACCTCACTGAAGCAATAGAAGGTGTCGTTCACGGAGAAGGCGGAACTGAGGACGACGTGGTTGTTGATGTCTCGGACGGTGTAATTTCCCATCGCTTCAACGCATCTCAGCTCCTGCCCTGCGTACTTCCTGATGTAATCGAACGCAGGAGGTTCATGCACCTCGTTATCGCCGCCAGACGCTTCCTCATCGCTTTTGGTATCCTCGGACGCCTCCTCGCCGTTCCCTTCCTCCACAGGCTCGTAATCGGCGTCGATGACCCCCGCCGGAAGCTGCGGCATCTCAGGTTTTGGCGGCTGCTCCACGGGGTCGCCGCTCTCATCGAACAGGGTCGTCTGACCATTGTCGATGTCCTGCATGACATACACGCCGTTCTCACGGTCCCAGACCATCTTCATGTTCCCGCCGAGGGAGCCGGATTTCTTATCCTTCACCTGCAAGACCGTCCCGATCTCGTGCTTGAAGCTGGGCTTGATGATGTCCTTCATGCCATCGTAGCCGTTGCACTCAAAGTCACGCTCTTGGTCTTTCGACAGGGTGACGACCATCTTCATATTGATGGTCGCTTCCTCGCTATCCCACTTCTCCATCTCCAGCAGCAGCTTGCGGAGCATCTGGTCGAAATCGGACTTGAAGGCGTTGAAGGTGTCCCCGTTCAGGGACAGCGGATACTTTTTGTTGTTACACATCAGATTTTCCTCCTATCATTTTTCATCAGGGATGTCGGTAATGATGACGACCACCCGTGGCGTGTCGGAATAGAACTTCCTGACCTGAGCGTCCACGATTTGGGCGTCGTCTCGGTATGCGATGCCGTTCAGCGAGTCGCAGATGACCTTGCCGATGTTGTCGAAGTCCGGCTTCTTGGTCGGTCGGACTTTGTGGTCGAGCATCGCCTGCCGCTTCTTCTTGCTGATCGACTTGGGGATGGTGTAATACGCCATAACCCGGACATCCAGCATGGCGTCGTCGGGGAAGCGGATGCCAGACTGGTTCCGGTACTCAGTCTTCACGAGATTTTCGTAGATGACGGTTTGGTCAGGGGTTCTGGTCTTCACATGACCGCAGACGGTGGAGAAGCGAGGACGCCCCTTCCCTTGCGGTTCCCCGTAGATGCAGACCTGCGTCCTCATTCCGCCGCCCCCGCCTTCGGCTTATCGAGCGGCGAAGGGTTCGGCTCGTACTCCACGAAGTAGTCGTAGCTTTTCTGCCCCGCCCTCCGCTGGCTGGTCAGCCTGACCGTGTAGCCGTTGTCTGCAAGGATAGAAGCTACGGTCAGGCGATCAGCTTTGTCCTTGATATTGAGTCTGTCCATCAGTCGTCCTCCAACAGTGCTTTCATGTCATTGAACCGGCGAGTCGCTTCACGCCGCCGCCACGACGGACCGACGAACTGCATCGGGTAGCACAGCTCGAAAATCCGGTCGTATATGCGCCCGTACCGGAGGTCTGCCGTGTCCTTCATCTCATCCATGCTGAGGTTCGTGGTGAGGATGAGCGGCTTCTTTGCCCGATACCGGCTGTCCACAATGTTGTAGACCTTCTCCAGCGCATAGTCGGTGCTGCGTTCTGCTCCGAGGTCGTCGATGATGAGCAGCTTTGCCCGGTTCAGCTTGGCAATCAGCTTTTCTTCCTCCTCCTTGAAGCCCTGCATGGTCTCCAGCAGCTTCACGAACGAAGTCATCACGACCGGAACCCTCCGGCTCAGCAGGTAGTTGGCTATACAGGCGGCAGCGAAGGTCTTGCCCGTTCCGACGCCGCCATAGAGCAGCAGCCCCTGATTGTTCGCATACATATCGTCGAACTTCTCAGCGTACCGCCTGCATAGCTTCAGGTTTCTCTTGTTCTTCTCGGTCTCGACGAAGGAAGCGAAGGTGGCGTCGCTCAGCCGCTCATCCATCAGGCTCTGACCTCGCAGGCTCTGAATGACTTGCAGCTCTCGTTCTTCCTCCTCACGCTTCTTCTGCCGGTCTTCTTCCTCTTTCCGGCATTTGCAGCTCACCGGAACCTTCACCAGACGGGGCTCGCCGCCGTGAGGGTCGGGCATCGTGATTTCCGTCTGCCTGCGGGTGTGGCACTTGCCGCAGCAGACGAACCCTTCCTCGTCGGTGTAGTCACCATCGGCTGGCGGATTGGCTTGCTGCGCTCGCCGGATGACCATATTCATCAGCTCGTCTGCTTCAAACATCGTCGTCCCACCCTTCATACGGATTTTCGGTGCTCGGCACGGTCACGGACTCGGCTTTGCTTTTCTGGAGCAATCCGGGGTACTTTTCTTTGCAGCGGTCAACGACCCAGCTCAGGATGGCACGGTAGTCATCCTTGTAGGTCTTGCCCTTCGCACCCTTGTAATTGTCCAGCTCGGAGATGCAGGTTTCGGTGAACGACTTGCCGTACGACTGAAGCAGCTTTTCGTGGCTGGCTTCCGTCATGCAGACGAACTCGGCGTACTTCACCTTCGGCGGACCCTTCGGTTTCGGTTTTGATGGCGGCGTGGGCTGCTTTGGTTGCTTCTGGTCACCCTCTGAAGCGTCCTTTGCCCCATCGGTGGTATTAGTGGGTGGTGGAGCCGGAGGAAGCTCTGGCGCTGCCCCCTGAGCCCGGAGCTGGGCTTCAGCTTCTTTCGCCTTCCGCTTGCGCTCTGCGTCGTACTTCCGGGTCTTCTGGAGCTTATACCACTGCTCCTGCCAAGTGTCCCAGTCGTGGATGTAGATATGGGCGTCGGCTTCATCCAGCCATCCAGCCTCAAAGAGCGAGTCAACGACCTTCGTCGGGTCAATCCGTGTGACCCCGGCGAGGGCGTCCTCTATGTCCGTGCGATCAGCTTCCAGCACCTTCCCTGTCTCGTCGGCGTTGACCATGCCCCAAAACCACAGGAAGTTCAGGATGCCGAGGGCTTCCGCCTTGCAGGTGGACAGCATTTTTGACAGCTTACGCAGCTTCGGTCCATCGACCTCTTGGTAGACGCTTATCCATGCCATTCCATCACCTGCCTTCTTACCGGGGAGCTGCCCCGTTTATTCCGCAGCGCCTCCAACATCGGGTTCCTCTCCTTCCCCGGACTGCTCAGACTCACGCTTGGCGTCCACCGCTTCCATCAGAGCGCCGAAGGCTTCGCTGAACTGAGACTGCTTCATGCCGGTCGTGGAGGTCAGCCCCATCTCCTCGATGATGGACTTCACGATGGCGTTGCCCTCCTCTTTACCGAACGCCGACTGCGCCGCCTTGAAAAGCGACTGACGCTGTTCCTGAGTGATGGGCGGGTCGTCATCCGTAGGCTTGTCATCGTCGATGACCTCATAGTCCGCAGGGATGGCACCGGATGCCACCATCTCCTCCTCGGAGTAGAGTCCCTCGTAGTCCTTCGGGAAGGCGTCTCTCACGCACTGGCTGATCGCTACCTTGTTAATCATCGTCGCAGGCTTCGTCTTCCAGTTCGCCATGCCCTTGTTGTACTCGCTGAAGCTGACCTCCTTGAAGGCGGTGCGCTCCTTGCCGTTCCGCATGAAGAACACCCTGCACCAGCCGCCCAGCAGCGTCTCGCCGGGATACAGGCAGCAGCCCTCCTTCTGCACGATGTCGTTCCCACGCTGGACGACGATGCCGTCGTTCTTGAACAGGTAGTCCGGGTGGTCAAACGCCCTGCGAAGATAGGCGTCCTTGCCAACGACCATCGAAGCCGGGTCATCCTTGCTGTACTTGATGAGGTACACTTCACCCTGAGCCAGCGGGTTGAGTCCCTGCATCTTGCAGGTGTTCATAAAGAACACGACCTCTTGGTCGCTCACCAGCTCAGCTCTGCCCCGGACCAAATACTTCTTGACGAAAGCGAGGTCCAGTTCGACGTGCGTTCCGAGCACGTCATAGCTGACAGCCAGAGCGTTACTCTCAGCCTTGCTCATCATCGTGTTTGCCATATTCTCAGCCCCTCCTGAAGCTCATCTTCGCTACCTCACGGTAGACGACGCCGGGGATTTTGACAGTCCCCTTAGAAGCACGAATAAGCCGCATCACTGCGGCTTGGTCCACAGGTCTGATCTCCATGCCAGCCACAGCCAGCGGGACCTGCTTCGAGTCGATATTCACGATTTCCCAGTCCTTCGAGGTGCTGACGCCAGCCACCTTCGGCTTCTGCACCGCAGGGGCGGTGTAGGTCGTGGCTTCATCCATCACCACAGCGTCAGCGAAGGCTTCCTCGGCACCTTCGGCATCACCGGCTACATCTTTCTCGGCAGCTTCCGCCAGCAGGCGCTCACGCTCGGCTTCAGCGGCTCTGCGAGCGGCTTCCTCGGCTTCCTTGCGCTTGCGCTCCTGCTCGGCGTAGTAGATGCTCATCGTCTTTTTGATGGTGGCTTCGGCGCTTTTCAGCGGAGCCAGCATCGCCTTTTCCCGGTCGCACACCGCCCGGTGTGCCTGATACGCACTGTCCTTCATGGGCTTGAAGAACGCCGTGACCTCAGCCGCTTTCTTCTTCAGCAGGATGCCGAACTCGCCAGCGGCGGCGTAGTCCTCATCGTTCTGGATGACCAGCGACTCAGCTCTGAACTCAATGTCCGTTACCTGAGCTGTGAGCTGCTGCTCGTCAGCCGACTCAACAGGCTGCACGGTTGCCACCAAAGTTTCCTTTTCCATCAGTCGAACCTCCTATTTTTCGTTCATGTAGTTTCTTACGGTCATCAGGGCTGACAGCACCGACCAGTGCTTCGAGCTTCTGCTGAAGCTGACCTCCTGATACTGTCCGTCCCGTTGCAGGTGAAGGATGAGCCGGTCGTCAACCTTGACCCCGTGGCTCTCCCACGCCCTGTCGTATCCTTCGAGCTGCACCGCACACAGCTTCGAGTTCACCTGTGCTGAGGTCTTGTAGTCCACCAGCGTCAGCCGACCGTTGATGATGCACATCAGGTCGGAGGTCCCGGCATACCGGAGTATCTTGTGGTAGACCTTACACTCGGTTCCCAGCGCCACCGGCTTCATCCGGCGCCACCATGCGAGAAACCCGTCCATATACCCGGCGTATGCCGGTTCAATGTCTTCCACGCCGAGACTGACATAGTTCTCGATGGCGTTGTGGACTGCCGTTCCTCGGTGCGCCGCCCTGTCCAGCACCGCCGGGTCTACCGTCGAGTAGAAATCCTCGGACAGCGGCTTCATCAGGGTCGTCACGCTCGGCACCTCGATGCCGTTCAGCCGGTAGATGTGCCGCTGTTCCTCGAAGGTCAATTCCGGGAACTGCGGGATATTCAGCTTATCCGTCATAGCCATCATCCACCTCCGCCACGCCCTTCACGGCTCCAAACTGCTCCAGCAGGATGCCAGCAGCGCAGTCCATGAAGCACTCGTCGTGGTAGTAGTCACCGTCGATCTCGACGTATTCGTCACCCTCCACGATGTCCTCACCGCAATACTTGCAGGTGTAGACCGCCACCGGGTCCGGTGCGTTCGGGCAACGGCTGTCGCACAGGATTTTATGACACACGCTGCACACGGTTCTCACATCCTCTCAGGTTGATTGCCATCCTCATGTAGTAGTCCCACAGCTCGCTCTCAAAGAGCACTGGCAGGTAGTCATCGTCCTTGCCGATGACCTCACACTTGTGGATGGAGTATTCCAGCACTTCGGCTGCGACTTCGCCGGGGATTTCAAAGCCGAGCCGTCCTTCAGCGGCTTCCTTCGCCGCTTCCAGTCTTCTCACATATTCTTCGATGTCCATACAGAGGGCTCCTTTCAGCTTTCGTACGGGTTCGGCAGGCTCCAGTCCCACCGGGTTCCGCCCTGCCATTCCGTTCGGAAGTGGTTGTGCCAGCCATCGCCGGTGAAGAACAGGTACTCGCTCGGAAGCGTCCGACCGACATCCGTCGCTCCGTTCCGCTCCGCCACCCATCTGTCGAGAACGTCTCGCACCAGCCATTCGATGCGTTCCGTTACCGGGTGGTCTGCTTCGTACCCGTGGAACTGGCTTTTCGTGACCACTCCCGTGATGGTGTCGGGGTACTGACCGCTGGCGTCGTCTACCCGGTTCAGGATGCACCACACGACCGCCGACATCTCCATGTCCGAGTTCGTGACGAGCGCTTCTCCGTACACCGTCTTGCAGAGGATGACGACCTCATCTTCCGTGTACGGAAGCTCGATCACCACTTCCTCCATCGGCTCCGGTGTCGTTTCCGGTGGAGTTTCCGCCGGAACGTCCGTCGGAACTACCGTTGAAACTATCTGCTCCGGTGCATCACCGGCTATCACGCTGCCATTCGCTCCGGCTCCCATCAGGAAACCTGCGCTGCAAGCGATGACCACCACTCCGGTGAGCAGCATACTCGCCGTTCTCCGGCGCCGCTGCCTTGCCTGTTGTGCTCTGCGAGCGGCTCTGTTCAGTACCTGCGCCTCCATCGGTTTCATTCCTCAATCCGACGCTTCAGCTCAGCCATCAGGTCGTCGGTGGAGACATCGCTCAGGTCGGTCTTAATCTCAACAGAGGTCAAGAGAGCAGAGGAAAGCATCAAAGCCGGACGGATGCCGTTCGAGTTGGAGCAGCTGCCGTTGCTCCAGTTGCCACTGGAGTTCACGCTCAGAGCGAGCTGCGAACCGAAATGCTCCGGTGCTCCCCAACCGGTAGCCAGCCAGCTCCAGTCATCCGGGTCCGGGATGAGTTCGGCATACTTTCGAGCTTCATCCATCGTCAGGGGTGCCGCCTTGACCTTCAGCTTGCCGTAGCCCTTATAGCCATCGAGGGTCGTCAGGTCGATCTCTCGCTCCATCACGAGGTCGGTGTCGAGGTCGAGGTCTTCCAGCCAGTTCTCGACCACGTTTCGGAGGGTGCTGTTGGCGTAGTTGTTGCTGTCACCGAAGCGGCTGTTGCCCTGATTGGTCAGAGCCACCACAAACGGGTTTCCGTCGATGATGTCCAACACTGCGAACTTGACATCCGCCAGCGTGATGATGTCGCCGGGGTTAAGCGATACAGCGGGTTTGATTTTCATGTCTGTCATCCTTTCTGTGTATCGGCGCAGCGAATACGCCGATGTCGATTTTCTTGGTCTTTGCCAGTGCTTCCAGCAGCTCCCGTTCCGTTCGTATCCCGAACTGCTCGGCGAGCAGCTTCTTCACCGCCTGAATGTCAGCCATCAGACCTGACCTCCATTCAGAACTTTGGAACCGATGAGCCGAAGCTCTCCGGCAGCTTTTATCAGTCCGTCGAGGTATTCGAGGATTTCAACGAGGTCTACACGCTCATCCTCGGTGATGACCCCATCCTCGGTGATGTCTATCAGCGTGTCCTTCACGCTTTGGACTTCATCTTGCTTCAGCCACTTCAGCAGCTTCAGGGTCGTTTGCTCGACCGACGATGTTCCCTCCGGCAGCACGTCCTTGCAGCTCCGCCCGATGGGACACTCCTGCGAGCAGTACCAGAGCTTCAGCTCCGGCGCCCCGTAGAGGTCAGCCATCAGTACGATCTTGTCAACGGGTATCACCTTCGTGTTTCCGAGCTCGTAATCTGCGAGGCTGGAGACCGATACTCCAAGCAGCTCCGCAGCCCCTTCTCGACTGCTTAGCCTGTCGTTGTATTTTGCCGCCTGCTTTCTGCACCGAAAGCAGATGTTTTCGCCTGCCTTCATAGCGTCTCTCCCCATTTTCTTTACCTCCTCTCTGCGCTAAAATTTGCTTGTAAGATAAAGCAGTGCGCCGATACTTACCGAACCGGTAAGTTGCCATCAAAAAAAATGGAGGACACCTGCTCGGCGGTGAGGTCAAGTTCCCTCGTCACGATGACCTTCTCATCATCCGTGAACTTGACCGCCCCCGCTTCCTTCTTCGAGTAGGAGCCAACCGATTTCCCGATGGCTTTTGCCATATCCTCTTTGGACTTGCCCCGGAGCTTTCTGGCGTATTCGAGTTCCAAGCTGTTCATCCCTGCACCTCCCTTCTTTTGTTCCTGCAATCATAATAACTTACCATATCGGTAATGTCAATAAGTTTTTTATCTTTTCGGTAAGAAAAGTTTACTATCCGGCAAAGATGTTATAAAATTGGAAAGATGATGACAGGAGGTTCCACCATGTATAACAAAGCCTATTTCGCACAGCACCTCAAAGCCCTGCTGGACAAACGAGGCATCAATCAGAACACGCTGGCTGAGCAGCTTCAGACCACGGAAGCCACTATCTCCCGGTATGTCAATGGCATCCGCACTCCGAACATCGAGACCGCCGTCGAGATCGCCCGTGTCCTCAACGTGAGCATGGACGAGCTGTGCGGCGTTCAGACCCCGGCGCAGACTCGTCAAGCGCCCGATGTTGGAATACTCATTTCGTGCTATAACAAAGCGTCTGTGGCACAGGCAGAAGCAATTTGGTCAGTTCTGAAGGGGTTCGACCTTCCATCTCCAGAGCAACTCGTTCTTGTCCGTCAGTGCTTAGATAGCGAAAAAGAGAGCGCCGTATGACCGGCAAGGTCATCAATCTTTCGGATTACAGGAGGCGTTGACATGGACATCCGTCGTACCGGCGATGAGCATATTGTCTTCGAGGATATGCCGACCGGCTATCTTCTTCAGGATTTCTGGGCGTGGAACTCCTCGAACCTGCTGAACAACACCCTGCGGGGCTCATACTGCGAGTTCATCGTGTCCGCTGCAATCGGAGCCGATCTCTCCGGTGTCAACAATGACTGGACCCCCTACGACATCCTCATGGAGCCCGAAAACATCCGCATCGAGGTCAAGAGCGCCAGTTACCTTCAGGCGTGGGAACAGAGCAAACTATCCAGCATCCAATTCAGCATCCGCCCGACACGGGCGTGGTCCCCTCGAACTGGCTACGCCGATGAGGTCGTCCGGCAGTCTGACGTGTACGTCTTCTGCCTATACAAAGAGACCGTGCGTGACCGAGCCGACCCGCTGGTGCTGGATGGCTGGGACTTCTACATCATGCCGACCACTCGGCTGAACGAAGCCTGCGGTGCTCAAAAGACCATTTCATTCCCGTCGCTGCTGAAGCTCAACCCCATCAAGGCGGACTACTCCAGCATCAAAGCCGCAATACTTTCCGTGGTATAAGCAAAGGCAGCTCCCGCTTCGGAGCTGCCTTCATTTCTTGGAGGGACATCTATGCCTATTTCAAAGCCTGCCTTCGACCTCATCCAGAAGGTCGCCATCTACATCCGGGTCTCCACCCAGTATCAGGTTGACCGTGCCAGTCTTCCCGTGCAGCGTGAGGAGCTGATCGCCTACTGCAAGTACGTTCTCGGCATCGACAATTTCGAGGTCTTCGAGGACCCCGGCTACTCGGCGAAGAACACCGACCGCCCAGACTACCAGCGGATGATAAACCGTGTTCGGACCGGCGAGTTCTCGCATATACTGGTGTGGAAGATAGACCGCATCAGCCGCAACCTGTTGGACTTCGCTGCCATGTATGCCGAGCTGAAGAAACTGGGCGTCACCTTCGTGTCGAAGAATGAGCAGTTCGACACCTCCTCTGCGATGGGCGAGGCTATGCTGAAAATCATCCTCGTCTTCGCTGAGCTGGAGCGCAACATGACCTCCGAGCGTGTCAGCGCCATCATGCTGTCGAGAGCCAACGGCGGCGTTTGGAACGGCGGTAAGGTGCCGTTCGGCTATTCCTACGACAAGGAGCAGAAGGTCTTTCACGTCCTCGACGACGAGGCGAAGGTCGTCCTCTACATCTACGACCTCTATGAGTCCATTCAGTCTCTGACCACCGTGGCGAAGCAGCTCAACGAGAAGGGCATCCGCTCCCGCACCGGCAAGCCGTGGAACCCCGTCACCGTCCGCACGATGCTGACGAACCCTTTCTACGCCGGAACCTACCGCTACAACTACCGTGACGAGAGCAGCCGAACCTATGCCGTCAAGCCCAAAGACGAGTGGGTCATGGTCGAAGACCACCACCCTGCCATCGTGACCCGTGAGCGTCAGAACCACATCGCCGGTATCTTGGAGAAGCATCGCCGGTCGAACTTCGACGGTCGCACCTACCAACGGAAGAACACCCACATCTTCGGTGGTCTGCTTCGTTGTGGCTACTGTGGCTCCATGATGTCCGCCACATCAGATCGGGCTCGCAGCGATGGCTGGCGTCCGTCGCAGTACCTCTGCACCCGGCGCCGCCGCTTCAACGACTGCACAAACAAGTACATCACCGACATGACCATCGGTCCGTTCGTCTTCAACTTCATCGCCAATATGATACGGGCATCCAAGTCTTTCGGCAAGAGCACCAGCATCGAGACCCTCGAAAAGAAGCTGCTGCGTGGTGAAGCCCTCGCCTCCGTTGACCACATCGGTCGTCCCGGTCTGGAGGAGCTCTACAACCACCTCCGCAGCGGCTTCTCCGAGATGCCGTTCGATGCCCCCAGCGCCGCTGCTGCCGAAAGCGCAGCGAACATTCAGGAGCGAGAGCTTCTACTGTCTGAGAAGCGCAGGCTGGAGCGAGCCCTCAACCGCTTGCGGACGCTCTACCTATACAGCGACGACTCCATGCCGGAGAAGGACTACATCGTGGAGCGCAAGCAGCTCATGGAGTCTCTCGACGAGGTGGACGCCAAGCTCGAAGCCGCCGAGAAGGTCGCCGCCGACGCCATCTCGCTCTCCGACGAGGAGTTCATGGCGAAGGCGAGCTACTTCATCCTGAGCCAGCAGCTTCAGGACAAACGCTTCATCGACTACGAGCGTTTCATCCGTAAAATCGACCCGAAAATCGTCAAGGATTTCCTGAACAGCATCGCCACAAACTTTTGTATAAAAGACGGGCTTACCACCTCAATTCTGTTCCGAAACGGACTGGAATTGCAGTTTTTCTATAAACCCGCCGAGACAGCAAAAAGCCCGGAAACCTTCTGATTTCCGGGCTTTTCCGTTACTTCGACTTTTCGTCGTCTTTCATGTTTCCGATAAACATAGCATCGCCAAAAGAGAAAAATCTGTACTTTTCTCTCACGGCCTCGTCATACGCTCTGAGAACATTCTCCCTGCCGGCAAGAGCCGAAACAAGCATTATAAGCGTGCTTTCCGGCAGGTGGAAGTTTGTTATCAAGGCATCAATGCACTTGAACTTGTATCCGGGATAGATGAAAATATTCGTCCAACCGGAGCTTTCCTTAATGATCCCATCATCATTTGTAAAGCTTTCAAGTGTCCTGCACGAAGTGGTCCCGACCGCAACTATCCGTCCCCCCGACTTCTTCGTCTCCATAATGGTCTCGGCGGTTTCCTTCGGCACCATGCAGAACTCCGAGTGCATTTCATGCTCCTCAATCTTCTCCGCCTTGACGGGTCTGAAGGTTCCGAGTCCGACGTGAAGCGTCACATATCTGATCTTAACGCCCATCGCCTCGATCTCATTGAGAAGCTCCTTGGTAAAATGCAGCCCTGCGGTAGGCGCCGCTGCGCTGCCAAGCTCCTTCGAGTACACCGTCTGGTAGCGCTCGGAGTCGCTCAGCTCCTCCTTGATATACGGCGGCAGCGGCATTTTTCCGAGGCGCTCCAATATCTCAAAAAACACCCCGTCATAGTGGAACTTGACAATCCTGTTGCCGCCCTCGGTCACGCTCTGCACCGTTGCGGTCAGCTCTCCGTTGCCGAAGATGATCTCCTGTCCGGGGCGGGTCTTTCTTCCGGGGCGGCTCAGGCATTCCCAGCAGCCGTCGCCGAGGTCACGAAGCAGCACAAGCTCGATCCCGCCGCCGCTGGGTCTTGAACCGAGCAGTCTCGCCGGAAGAACTCGTGAGTCGTTCAAAACGAGACAGTCTCCGTGACGCAGGTAATTTTTAATGTCGGTAAAATGACCGTGCTTTATCTCACCGGTTTTCTTATCGAGATGCAGGAGCCTTGAAGTGTCACGCTTTTCAAGCGGCGTCTGTGCGATAAGCTCCGGCGGCAGGTCAAAGTAAAAGTCAGTTTTATTCATCCGATATACGCTCCGCTAAAATAAAAATCAATGATCGCATTGCAGTCAAAGCCGAAGTTTGCAGCCATAGAATACGCTCCCCACTGGCTCATTCCGCAGTTGTGTCCCCATCCGCTGCCGGAAAACTTAAAAGCAGCGTCAAGCTTTTCAACATTAAATCTTATACTGTTAAGCCCCGGAACCATGTAGCAGTCAGTTTTGTCAACCGTCACGGTTTCTCCGCCGCTTGATGCAAATTCGATAGCAATTACATTTCCGCTTTCCGACAGCACGGGGGTTATGCTCTCAATGTCACTAAGCTCATAGCCGAACCTGTTGAGCCTCGACAAAAGTGCAGCTTCGCTTTTTGTCTCGGACCAGCTCTTGTTATAGTAATCCTCGGCAAGCTCATAGCTATCCTCAACGCCCGTGAGGTATTCCCGTCTTTCACCGAACACGTTCGCTCCGCTTTCGGTAGCTCCGCCGTCCGATGACATGTAGTACACTCTGCAAATAACGCCTTCGTAACGCACAAACTTCCCGGCGGTCTCGTCCGCTGCAATGTTCGTGCTTTCGGTCGTACCGCTCACACCGTGGTACACCTGGCTGTATGTGTCGGCTCTGACGTCAAAACCGTCGTCGATATAGGCGTTCACATTGTTAATGGCATAGGTCCTTGCACAGGCAGCCTGCGCTTTCAGGGAGTCAAGGGGCCAGTTTCCCCCGACCTCATACGGCAAAACGCCCTTCACATAGTCCTCAATTCCGACATAGTTTATTACCGTATAAGGGCCGCTTGAGGTGCGCAGCAGTTCGATGCCTCCACGGTAAATGTCATCTCTGAGCCTTGCCTCGCCTTCGCCGTTTACACCAATCGGTTTGAGTGCAAGGCTGATATTTGCGCTGTCAAACAGGAATATTGCTTTGTCGCCGCTCGTGATGAGTGAGGTGTTGTTTCCCGCTTTCAGCAGCTCTGTGCCGCTCACGAGCGCCGCCTTTGCTTCGGCTTCGCTCTCATATGCGGCGGTTGCGACCTTGAAGCGCCTGTTGCTGTAAACCGGCAAGCCGTCTGCGTCCGAGGCAGCAGCGGCTGCTGCGGCATATGACTCATAATTTTTCTCAAGCAATACATAGCAGCGCTCGGACGAGACGGGTGCAATGCTTACAGCACAGTGATCGGTCTCCGCTATCTTGCGGAACTGCCTGGAAAAATCGTAGTACCCTATGTCATAGCCCTCACCGTTCGGATTCTCCAGCTCGACACCGTACAGCGCAGCAGAACCGGAATACAGTCCAACCTTGATTGCAGTTATCGCACACGGAAGATCAAAATACGGTATCTCGGGCTCCGCCTGCGTATCGGCATTTGCCGCAGTCGGAAGCAATGCGGCAAGAAGCACAAACACAAGCAGCAGCGACAGCTTTTTCTTTATCTCTGAAATCATCAAATCTGCCTTTCGACGTAAAATACTACATTATTATAATATAAGCCCCTCTCAAATTCAAGTTTTATGTACAGGCATAAGCTGCCGCCTTGCCGAATATCTTCTAAACAGGCTGTTATTATGGAGGTAGCATATGACTAAAACACCTATTTTCAAGGGTTCATGCACCGCCATCGTCACACCGTTTTGCAAGAGCGGTATCGACTTTGAGCGTTTCAGCGAACTGATGGACTTTCAGTACGATAACGGAACGAATGCGCTCGTAGTGTGCGGCACCACGGGTGAAAACGCAACGATGAGCGCTTACGAGCACGAGGAGCTTACTGATTTTGCCTGCAAGTACAACAACGGACGCATGAAGATCATTGTCGGAGTCGGCAGCAACAATACGGAGACGGCTCTGAAAAAAGCAAAGAGCGCCAAGCATTTCGGCGCCGACGGTATACTGATGGTCACTCCGTACTATAACAAGACCTCACAAAGCGGTCTGTATGAGCATTTTACATACGTTGCGGACCGGGTCGACATTCCGATGATCCTGTATAACGTTCCCAGCCGCACCGGGATAGGTATTACCGCCGACACATACGAACGGCTCTCCAAGCACCCCAACATAAACGGTGTCAAAGAAGCCTCCGGTGATATCACGTTGTTTACGAATACAAGGGCAAGATGCGGCAATGCACTGAATATATGGAGCGGAAATGACGACAACACGGTGCCGATGATGGCAATGGGCGCTTTGGGGGTAATTTCGGTTGCCTCAAACCTGCTGCCAGGCGTGCTTGCAAAGGTATGCTCCCTCTGCCTTGATGGTGATTTCACGAATGCATCGGAGCTTTACCTAAGATACGCAGGTCTGTTCCATGCCTTTTTCATCGAGACAAACCCGATGCCGATCAAAACCGCAATGAACCTGTGCGGTAAGGACGTCGGTGAGCTAAGGCTGCCGCTGACCTCAATGTCGGAAGGAAATCTGATAAAGCTCAAAGAGGAGCTTCATAGGTGTGATATCTTATAAAGCGTTGACGGCAGCTCACATGAGTTGCCGTCAATACATTTTTATTACTTTTCGGGATAGTGCGCTCTTTCGCCGCCTATCAGCTTCGGTCTCGTATACGCCGCATTGAGGTGCGCCTGACCGATTTTCTTGACACTGAGTCTCAGCGGCACCGCAACGTCACGCAGGTGCATACCGATAAGCGTATTGCCGATGTCAAGCCCCGCCTTTGCCTTGACGTGTTCCACGACAACGGGGTCCGTCATTGCGTCATAAACCGCAGTAGCAAAGGAACCGCCTGCCTTCGGCATCGGGCGGACGCACACCTCGTCGTACATAAACTTTTCGGCGGCGGCACGTTCGATAACAAGCGCTCTGTTCAGATGCTCACAGCACTGTGCGGCAAGGAAGACCCCGTTTTCCGACAGCACGTTCAAAATCGTTTCGGCTATCACCTTTCCCGTTTCCGGCGAAGAGCCTTTTCCGATATGCTCGCCCAGAACCTCGCTCGACGAACAGCCGACAACCACGAGGTCGCCGCTTTTTACTCCCGATCTTTGCAGCAGCTCTCTAACTGCATTTTCTGTTTTGAGCCTGTATTCATCATACATTGTAATCATCTCCAACAATCAATTGAAATTAAATATATAGTAGCACAATCTTTATAATTTGACAATATGCGCTAATAGTAGTATTATATCCATGCAATTCTAAATCCGAGGTGATTTGACATGAAAAGATTTATTTCCATCTTCCTTGCCGTTCTGTTTGTTTGCGCAATGTTCACGTCATGTGCAAAGGACGAGGCAAACAACGGCGGCACCGATGAACCCAAGACCACTCCCGCAGGCGAAGACGTAAAGGTTGACAAGATCGTGACCGGACCGATAAACCCCCTGACCGGCGAAGCTCTTGACAGCTACGACACGACTCTGCGCCCCTACTGTGTTATGATAAACAATGTCCCGGCTGCACGTTATGCGAAGAACCTCTCCGAGGCTTCCATAATCTACGAAGTTTCGGTTGAAGGTGCAACGAGACTTATGGCGATATACGACGACATCAGTGGTCTCGATATCGGCTATGTCAGAAGCGCAAGAACCTATTTTGCAAGCCTTTGCAAGTCCTACGATGCCATCTATGTCCACTGGGGACGCAGCGAGGACACCAGAGAGAACACCGTTGCATACACCCGTGAAAACAACATCCCCGACATGGACGCACTTGACGGCGATTACACCGGACACAGGAGCCAGGAAAGAATAAATGCCGGTAAGAACATCGAGCATACCGCATACCTTGAAGGCTCCAACGTCGTTTCCAACGCCGAGCGTTTGGGCTACACCAAGCATGCTTCCGGCTATGACACCACCTACGGTCTCATCTTCAGCCCCGAAGCCGCAAGCCAGTGCACCACTCCCGCAGCCAACTTCACCGTTAAGTACGGCACCGGCGCATTTGCTTCCAACTTCAAGTACGACTCCACCACCAAGCTTTACGCTCTCAGTATGAACGAGAGCGGCAACACCCAGCACCCCTACGTTGATGAGAACGGGACCGCACTTACCTTCACAAACGTTATTGTACTCAACGTTCCCCTTTCTCAGACCGGCGACTACAAGGGTCACGTTGCTATGGAATTTGTCGGCAGCGGCACCGGCTACTTCTGCTGCGGCGGCAACTACGTTCCCATCAAGTGGACCCGCAGCTCCCTTGACGACTCCTTCCACTACACGCTTGAAGACGGCTCCAAGCTCGCACTCGGCATTGGCAAAACCTTTGTCTGCGTCAGCGACCTTGACGGCATCGGCGGCGTTAACTGGAACGCATAATTTGATCTAAGCAAAATCCTCCGCAACGACTGCTGCGGAGGATTTTTTGCACAAAAAATCGGGCATCCTAAAACGGATGCCCGATACCGTTATTACTCTTCCCAGTTGTGCCAAACGTTCTGAACGTCGTCGTTGTCCTCGAACATATCGAGCATCTTCTGAAGATTCTTAATGTCGTCCTCGTTGGTGAGCTTTATGTAGCCGTTCTGCGGAAGCATCTCGACCTGTGCGGAGAGAAGTTTATATCCGGCAGCGGAAAGCGCTTCTGCAACGGGAGAAACATCGTCGGGCTTCGTATAAACCACAAAGCTTTCGTCGTCCGGCTCAAAGTCGTCGGCGCCCGCTTCAAGAGCCTCCATCATAACGGTGTCCTCGTCAAGCTCCTCGTCCTCGTTGTCAATAACGATGACGCCCTTCTTGTCGAACGACCATGAAACGCAGTTAGCGGCGCCCATGTTTCCGCCGTACTTGTCGAAGTAGTGACGAATCTCACCGGCAGTACGGTTGCGGTTGTCGGTCATCGTCTCGACGATGATCGCAACGCCCTGAGGTCCGTAGCCTTCATAAACTATTTTTTCATAGTTGTCGGTATTGCCTGCGCCCAGTGCCTTGTCGATAGTGCGCTTGATGTTATCGTTCGGCATATTTGCGGCCTTTGCCTTGGTGATGACAGCGGCAAGGCGTGAATTGTTATTGGGGTCTCCGCTTCCGCCTTCTTTAACGGCAACTATCATTTCTCTGGCAATCTTGGTAAACGCCTGCGCACGCTTTGCGTCCGCTGCGCCCTTAGTTTTCTGTATGTTATGCCATTTGGAATGTCCCGACATATTTAACAGCTCCTTAAAGTAAAATACAAATTTAACGGCAATTATTTTATCACAGAACAATTACCATTACAAGATAATTATTTGATTCTTCTGCATTCGAGATAATATCTTTTGTCCTCGGCGTTACCGATGGAAAAGCTTTTCCTCGGAAATGCGCCGCTTTTTACGACCGTTTCAAAAAGTCCCTCTTTCGGTATCTGCGGCATAAGCAGACAGCAGCAGCCGTCCTTTTGCGACATTTTTATGCACTCGGCATCACCGTGGATGTAGTCGAGATGACCACCGTGCTTTGCGGCATACTCTTTGCAGAACGCCTCGCAAGCGGCAATTATCTCGCCGTAGGTCATCCTATCAAAGCCTATCTCAATAGATTTGCCGCCGGAAAAGCACTTCACTGCAGTTTTGGCATCGTCCGCTGCGGCGAAGCGTGCTTTAAGCTCGTCAAAAAACGTTTTAGTGTCAGTTCCGTAGATGAGCCTGTGTATCGGCTTAAAGTCGATCGCCTGATCGTGAATGTTCACAAGCTCCGCTAGCGCATACCTTGCCGGGTGAGTCGCTCTCTCCTCCGGGCTGAGAGCTTTCTTTATCTCGTCCCAGTACTTTTTTGCCGCCGCAACGCTGTGATTTCCGTCACCGATAGCCATAAACAGAGGGTCTTCTCCCTTTGCGGAGGCACTCTCAAACAAATGCTCAAGAGCGGCGTCAACGGCACAATTATCCGCTGCCTGCCAGCCGGAGACTCTGCCGCCGTTTTGCATAAGCTCAAAGTCGTAAAGCGCTTTGCCCTTTTTAATAGACGAGATCAGACTGTTTTCAGGGTCGTTGACAAATATCAGAATGTGCGGCATTTCGAGAAGTGCTTTTCTGCGGATCTTGATCCTCGGCGGAAGTCGGTCCTCAACGGTGTCCTCCGTCGCTCTCACGGGGAGCTTGGACCCCGGCGCCCAGTCGTAGGCTTCAAGATCCAAAGCGCCGACTATGCCCTTCCGCACCGCACCAGAGCTCAGAGTGCGTTCGACGTAAACATAGCTGTTTTCGAGCTTTTCAAAAATGCCCTCATCAAGATATGTGCGCATGGTATCATATATTTTGCTGCGTTCGGAATCGGTATCCTTCTGCGAAAGCAGCGCTTCCGGCAGTATAAGCCTGAGGCTTGAGGGCTTATCGCCCACTCTTTTGTAAACCTCGCTCCAATACTCAGGCTCGGAGGTGAACTGGTCGCAGGCAATGACGCTCCACGCCTGCATATCCGAAACCTTGGGTATGAGAATATCTGCGGCGGTAAAGCAGGCTTTTGTCAGTCTTCCCACTTTGCCGCCCTCTCGACCGCCTTGAGCCACTTTGCGTAAAGCCGCTGAGCCTCGTCACTGTCCATTTCGGGAACAAACACTCTGTCGGACCTGCGGAGCGACGAGATCTCGGATATATCCGACCACACGCCGGTGGCAAGGCCCGCAAGAAAGGCAGCGCCGAAGGCAGTCGTTTCAACCATTTTCGGTCTGTCTATGGGCTTTCCGAGGATATCCGACTGGAATTGCAGTAGGAAGTTATTTACCGAAGCTCCGCCGTCCACACGAAGTGCGGAAAGCTCCTCGCCGCAGTCCTTTTCCATTGCGTTGAGCAGGTCCTTGACCTGATAGCTTATGCCTTCAAGCGCAGCTCTTGCGATATGTGCCTTTGTTGAGCCTCTCGTCAGTCCCACGATCGCACCTCTTGCGTACATATCCCATCTGGGTGCGCCAAGACCCGTGAAAGCAGATACGAGGTAAACGCCGCCGTTGTCGGGTACGCTCGTTGCAAGTCCCTCACATTCCGAGGAGGTGCCGATGAGTCCAAGCTCGTCACGCAGCCACTGGATAGAGCTCCCCGCATTGAAAACGCTGCCTTCGAGGGCATATGTAGTCTTGCCGCCGACAGACCATGCAACGCTCGTCACAAGTCCGCACTGGCTCCTGACCGACTGTGCACCGGTGTTCATAAGCGTAAAGCATCCGGTACCGTAGGTGTTCTTTGCCTGTCCGGGGATTATGCAGCCCTGTCCGAGCAGCGCCGCAGCCTGATCTCCTGCGCTGCCGCAGACAGGCACGCCCGCAAGCATTTCGAGTCCCGATATTCCGGCTGCCACCTTGCCGTAAGTCATTGCGGAAGGCACAGGCTCCGGCAGCATACACATGGGAATGCCGAGTTCGCTGCAAAGCGTTTCGTCCCACTGAAGCTTATCAATGTCGAATATCATGGTGCGTGAGCAGTTGGAGTAATCGGAGACGTGCGCTTTGCCGCCCGTCAGATTCCAAATGAGCCACGAGTCGATGTTTCCGAACAGAAGCTCTCCTCTTTCGGCTCTTTCCCTTGCACCTTCAACGTTGTCGAGTATCCATTTGATCTTGGTGCCGGAAAAGTATGCGTCGATAAGAAGCCCGGTTTTGTCCTTAATGTAAGAGTCGAGTCCTTTGGCGGTCAGCTCATCGCATATGGGCGCCGTGCGTCTGCACTGCCACACAATGGCGTTATATATCGGTTTGCCGGTATTTTTGTCCCAAACGACCGTCGTTTCCCTCTGATTCGTTATACCGATACCGGCAATATCCGTGGGAGACATCTCGCTTTTTTCAAAGGCTTCCGCCAGCGCTCGAAGCTGAGTTTCGAGAATGAGCATGGGGTCATGCTCGACCCAGCCCGGTTTGGGGTAGATCTGCGCAAAGGGGTACTGTGCTATCGTGACAGGCGTTCCAACGCTGTCAAACACTATGGCTCTGGAGCTTGTAGTTCCCTGGTCAAGTGCGATTACATATCCGTTCATATCTGATCCTCCAGTTTTTTGTTGACTAATGGATGGTAAGGCGCTAAAATTCAGATAGAGATTATATACATTTTAACACATACGGAGGATAATTTCCATGCCAAGTTTCAGAGATTTTTATTTTGATTCAAGCACAGGTCATAATAAGCTCAGAGCCCATATGTGTACTCCCGACATGCAGCCGAAGGCCGTCGTCCAAATTGTCCATGGCATTGCCGAGCACATGGACCGCTACGATGATTTTATGCTTTTCCTTGCATCTAACGGCTTTCTTGTTGTCGGTGACGATCACCTCGGTCACGGAAAGAGCATCGACAAGCCTGAAGACATCGGCTTCTTTGCGGAGCGCAACGGTTGGACCTATGCAGTTCAGGACGAGGAGATCCTGCGCAGCGCAATGAAGATCAACTACCCAGACATTCCCATCATCGTTTTCGGTCACAGCATGGGGAGCTTTCTGACCCGCACTCACCTCATAAAATTCCCCGGCGGCTTTGATGCAGCGATAATCAGCGGCACTGGAAATCAGGGTAAACCCCTCGTTCTCGGCGGTCTTGCAATGGGCAATCTTGTCGTAAAGCTCAAGGGGCCCCATCATTACAGCAACATGCTCAACAACATGGCGTTTGGAAGCTACAACAAAATTTACGGCATTCCGAAAACCACTCACGACTGGCTCACCCGTGACGAAGATGTCGTCGCACGCTATCTTGCCGATCCCCTTTGCGGCTTTGTCCCGTCGTGCAGTCTCTTCCGTGACATGATGACCGGCATCAACCTGATCACGAGCCCCAAGAATCTCGACGCCATGAAGAAGGACACCCCCGTTTACTTCATGTCCGGCTCCATGGACCCCGTCGGCGAGTGCGGTAAGGGCGTAAAAATCGCTTACGAAAACTTCCGTAAGGCGGGTATGCAGGATGTCAGCATAAAGCTCTACGAGGGCGGCAGGCATGAGATGCTCAACGAGATCAACAAGGACGAGGTATATTCCGATATCCTTGCATGGATACAAAGCAAAATCTGATAATTTAGTGTGCAAAAACGCCCTGTTCGGCTGAACAGGGCGTCATTTCTTCAGTTGGTCAGTTATTCATTTGTCTGCGGCGGAGGAAGTTCATCATGCCGTCCTTCATGTCGTCGAGTCTCGTGAGCATCTTTCCCGCACCGTGCGCCGCGCAGGAGCTGGGGTCGTCAACGGGTATTGTCGGGATCCCGGTGCTTCTCTCGATAACACTGTCAAGTCCGTAAAGCATGGAGCCGGAGCCGGAGAGAATAATTCCGTTACTGCCGAGGTCTCCGACAAGCTCAGGCGGAGTGCGCTCAAGCACTGAGTGAATGTTGTCAAGTATAAGCTGCGTCGGCTCCGCAAGGACCTCCACAAGCTCCTCGCTGCTCACCTTGACGGTCTTGGGAAATCCCGTAAGCAGGCAGCGTCCCTTTGCTTCTTCCTCGTATGCGTCGGGTCTCGGCAGAGCGCCGCCTATGCTGATCTTCAGCTCCTCGGCGGTTTTGGAGCCAATCAGAACGTTGTGCTTCTTTCTGATATAGCGGATAATGGCTTCGTCAAAGCTGTCGCCTGCGGTCGGGAAGGATTCGCACTCAGCGACTCCGCCCATCGAAACGACCGCCACCTCGGAGGTGCCGCCGCCGATGTCGATGACCATGTGTCCGTCGGGCTTTGAAATGTCCACCCCGGCGCCGATCGCCGTAGCGACTGCGGTTTCGAGTAAGTAGACCTTTCTTGCGCCGGCTTCTATGGCGGCATCGATTATCGCTCTCTCCTCAACGCCCGTTATGCTGCTCGGTACGCAGAGCAAAACCCTCGGCTTAAACAGGCTGAAGGATGTGACCTTTGAGATCAGCTCTCTGAGCATCATCGCCGCCATATCATAGTCGGATATGACACCGAGGCTGATGGGATGGATGACGACAATGTTCGCCGGAGTCCTTCCGAGTGTTTTCTTTGCATCCTCACCTATTTTAAGCATCTCACCCGTAGTCTTGTCCACCGCAACGACGGTAGGCTCACGCAGCACGACACCCTTGCCTGCAACGTAAACCAAGGTGTTGGATGTACCCATATCTACGGCTATGTCTCTTTCAAATATAACCATTATCTGCTCCGTTCCGCCAAAGCCCAAGAGAGCTTCGGCTAAGCTGTTTATTTAAATTCTAACCCGAAATCGACTCCGTCAATCTTTATGACGTGCTATGCTTGCGGAATAAACCTTGTTTGCACCGGAAAGCTGAAGCATTCTTGAGCATTCGGACAATGTGGAACCCGTGGTGACGACGTCGTCGATCAGCAAAATGTTCTTGTCCTTTACAAATTCGGGGTCGCACACCTTGTAAGCACCCGCAACGTTTCTGCGCCGCTGCTCGGCACTTGTCGTTTTCGACTGAGCCGTGTTGTTTTTGATCTTGACAAGGCAGGGCTCCGACGGAAGCTCAAGCCGTTTTGCTACCGCTTCGGCAAGGAGCTGCGCCTGATTGTAGCCCCTTTTGCGCATTCGCATACGGCTTAACGGTACCCATGATACCACACTAATATCACCGCAATCAAGATTAATCTCGATACATTCCGACATAATCTGTGCAAAAGCTCCGGCATAATTGGACTTTCCGTTAAATTTGAATCTGAGTATTGCGTCCCTCACAACGCCGTCGTAATAAAGCGGCGATACGCACTTGCTGATAAAAGGCAGTTTTTGGACTGTGGAATCGCCCTTCGTGTACGGCAGCTTTTCGAGACACTTGTTGCAGATGTTCGTCGATTCAAGCACCTCGCCGCAGAATATGCATTTCGGCGGAAACAGGAGGTCAAGGAAAAAGTCAAGTATTTTCATCCGCAAGTCTGATCCTCAATGCGCTGTAACGCCTCGACTGCCTGTTGTTGTCTATCATGTAATGCGCAATGGAGTCATCCCCCACCATGATGAGCAGAGATTTCGCTCTCGTAACGGCGGTGTACAGAACGCTTCGGGTCATAAGCATTTTCGTTCCCGAATTAAGCACAAGTATGACCGCTCTGTATTCGCTGCCCTGCGACTTATGTACCGTCATTGCCCACGAATGCTCAAGCTCACTGAGCATATCAAAGCCGTATGTGACCGTCTTGTCGTCAAACTCGATCTTCATCGTTTCGTTCTGATGGTCAATAGACTTTATGCGCCCTAAATCTCCGTTAAAGATGCCGCTGCCGAAAACGCCGTCCGAGCTTTGCCACGGAATGTCGTAGTTGTTTTTGATCTGCATTATGCGGTCGCCCTCACGGAAAACAATGTCGCCGAATGACTTTTCCTTCTTCTCATCCGACTTGGGGTTAAGCGCAGCCTGCAGCAGTCGGTTGAGGCTCACGGTACCCGTCTCACCTTTTCTCGTCGGGCTAAGTACCTGTATCTCATCCGTCGGGATGCCCATATTGTTCGGCAGACGTCTTTCGCACAGCTCCAAAACCGTGTCTATACTGCTCTCGGCACGGAGTCTCCTCAGCCTGAAAAAGTCTCCCGTGTTTGCTTCAAAATTCGGGTGTTCACCCTTGTTTATCATGTGTGCGTTGCTGACGATACGGCTCTCCGCCTTCTGACGGAAGATCTCGGTAAGCCGAACGGTCGGCACTATATCGCTTCTGATAATGTCCGCAAAGACGTTGCCCGGTCCAACCGGAGGCAACTGATCGGCGTCACCCACCAAAACGAGCTTGCACTCCGGGCGCATTGCCGAAAGCAGAGCCTTCATGAGCGTTATGTCCATCATCGAACACTCGTCCAATATCACGGCATCGGCGTTTAATGGATCATCCTCGTTCTTTGTGAATATAAGCGCTTCCCCGTCGTCGGATATTTTAGCGCCGAGCAGTCTGTGTACCGTTGACGCTTCTTCTCCGGTAAGCTCGGTCATCCGCTTTGCGGCTCTTCCGGTGGGCGCCGCAAGGCAGACTTTAAGCTCATCGTGCTTAAATAACTCGATTATCGCTTTGACTACCGTTGTCTTTCCTGTTCCCGGTCCGCCCGTGATGACCATTATGTTGCTTGACATTGCAAGCGAAAGCGTGCTTTTTTGCAGAGGTGCATAGCTGATGCCGTTCTTCTTTTCAAGGTCTGCAATAAAGTGATCCAAATTCATCTTTGAAGTCGGCACGGGCTTGCACATCGCCTTTATCCGCCGTGCGGTATAGCTTTCCGCTTCGTAGATATCTTTGAGATAGCAGGCTTCAAGATTCGCCACCATGTCGCAGACGATCTCTCCGTTTTCCTTTAAAAGCTCAACGCCCTCCTCAATGCGCTCTGTATCTACGCCGATAAGCTGTGACGTTGCAGCAGTAAGCTTTTCCTTGGGAATAAAGCAATGCCCGTTGCCGAGATTATGGCGCAGCTCAAAAAGCACGGCGGCGGCGATACGGTTAATGCTGTCGTTTTCGACGCCCATCTCAAGGGCGAGCGCATCCGCATCGGAAAACGCCGCACCGATATGGCTCGACGCAAGTATGTACGGGTTCTCCTGAAGCGTCTTCATCGCCGAATTGCCGTAAAACTTATACAGCCGCAGCGCATATTCCGGACGGATCCTGTATCCGCAAAGAAACTCCATAAGCCGCCGCAGTCCCGCCTGACGCTTAAAGGACTTGCTCATTTCGCTTGCCTTGGATGTGCTGATGCCCTTGATCTCGGCAAGCTTATCGGGGTGCAGCTCAAGAACGTCAAGAGCCTTTTCGCCGAAGCGGTTGACGATGAGAGCGGCGGTTGCGGGACCTATGCCCCGTACCGTACCGCCTGCAAGGTACTTATATATATCGTCCGCATTCGTTGGCAGCAGCCTTATGGCGTGTTCCGCTTTAAACTGCCTTCCGTGCTGGCTGTGCAGCATCCACGAGCCTTCGGCACTCACCGCCTCGCCCGGCGCAACGCACGGAAAGCAGCCCACGACCGTGGCGCTGTCTCCGTCGTCAAGCGTCATGCGTATGACTGCGTATCCGTTCTCGTCGTTTCTGTACACGACCGAGTCAATTGTTCCGTTTAGCTCCGTATATTCTTCCATCAACAGTCTCCGGGTTCACAAAATGTAATGTAGCGCCGCCTTTCGGCGTAGGTTTTTCCTATTGTTCTGACTTCCTCGTTTGGGGAATTTGCAATGATCTCAATTTCGGCGGTAAGCGTACCGTTTTCTCTGAGCCACACAAGCCCGTCAAGTATGGATTCAAGCTGCGGCTCAGCTCCGAAGGTCGTGAGCCTTATCTTCAAAGCAGAGTTTTCGCCCTTGCGGACAGGTCTGAGCATAAGCCCTTTAAGTGACCAGCACATGAAAAGCAGCAGCCCCGCACATACGAGTCCGACGATGCAGTCAATCAGCATAGTATTCCCTCCCCATATCATTATATGGGTGAGGGCATATTTCGGTTATAGCAGCTTTTTAAGAAACTGCCCCGTGTAGCTTTGCTCGCACTCGGCACATTCTTCGGGAGTTCCTGCAAACACCACGGTACCGCCCTTGTCGCCGCCTTCGGGTCCGAGGTCTATGATATGGTCGGCGATCTTGATAACGTCGAGGTTGTGTTCGATTATGACGACGGTGTTGCCCGCATCCGCAAGCCTGTCGATAATGTGGATAAGCCTGTGAACGTCCGCCATATGAAGTCCCGTTGTGGGTTCGTCGAGGACGTACACCGTGCTTCCCGTGCTGCGCTTTGACAGCTCCGTTGCAAGCTTAACTCTCTGCGCTTCGCCGCCGGACAGTGTTGTACTCGACTGTCCGAGCTTTATATAGCCGAGACCGACGTCGAGCAGGGTGTCAAGCTTTGCACGCAGCTTCGGGAGGTTTGCAAAGAATTCGGAAGCCTCCTCCACCGTCATGTCAAGGATCTCGTAGATGTTTTTGCCCTTGTAGCGGACTTCGAGCGTCTCTCTGTTGTAACGCTTGCCGTTGCATACGTCGCACGGGACGTACACGTCCGGCAGGAAGTGCATTTCTATGCGCTGCAAACCGTCGCCCTTGCAGGCTTCACAGCGTCCTCCTCTGACATTAAACGAAAATCTTCCGGCATTGTAGCCTCTTATGCGGGCATCCTCCGTCGATGCAAACAGCTCACGGATATCGTTAAACAGTCCGGTATATGTCGCAGGGTTTGACCTCGGAGTGCGTCCGATGGGGCTTTGGTCGATGTCGATTATTTTGTCAATGCCCTCAAGTCCCGTTATTGCCTCATACTTTCCAGGCTTTGTCTTTGCTCGGTTTTTCTGCTGCGCTATCGTTTTGTAGAGGATCTCGTTGACAAGCGAGGATTTACCGCTGCCGGACACGCCCGTGACGCAGGTCACAACGCCTAAAGGGAACGAAACGTCAATGTTTTTGAGGTTGTGCTCTTTGGCTCCGATAATGTTTATGCTGCCCTTTTCCGCTTTTCTGCGCTTTTCTGGTACGGATATTCTGAGCTTTCCACTGAGATACTGCCCCGTGAGCGAACGCTCGCAGGCGCAAATATCCTCAACGCTTCCGGCGCAAACGACCTCACCGCCGTGAACGCCCGCTTTCGGTCCGATGTCCACGATATAGTCGGCAGCTCTTATGGTATCCTCGTCATGCTCGACGACTATAAGCGAATTGCCGAGGTCACGCAGATTCTTCAAGGTCGCAAGGAGCTTGTCGTTGTCCCTCTGATGCAGTCCGATGCTCGGCTCGTCGAGAATGTACAGCACTCCTACCAGCGACGCACCGATCTGCGTTGCAAGGCGTATCCTCTGACTTTCACCGCCGGAGAGCGTCGATGCACCCCTTGACAGTGTGAGGTAGTCAAGTCCCACGTTTTTAAGAAAACCGAGGCGCTGCTTTATCTCCTTCAAAATGCGCTCGGCGACAATACGCTCCTTGGGCGTGAGAACGAGCGAGTCAACGAAGTCAATGGCGTCGCCGACCGGCATATCCGCCATCTCGGCGATCGTCTTACCACCCACGGTGACCGCCAGGGCCTCCTTGCGCAGTCTGCGTCCGCCGCAGGCTTTGCACGGCGTTTCGGACATACATTCCTCGATCTCGGCACGCATATACTGGCTCTGCGTTTCGTGGTAACGCCGCTCAAGGTTGTTGCATATGCCCTCAAAGGGCTTTTGATAGCTCCCGCTAAACGAACCGCTGCGGTTTGCCCTGTCGTAATGAAGCTTCAGCGGCTCACCTTTCGTTCCGTACAGTATCGCATTTACAGCCTCCGACGGCAGCTCTTTTATCGGCTGCGTCAGCGAGAAGCCGTACTTCTCCGCAAGGGCTGCATAGTACATCCCGGATATGGTCTCCCTTCCGGCGTTTGTCCAGCCGGAAGCCTTTATGCCGCCCTGTGCGATGCTAAGCTCGTCGTCGGGTATGATAAGCTCCGGGTCAATGAGCATCTGCATTCCGAGTCCGTCACACTTAGGACAGGCGCCGTACGGCGTGTTGAAGGAGAACATTCTCGGCGTCAGCTCTTCGATGGAAATGCCGCAATCAGAGCAGGCGTAGTTCTGAGAAAACAGCAGCTCCTCATCGCTTCCGACAACGTCGGCAACGACAAGTCCACCCGCAAGCTCCGACGCCGTTTCGACCGAGTCGGTTATTCTGCGGACCGCATCCGGCTTTATCACAACTCGGTCAACGATAATGTCGATGCTGTGTTTGAGATTCTTGTCAAGCTGCACGGTTTCGGACAGCTCATACATACTCCCGTCTATCCTCGCCCTGACATATCCCGAACGCTTTGCATCCTCAAGCACCTTTACGTGCTCGCCCTTTCTCGAACGCACAACGGGTGCAAGTATTTGCAGCTTTGTGCCTTCGGGAAGCTGCATAAGTCTGTCGATTATCTGGTCTATCGTCTGCTGGTGAATCTCTTTTCCGCACTTCGGACAGTGCGGCACACCGACTCTCGCCCAGAGCAGACGCATATAGTCATATATTTCCGTGACCGTTCCGACGGTCGATCTCGGATTCCTTGAGCTTGTCTTTTGATCTATCGAAATTGCCGGAGAAAGTCCCTGAATGTAGTCGAGGTCCGGCTTGTCCATCTGTCCCAAAAACTGCCTTGCATATGCCGAGAGGCTTTCGACGTATCTTCTCTGTCCCTCCGCATAAATAGTGTCAAAGGCAAGACTTGATTTTCCGCTTCCCGAAAGCCCCGTCATAACGACGAGCTTGTCTCTGGGGATCGAAATATCAATATTTTTAAGGTTATTGGCTCTTGCGCCTTTGATTACTATTTTGTCGTTCATTTATCCTTCACCAGTTCAGAAAATTGTGCGCCACATATCTCGGCAAGCGCAAGCGGCTCAAGCTCCACCTGACTTCCGATCTTTCCTGCGCTGACATATACGGTATTCTTTGCTTTTGCGCTCTCGTTTATAAACGTGGGATAGCGTTTTTTCATACCCACAGGCGAGCAGCCGCCCCTTATATAGCCCGTCAGAGCGTTGATTTCACTGACCTTTACCATCTCAACGGATTTCTCGCCCGCAGCCTTAGCTGCTTTTTTGAGGTCAAGCTCCGAGCTGACGGGTATCACAAAAACGTACACGTTTTTGCTTGTACCCCGTGCCACAAGCGTTTTAAACACACATTCGGGATCAAAGCCGCAGAGCTTTGCGACCGTAAGCCCGTCCACCGCCTCGCTCCCGTGCGGGTACTCGTGCGGCTCATATTTTATCTTTGCCTTGTCAAGAAGGCGCATAACATTTGTTTTTTCGCTTTTCATGCCTGTTCCTTTTCAGCATTCAAAGCCTCCCGAAATCGGGAGGCTTTGTCATCATTCTTTCACGAAACGGGAGAGGATGTCCTCGACGCTGCCGTCCATTACCGTCAGCAGCTTATCGACCACTATCTCCTGCGGCAGCTCCATGTTGTTGTCCAGCCACTGAGAAATAAGACCTACGACGATCTGCACATAAAGCTCGCAGACGAACTCCATATCCGACCACTCAACGTTCTTGCCCTCTGCGACAATTATCGCAAAGCCGTGTACGCAGTAGTGCAGGCGGCGCTTGAAGTAGCGCAGAAGATAAGAGCGGTTCTGAGAATTGAAGATGTTAAGCACAAAGCTTTTGTTTTCGTAGAGATAGCGGAAGAACATTATAACGTCCTCACGCCACTCCTCGTAATAGATCTCATCCGGCAGGACCCTGTTTGCGTCCTCCTCAAAGACCCACTCCATGAGGTCATATACATCGTCGAAGTGATAATAGAACGTCTGTCTATTGACCCCGCATTCCTCGACAAGATCCTTTACGGTTATCTTGTCAATGGGCTTGATTGCCAGCATTTTTTTGAGCGCATTGCCCAAGGCTTCCTTTGTTGAGCTTGCCATTTTACGACCTCATTTCCATTATGATTTGTTATTGAAATATTTATAGCATATTTTTATTAAAAATGGTAGATAAATATTTAATTTTTCGTCCGAATATGCTTAAATGTAAGCAGAAATTATCGAAAAGAATGGTGCTATGAACAATTTCGGATCAATATGCGGGCGTTTCGCCCCAAGTCCCAGCGGTATGCTGCATCTCGGCAACCTGTCCTCTCTCCTGCTTGCATGGCTCGATGCAAGGGCTCTCGGTGGAAAAATCATCTTTCGCCTTGAGGATCTCGACCCCGCCCGCAGCAAAAAGGAATACGCCGAAGGAATAATGAGCGATATGCGTCGGCTCGGACTTAACTGGGATGAGTATCCCGGCATAAACAATCAGAGCGGGCGCACGGCGCTGTATGACGGTGCGTTTGAGCTGCTCCGGCAAAAGGGGCTTTTATACCCCTGCTATTGCAGCAGAAATCAGCGGCTTGCCGCCTCCGCACCGCATGAGAGCTATGCGCACGACCGCAGCGTCTGCCGCTGCAAGACCCTGAGCGCTTCCGAACGTCGGACGCTTGAAGCAGCGGGAAAGCGCCCTGCGTGGAAGGTGTCCGTCCCAGACAGTGAGATCGTCTTTACCGACGGTCACTACGGCTTGCAGCGTGTAAACCTCGCAAACGACGGTGACTTTATTATCCGGCGTTCCGACGGGATCTATGCCTATCAGCTTGCGGTATCGTTCGACGACATGGATATGGGCATAAGCCGAGTCGTCAGAGGACGTGACCTTCTGTCATCGACCGCAAAGCAGATCTGGCTCATACGGCAGCTCGGAGGCAGCGCTCCCGACTACTGTCATGCACCGCTGATACTTCTCGGCGACCGCAAAATGTCAAAGCGCTTCGGCGATCTCAGTACGGCGGTTTTGCTCAAAGAGCATTGCCCTGAAGAGATCACCGGCATACTCGCAAAGCTTCTTGGGCTTCGGGAAAGCGATGCAATGATAAGTCCAAACGAGCTTTTGCAGAGCTTTTCGTGGGGCAAGATACCGACGGAGGATATAGTGTTCCATTACGGAAAATGACCCTTTGAGGGTCATTTTCCGTAATTTTCTTTTAGAAGCCTTGCAATATCCGCAACGCTGTCCAGCACATAGTCCGGCTTGCGTTCGGCGGCGGCAATGTCGTCCGTCGTGCTTTCGCCCGACAGAACGCACACGGAAACCGCTCCGGCGTTCTGCGCAACGGCGATGTCGGTATAAAGTCTATCGCCGACGCAGCATATGTTTTCGTTCGGTATCCCGGTTTTTGAGGATATTATGTCAACCATACTGCGGTTGGGCTTGCCGATATACTTGGGTACCGCACCCGATGCGGCGGTGAGCAGCGCACATATGCTGCCGCAGTCCGGCAGGACCTCGCCCGCAGGCATGGGACACACCCAGTCGGGGTTTGCGGCGACGAAAGCAGCGCCGTGTCTGAGATAATGCACCGCTTTGTCAAGCTTTTCATAGGTCAGCGTGGTGTCAAATCCGACGCAGACGACCTTAACGTCCTCCCCGTCGCCGAGTGGTACGCCGTATGCCGAAAGCTCCGACAGGAATGCGGGCGTTCCGACGGGATACACCGTTTCGCCGGGGAACTTCTCGTTTAAGTACATTGCGGTCGCCATGCCCGAAGTAAAGACGTTTTTCTCCTCACAGGGAAAACCGAGCTTGCGCAGCCTTGTGATGTAATCAATGCCTGCACGGGAGGAATTATTGGTCAGATAAATGTACTCTCTCCCGGTATTCTCAATGGTTTCTATAAAGTCAATAGCACCGTCGAAAACCTCGTCTCCGAGGTACAAAGTGCCGTCCATGTCAAGCAGAAATAGTTTTGAATTTAGAAGCTTATCCATATTCATCTCCGCTCAGTTGTAGTCAAGCACTCTGCTCATACGCATAAAGGTGAGGCGGTTGCGGATTGCGACGGACATTTCAATGCAGTCTTCCTTGAGTGCCGGGTCGATGTGGATATCCTCAAGCCTGTACTTTGCGCCCAGTGCCGAGTACAGCTTGCGAAGCTCATCCGCTTCGGGGATGGTCTTAACGATCTCGACTATCTCGTCCCAGTGGTCGATTATGCTCTGCGGGTCGAAGCTTGCGAGTATATCGTTGCTGTTTTCCTTAATGATACCGTCCGCCAAGGGTCCGAACTTTTCTCTGATCCACGCCTCGTCATACGGCACAAAGGGCTTTGCAACGGGCTTTTTGGCTATCATTTCATGGTAGCGCTCAGCCATAAGCACGGTCCCGACGCCGACACATTCACCGTGTATTCCGCCGGCAGCCTCAAATCTCGGCGGACGCATTTCCGCAAGGTGGGCAATAAGATGCTCCGCACCGCTTGCGGCTCTGGAATTTGAGAGCATCTGCATCGTAAGTCCGCTCTCCATGAGCGACGCCGCCATTGCCTCATACGCCTCCGTCTTATTCTCAAGGAGGTCCATGCAGCAGTCTCTCGTTCTCTTTAATGCTTCCTCCGCCATTCTGACGATCTCAGGGCATATGTATTCGCCGGTGACAATGTGGGAAATTTTCCAGTCGGCAAGAGAAATGTACTTCGACATAATATCGCACACGCCGCTCATCGTCAGGAACATGGGGACATGAGAGACGATGTTTATGTCGCACAGAACGAGCGTTGCGGCAATCATCGGGATCGACTTCTTCTGCCCGTCGATGATTATGGAGCAGATGTTGGCGGAGAATCCGTCTGCGCTGACGAGCGTAGGCACGGACACGAACGGCACTCCCAGCTTGTCGGCACTGTATCTGCCGAAGTCGGTAATCGTACCGCCGCCGACGGCGATGATGATCTCAGGGTCACGGAGCTGCGTCATCATCTCCTCGACCTTGTCCTTGTCCGTATGAAGTCCGGTTGCGTCGAGGACTATCTCCTGGTCTGCCTTGATATGAGGTATCCACTGATTATTGTAGGTGTTTGAGTCGTAGATAACGGCTCTCCTTCCCGAAAGTCCGGCAAGCTCAAAATACTCGTCTGCCTTGTCCATGCAGCCTGCCTCACAGACAATATACTTTGTGTGCAGCGGATGCTCCCTGCCGCAGGAGCAGCGACCGCCAAGCTTTGTGCAGTCAATAATCATAGCATTCACCTGTCCTTACATTTTTGATACATTATAATTATATATCCGCAAAGCAATAAAAGCAACTAATTATTCCTTTTCTACCTTGTACACAAAAGTGTCGGCAAATTCTTTAAAATCGTTTTCAAATCCTGTCAGATATGATAAAATGGCAAAAAATCATTTGGAGTGTGCGCTATGAATATCCCTTTTAACGACGATTGGCTGTTCATCTTCGATTACGAGCGCGGCTTTGACGCAGCGGAAAAGGTTCGGCTTCCGCATACCGTCAAGGAGCTGCCGTACAACTACGTTGACTGCAAGGACTATATCAGACGGTCTGCCTATCAAAAGAGCTTTTTCGTACCCGACGACTGGTCGGATAAGCTCCTGTCGCTTCGCTTTGACGGTGCGGCTCATTCCGCAGTCGTGTACTGCAACGGTGAGGAGGTCGCACACCACGACTGCGGCTACACCGCTTTTGAAGTCGATCTGACCTCGCACATAAGCTTCGGCGCCGAGAACACCGTGACCGTAAAGCTCGACTGCCGTGAGAGCCTCAATGTCCCGCCCTTCGGCTTTGTCATAGACTACCTCTGCTACGGCGGACTGTACCGTGAGGTCAGTCTCCTTGTGCGCTCCGTCGGCTTTATCGGGGACGTGCTTATTGAAAACACGGCGCTGCGGGAGATAAAAGTGCGGATAAGCACCGAGCGCAAGCTCCGTCACAGCAGCCTTTTAAGCAGCGTCATAGACGCTGACGGCAACACCGTCGCCACGGCAAAGGGGCACGAGTTTAAACTTTCGCTGCCGGATGCAAGACTTTGGTCGCCGGAGTCGCCGTATCTCTACACGCTCAAGGTCTGCCGTTTGGATGCGCAGCAGCGCCTTATTGACGAAAAGAGTCTGCGCTTCGGATTCAGAACTGCGAAGTTCAAAAAGGATGGGCTTTACATTAACGGCAGCAGGCTAAAGCTTCGTGGACTTAACCGGCACCAAAGCTACGCATATGTCGGCTACGCAATGCCGAAGTCCATGCAGGTTCTCGATGCCGAAATACTGAAAAACGAGCTTGGCGTAAACGCCGTCAGGACCTCGCACTACCCCCAATCCCAGCATTTCCTTGACCGCTGCGATGAGCTGGGACTTCTTGTATTCACTGAGATCCCCGGTTGGCAGCATATCGGCGACGCCGCATGGAAGGAGCAAGCGGTGGATAACACCGAGGAGATGATACGGCAGAATATGCATCATCCGAGCATAATTTTATGGGGCGTGCGCATAAATGAGTCTCAGGACTGCGACGAGCTGTACCGCAGGACAAATAAGCTTGCGCACAGGCTTGATTCCTCCCGACAGACAAGCGGCGTAAGGTATCTTGAAAAGAGCAGCCTTCTCGAGGACGTTTATGCATTCAATGACTTTTCGCACTGCGGCACGAATGCCGGACTTAAGCCCATGCGCAAGGTGACCTCCGATAAGTCAAAGCCCTATCTCGTTTCGGAGTGTAACGGGCATATGTTCCCGACAAAGCCCTTTGACGACGAAGCGCACCGCTTAAGTCACGCTCTGCGGCACGCCAAGGTGCTTGACGCAATGTATGCCTCAGGCGACATCTGCGGCATTTTCCCGTGGTGTATGTTCGATTACAACACGCACCGTGATTTCGGCAGCGGAGACGCCGTTTGCTATCACGGGGTCATGGATATGTTCAGAAATCCCAAGCTCGCAGCTGCGGTATACGCAAGTCAGAGCGACGACGCTCCCTGCTGCACCGTTTCCTCGACAATGGACATCGGAGAGCATCCCGCCGGAAACATCGGCAGCGTGTACGTTTTCACAAATGCGGACTTTGTGCGCCTGTACAAGAACGGCATTCATGTTGCGGATTATTACCCTGCAAAGGATAAGTACCCTGCCCTGCCGCATCCGCCAGTGGTAATCGACGACTTTATCGGTAATATGCTCGAAACCGTCGAAGGCTATGACAGCGAGACCTCATCTGCGCTCAAGGAGTGCCTGCTTGCGGTCGCTGCGGGCGGTATGTCAAATCTGTCGCCCAAGATAATGATGAAGCTTGCAAAGCTCATGCTTTTTAAGGGTCTGTCCTTCTCCGACGGCTACGAGCTTTACGGTAAGTACGTCGGCAACTGGGGCGGTGAAGCGACGGTGTGGAGATTTGACGCAATAAAGAACGCCGAGGTCGTCGCATCCGTCACGAGAAAGCCCGGCGTCGTGCCTCACATTGCGGCGGAGGCAAGCAGGTATACGCTCAATGAGGCTGCAACCTACGACGTTTCCGCCGTCAGGATCCGGGCAGTCGACGAAAACGGCAACGTCTGCATCTATTATAACGAGCCGGTCACACTCGAAGCCAAGGGTGCGATAGAGCTTATCGGTCCCTCAGTTATAAGTCTCAAGGGCGGCTGCGGCGGCACTTACGTTAAAAGCACCGGGCAAGTCGGCGAAGGCGTCTTGACGGTTAACGGCACCGAGTTAAAATTCAAAGTCACAAAAGATGCGGAATAAACAAAAAAGCTTACGGATAAATCCGTAAGCTTTTTTACTGGAGCTGGTGGTGAGAATCGAACTCACAACCTTCTCATTACGAGTGAGATGCTCTGCCATTGAGCCACACCAGCAGCATCAGCGTTGGTATTTTAGCACAGTTGCTCTCTAAAGTCAATCGGCAGTTAAATTACAATTCGTATATTTTTGTCAAAAAACACTCTGTCAAGAGAAAAATTCAATGCTTTAAATTTTGAAAATGTATTGAAATTTCAAGGTTTTATCTATCTGTGCTGTGTCCGAATAGGTTTTCATAATTATCTGTAAAAATTATTTTTCAAATAGTTATCAACACTTTCAACAGAGTTTTCAACATCGTAAAATCGTAGCATTTTCAGTATGTCTACGCAGAATTGTAAAATCAAGTCAAACTCTCTAATGATATTTTAATACAAAACGGTAACAAAAAATCGTTTACATAAGACCAATTTTCTTCAGCGATATGTACTCATTTCCCGACACAATGATATGATCCAGCAGCTCAACATCCACAAGAAACAGGGATTTTTTGAGCGAAGTCGTAAAATATTCGTCCTCGGACGAAGGCTCCAGTCTTGCATTCGGGTGGTTGTGGGCAATTATCACAGCCTGTGCATGGAGCTTTAGGCATGCCTCGACAAGGCTTCTCACACTGAGCTCAAGCCCGTTAATGACGCCTCTTGACATTTCCTTCGTGCATATGATGCAGTGCTTTGTGTCAAGAAACATCGCATATGCGACCTCCTTGTATTCGTAGGCAAACTTTGAAACAAAGTACTGCGCCGCATCCGTGCTGTTGCGTATTTTCTTCTGCGGAAGCGTCTTGCGTTCCATATACCTTCTGCTGATCTGCGGAACAAGGCTCAAAAGCGTCGCAGCGTTGTCCCCTATTCCCTTGACGCTCCGAAGCTCATCCATATCGGCTTCAAGGACTCCCGTAAGTGAGCCGAAGCGCTCCACAAGCTCATGCGCAAGCTCATTTGTATCTCTCCTCGGCACGGCGTAAAACAGCAGAAACTCAAGAGCGTTCAGGTCACTGAAGCCTTCAAGCCCCGTTTGGGCATAGCGCTCCTTCATTCTCTGTCTGTGTCCATCGTGTGTTCCCATGTGTATGACCTCTTACAATTCCATGTTGGCGTAGGCGTTAAGGTCGCTTCCGGCTACGTTGCCCGCAAGATATTCGTAGTACGCCTGACTGCCTATCATTGCACCGTTGTCTCCGCAAAGGCTCAGCGGCGGCACATAAAGCGTGCAGCCGTCCTTTTCAGCCGCTTTCTTGAAGTCGGCACGGATCCTCGTATTGGCTGCAACACCGCCCGCAATTGCGATCTTCTTATACCCAAGCTCTCTTGCGGCCGCCATGGTCCTCGGCACAAGAGTGTCGCTGACTGCGGCCACGAAAGACGCCGCAAGCGACGCTCTGTCAAGGGTCTCGCCCTTTTGCTCGGCGTTGTGAACGGTGTTGATAACTGCGGTTTTAAGCCCGGAAAAGCTCATGTCGTAGGCGCTGCCTTCGATATGCGTTCTCGGCAGCTTGTACTTTTTATCGTCTCCGCCCTGAGACAGCTTGTCAATATGCTTGCCGCCGGGGTACGGCAGTCCCAGCACTCTTGCCGTCTTGTCAAAGCACTCGCCCGCAGCGTCGTCTCTCGTAGCGCCGATTATGTGCATATCCGTGTAAGTGCGAACATCTATGATAAGCGTGTTGCCGCCGGAGATGGCAAGGCACAGAAACGGAGGCTCAAGCTCCGGATATGCAATATAGTTTGCCGCAACATGACCCTTTATGTGATGCACCGGGATAAGCGGAACGCCGAGTGCAAGCGCGGTCGCCTTCGCAAAATTCAGTCCTACAAGCACCGTACCTATAAGACCGGGCGCATATGTAACACCGACGGCGTCAATATCGCTTTTCGATATGCCGGCGACCTCGATCGCTCTCTGTGCAAGGCGGGATATGACCTCGACATGGCTTCTCGATGCGATTTCCGGCACTACGCCGCCGTACACCGCATGGAGGTCCGCCTGAGAGAATATCTGATCGGTCAGTACGGTCCTTCCGTTTTCGACGACCGCAACGGCGGTCTCGTCGCAGGAAGATTCAAAAGACAGTATTTTCAATTCAATTCCTCATTTCAAAAACAATGTCATCAGTATAGCATTTTCTTTGGGAAAGTCATAGTAATTTTTACGAAGTCCGACATTTTCAAAGCCGTGCTTTTCGTAAAGCCTGCGTGCGGGAGCGTTGCTCTCCCTGACCTCAAGCGTTACAAACGAAAGCTCCAAAGCCTTTGCCCTGCTCACGATCTCACAGATCAGTGCATCGGCTATTCCCATGCGGCGGCAGTCGGGATCAACGGCAACGTTTGAAACGTAGCCCTCGTCAAGTACATACATAAGCCCCACATAACCGAGTATCGCACCGTCGGTCGAGCGTGCCGCTATAAAGACATGGCTGTCGCCGCCAAGCTGCGAGCGTATCTGCTCGTTTGTCCACGGCACGGAAAAGCACAGTTTTTCGAGCCTTTCAATGTCGGCAACGTGTTCCGGAGCCGCATTAACGATCTCAAAGTCCATCGCTGCGTTCCTCGTTAAGCTCGTCGATAACGGCAAGCACCTCGTCAAGCAGAGTGTTCATGCACTTTTTCCAGCCGAACGGCAGACTCGGCGGCTCAAGGTCATACTCCGCAAGGCACATTATCCGTTCGTCAAGATCCTGAAAACGCTTTGACAGCTCGTCCGCCTGCGCTGCGGTCATGCACAACACGACATCGTGCGCTGCAACGAGTTCTCTCGTAGCCTCTGCGGGCAAGTGGCCGGCGACACTTTCCGGCGCACCAGCTTTCAGCGCCTTGGGATTTATCTCTCCTCCTGCGAAAAGCCCCGCCGAGGAGGAGGTAACGTCATAAAGCGTCTCACCTTTGTTCAGTTCAAAGAACGCCGAAGCGGAAGGCGCAAGCGACGTATCGTCGTCGTCGACGAACAGTATGCTGTGAACGTTAATGCCGTTAAAGCCGCAGAGCTGCTCCTGCCGTTCATCCCAGCGCTCAAGACTCCTGTCCCCCGCCATATTCTCAACGTGGTGCGTCAGCTCATGGTGCAGGGTCTTTTTCAGGCGCTTTTCAAAGGTCTCGTCGTCCATATCGCCGTAAAGCTTTACAAAGGAGCCGTAGTATATCTCGATGTAGCGACCCATTCCGTTCACGAAATAGGTTCCGAGAGTGTACCTTCCGTCATCGCTCATGCGCTCGTCCTCAATAAGGCTCACTCCGCCGTTTAAGCTGCGGAAGATGCCCTCCGGGAGCTGCTCCATAAGCGAATCAAGTACATATCCCGCTTCTTCAAAATTCATCATCAGTGTGCCTCCGCCCAGCTATGCCCGCTCTTTGCCTCGACTATCAGAGGCACCGAGAGCTTTGCAACGTTTTCCATCTCCTCGGAGAGGATAAGCTTTACTCTCTCCGCTTCATTCTCCGGGCATTCGCATATAAGCTCGTCGTGTACCTGGAGTATGAGCTTCGACTTTAAGCCCTCGCTTTTCAGCCGCCTGTACACGTTCACCATCGCAAGCTTTATAATATCCGCCGCAGTCCCCTGTATCGGCATATTCAGCGCCACACGCTCACCGAAGGAGCGCATATTGAAGTTCGACGAAGAAAGCTCCGGCAGCGCACGTCTGCGATTATACACGGTGGAAACATATCCATCCCGCTTTGCTTTTTCGACGATGCTCTTCATGTAGTCCCGCACACCGGAGTATTTTTCAAGATATGCGTCCATATATTGCTTTGCCTCGGACGGAAAAACTCCGATGTCCTGCGCAAGCGACCATGCCGAAATGCCGTAGACTATGCCGAAGTTGACCGCCTTTGCCCTGCTGCGCTGAAGCGTCGTGACCTCCGAAAGCGGAACGGAAAACACCTGCGACGCCGTTACTCGGTGTATGTCGTCGCCCTCAAGGAACGCCTCCTGCATATGCCTGTCGCCGGATATGTGCGCAAGCAGACGCAGCTCTATCTGGCTGTAGTCGGCATCGACAAGCAGCTTGCCCTGCGGTGCGATAAACATTTTTCTGATCCTTGCGCCAAGCTCCTTGCGTATGGGGATGTTTTGCAGGTTCGGCTCTGTACTCGAAAGACGTCCAGTCGCCGTCGCCGTCATCTGAAAGCTCGTGTGCAGACGCCCGTCCGCTCCGATCAGCTTCAACAGCCCGTCTGCGTATGTGGACTTGAGCTTTGTCAGCATACGGTAGTCCATTATCATGTTGACGATGGGGTACTTGTCCCTGAGCTTTTCCAAAACGTCGGCATTCGTACTCCAGCCGGTTTTGGTCTTTTTCCCCGCAGGCAGTCCGAGGCGCACAAACAACACCTCGCCGAGCTGCTTCGGTGAATTTATATTGAATTCGCCACCGGCTGCGTCCCAGATCTCGGTTTTGAGCTTATCTATCTCGGCACTGAGCGACGTACCGAATTCGCCGAGCGCTGCCTTATCAACGAGAAAGCCCTCGTCCTCCATATCGGCAAGCACCTCGCACAGCGGCAGCTCGATATTGTAAAACAGCTCGTCCATGTTAAGCTCCGAGAGCTTAGACTTCAAGACGGTCATAAGTGCATACACGCCCTCGGCGCCGAACATCTCACATCCGAGGTAACGCATGGTGACCCGCTCTATCGGATAAGAGCCTTCTCTTGCGTCAAGCAGGTATGCGGCAAGCTCCGTGTCAAAGCAGAAGCCGGAAACCGGGAGCTTTTCCGAGATGAGCAGCGACATGAGCGCTTTGACTCCGTGTCCGACTTTTTTCACACGCTCCGAGAACAGAAGCTTCAACAGCCTTGAGTAATCGTCTCCGAGCGATGTCCAGCGGACATCGTACAGCTTTTTGCCGTCGCAGATTTCAAGTCTGTCCAGCTCGTCAAAGGCTGCGACCGCAACGATCTCTGAAGTCTCAAGCATTGTGCTGAGCTCCTCAAGCGTGGCATTTTCCGCTCTCTCAAGCTCAACTGCATTAGCGACCGCCGGAGTCTGCGGTGCCTCCTCTATGCCCCACTTTTCCAAAAACTTGTTGAAGCCGAGCCTTTTAAAGAGTGAATAGATCTCCGGCTTATAGTCCTCGTTCCATTTGCAGCTTTCTGGAAAAAACTCAATGGGCACAGCAGTCCTTATCGTTGCAAGATCATAGGAGAGGAATGCGCTCTCTTTGCCGTTTTCAAGCTTCTTTCGCACACTCTCTTTAACATCAAGCGCCGAAAGATCGGCGTATATCGCATTGAGGCTTCCGTACTTGTGCATAAGCTCCATAGCCGTCTTTTCACCGACACCCGGCACTCCGGGTATGTTGTCGGAGCTGTCGCCCATGAGCGCTTTAAGGTCAATAATTTTGGGGGCCGAGAAGCCGTACTCCTCAAAAAAGACTTCGGGGTTATACTCCTTCGTTTCGGTTTTTCCCATACGGGATTTGTAATGAATGACATGACTTTTGTCTGTGATGAGCTGGAAGCTGTCCTTGTCTCCCGTTACGATGCGGCAGTCCCAACCCGCTCTTTCGCAGATCCTGCTCACGGTGCCGATTATATCGTCCGCCTCGAATCCCTCAAGCTCAAGGCGCGTCACGCCCATTGCGTCAAGGACCTCCTTCATCACCGGCATCTGCACCGCAAGCTCATCCGGCATTCCCTTTCTCTGCGCCTTGTACTGAGGGTACTGCAAATGCCTGAATGTCGGGGCCTTGAGGTCGAATGCAACACAGACCGCATCGGGCTTTTCCGTTTCAAACAGCTTGCGGAAGATCGAAAGAAAGCCATAAACTCCGTTTGTCGGAGTTCCGTCCGGGGCGTTGAGCATACGGACGCCGTAATACGCACGGTTTATTATGCTGTTGCCGTCAAGTATCATCAGCTTCATTTTATTTTCCTCCCCGGAGTCTGATTATTTCGTCTCGAAGCTGCGCCGCAAGCTCAAACTCAAGCATCTTTGCCGCAGCCTTCATCTTCTTTTCAAGCGCATCGGCTTCCGCACGGCGCTCCGCCTCGGTCATCTTAACACCGTCATGGCGTTTGGACACGTTCTTGCCGTCGGTCGAGATCTCAAGCAGATCTCTGACGCTCTTGGTAACGGTTTTCGGCGTTATGCCGTGGGCGGTGTTGTAATCCGTCTGCTTTTTGCGGCGTCTTTCCGTCTCGTCAATGGCTCGCCTCATTGAGTCGGTGACCGTATCTGCGTACATTATGACAAGACCCTCGGCGTTTCTTGCTGCTCTGCCTATCGTCTGGATAAGGCTCGTTTCGCTGCGCAGAAAACCCTCCTTGTCGGCGTCCAGTATCGCTACAAGGCTGACCTCCGGGAGGTCAAGTCCCTCACGTAGAAGGTTAATGCCGACAAGCACGTCAAAATCGCCGAGACGAAGGCTGCGGATTATCTCCATGCGCTCTATTGCGCCGACGTCGTGGTGCATATAGCGGCACTTTATTCCCGCATTGCCGAGGTATTCGGACAGGTCCTCCGCCATCTTCTTCGTAAGCGTTGTCACAAGGCAGCGTTGATTTTTCTCGATCCTTGCGTTTATCTCCCCGATAAGGTCGTCTATCTGCCCCTCGCTCGGACGCACCGAGATCTCCGGGTCCACAAGTCCGGTGGGGCGGATTATCTGCTCTGCAATCTGTCCGGCACGCTCCCTTTCATAGTCGCCTGGGGTTGCGGAAACGTAGACTATCTGATTTATGCGCTCATTAAATTCGTCGAATTTGAGTGGTCTGTTGTCAAATGCCGACGGCAGACGGAAGCCGTACTCCACAAGCGATTCCTTTCTCGCTCTGTCGCCTCGGTACATTGCCCTGACCTGCGGTATCGTCACATGGCTTTCGTCGATGAACATGAGAAAGTCCTTGGGGAAATAGTCAAGCAGCGTCATCGGAGCGCTGCCCGGCGCTCTGCCGGATATTATGCGGGAGTAGTTTTCTATGCCGCTGCAATAGCCCAGCTCCTGCATCATTTCAATGTCGTAGTTCGTTCTTTGGGTGATCCTCTGTGCCTCGATGAGCTTGCCCTTGGCTTCAAACGCAGCCCTTTGCTCGTCACACTCACGCCTGATTTCGTCAATTGCTCTGCTCATTTTATCCTTGCTGACAACGTAGTGGCTCGCAGGGTAAATGGCGACATGGCTGAGATGCCTTATAACGGCACCGCTGACGACGTTGATCTCGCTTATTCTGTCGATCTCGTCGCCGAAAAACTCGACTCTTATCGCCGTGTCGTGGGAGTAAGCCGGAAAAATATCAACCGTATCGCCTCGCACTCTGAAGGTGTTGCGCTCAAAGGCAATGTCGTTTCTTTCGTATCTGATCTCGATGAGCTTGCGCAGAAGCTCGTCGAAGTTGCGCTCCTGTCCCGGTCTGAGCGAGATGACCATTGCGGCGTAGTCAATAGGGTCGCCCAAGCCGTATATGCAGGAGACCGAGGACACGACAATGACGTCCCGTCTTTCAAAAAGACTGGACGTTGCGCTATGCCGCAGACGCTCGATCTCGTCGTTTATGGAGCTGTCCTTCTCGATAAAGGTGTCCGTATGCGGGATATACGCCTCCGGCTGATAATAGTCGTAATAGGAGACAAAATACTCGACGGCATTTTCCGGGAAATACTCACGGAACTCGGCGCAAAGCTGTGCTGCAAGGGTCTTGTTGTGAGCCAAAACGAGGGTCGGGCGGTTTATTTTCTCTATAACACTTGCCATGGTAAAGGTCTTACCGGAACCGGTAACGCCGAGCAGCACCTGCTCGTCGATGCCGTTTTCGATGCCGTTTACAAGCTTATCTATAGCCTCCGGCTGATCTCCCATCGCTTTATACGGTGAAACCAGTTTAAATGAGTCCATCGGGTCCTCCATGGGTAAACATTTAATCATTATATTTTATCATTCAAAGCCGTAAAATACAAGGTTTTATTGCTTTTCTGCGGCCTATGCAAAAAGCCGGAGAGTCAAAAATGGCTCTCCGGCTTTTTAGTTTTGCCGATTTATGCAATTCAGGCAATGCCCTGCTCAAATCTTGCGATCATGCAGGCAAACTGCGCACGGCTTGCGTTGCCCTGAGGGTTAAGTTTGCCGTCGGTCGTGCCGTTGATTATGCCGTTTTCGACCGCCCACAGCATGGCTTCCCGTGCAAATGCGCTGACGCTCGCCTCGTCGCTGAAGCTCTTGGCGTATCCGTCGCCCACGCTTATTGTGCCGTTGTAGATTATCTCGTCGGCGTATCTGTAGAGGAACGCCGCAAGCTGCTCTCTCGTCACCTGCTGGTCGGCACGGAAGCATCCGTCGTTAAAGCCCTTGGCGATGCCGTTGTTGTATGCCCAAATTATTGCATCCTCGCACCATGCACCGCTGACGTCCTTAAGATCGCAGCTCATGCCTTCGACCGAGGGGCAGCCCTCAAGTCTGTAAAGCACGGTGACGACCTGACCTCTGTTGACAACACCGTTCGGGCTGAAGCTCGTGAGCTTCGTACCGTTCATTATGCCGTTGTCGTAGGTGTACTTCACTTCGTTGTAGCACCATGTGTCACGCTGCAGATCATCAAAGGGCATTGCGCTCTTGGTCTGCTTGTTCAGCATATAATCCGAAGGGATGCTGAGCATCCACGACATACCCAGCTCACCGTAATGTGCGGACATAATGCCAACGACATTGTAGAGCAGAGTTGCTATCTCGTTCGGGTGCTTCACTGCAAGCGGCAGAGCAAACTTTACGACCTGCGCCGCAATTTCCTTTGCTTCCGCAGCGGTGACGTCGTTGATGCCCGCATCTCTGAGCGAGTCAAGGATTATGTTGGCAACAAGCTCCACGGAGGAACCCTTGTTACCGGTAACAAGGTTAAATATAAGCTCTTTGAAATTGTCCTTTGCGTTGTCTGCAAGGTTCTTTTTAACGGCCTCCCACTGATCGGGGTAGGTGCCGATAAGGGGCAGAATAAGCTCCTGGAGTCCGCCCTGCATTGCGTACACGTCCTCACGGGTGCCAAGCTCGGCAAACAGCACGTCAACGAGCTTGTCGAGGAACTGACCCTGCGTCATCTTGTCGCCCCTTATAGAGGAAATGATCTTGTCGATGGTCGCACCGGGGGTAACGGTAACGTACTTGAAATTGTCGATGCGGTACTCTCCTGCGTTTTCAAAGGTGCCGAAAACCTCAAGCATATTTGCCTTGAGTTCATCATAGTTTGCGTCGAAATCGGCGGTGGGCATCACATGATCGACGCCGTATCTGCCGAAGTTCATGCTTGCGGGAGCGACTCTTACGACAAGGTCGTTGTAGTTTACGATGTTGTGGATGTTGTTATAGGCGTTGCTGCCGATCTTTGCGGTGTCTGCGCCCATGGGAGCCTCAAAGGTGTAAATGTACACGTCATTGAGGCTGAGGCTTACGTTGCTGCCGAGCTTCTCGCCGCCGACAATCATATCGTCGATAGCGCCGCCGAGCATATTGGCGCCCGCTGCACCTCTGCTGTAGCCGGTACACCAGATCTTGATCTTACCGTTTATCTCGGTGTGCTTTGCAAGGTATTCCTTCAGAAACGCAAGTGCGGTGTCACGGCAAATGGCAAAGCCCGTATGGTCGCCGCTTGCTCCGACGTTGAGGTCGCCTGCCCACTCCGCATAGTAACCGCAGCCGCGAAGTCCGATGGCGATGATCGTGTACTTTTCTCCGTCAACCACGATCTCCTTGTTGGCGATGCCTACGCCGAAGGTGTCCCTTCCGGGTCTCGTGACGAAGTCCTTGTTTGCTTCGAAATCCTCAAAGCCTATCTGGTCAAAGAAATTCTTGAGGTTTGCGGGACCTTCCGTGTAGCGTTCGGGATCTGCTACGTTGCCCGCTGCAAGGCACATCGCCATTGTCACGCTGGCGAGGTCCTGCCTGTAGTTGTACGCCGTGTCGGTGAAATATGCGTCGCTGTAGGTGAAGGGACAGGGATGATCCGTCTCCGAATCGTCATGTCCCGCATTGAACATTATCGTACCGGTCACGGTCTCATACCCGGTATCCTCCGCAAGCGCCGCAAAGGGTACGAGTGCAAGAACCATGGTCAGCACGAGAACAATGCTGAGAAGCTTCTTCATTTTTTCATCCTCCAAATTTATGTAAAATTATTGCTTCGCAAATTTTACTTCCGCAACCGAGAGCATCAGAACGATCAGCGCTCCCTCCGGGAATGGGCAGAATATGCCCGGATTGGTAAATGACATGAGCAGTATCGCAAGATAGGAGATCGCAAATATCAGGGTCTCGTTTTTTCTGTTCTCCCAAAACATCTTCACCCTTGCGCAGAAATTCCAAAGATACGCCGCAATGCCGACGACGCCCAGGGATGCCATGACCTGTATGACTATGTTGTGGAAATATACGATACTGCCGGGGACGTAGGCTTTGAATATCTCAAAGTGCGCAAGATTACCCACGCCTATGCCGAATATCGGGTAGGCAAGGAAATCCGAAATGCCGAATTTAATGAATTTGATCCTCGTTGCGTCGCCCTCGTTAAAGAATCCGTTTGCCATTCTCGCCGCATAAAGCTCTGGGAGGACCTTTACTGCGGCATAAACGACGGGGATCGCCGCAATGATAAGCAGAACATTGTACAGCCGTCTGCTCTTCTTATTTGTAATATACACAAAAGCGACGGATAAGGCAAGTGCCAGCGTTCCGAAAAGCAGTCCGCTTCTCGACCCCGTGAGCAGCATTCCGACGTACATGAACAGCATCGAAATTATGTTGAGGTTATTGCGTTTTATATATATGCAGCTCATGGGTATCGCCATCATAAGAACACTCGAAACGTAGTTTCTCGGCTTAAAGAACAGGAAGGTTCCCTTGCGCAGGAACTCCTCCGCATTGTCGATGTAAAACTCAAAGACCAGAAATGCGGCAAGCAGTCCGGCGGCAAACATCGTTCTCGCAAGCCGCTCTACCCTGTCGTAGCTTCGCTTATACGCCTTGAGCCTCGATATGGTGAGGCAGTACACAAACAGCATGAAAAAGCCCGACCCGACGGTAAAGTACAGCGCCGACGGGCTGAAATACTGCTTTGCGGGGATGCAGAACAGACCGCCGAGCGAAAGTGCGACCGACACCGCAAGCTGCGGGTAGAAGAATCTGCCCTTCACGAACGGCGTTCTGTAATACACGAGATTGAATATGAATGCCGCCGCAAACGGCACTATCGCATACCACATATAATCGGTCAGCACAGAATAGTCCCTGTAAAACTCAATGGAGCTGAGGAATATGCAGAATATCGGGCAGACGAGCGACATCATATCGTCGCAAAGCACAAGCATGACTATGACAAGCGCCGCAAGCACAAACATTCCTATCAGGTCAATGTCAAAAACCGCACTTATACATGAAACCGCCAAAACAGACGGCATATACCATTTGGAATTCCAGTAGCTGCGTGTCGCTTTGCACGCAGCGTCCCATGTTTTTTTCAAGATTTGCACCTGCCTTGTGTCACGAGTTTTCAAACAGCTCGACAAGATTTGAATATAGATCCTTCGGCTTTACCGGCTTGATGATGTAATTGTCAAAATCATTTATGCTGCCGTTTTTGAGCTCTCTTATAAATGCATCGGCAGTCATTGCAATGATCGGCACGGAGAGTGCATATCTGCGCTTTATCGCCCTTATGGACGCCGCCGCTTCAAAGCCGTCCATGACCGGCATCTGAATATCCATCAGTATGCAGTCGTAGTAAAAGTCCTTGTGCGAGGTGAACATATCGAGCGCCACTTTGCCGTTTTCGGCGCAGTCCACCAAAACGCCCTGCTTTTCAAGGAGTCGACCAGTTATAACGGTGTTTATCATAACGTCGTCCACGACGAGTATGCGCTTGCCGCGAAGCACGGAGCAGTCGGGGGTACCGTTTTCACCGTCAGCATCCTTCTTGAGCGGAGCAGAGAGCGCATATGGAATGTCGATATAGAAGCTCGTTCCCTCACCCTGAACGCTTTCGACACTTATACTGCCGCCCTGGAGATCAACCATGCTCTTGCATATAGCCATGCCGAGGCCGCTGCCGGACGCTTTCGTTCCGTTTTCGGCAGTCTCCTGCGTGTACGGTTCAAATATGTGCTTCTTAAATTCGGGACTCATTCCGACGCCGGTGTCCTTCACCTCAAAGTGCATCACGACAGACTTGTCGGACACGGTCTTTTGCGCTGCCGTGAGCGACACCTTGCCGCCGGACGGCGTAAATTTAAATGCGTTAGACAGGAGATTGTTAAGTATTTTTTGCAGAGAAAGCTCGTCGCCAAGCAGGTTCTCGTAACGCACCCTTGAAGCGTCAAACTCAAACTTGATTTGCTTTGCGCTCATCTGGGCGCCGTATATTGCATACACCTCATCGAGAATATGTCTGATATTAAAGGGCTTTGCCTGAATCTCGAATTTGTTGCTCTCGATTTTGCTCATGTCCATGATATTGTTCAGCAGGCTGAGCAAATACTGAGACGACTGGTCGATCTGATTTAGGTACTCCAAAAGCTCCTTGCTGTTATTCTTCCCTACCTGCTCTCTCGCAAGGTACGTCAGACCCGCAATAGAGTTCATCGGTGTTCTGATCTCGTGCGACATATGCGAGAGAAATTCACTCTTTGCATTGCTCGACTTCTTGGCAAGCTCGACTGAATTACTGAGCAGCTCACGGGACTCAATGTCGGCCGTAATGTCGTTCACAACGCAGACATAGTGCGAGACACGTCCGTCGGATATTATGGGTGAGAATGCACAGCGTATGGTTATTTCACGGCAGTCCTTGCTGACGATGAAGGGCGTGTCGTAGTAATACCCGTTTTCGGGTGCCGAGCGCATGGAGTTATATATCTCCTCCGCACGCTCCTTGCCGAGGCATTCGGAGAGCGACTGCACCGCTGTGCGCTTTGCAAAGTATTCGGTCGACAGACCCAGCACCCTGCTCGTGTTTGCGCTTATAAAGCAGAAATTAGGCTCGCCCTTTTTCTTGATAAATATTACATACGGTATAAATTCCGTCATGCTGCTGAACAGATGTTCACGCTCTGCGACCTGTTTATACAGCGCCGCATTCTTTATTGCGATAGACGCAATGGAGCTGACGGTGTTTATAAACGAGAAGTCGGCACAGGTGTATGCCGCATTGCGCTCCTTATCCGCAAGCAGCAGAAGTCCGACGACCTCGTCGCCGTCCTTAATGGCGCAAATGCTTGATACGTCGTACTTTTGGAACAGTTCCTTTTCCTTGCTCCACATTGACTTGTAGAGCGGGTTCGAGGCAAATTCGTTCAAAACGAGCTGATTCGGTCCCTGCTGAAAATACTTGACGCAGGGGTGATCTGCAGCTATGGAAAAGCTTGCAGGCTTGAGCGGCATTGCGCTGCACGCCGGAACGAAGCGGTCCTTTTCCCTGATGCATATATACATTTGGTTAACTGCAACCTCAGAACGGATGACCTTAACGGTCTCCCTGAGAATACTGTCAATATCAAGCGTTTTTGACACAATATCGCTGTATCGCTTTATGCGGTATTCCTGCTGCTCCTTCTCCGAAAAGACAGTGGTGAGCAGCTTTTTAAACAGCAGGATGCAGACAAACAGCACTGCCGTCATAAGCACAAAGCTTTCTATCTTCGGGTCGGCTATGTTGCCGCCGTACTTTTCGAGCTGATTGCACACGGTAGGAAACAGAAATGCGCCGCCTGTAATAAACACGATTGCAGAGAAGATCATCAGCACCGTGCTTGACACCATGAGCGAGGTGTTGAACATCCTGCGCTTATACAGGGAGGTGCACATCAGCAGTGAAAAAATGATGCCTGCAAGGGTGTCGAACGGGAAGGTGTTTCCGGGAAGCACCTGCACTACGTTGCCGAGCGCAAGCAGCATTAGTCCGAGAATAAGTTCTTTGATACCCGGTGCCTGCGTCCCCTTTTCGGTGAGTATCTGACGCAGGAGCGGGACTATGGAGGCGATAATGGCAAGGCAGAACACGACCGGTATCGCAACAGCCCAATCCATGTTGTATGTAAAGACCTTGCCGCCGTTGGCGGAATAGCTTATATCCGGCGGCGGGAGTATGAAGCCTGTAGCCGATACGACGAGCAATGCAGCGGTGGCGAGAAACCACACTATTCGCATCGTGGAATACTTTGCGTTTGCAAACTGATAGATATAGTTGTACACCAAAAACGGCGTTGCAAACAGTGCAAGCAGCGAAGCGTAGTACCAGAACTCGTAGCCCGGCAGCGCCTCAAGACGCATAAACAGAGAGCTTCCCGCCCATATCGCCATGTCTCCCAACAGAGCGATCCATGCGTTCATCTCCTTGCTTCTTTCGGCCGCACAAAATGCCGCAAACATAAGAGAAAAGCAGATAACGGCAAAAATATTTACATATATATACGATATTCCCATTAACGCTCCTCCGATCCGAGTTTTTCTGCGTACATGAGCAGGCTGTTCATAAAATAGTCGTCGGTGTTTATGCGCCGCAGCTTCATGCTGCGTTCGCTTTCAAAGCCGGCAATGCTCCCGTACGGCAGCACGGTAAGCTGAAGCGGTTCGATATTCAGAAGCTTCTTGAGATCCTCATAGTCGCTGTCGAAGTATCTGAAATATACCGCCAAATGCTCGCTTAAAACCTTCTTTGTAACCACGTCGCTCCGCTGAGCCTCCGGCGTAATTTCGAGGTACATATGCAAAAACGGCGTATTGTTTTCGTCAAACTCCTTGCGTGCGATAAAGTCGCCGATGCCGAGCTTTGAAAGGCGTATGACCTCGGAGATCGACTTTTGCGTGATCCTTGTAAAGCCCGCAATGTCGATGACGGTCGGGATCCTGTCAACGTATGTAAACCTCGGCAGACTGCCTCCTACGCTCTCCTCAAGGCAGCGGTAAACGTCGCCTATCCGATAGCGCATGAATGCGCCGCCGTGCAGGACGCTTATGACGATCTCGTATTTTGCACCGACCTTGACCTCGTTTATAAGGCAGGTTTCGGGAACGTAGCTTTCGTCGTCAAGGCTTTTAAGCATCTCCGCTTCGGGTATGAACTCGTAAAAGCAGGAGTCGGGGAACAGAACCATGCCCCGCTGCTCCCATGTGTCGCAGCCGACGCAGGTTGATTCCGTTCCTGCGATAAGCTCCACGGGCGTAACGCCCCAAGCCTTTGAAAGTCTGTCCTTATAGCACTTTCCGTCCGTCCCTGTGCAGCCGAAGCCCGTGATGGTAAACAGGTCCGCCGGGCGAATGCTTCGTCCCTCACGACGGCAGCGGCGTTTCGCCTTCAGGTACTTCACCGCCATTGCGGGCGAGACCTTCGTTTTCCCTCCCCCACCGCCGGAGATCTGTTTTGCGAAGTTTTCGGTTATGTAATTTGCGACGCTGCCCATGGCGAAAAAGTAATCAATTCCGCCCTTAAACGCCATTTTAAAGCCCTTTTTCATGCGTTCACTGAAGCTCAGATCCGCATATTCGTCGCTGTCCGGCAGCCACTCAAAGCGCATCTCCTCGTTCAGCAGCGACGGCACAAGCCCCGTTTCGTAAGGCAGCGGCGCTCCCCCGTACAGGAAACGGTGTCCCGGTCGGAGGTCAAAGTCGCCATTCTTCTTGCCGGAAACGAGCATCGCCATGGCGATGAGATTGTGCTTGTAGGAGTCCAGCATACTCCTTGTGTAGGGCGCAATTTTTATCGGGCGAAGTCCGCCCTCCCACGTCGTCTCTATCCATATCATCGGAACGTCGGGCAGAAGCTCCGGGTCCCTTTTGAACAGTATGTCCGCATAGTCCTCGTACTTCGTCAGCGGAAGTGTCCGCCTGAACTCCTCAAGGGTGTGCGGCGTCTCGCCTTTGAGAAGGCTCTTTCCGAGGGGACTTTTGCTCCAAAGCTCGATCTGCTCCTCCATAAGGCGCTTTTGGATATACATATATTCAGTTATATTCAGATCAAGATAGCCGCAATATTCCTGCCACAGCTCAGCCTTGGACATACGGCCCAGTTCCTGTTGAAACGTCATACTCAATATCCGCAGTTATTTTTCAAAAAATCTCTTTATGCTCTCCGCCGTCGGTATAAGAAACGGCGTTGTTTTTTTATACTCGTCATAGCCCGAAAGGGTCTTGGGGAACACAAGCACATCCTCAAAAGCCACGAGCAAGAGGTCAAGCAGCGTAAGCACTGCCGCTGTCCGCTTCGGAAGGTCCGTTCCGAGGCAGAGCGAAGCATAGGCTCCCGCAAAGGCTATGAGTCCCGGATGGCGGCACAGCGCATACGGTCCTTTGTCGTAAACGCTCTGCTTTCCGTTTTCGCAATATGCATCCTTTCCCGAAAAGCAGCCGAACAGAACGTACATCTGCATTCCGAGAAATGCCGCAGCTACCGCACACGCCGGAACGCTTCGCAGTTTTTTGATCTGCATTAAAGTCCCCGTTGCAACGGCACCGATGCCCACCGCATATTCTATTGCGCCGATGCTCTCCGGCAGCTTTGCGCGAAGCTTCGGGAAAATGTCGCCCAGTTCCTTTGCCGCAAAGCCGGCAAAGCCTGCGGCGGGAAGAAGTTTCTCCGCCTTCATGTCAGCACAGCTCCCCGATTATCGCAAGCACCTTTTCGTACTCGTCCTTTGCCTTGGGAAACGCTGTTTTTGCAGGCTCAAGCTCCCCCGCTCTGAGCGCCTCGGTGATCTCGGACATCACGGCAAACAGCGGGTCCATTCCGAGCATTCCGCTGCTGCCTTTAAGCGAGTGCGCAGCCGCAAACGCCGCCTTGCAGTCATCCTCTTCGAGTGCTTTCGAAAGTGCGGCAAAGCCGCCGTCGGACTTAAACATCAGCATAAGCTGCCCCAAAAGCTCGGTATCGCCTGCGGTACGCTCAAGCGCAGCGTCGTAGTCATTTCCGGCAGCCCTGAAACGCATCTCAAACCCGTTCATTGCCGTCAACTCCTCTATACTCAAAAATCTCGGACGGTCTGCCGCCCGTTTTGCAGTCGAGCGTTATCTTCACCTCGTTGAGCTGGTTGAGGTGCTTTAAGTACCTGCGCACGGTGACGGTCGAAAGTCCCATGCCTTGGCTGACCTCGGTGAGCGGCATCTTTTTGCCCGCATTCGCCTGCATATACTCACGGATGTTTTCAAGCGTTGTCGCATTTATTTTGCTCGCCTTGTAGCTGCTCTCGTCGTCGGCAGAGTCGGTGCTGTAATGGCGGTACGGACACAGCAGGGTGTCCACCTTCTCCTGCGTCCACACATGTGTATCACGGGTAAGCTTCATAACGGTATCAAACTTACTGTATGCCTTTTCCAGCCTAAGCGACGTAAAGGGCTTGAGAATGTAATCGCACACGCCGCAGCACATCGCTTCCCTTATGACGGAATAGTCGTTGGCGGAGGTTATCATTATGACCTGCACCTTTGTATTCGTCTTTCGCAGTTCCTTCAGAAACTCCACGCCTGTCATGTTCGGCATATAGTAGTCCAGAATTATCAGGTCGGCGCCGTCGGGATCGTCCGCAAGGAAATCCATAGCTTCCGCACCCCTTCTGAAGCTGCCGACAAGTTTCAGCTGCGGAAACCTTCCGAATTGCTTTTCAAGTATCGCACAGACCATAAGGTCGTCCTCGACGATTATTGCTTTATACATTGTGCAGTCACCTCAATCATAAATGAGCCGTTTTTGTTATTTTACCAACTATTAGTTAAGAATGTCAATAAGCTGGGGACAAAAAGTTTTAAAACATGCTAATTTATGCGCTTGCAAGTGCCGCTTATCCGTGGTACAATGTAAAAAAACTTCGGAGGTTTGCCATGTCACAGGAAGACATCAAACGTGAGATCAGCGCTGAGGATCAGTACAACTACAGCGACGAGCTTTTTTATACCGGGCCCGGCGATCTTTTGGATACGGCGGAGGGCAGAGCTAAGTTCTGCCGCATAAACGAGACCACCGTGTTCAGAAAAAAGGATCCCGGAACGTGGAACAACTACATCTGGGTCTTTAACAACCAGGGCGTCGGCATGACCATAAAAAAACAGAGCCGGGTCGATCCGCAGCTCATGGAATGCATCGACTACGATGCAGACGGCAACGAGATCGGCAAGGCATACGAGCCGACCTGATCGCCGCACCCATCAAAACAGACGTAAAAAATGCTTGCTCCGTGCAGTCGGAGCAAGCATTTTTCATACTCGTATTTCAGTTTTCTTCGGGTTCGGCGACGTTCTCGGTCTCCGGCTCCTCCACCGTCTCATCGGCGCTGCCGGCAAGGTTAATGAAGCTGGCACGGGAGCGGTTTATCGCCTTGAGAGCCTCGGCGACGCTTTCCTCGGTGCGGCGAAGGATCTCATCGACATACTCGTTGGCGACACGGCGCAGCTCCTTGGATTTGATCTCCGCATTGGTGACAAGCTCCACGGAATGTCTCTTTGCCTCGTTTACGATCGCCTGCTCCTCAAGCTTGGCTCTCGCACGGTCCTCCGCATTCTTGCGGATGGATTCGGCCTCACGCTTTGCGTTGCCGATAAACTCGTCTCTTGCGGACACAAGACGCTTTGCCTCGGCGATTTCGACGGGGAGCGCCGCCTTGATGTCATTTATCACTTCAAGAGCCTTTTCTCGCTCGACGATGCACTTATCGTTTCCGAGAGGAACGCCCCACGCCTCGGACACCATGGTGTACAGGGTCTCAACAAGCTCCATTACTTCCTTATGTTCATTTTCCATTGCGATCCCTCCATATTTTGGCTTTATTCTTTACCTCGTCTATAATTTCGCAGGGGACAAAACCCGTAAGCTCGGCGCCGTAGCTCGCCATCTCACGGACCACCGACGAGCTGAGAAAGGTGTACTTCTCGCTTGCGGTCAGGAACATGGTCTCAAGATCGGGGTTTATTTTTTTGTTTATCAGATTCATCTGAAATTCGTATTCAAAATCGGATGCCGCCCTCATTCCCTTGACGATGACAGCATCATCGTACTTCTTGGCATACTCCGCAAGAAGTCCGTCAAAGGTGTCGACCTCAACGTTCGGCAGCCGCTCCACGACTCGCTTTGCCATGTCGACACGCTCGTCTACGGAAAACATCGGCGTCATCTTAGTGGAGTTGACCATTATGCATACGACGACCTTGTCGAAGATTTTCGAGGCTCTGCGTATGATGTTCAGGTGTCCCAGCGTTATCGGGTCAAAGCTTCCGGGGCATATGGCAAGACTCATTTTTTGTTCTCCTTACCGATAGTCGTGAGCTTCACTCTGCCGTAGCGGTATTCCTTGATCTTATAATACGGAGCTTCCGGCTCCGGCAGCAGCTTTTCACGAGGGCTTTCGCAGACAATTATACCACCTTCGTTCAAGATGTCAACGGAATAAATGATCCGAAGTGCCTGACTCAGCAGCTCCTCGGCATAAGGCGGGTCAAGGAAAATGAGATCAAAGCGCTCACCGCGCTTTAAAAAGCTCAGTGAGTCATCCCGAACCACTCTGCCGGTAAGTCCGCAAGTTTTTAGGTTCGACTTAACGAGCGCTATCGCCTCTGCACTCATATCGACGAAGGTACACTCCGATGCACCTCGGCTGAGGCACTCGATGCCGAGCTGACCCGTACCCGCAAAAAGGTCAAGCACACGGCGTCCCTCAATGTCAAACTGTATGATGTTGAACACCGACTCCTTTACCATATCCGTCGTCGGTCTGATCGCATAATCCGAAGGCTCTTTAAGCTTGCGACCCTTTGATTTTCCGCTAATTACTCTCATTTCAAATCCTCACTTCCGTGATAATGCTCATACACGGCGTGTGCACAGTTTTTCGGCACCGCCTCGCACAGCTCCTCAAGGCTTGCATTCTTTATGGCTTTCAGCGTTTTGAAATGCCGCAGCAGCTCGTTGCGGCGCTTGTCCCCGACACCGGGAATGGAATTGAGCTCCGAGCCGAAAGCGCCGCTGCGCAGCGACCTCTGATACTCTATCGCATATCTGTGCGTCTCCTCCTGTATCCTTCCCACAAGAGAAAACACCGCTTGGTTTGCGTTTATCCCGATCTCCCTGCCGTCGGAGGATATGAGCGCACGGGTCCTGTGCCTGTCGTCCTTCACCATGCCGAACACCTGGAGCGTGAGTCCAAGCTCACTCAAAGCGTCCTCCGCCACGGCAGCGTGACGGTCGCCGCCGTCGATGAGTAAAAGCTGCGGAAGCTCGGTAAAGCCGCTTGAGCCGTCGCAGTAGCGTTTGAATCTTCTGTACACCGCCTGATGCATACTTGCATAGTCGTCTCTCTGCTCAAGATCGCTTATCTTGAATTTGCGATAGTCTCGCTTGAGCGGCTTGCCGTCACGGTGAACGGTCATTGCCGCAACTATGCCGGTGTCGCCGAGGTTGGAAACGTCGAACGCCTCTATCCTCGTCGGGTAGTCGTTTAGGTCCAGCGCTTTTTGCAGCCACTTCAGAGCACTCGTGCGTCTCTGCTGTGCGCTTGTCGCTCTGAGCGTCTCTTCCTTTGCGTTTACGAGCGCCTTTGTAACAAGCCCCAGCCTTTCGCCCCGCTTAGGCACCTCGAGATACACTCTTTCGCCTGCGGCATCGCTGAAAAGATGCTCCAGCTCCTCCCTGTCCTCCGGTTCCATCGGAAGCAGAATGTGCTTGGGAAAGGCGCTTCTTTGCATATAGTATTGCCGCAAAAGCTGAGAGATCGCCTCCTCGTCGCTTTCAAGCGGCTCGTCTATCAGCATCGTGTCCTTTTCACGCAGAGCGCCGTTATAAAAATGCAGCACCGTAAAGCAGGTCTTTGCACCTCTGAAAAAGCCCACGGCATCCGTTTCCGAGAACGCCGGAGCAATGACGTTTTGCTTATTTGACAGGCTCTCGACGGCTCTCATGCGGTCACGAAGCTCGGCTGCAAGCTCAAAGCGAAGCTCCTCGGACGCCTGCTCCATTTCGGCTTTGAGCTTTTGCGCAAGCTCCTTTCGCTTTCCTTCGAGGATGAGACAGGCTTCACTTATAAGCGCAGCATACTCCTCACGTCTTTCCGGCGGTCTGCACCAGCCGGAACAGCTCCCCATGTGGTAGTTGAGGCACGGACGATTCTTCCCGATGTCCCTCGGAAAGCTCCTTGAGCAGCTCGGCAGCTTTAGCGTTTTGCACACCACGTCGATTATTTCCCTGGAAACGGACCTGCCGCCGAATGGTCCGAAATACCTTGCGCCGTCGTCTTTTCTGACGTTTATAAGCTCAAATTTGGGGTACGGCTCGTCCGTACACAGGCGTATGAACGGATAGCCCTTATCGTCCTTGAGCAGGATGTTGTAGTGCGGCTTGTACTGCTTGATAAGCGAATTTTCAAGCACAAGCGACTCAAACTCCGACTCAACGACGATTACGCTGAAGTCGTTTACCTTCTCGACCATCGCCTCAACCTTCGGAAGATGGCTGCCTCTGAAATAGCTCGTCACCCTGTTTTTGAGCTTCTTTGCCTTGCCGACGTATATGACATTGTCCTCGGCATCCTTCATAATATAGACGCCGGGGAGCATTGGCAGCTTATTCGCTTTTTGAAGCAGTCGCTCGTGCATTGCCGTACCTCATATTAGAATAAGGGCGTGTCGCAGATATGACACGCCCTTAGCTCGTTTAAGAAAATTACTCGGAAAAGTCGGATGCGATAAGATCGGAGAGAGTGCTTATGGCTTCGTTCTCATCGTTGCCGTCTGCGATAAGGTTGACGGCTGTTCCTTTGACGATGCCGAGGGAAAGAACACCAAGCAGGCTCTTAGCGTTTACACGCCTGTCTTCTTTCTCGATCCAAATGCTGCTCTTGAATTCGTTAGCCTTCTGTATAAAGAAAGTTGCAGGTCTGGCGTGAAGACCGACCTGATTGTTTATGACTACCTCTTTAGTAACCATGCTCGACACTCCTTAACCCCTTTAAAGATTATTTCTACTTTAGCAAATTATTTAAAAACCGTCAACAGATTTTGTCTATTTTGTAGATTTACACATTATTCAGAATAATATTCAACGGCTTTTACTTCAATTCGACTATTGTAACGCCGCTTTCGCCTTCGCCGTATCGACCGAGGCGGTAGCTTTTGACAAGCTTATTGCGCTTGAGCATCTGCTGTATCGCCGCTCTGAGCGCACCCGTTCCCTTGCCGTGGATTATCCTTACCGTTTTAAGCTTTCCCATAACCGCATTGTCAATATACATCTCGGCCGCATTGACCGCTTCAAGCGACTCCATGCCCCGCAGGTCGATCTCTGACGCCACCGCATGGCTGCGCAGTGCGCTGCCGCCGCTGCTCACGCTCACACGCTTCTTTGCGGTCTGACCCTCCAGCACGCGGACCTCGCTCTGCTTTGCCTTCACGTTCATTATGCCTGCCTTGAGGTCAAGGCTGCCGTCGGGATTGACGGAAAGCACCTCCGCCTTAACGCCCATCGAAAGTATCTCGACAGTGTCTCCCGCCCGTGCTTCCCTTGTCGGGGTCTTGTCGCTTTCCTCCTTGCGTGCGGGTGCGGTACGCAGCTTGGATTCCGACTCGTTGAGTCTGCGGCGAAGCTCACTTCTCGCTTCGTTTACCGCCTGTGCCTCCTGCTCGTCGTTTATGCGGCGGCGCATGGCATCAAGCTCCGCAAAGGTCTCCTCCGCCGTGCGTCGTGCATCGGCAATGATAAGCTCCGCCTCACGCCGTGACTTTTCGTCCGCCTTCTCAAGGCGCACCGCAAGCTCTGCACGCAGGAAGGACGCCTTTTTCGCATTCTCCTCCGCCTCACGGAGCTTCTTCGCCGCCTCGTCTCTGTCACGCTCAAGCATGAGCCTCGTCTGCTCAAGCTTTTCGAGCATCGCCTCAAAGTTCACGTTCTCGCTGCCTACCCTGCGCCGTGCGTCCTCAATGATCTCGGAGTCCAGTCCGAGCCTTTTGGATATTGCAAAGGCGTTTGATTTTCCGGGTATGCCGACCAAAAGTCTGTATGTCGGGCGCAGAGTTTCAACGTCAAACTCACAGGATGCGTTCTGGATCCCGCTCTCGGTGCTTGCGTACACCTTCAGCTCCGCATAATGGGTCGTTGCGGCGACGTTTGCTCCGATCTTGCGAGCGTATTCTATGATTGCGATCGCAAGCGCAGCGCCCTCTGCGGGGTCGGTGCCGGCACCAAGCTCGTCAAAGAGCAGGAGTGAATTTTCGTCGCACTCCTTTATGATATTCACTATGTTCGTCATATGTGCGGAAAAGGTTGAGAGATTCTGCTCAATGCTCTGCTCGTCGCCTATATCCGCAAGCACGCTGCTGTAGACCGGCACACCGCTTCCGTCGTCTGCGGGAATGTGCAGTCCGCACTGCGCCATGAGACTTAAAAGTCCGATGGTCTTGAGACTGACCGTCTTACCGCCGGTGTTCGGTCCCGTTATGACGAGCGTATCGAAGTCCACACCAAGCTCAAGGCTTATCGGGACCGCCTTTGCCCTGTCAAGCAGCGGGTGCCTTGCTCGCCTTAAAACCAAGCCCTTTTCTCTCAGCTCCGGCGCCTGGCAGTCAAGCTTATACGAAAGCTTTGCCTTAGCAAATATGAGGTCGAGCTGAGTAAGCAGATTGCAGTTGCTTGAAATATCGTCGGCATACTCTGCACAGTCGGCGGACAGCTCCGCAAGGATGCGCTCTATCTCGGTTTTCTCCTTTGCGGCAAGCTCCCGAAGCTCGTTATTCGCCTTCACGACCGCCATAGGCTCGATAAACAGCGTTGCACCCGACGCCGATATGTCATGCACAAGCCCCTGCACCGCACCCTTGCACTCCGCCTTGACGGGTACGACGAAGCGGTCGGAACGCATTGTGATTATCGGCTCCTGAAGCACCTTCGCATACGAGGGCGAGGAGATGATCTTTTGCAGCGTATCTCTGACCCTTGCTCCCGTTGCACGGATCTTTCTGCGTATGTTGGAAAGTTCCGAGGAAGCGCCGTCAGCTATCTCGTCCTCGCCGATTATCGACGACGAAATTTTCTCCTCAAGGAACTTGTTTGCACGAAGTGCGGTAAAGAGGAAGTCTATGCACGTCTTTTCGTGTCTGTCGCCTGAAACGTAAGCCCGAACGAGTCTCGAACACTGCAGGACCCTTGCAATATCGAGCAGCTCCCTCGTGTTCAGCGTTCCGCCGAGGTCGGCTCTGCTCAGCGACGGGCGCACGTCCTTTATTCCCGAAAAGGACGGGCTGCCGTTTACGACCATCATGCTCTTTGCTGCGGTCGTTTCGTCGAGTCTCCGTCTGACCTCCGCCTTCTCCGTCGAAGGCTTGAGCTGCATTGCCGCTTCCTTTGCGCCGTCGGACACCGCTTCATCCGCAAGCATCCGCAGCACGGCGGGCAATTCCAGCGTATTTAATGATTTTTCGTAAAACTCCATATCATTTCACTTTCTTCCAGTAGTCGAGCGTTGAAAACCTCCGCTCAGTCTGAGCCGTCAGATACGCCTCCGCTGCACGGTACAGCTCCTTCCGTGCAGCCTCCGGCAACGCAAAAGCAAGCAGGCGCTTAGGCTCGGCGGTGAGAATGTACCGCATTGCGTCCAAGGCGGCGTCACCGACGGCAAAAAAGCTCCCGCTCAGCTTTTTCCTGCATTCGGAGCAGCATATACGCCCCTCCGACGGCAGAAAATACATCTCCGGCGTTTCATGCCCGCCGCACACCGAGCAGGCGGAAAGGTCCGGCTCATAGCCCGCAAGACACATAAGACGCAGCTCAAACGCCGCCTTTATATGCTCCTCCGGGTACATTTCGTTTGAGAGCGCAAAAAGGCAGTTGAGCGCAAGCTGCAATATCTGCTGCTCCGGCGTTTCCTCTCCCGTGAGCGCCTCCGTGCATTCGGCGATGTAGCTTGCAAGCGCCAGCGCCGAAAGCGAGCCTCGGAGTCCCTTGAACTCCTCAAGGGTGCTGCCCTCGTTAACTGACCACTTTCCCCTGTTTTCAAACATGGTAAGCTCCGAAAACACGAGCGACTGCGTTGCAGCCGAAAGCTTACTGCCCTTTCGCAGCGCACCCCGTGCCTTTGCGCTGAGCTTTCCCATATCGTCTGTCAGTACGGTGATTATTCTGTCGGCTTCCTTGTATTTTACTTCTCTGAGGATGAGTCCTCTTGTCGTTTTAAACATACGTCCTCCGGCGTCATGGCGTCGGCTCCGAATCTATGTACCCCGCTCAGTCGGAGACCTGAGGTTTTTCCTCAGATCCCTTGCTGCCGTTTGCGGGTTTGCGCTCCGATGCCTTGAGCATGAGCCAACACATCGGGTCGCCCGTGTCACGGAACATTTCCCAATAATTGATCTGCACCATAATAGCACCTCACTGTGCTTAGTATTTCACAGTGCGGGTGCGCAATATGTTGGAATCTTATTCCGTAAAGCCGAAGTTCCTGAGCTGAGCCTGCGAATCTCTCCAGTTTTCCTTGACCTTCACCCATGTCTGGAGGAAGACCTTGGTACCCATAAATGCCTCGATGTCGGCTCTCGCAAGCTCGCCAATCTTTTTGAGCATTGCGCCCTTTTTACCGATAATTATGCCCTTATGACTGGCTTTTTCGCAATATATCGTAACATCCATGTCGATTATGCCGTCGTCACGCTCGGAAAATCTCGTGACCTCGACGGCGGTTCCGTGCGGTATCTCCTTGTCAAGGCAAAGCAGCAGCTTTTCTCTGACAAGCTCCGCACAGATCTGCTTCTCCGGCTGATCGGAGATCATGTCGTCCGGGAAAAGCGGAGGTCCGTCAACGGCATACTTTGAAAGCTCCGCCAACAGCTCGTCCACTCCCTCGCCCGTCTTTGCGGAGATGGGGATTATCGCATCGAACTCATACGCTGCGGAGTAGACCGCCATGACCTCAAGCAGCTCCGCCCTCTGAACGGTGTCTATCTTATTTATGACGAGCAGCGCCGGAACGCCGGTCTCTTTAAATCTTGCTATAAGCTCCTGCTCCTGCTTGCCGATGTTGGGAAGCGGCTCAACGAGGAGCATGACCGCATCGACGTCCGCCACGGACTCACGCACCACGTTCACCATGTAGTCGCCCAGTCTCGTCCTCGGCTTGTGGAAGCCCGGAGTGTCCATAAAAACAAACTGCGTGTCACCCTTCGTGACGACTGCGCAAATGCGGTTTCTCGTTGTTTGGGGCTTGTTTGACACTATCGCTATTTTCTCGCCGACAAGCGTGTTCGTAAGCGTGGATTTACCGACGTTGGGTCTGCCGCATACGGTTATCATAGCTGCCTTGTTTGTCATACCTCATCCTCCATTATCTCTTTCTCACGGCTTCTCATTTGCGCCTTCATTTCTCCCTCGTCCATGTGGTCGTAGCCCAAAAGGTGCAGCACCGAGTGGACGGTGAGGTAGCTTATCTCACGGTCAAAGCCGTGACCGAACTCCTCCCCCTGCGCCTGACAGCGCTCAAGGGATATCGCCATGTCGCCGAGTATATAAGCGCCGCTCTCGGGGTCGCAGGTCAAAGCGTCGGCATCGAAATGTCCCGGCTGCATCTCCCCTCCGGGGAACGAAAGAACGTCGGTAGCTCTGTCGATGCCCCGAAATTCGGCATTTATGCTGCGTATGCCCTCGTCGTCCGTGAGCATGACGCTTATTATACAGGGCTTGTCCACCTTTTCGGCATCGAGCGCCTTTTGCGCCGCCTTCCTTATGACCGACGCCGCAGTGCGGTGTCCGAGTCCCGTCTTTTCTCTTGTAAAGTATATCTCATGCTTCATTTTGCAGGCTTTCCTTTGTATCTCTTTTTCGTATTCTGTACCGGGTGCTTGTTGTCGTACTCCTCATACGCCTCGATTATCTTCTGCACGAGCCTGTGACGCACGACGTCCGCTCCCGTGAGCTTGCATATCGCAATATCCTCGATGCCGTCAAGCACCTTCATTGCGGTTTTAAGTCCGCTCACCTTGTCCGCCGGGAGGTCTATCTGTGTAATGTCGCCAGTTATGACTGCCTTGGAGCCGAAGCCTATTCGTGTCAGGAACATTTTCATCTGCTCGCCCGACGTGTTCTGCGCCTCGTCTAAGATGATGAAGCTGTCGTCAAGCGTCCGTCCTCGCATATAGGCAAGCGGTGCGACCTCGATGTTGCCCCGCTCAAGGTACTTCTGATAGGTCTCCGCTCCGAGCATTTCGAAAAGCGCATCGTAGAGCGGGCGCAGGTAGGGATCGACCTTGCTCTGAAGGTCGCCCGGCAGAAAGCCTAAGCGCTCGCCCGCCTCAACTGCCGGACGTGTCAGAATGATCCTGTTTACCTCCTCCGCACGGAAGGCGGCGACAGCCGCCGCAACCGCAAGATAGGTCTTGCCGGTGCCGGCGGGTCCGACGCCGAGGGTGACGGTGTTGTTCGCTATGGCCTCGCAATAGCTTTTCTGACCCAAGGTCTTTGCCTTGACGGGCTTGCCCTTTGAGGTTATGCACACGACGTCGCCGGCAAGCTCGTCGATCTTCGACTCCTTGCCCTCGGCAACGAGCTTCAGTATATAGCGCACGTTCTGTGCGTCGATGTTCTCGCCTCTTGCGGCCAGCGTCAAAAGTCCGTTTATCGCCTTTTCCGCAAGCATGGCGCTTTCTTCCTCACCGCAGACGTGGATCTTGTTGTCACGGTCAAGCACCTTGACTCCAAGCTCGCTCTCGATTATCCGCAGGTTCTGATCAAAGGAGCCGAACACGCTTATAACGTGTTCCATTCTTTCGACCTCTATCGTCCGTTCTATCATGTTAGATCTCTCCGCTTATAGCAATATTTTCAAGGCATTCCGCACGCAGGGTGAGGTACAGCAGCTCGTCGCTTTCCGAGACGGAGCAGGTATAGCTCACTATCTCCCCGTCGCCGATCTGCGCCTGCAGCTCCTCTATAAGGCGCTGCTTCATGCGCTCGGCCGCCTCGTCGCTGTCGATCCGTCGGCACTCGGTCTCCCTGCACACCGTGCTTCCTTCTATTATACCCAAAGGTAGCACGAACGCCGAACCTATCGACAGATTCTTAATCTTATTTATTTTATCACAGCTTGCGTCAAGATTTCTACTGTCTGAGTAAAAATTTATCCTGTTTTTGCCGAGCATGAGCGATATTTCCCGATGTGAACCGTCCTCTCCGGTCTTTTTGTACTCGTAAAGCGGCGTTACCGCCGTCAGCTCGTACCACGTCCTCGCCTCCGCCTGTGCCATTGCTTTCACATATCTCGGCTCCGCCGTCTCGCTGAGCATCTCGCCGCTGACCAAAAGCTCCCCCTGCGTGACCGTGTCTCCCGGTGCGACCGCAGGGCTGCCCTCAAGCACGCAAAGCTTTGTGATGACACCGGACTTTGCGGCATATATGCTCTGCGGTGCGCCCTCCGATACAAGCTCCGGCTTCTCGACACGCTCATGCACGCAAAGCTCTGCGTGGGAATTTGAAATGTTTATCCCGACCCACGACAGCTCCTCGTTTTCGAGCAGGAGCTTACTTTTTATCGTATCGGTGTCAAGTCCCACCCAAAAGGTGCCGTAGGAAAGCCCCGCTTCTTCAAGCACACGAAGAAGCTCTGCATCCGAGAGCTTTTCGTTTCCCGTGACGCTGATGCTCCACACGAACAGCGACGAGACCGCCAAGGCGACGGTGCAGACGCACAGCCCCGCAAGCAGGGCGATACGCCGCTTTGCGCTGCGCAAAAGGCGGCGTCCTCCGCTGCTTGTGAGCATCCTCACCTCGCACCCCGCTCTTCCGTTTTGCTCCTGGACTTTCGGATAATCCGACGCATAAACCGTTGCCACGATGCAGAAATCGGTGTTCGGGCTTGTGTCCCAAAACGCTATGCCCTTCTGCGCCATGACGTTAAGCACACGCTCCGGCTCGGCTCCCCGTATCTCAACGGTCACGGTACCCCTTGCAATATCGAAAAGTTTCATTTTTCCTCCTACTCAAGCTCTACCGACAGTATTCTTCCGCTTATCAGCATATCCTTTTTGTCCATTGCGCCCAGTCTCAGTCCATCGCCTCGGATGCGGATCTTCATGTCACGGCAGCACAGCTCTATCATGGTGTCGCCGTAGCTCAGAATGCCGCAATGGTTTTCCACAAGCACCCGTCTGCGTCCGCAAATGCTCAGCTTAGGCGTTCCGAGTGCATCGGCAGGTATCTCAAGTCTGTCTGCAAGCAGCTCGGCTTTTTTGCCTTTCCCCTGCATCCGCCCACCTCCCGTCGTATAAATCTATGATGCACGGCATAGTTTGATACATGGACAAGGATGTGATCTGATGAAAAAACTTCCCTCGCTGCTTGCTGCGGTACTTATCTTTGCGGCGCTCGTGATATATCCCTCGCAGGCGCTCTCCGCTGCCGCAAACGGCATTTCGCTTTGCGGAAGGCTCATTATACCGACGCTGTTTCCCTTCTTTGTTGCGACCGTGCTGCTGTCCGAGCTGGGCTTTGCGGCGTACCTCGGAAGGCTGCTTTCACCCGTGGCATCAAGGCTTTTCGGGGTTTCGGGCGTCGGTGCGAGTGCTTTTATCGTGGGGCTTTGCGGCGGCTACCCCTTGGGTGCTGCGTACATCGCCGACATGAGGCGTGCGGGACGTCTTGACTGCCGTGAGGCGTCGGCGCTTCTGCCGTTCTGCAACAATTCAGGTCCCGCATTCATAATCGGCGGCGTCGGTGTCGGGGTGTTTTCGTCCTCCGCCGCAGGGCTTTTGCTCTACGCAGTACATATCTTCTCCGCAGTCATCGGCGGGATCCTGCTCTCCGACAGAGCATATGCGTCGTCGGAGCCGCACATATCGCTTAGCAGCGCCGATTTCGGCATTGCGCTCACCTCGTCCGTCAAAAAGTCGGCACTCTCGGTCTTGTACGTCTGCGGCTTTGTCGTCTCGTTCTCCGTTTTCATTGACCTGCTCTGTACCTTCGGTCCCTTTGATGCGCTCTCCGCCGGAGTTTCGTCGCTCCTCGGCGTCGATATGCAATGGGGCAGAGCCTTTTTTACGGGCGTTTTCGAGATCGGAACGGCGGTCGGTGCGATGCAGGGACTTGCGCTTTCCCCCGAAAACCTCGCTCTTGCCGCCTTCATACTCGGTTGGGGCGGCGTTTCGGTGCATTTTCAGACCTTTGCAATGCTTGACGGCACCGATATAAAAACCGCCCGATATGTGATCGGACGGTTTCTCATTGCAGCCATCGCCGCAATAACGGCATTTGCTGTGGGTATTATTTTGTACTGAAATTCAAAACAGCAGTATTCCGACAACGGCAGATGCGGCAATGAACACCACGGGATGCAGCTTCTTTGTCGGCTTCACCCAGCGGGTCAGCACGACGAGTACCGCCGCCAAAATGAGCGCCTTAACGTTGAAGAAACCCGCTATGCTGTCGGCATCGACGTTAAACAGGGCGATCTCTGCCACAAGCACGCCCGCTGCGGCGATAAGTCCTGCGGAAGCGGGACGTATGCCGTAAAACGCAGCCTCGACATACTTATTCTTGCGGAAGCGTTCAAGCACCGCAATGATAAGCAGCACGATAATTATGCCCGGCGTGATGACTCCGAACGTCGCAACGATCGAGCCGGGTATCCCGGCGGTCGTAAAGCCCGTGTACGTTGCCATATTTATGCCGATTGGATACGGCGACCACCG